>Ga0081455_10007094_pt1 | contig 11873 bp, 9 predicted proteins | sample TabmetS3T2R1_FD_70207 | JGI IMG/M metagenome (GOLD analysis project Ga0081455, IMG submission 70207) | Tabebuia heterophylla rhizosphere microbial communities from the University of Puerto Rico - S3T2R1 | ecosystem: Host-associated > Plants > Roots > Rhizosphere ...
TCAAGATTCCTCAGTCCGGCTGAAACAAAGTTAGTGCCAAACTATCGGAAGGTGGGTATTGGGGTTTTAACTAAGCTTGCCCGAGCTGTATCGTATAGCAGCATTACAGATTCTCAAAGTGGTTTCAGGGCATATGGGAGGAGAGCAATATCGGAGATAAGCATATCGGAGGATGGGATGGCTGCCGCGGCTGAAATTTTGATAAGAGCTAGGGATAACAAACTCGTGATTCTAGAGGTACCAATCAACGTGCGCTACGATGTAGAAGACCCTCATACCCATAATTCTATATCTCATGGCCTCTCGGTCGCATATTCTCTGATGCAGTTTATTAGCGTCAAACACCCCCTTGCATGTTATGGTATACCTGGTATCATTACCCTTATCATAGCCGCTCTTTTCCTGAATGATGCGTTGTCCCATTTCGTGGAGACTAGATATGTTTCAGTGCCATTAATTTTGTTGTCCGCTGCCTTCGCAATAATAGCAATAATCCTGTTGGTAACAGGAGCTATGTTAGATGCGGTGAAGACAATATTGAGAAGCCGGCAAAGGGGCTAGCATATCTTGGAAGTATGCCCAAAGTGGTGCCCCCCAATTCTAACCTAGCTTTTGGTGCATTTGAATACAAGGCCATTTAAATTACCTTGAACACTCATGAAATCATTGGCAAAGACATTAGTATTTGATGAGAGTAAAATAGACGCGAATTGATTGACAACCGTTCTAATCATAGCACAGTATTTTGCTCCTGATTGGAGCGGCTCTAGCACTCGCGCATATAATTGTGCCCGAGCCTTGACGCTAGAGGGATGCGATGTAACCGTACTTTCAGCTTTTCCTCATTATCCCAACGGGTATACCACAGCTTCCTACAAGAATAAGATATTGTCATTCGATGAAGTTGATGAAATAAAGGTTATAAGGACATGGGTCCCGAACATGTCTCATTCAACTGATAGAAGACGTGTAATTATACATTTATCGTTTATTCTATCTTCACTGTTGGGTATTCTTTACATAAGAAAGTTCGATGTTGTCATTGCAATGAATCCCAACCTTTTTGCTTTCTTTCCTGCATTAGTCTATAGCTTTCTATACCGCAGAAACATTATTCGCAATATCGATGATCTATGGCCTGAGGTTTTTTATGATTTGGGAATTGTAAGGTCTAGACTTTCAAAGAAGATTCTTGACTTCGTAGCCAGGGTAACATATAGCATACCTAAGATGATAGTTCCTCTAAGTCACGGATACGTCAAGACTTTGACAGATAAATATCATGTACCCAGAGAAAAAATTGTTGTTATTGAGCATGGTGTAGATACCGAGAGATTCTCCTCTCATGCGGTAATGCCCTCTTTTCGAAATAACGCAGGAAGCTCCGTGAAAATTATTGTCTACTCAGGGATTCTTACAAATGCTTATGATTTCGATACTGTTCTAAAGGCAGCGAAAATTCTTGAAGCAAAGCCCGTGCATTTCATAATACGAGGAACTGGAGATCTTGCAAATAAACTTCAAACTAAAATTGAAAATTTTAGTCTGTCTAATGTTGAAATTAGAACTGATACCTTGTCGAGAGATGAACTTATCTCGTTTTTGAATTCTGCTGACATCTTTCTATTACCCATGAATTCATTTAATATAGTAGATCAAGGATTACCGACGAAAACCCTGGAGTATCAAGCAATGGGGAAACCCATCGTTTGTATTTCTAACGGAGAGGCTGGAAAGTACATTAAAGAAACGCATAGTGGACTCGTAACAGGTAGCAGAGACCCAAAGGAATTAGCAGGTTTGATACTGAACCTTGTGAATGATGATAACCTAGCACGGACTATGGGCAATAATGGTTATAATTATATCAAAAATAATCTGACCCTTGAAATGATAGGAAAGCGATTTATGAAAGTAATAGCTGAGTCGGCCCACTAAGATTGTGTTATTTTGTATGAGGGGGCGCCTAAAGGAGAACCTAAAATCTTTCGCAGTTCCAACGACCTGGGAACCAAATGAAGATGGAATGCCTATACTTCTCATTAATTCACTCTAGTTATCCCTACAGTCTTCGTTGTTTGAATCCTGCGTTAATGTCGTGTCTCTGTTATATATCTGGCCGCTGACCGCCTTGATAGTTTCAATCAACCCTTCTTCGAAGGGAATAACAGGTTCCCAGCCTAATTTCTCTTTAATTTTCTTATTGGAGGGGAATCTTCGTAGTACATCATGCGGAAAAGGAGGAAGGCGTTTGACTTTGAGTTCCTTTGAATGACCAGTTATTTTCCAAATTAGCTTTAGGACATCATAGATTTTGATTTCTTTATTTCCAGCAACGTTAAACGTCTCATTTAGAGCGTTTTTGTCGGTTATACAGGATAGGTATGCTCGCGCCGCATCCCTACCATGGGTAAAGGTTCTAGTTTGCTCACCACTACCATAAATTTCCACAGGGTACTGCCCAGCAATTACTTTTCTAATTAACTCGGGTATCACGTGCGCGTATTCCGGATCTGGAGCCTCTATTGGTCCGTATAAATTAAATGGTCTGAGTATAGTGTAATTGACCCCAAATTGCTCATGATATATTTTACAAATACGTTCTCCAATTAATTTCGATAAACCGTAGGCAGAGCTGGGAGGCGGAAAATGGTCGACTGACTCTTCGGTGCTGGGGAATTCCTTCTGATATTGATATACTACGCTGGAACTAGCATAGATAACTTGGCTAACCTTTGATTTGATCGCAGCATCGAAGACATTTGTAGTCATCCTTGGGTTATCCCTAATATTCTCGACTGGGTGTTTAGTGAAAAACTGGATTCCCCCTACTAATGCTGCTAAATGTATTATTACCTCAAAATCATCTGAAAGAGAAAATGGCTTCAAGCAGTCTAAATTAGTATACTTAACACCATCTACTCGTGGCCTTTCTATATCCGCTACAACGACCTCAAATTCTTTTCTTACAATTTCAGCTATATAGCAGCCAAGCACGCCAGAGCCTCCTGTTATCAGTATTTTGCCGTTGCCAATTTTCCTTCCCATGTTGATGGTGTTGATGGTGAAGTTTTTTTCTATTATTGTTTTCTTTCCGCTTCATAGTTGAGTGACGACAGGTACGGATTGTCTTTATGAAGAAATGCTATCTGATTTGGGTGTATTCTAGTAAAGTAAGACAACTATTAAAAGGAGGCCCGAATAGGAACAGTGTACCGTTTGGAAATGACAAATATTTCGGATATCAGAAATATGAACTTCAAGTTAGCTGTGGTGGGTATGGGAAGAATAGGCCTCCCTTTGGCAATCTCTTTCGCAAGAAAGGGAGTACGGGTCGTGGGGGTCGAGAAGCAAAAGAAGATATTAGAAATACTAAACAGTGGGAATACTCCATTTTATGAACCCGAAATGGAATCTGGTCTGATTGAATGTGTCAAGTCTGGAAGGTTAACGTTTGAATTCGATAGCAATTTTAGATTTGGTGATTACAACATTAATGTGGTTGCAGTAGGCACTCCATTAAAGGAAAACCTTTTGCCCGAGATGTCTTCTATATTGGAAGTTATTTCAAAGATAGCAGACTCTGCCTCGGACAATTCCATTATTATCCTCAGGAGTACATTAGTACCTGGGATCACAGAAAGCCAAATTCTACCGAGAGTTATGAGATCAAAGAGTAGTTTAAAGTTAGCTGTGTGCCCTGAACGCGTAGTAGAGGGCAATGCAATGAAAGAAATCGCAGAGTTGCCAGAAATAGTTGGAGTAAATGATCGACGAGTGGGCGACCTTGTTAGAGAGCTCTTTCTGCTGTTGGGACCCAAGGATATCTCGATTACTCAAATCAGGGTCGCTGAAGCGGTAAAGATTTTTACCAATGTTTACAGATATGTAAGCTTTGCACTGGCAAATGAATTTGCGCTTATATCTGAAAAATTGAGCATCGATTCTGCAGAGGCAATTAATCTCGCTAATAAAGGCTATCCAAGGTCTAGCATTCCTTTACCTGGTCCAGCGGCAGGACCGTGCCTACGGAAGGATGGTCTATTTCTATCAAATCTTTCAGCTGTAAACCTTACGAAAGTCGCATGGCTTCTTAATGAACACTTACCTTCCCACATAATAGAAACGATAGAGAGGACATACGGTAGTCTTTGCGACAGAAAGGTAGGTGTACTGGGAAAAGCCTATAAAGCTAATGTTGACGATACAAGGGATTCTCCGGCCCTTAGATTAATCGCAGAATTGGAGACCAAGGGTTCAAGAGTTCTAACTTTCGATCCTTATACGCAGAACGATTATACCTTGAAAGAAATTCTTGAGTCTGAGGTCGTTATTCTAGCCGTAAACCATTCATACTTCGAAAAAATAACGGCGTCGATGTTGAAGGGTTCAAAATTGGTGTACGATGCATGGGGATTATTTTCTAAACTCTGTCTCGAGGAATATGGCGTGACTTATATGTCGCTAGGGAATGGTGCTCTGCCGAACAGGATACCGAATCCGCTGTCAGGAGAGCCAATAAAAACTGTTCAATAATTTACCTTTGAGAATTGAGATGTTTATTGTTGCAGTTTTGAATATTATATGTTTACCTCCACTAGACGGTGATAGTAGGAGGTGTGCCAAAGCCACTAGCGAAGGGCTTTAGGAGTTTTATACAAACAATACATTATCCCTTCTGATTACCATAGGTATTAGCGAACAAAGACATCCTATCATCGCTAATTCTTAATCAATACACATTACCGTCATATCACTTGCCCCTACAAGGAGATGATCCTTAAACTTCCATATTTGTTGGATTTGGGAAAACTTATGTCAATAGAGTCAATTGTATTGCGACAGCTAATGCCAGGGTCGTCACACCTTCCCTTACCTCCAAGCCTGCTCTATGGTCATGTGCTACAAATGTATTTCGTTACATAAGGCTGCAAAAAATATGTTTCGGCATTCAGAATGATACATCAACATGACGAAAAGGTTCTATATATGGAAGTTGCTTGGATATTACCAGCTCGAATTTATCACCCACAATAACTTCAACATTCTTCTAATTTACTGTCCTACAATTAGTATGTACTTTACGTCTCCAGAAATATATTTTTCAATGGACAAGGCGAAGATTGTTCGTAGACTGGGACTGTCTGCAACACATGTTCACCAAAAGGCAATAGTTTTAAAGATGATATCCATCCAGTACCGCAGGGTAAGATCATGCGGCAATTCCAAAGTTATTTACTTAGGTGCTCGCTATCTGAGAAAAAAATATGCGGGATTCTAAATGAGGTGAGAAAGAAACGATGCAAACTTACTCACAAGGAACGAGAGGATGATAAACAAGATGAAGATGAAGAAAGAAAAAATGAATTATAAGAATCTATTTCTGAGACACATGACTTGATTCATGACTTTTAATGAATCCACGTCTAGAGAAAGTTGATAACAAAGACAAAGATGAGGGCAATAATGGTAGCTCTGAATACTATGGGAATGCCATTGAATCAAGTCCGGTGAATACTAAGTATGTAAAGAACGATCGAAACACCTCGGGTCCTGAAAGATGATTACTTTTATCTTAGAATTGCAATGATGATTACTGGTCCTGATAGCTTTCAGATGAGGTGTTGCATTATAACATCTGACCGCACGCAGGATTTCCCGCATTAAATTTTACTACATCTTATCTGATTACTTTGGACCTACCACCAAGCTTTTATTCGTGTACTCTCAAAAGATCTGATGTAATAGACATATGTTCGAAACAAGATCGTTTCTCAACTCTGTGGCTAAGATATTAATGATGATGCTGTCAGTGATTACATCCGCGGTTTTATGGACTACTTCGCATCAAAATATTGGGGCACAGAATCAACGAAATTCAACCCATAGTTTCTCTTCTTTATGTACCATAAACACAGCAAGCTCAGATAAGCCTTTCAATACGTTTAAGAAGTTAATTAATAGCGTATGTAGTGTGGTTAGTACTCACAAAGCTCATTTAGTCGAGAGTAATCGATTATTAACCTACGTAGATCCCTATAATGGTACAGCTATGCAACATCCTTCTAACTATGATTATGAGGAATTCCAGGCTTTTGCAGTTTGTCTACTTTCACTGAAAAGTGAAGGAAATGCAAATGGACATTAAGACAATCCCTAAAAGTTTACGTCAGTTCTTCGGCGTCGAGTAACAGGCTGCAGTTAGTCTATATCATATAAAAAGCCTTTGATATTATTGCACAAATAATACTAGCAATGCCCGAACTAGAGCACTTAGCTATCGGCCTTGGAAAGGGCTCCACTAGGGTAGAGATTGTAACATCTGCTATACTTGCACTAGTAACATTCTTCTACATCTATACGGTAAGCTCATTTCTAAAATTAGAAGTTTTTGTTATAAAAGATAGAGTTGTTTATGATAACCCATTTGAACAGTACGTAGTCGGAAATTATGCAGATCATATCATAATTTCGGTATGCCTACTTATTTGGCTAGGTATATCCTTGCAAAGAACCAAAATAAGAAATATTGTATGTATATCATACGGAGGACTACTTATAGCCGCAATAGCTCTGCAGCCTTTACTTATCGAGATTATCAGTCTGATAATATTCCCCATTGTAGTAACACTCATTATCTGCAAGAAGCTTATTCCAGTAAAAGAACTCGTTATTGTGAATAGATCATTATTCTTGGCATATTTTTCCTTAATATTTATTGTTGTGTCAACGTTATCCATTATAGTATCCATTCAACACTTCATTTTCTCAAATTCGAGTAACGACTCAATTAGAAATTATTCTTATGAAATTTTTGTGATCTTATCACCAGCATCAGCTGTGTTGATGATTCTAATAGTTTTTTCTTATCCACTGAAACTAATAATTGGGGAAATTCTCGTTCTGTTCCCAATATTAAGGAGTCTTTTCCCTCGTTTTACTAATTTGGAAGACCTGAAGCGTAAATGTGATTTCGGTGAAAAGCCTCATCCAGCAGATGGACATAGTAGCTTTGATAGGATTGTTTCACTTATTCGAAAAAATTCGTCAAGGCGACGAAATACACTACTGTGTCTTCTACCTCTTTTGGCTTTATCATCAGGACTAGCTCTAATTCCTTATCAACCCTCTTTGAACAAAGATGATCGACTAGTAGGCGTAGATACAGGTCAGTACACCCTATGGATGAGCAACTTAGCGGAGAGCTCCAATCATGGATTAGGGAAAGTACTTAGACAATTGTTTTCTGTGGAGGGCGTTAATGGTGATAGGCCATTATCTTTGTTCCTCATGTTTCTTGCAGTGAAGATTACGAATCCCGAAGATATTTCTCACATGATAGATCGTAGTCCTGTATTGCTTGCTCCAATGCTTGTTTTATCAGTTTATTTTCTTACTCGTCAATTAACATCAAATTATACTACCCCTTTTTTAGCGGCTTTTCTGACAACATTCTCATCTCAGGTTTTGATAGGAATTTTTGCTGGATTTTATGCAAATTGGATTGCGTTAATAATAGGTTATTTTTGCTTGGGCTATCTTTTCAAATTCCTGAAGGATCCTAGAAAACCTCTATTGGCAATGTTTTCTATATTGCTGATAGCCACACTCTTTGCTCATGTATATACTTGGACTATAATATCTCTGTGTACAAGTGTATTTCTAATCTTACTAATTTTACATAGAACAACTGACTATTCGAGGAGGGCCATTATCTTGGTTCTAATAGTTATCGCATCCTCAGCAGTGATCGACATTTCGAAATCTCTGGCAACAAGTTCTACATCCGGTGTATTACGAGACTTGGAACTATCAGATGTGCATATGGGGGCCGGTGAGTATGCGCGACGCTGGGTGACTTTGGCATTTGCCGTTAATAGCGGTTTGGGGGGAATATTGGGAAATTCAGTCGTACTTTTACTGGGATTGTACTGGGTTTTGAGATCTAATTACAGAAATCCACCAACATTATTTCTTCTTATCTTCTTAGCCATGGCAATTATACCTTTGTTCTTTGGTGATTGGATCATTCAGAGTAGAACACTTTACATGATTCCATTTCAACTACCTGCATCTCTAGGTTTAACATACATATTGTTTAACAAGAATAAGGACATTAAAAATGCCTACGAGAACTCAACTTTGACGGTTACAGGTGCACTTTGCGGTGTAGCGATTTGTTTGTTATTGGCTGCAGCTGCAGTGACTGTGCTCAGCAATTTTTACCTTGTACTCCCTAAGTAAGGTTCGAGTAGATTTTCGGTATCGATAGAATCATCTCAATATCATAAATTGGTCATGAAAAGTCCCTATTTTGAGGTTCTATTTTGAAAATATTAATATAATGCATAACTTATTTACGTTGTATAGCCGATTGAAAGACGCTAAAGGAACAATTCTTGCAAACTACAAGCACATAATACTTATAGCGATTGTTCTTTCGGCACTGTCAGCTTACGCCCTTCCAGTGGACACTCAGAACTACTCTGCTAATCGAAGATATGATGCCTCCGCATCAGCCTCCCCTAATGGAGGGTATGATACTTCTTCGGACACATTGAGTACTACACCTGCATCATTTCTGACTGATATTGCTGCATGCCAGGGTTCTGGAATATGTCAACTCGTAATTAGAGATATCTACCAGAGAGCTTTCCTTCCCATAATACCAGAATATATTCTGCAGCTAAGGCCAGAGCTCTGTCTTGACGCGAATATCAACGAAGTGGCAAATGAGATACAAGCTATTCCAGGTGTCACATTAATACACGTCTATGATTTACCTGGCTATCAAGCTATTTCATTCAGAGGTGACCCAGGTCCTGAGCTTCTCAATGATCAAAGATTCGTGGATCATAATGCCACTTCAGTCGATAGCAACGCTGAAGTAGATAAGGTATCTGGTCATACTGCACAGATAGGAGAAAATGAAACAGATATACTCACAGCAAGTCAAATGATCCCAACTGGACTGCAAAGGACCATACTTGACCTGGCATTTCCTGATAACACTTTGATCAATACTGCAGAAAATAATACTACTATTAATGCGACGCTCACAAACGCCAGTTCTCTAGCGACAGGTTGTGAAATGCATAGAGTACTTCCAGCCACCGTAATCACTAACCTGTCTTCATTAGCCTCTAATGTGGATGTAGCCGTTTTGGATACAGGTGTAAGCTTAGACCATCCAGATCTTAATGTATACAAAGATGTAACATTTATCAATGGAACTACAACTGGTAACGATGATAATGGACACGGATCACATGTAGCAGGAATAGCCGCAGCCAAAGATAATGATGTTGGAATTGTAGGTATTGCTCCCGGAGCAAGAATTTGGGCTATTAAGGTCTGCGATGCATCTGGTGAATGTAAGATTACTAACCAGATAAAAGGGATAGAATACGCTATTAAGCACGCTGACGAAATCGACATTCTTAACATCAGTGTTGAAAATCCAAATTCTCCAGCGCTTAACAGCATAATAGACGAAGCGGTTAAAGCGGGGATCACAGTTGTAGTATCTGCTGGAAATTACGGTAAAGATGCGTCACTGACAAGTCCAGCTAATAATCCTAATGTGCTAACTGTCTCTGCCATTGCGGACAGTGATGGAGTATGCGGTGCAGCTGGTCCTGATCTCTTCGTTTCATGGGATAATGTAACATTAACAGATGATTCATTCGCATTCTTTAGCAACTTCGGTCCTGTAGTTAAAATAGCCGCACCAGGTGTAAACGTACTTTCAACGTACTCTGGCAATGGTTATGCCGTAGATAGCGGAACGAGCATGGCGGCTCCTTATGTTACAGGAGCGGCCGCATTATACAAAGCACAACATCCTAATTCGATGCCAGCTGAAGTCATGAACGCAGTCATAGGCGTTGGTTCAACACAAGACACCGTCTGCGATGGTAGTGCCCACGGCTACTTTACAGGAGATCTAGACACCTTGCCAGAACCTTTACTCTATAGGGAGCCAATTTCGACACTCACTGGACCACTTTCAGCATCCACTATTACACCATCACCTTCTCCTATAACCCCTGTGGCTTCTAGGCCAGCAAACTGACACAACAGGAATTATTCATAAAGCAGCAAAGATAGGGATTAGCGCCGTTATCATAGGCGAAGTTCGCCCTAACTTTTATTGTCCAATAGTGACAGTGTATCATATCCATCTGTTTTGATTTCTTTATATCTCCCCAACTTTATCCATTTCCTTATACTTTGGAGTGATGATGGCGTCATAATATAGCATACAAAGGTGATTTTTGATCCCAAAGATGTCCATCCTGCTGCGGGTCATTCCAATAATTATACCAAGAATAAAATGAATTGGGCTCTTCAGTTTACGATAAAGCGGATGGCAAAAGGACTGTATTTTTTGATTATGACTAGATCCTAGTAAGAAGGGCTTAGAGCCTCTTCATAATAAATTCATGACTTTATTTGCGGATAAGTACAAGTGAACTCGTAGTAAAGCAAATGACTATTAAAACCTGAATCTACAAAGAAAGCAATTTCAAGCTCTATTTCTAGACCATATCCCTCTAATCCAACTCTATAACCACCGGCAGGCCTTTTATCCCAAAATAGTTTAGACATTTTATCCAACCCTTGCGAGGCCTGCTATCATGATTCTGGTACACTCAGTACTTGGAAGTCGGTAATATGCCGCATCAATATTGTTCAATCTTTGATCAGACGTTAGGCCGTCATTTCCTTCCTCAATTTCCCAGATATCGCCGACTGACCGGTTGTTGGTTCCGCTCGCTCCGTAAACGGCTGTTTACAGATTTCGTTAACAAGTATGGTTTGCCATTTACAGAATTGTTAACCGTTAACAGATTTTTAACATTGTTTAACAAGATTCACACTCAAAGCAACTGAACATTTTAATTAAACGCGTCTTTGTTCAAGACACCAAATTAATTTACCTTATGGGCATTTTCGATGATTTGTATAAAACATTCAATTAGACTGTTCAATATCAGCAGAAGAACCTCATATAAAACCTCCTCCTTGAACGTGAATTATCCGTAAAATGCAAGAATGGATTGGCTGATTTTCTTTGCATACATATGGTCAGTAGACAAATCTAGCGTAAAAGATTGTTATATGAACAGAGCGATAAAATGTAAGAAAAAAGTTTCAGTAAAAGCTAATCGCGTGAGGTACCAATGAGTCGCGAAAAGCTTGATTAGATTATATTGAACCAAGAACTACTGGCGATGCAAGATTTTTCGGATTTCTATAAATAAAAGCCGTCAATTCAACAGGACTATCACTTTTCTATTTTGAAACATCAGGTGCTAGAACTGTGGAATATGTGAAGGTCGTTTATTCTGAATGAGGAAAGCGCTAAAGAGTTATTAAGAATGTCAGATTCTAATCGTCTACGACAAGTAAACCTAACGAAAATTCGCTAGTCGACTCAGGTGTTACAAGGATATTTATGGTTGACGATGATCCCGACGTACTATTTTCGATGGTGACTTGTCTGGAATCACGTGGTTTTGTTGTTGATTCATACAGTTCTCCCGATATAGCGCTCGAGAGGTTCAAGCCAAACTACTATGATATACTACTGCTGGACGTTAGAATGCCTGGAATGACTGGATTCGAGCTTTATGAGGAAATCAGCAAGATGGATAAGAGGGCACGCGTGATATTTATTACAGCTTTTGAGGTTTATTATGAGGCGCTTAAGGAGATCTATCCTGATCTTGTTCCTTCTTCATTCATTCAAAAGCCGATCTCAAATGATGATCTTGTTGGGCGTATTAGACGAGAACTGAATAAGTGACTATCCTACATCAACATAAAATATTTTAGCTTGCATGTTGACAAGTGGGATGGGAGGTATA
>Ga0081455_10007095_pt1 | contig 11873 bp, 4 predicted proteins | sample TabmetS3T2R1_FD_70207 | JGI IMG/M metagenome (GOLD analysis project Ga0081455, IMG submission 70207) | Tabebuia heterophylla rhizosphere microbial communities from the University of Puerto Rico - S3T2R1 | ecosystem: Host-associated > Plants > Roots > Rhizosphere ...
TGAATGACGGGATGATGGGGACGTCGGGACATTGAATGATTGGTTAAATCGAAATTTCAAATACGAGACTTTTTATTATCTATAGATTTGATTTTTTATTTCAATGATGGGATGAGGGGGACGTCGGGACATTGAATGATTGGTTATATCGAAATTTCAAATACAAAACTTTCAATTATCTATAGATTTGATTTTTTATTTGAATGATAGGATGATGGGGACGTCGGGACATTGAATGATTGGTTAAATCGAAATTTCAAATACGAGACTTTCTGTTATCTATAGATTTGATTTTTTATTTCAATGACAGAATGATGGGGACGTCGGGACATTAAATGATTGGTTAAATTGAAATTTCAAATACAAGACTTTCTATTATCTATAGATTTGATTTTTTATTTGAATGACAGGATGATGGGAACGTCGGGACATTGAATGATTGGTTAAATCGAAATTTTAAATATAAGACTTTCTATTATCTATACATTTGATTTTTTATTTCAATGATGGGATGAGGGGGACGTCGGGACATTGCATGATTGGTTGTATTGAAATTTCAAATTCGACAGTTTCTATTATCTATAGATTTGATTTTTCATTCAAATGACGGGGACATGGGGACGTTGGGACATGCAATGATTGATTAAATTGAAATTTCAAGTACAAGAGGGTTTATGATATGATTTACAGATTTGAATTTCTATTTCGATGATGGGAACATAGAGACATTAAGAGAATCATGAAATCTAAATTTTTGAAAGTATCTATTTAAAAGTTTGTATCGATGGTGGCGATGTTAAATAATTGGCTATATATCGATAAATCGTTTTTATTACGAACATTCTTCGAATTGTTTTAATTTGTAGAATCTGTTATCTTGAATCATTTAATACATATAAGAAGGTGTTGACAAATTAGTTTATTTTTAATATTCATTATATGTTTTTTTTTGTTTTGAGATTTTCACTTGAGTCAAAAAATGATATTGGTTGGTTAATCTTTTTTATTTCAGTTTATATTTGTTCATATTTAATATTTGACAACTGATATGTCATAGATATGATGTGATTTATGTTATTTGAATCAACGAGTATTTATATTTCAATTAGTTCAATAATGAATATGATACATATGAGAGATGTGTTTAAAATTATCTAATTTTTCTCGTAAGTGATCCTTGATGATATGTTATAAAATAAATACAGTGTTTATTTCTTATAGAATATAACAACAGTATTGTGACTAAACATGTAAGTTATGTTAGTGAACTACTGTCTCCCTTGTTTTTGAAAAATAGACTGTCATAACCATAAAATCACAATTAATTTTAATGACATTTTAGTAGTCGTACCTGTGAAAACAAGTTTAGATATTGATAAAAATACAAAATCTTTAATAATAATGCAGAGCATTCCCATTTTTGATATAAATAAATATATAGTCCAGCATTTTCTCGATTTTAAGTAAATATCGTGATTTTTTTTTTTTGTTTTTAGACGTCAAAGCCCCGACAGCCGTAGGAAAAATATTAGCTTAAATGGCTAGCATGGCTATGCAAAAAGATCCAACAATAAACTCATCACCGTGTTCGTCAGCTATCTCAGCTTACACGTATAATTATGATAAGTTTATATAAAGATTTTTTTTTTTTAGAAAATATGCTTGTCATAATTTGTTGGAATTGCAAATGACTGTTATGTGTGTACACATATCGCATAAAAAAGAAAGACTGGTAAAATAATTAAGTGCTGTATCCTATTTATTTTTTATTCTTCACTTTTTTAGTATTTTAAAATATCGAAATCAACACAATAATATTTATGATAAAACATAGTTTATACGATGAACATTGACAACATCTAATTTTATATACATGAAAATTCATATTACAAATAAATGTCTTTTATTTGTTCATTTATTTTTACTGAATGAAATAGTCGAATGATAAAATGTGAATGAGCATAATTCGATTCATTCGACTATTTTATCTATCTATGAAAATGAAAGAATATTAAAATCAAAAAAATATAATTGAATGACATCTATAGAAATAGATAACAAATGATTTGACACATAATCATTTATTTTAAATAAAAACAAGAATAAAATGAAACAAAAAAAAATAAAGAGTAATGATAGATGGAAAATATATTCTGAAAAAATATTATTAATTATTTATTTTATGAGAAGAAAAAACAAAAGAAATGATTATATCATTTTCATAAAATAGATGTCCATAGATAATTAAATATTCAATTTTATATAAAATAGAAGTCAAAAGAAAAAAAAAAAACCTATTTCTCTTATCGAAAATGCATAAACAAAAAAAGTTTCACTTAACTTCATATATAATATGAAAATGAAGACAAGAAAAAGAAATAGCTGAATATGATAAATTGAATAAGTAAATTCATTGACTAAATTTTATATTGAATATGAAAATGAATGAAAGAAAAAGAAATAGGTGAATGTAATAAATTGAATAAGCATATAGATTTACTAAATTTCATATCGAATATGAAAATGAATAAAAGAAAAAGAAATAGGTGAATGTAATAAATTGAATAAGCATATAGATTTACTAAATTTCATATCGAATATGAAAATGAAGACAAGAAAAAGAAATAGCTGAATATGATAAATTGAATAAGTAAATTCATTGACTAAATTTCATATCCAATATGAAAATGAAGGAAAGAAAAAGAAATAGGTGAATATGATAAATCGAATAAGCAAATAGATTGATTCAACTTCATATCGAATATGAAAATGAAGGAAAGAAAAAGAAATAGGTGAATGTAATAAATCGAATAAGCAAATCAATTGACCCATTTCTTGTTATATATGAAACAAACTCTGAGTATGCGATTCCGATATAACAATTTTTGTACAGATTCGATTGACTCAACAATGGTCTAGTTTCTCGAGGATGATGTTGTGATGAAGCGATTGTTCGGCTAGTACTACTGTGTTGATACAGTTGTTTAGCAATGTGAAAGAAATTGTATATGATGAAAAAGAAAAGTTTGTCGAAGCTGCTTCGTCAACTTTTCAAATGATCATATACGTATAAATATATCACATCAAAAACGAACGAATTGCAAATAAAATACATCACAAATGGCAAAGAAGTGAATGCGGTTGAAAATGTTTCAACTTACGCACACATATATAAACTAACATCTTGTTGATCAATTTTCAATAATTGATCATATGTTGATAGTTTGGGCTTGAATGCTTGTAAATGAGTTGCATTAAGAACAGGAATGAATTTATTCCTATGATGTGGGTTGGTTTTGTTTCGTCTCGATGAAACAACGAATCGATATACATTCTTTGTATATAAAATATAATAAACACTGGTCATAATGAAGTGATTTCATTTGACTTGTTGTGAAACAAAAAAAAAGCATATACATATATATATTTTATGTATATGCATATATATAACGAAGCTTTCCGATTGATCTTGTCGGTGGCTTTCCTTTATCTTGAAGATTAAGCCATGCATGTCTAAGTATGAACTGGTTTAAGGTGAAACTGCGTACGGCTCATTACATCAGCTATAACTTTCTTTGATCATAAATTCTAAATGGAATAACCGAGGAAAAGCCTGGGCTAATACATGCGACAATTCCGGTAGTAATATCGGAATGCTTTTATTAGATCAAAACCTTCTAGTTCTTTAACCGGAACTGTTTGTTGGTGACTCTAAATAACTTTGTGTTGATCGTATGACCTTTGTGTCGACGACATATCTTTCAAGTGTCTGACTTATCAACTTTAGACGGTACATTATATGTCTACCGTGGTTGTAACGAGTACAGAGAATCAGGGTTTGATTCTGGAGAGGCCGCCTGAGAAACGGCGACCACTTCCAAGGAAGGCAGCAGGCGCGCAAATTACCCACTCTCAAAACGAGGAGGTAGTGAAGAGAAATAACGATGTTAGTCTTCTATAGGCTGACAATCGGAATGGGAACACTGTAAACAGGTTATCGATTAACAATTGGAGGGCAAGTCTGGTGCCAGCAGCCGCGGTAATTCCAGCTCCAATAAGGAAAACTAAAGTTGCTGTGTTTAAAAAGCTCGTAGTTGAATTTCGGGTATTTGTTGCTAGCTGGTCTAACTGGCCATGTTGGTTAACAGATCCTCATTTGCTGGACGGCTGGCGATGATCTTCATCGATTGTCGTCAGTTGCCAGAACGTTTACTTTGAGAAAATTAGAGTGCTAAAAGCAGGCTCACGCCTATATATATTGCATGGAATAATGAAATAAGATCTCGATTTTATTTCGTTGGTTTTAGAAATTGAGATAATGATTAATAGGATCAGAGGGGGGCGTACGTACTGTGGTGTGAGAGGTGAAATTCTTGGATCGCCACAGGACGAACAGCAGCGAAGGCGTTCGCCAAGAATGTTTTCATTAATCAAGAACGAAAGTTTGAGGTTCGAAGACGATTAGATACCGTCCTAGTTCAAACCATAAACGTTGCCAACTGTCTTTTAGATGCGGTTATTTATATGACTCATCTGGCGGATCTCGAGAAATCTAAGTTTTTAGGTTCCGGGGGAAGTATGGTTGCAAAGCTGAAACTTAAAAGAATTGACGGAAGGACACACAAGAAGTGGAGCCTGTGGCCTAATTTGACTCAACACGGGAAACCTTACTCGGCCAGGACACTTTTAGGATTGACAGATTGAGAGCTCTTTCTTGATTAGGTGGGTGGTGGTGCATGGTCGTTCGTAGTTCGTGGAGCGATTTGTCTGATTAATTTCGATAACGAACGAGACTCCGGCTTACTAAATAGTCTAAAGTTCGAAGGGACTTTTCAAGACTTCTTAGCAGGATAAGTGGCACTTTTTAAGCCACACGAAATGGAGCAATAACAGGTCTGTGATGCCCTTAGATGTCCGAGGCTGCACGCGCGCTACACTGGAGAGTTCAGAATGTTTCTTCCTACTTCGACAGAAGTGGGTAACCATGAAATTCTCTTCGTGACTGGGATCGGAGCTTGCAATTATTCTCCGTCAACGAGGAATTCCTAGTAAGCACTATTTCATCAGAATGTGCTGATTATGTCCCTGTCCTTTGTACACACCGCCCGTCGCTACTACCGATTGAATGTTTTAGTGAGATCTTCGGCTTGGTTTTCCGAGCGACTCTCGGGTCGTTCGGTTTATATCGAAAAGATGCTCAAACTGGATCATTTAGAGGAAGTAAAAGTCGTAACAAGGTATTCGTAGGTGAACCTGCGTATGGATCATTACCGTTTTTGATTGATTTTTAATCAATTCAATCATAAACAAAATTTTAACTTCGCACAATCTCATGTATGTGATGATTGTGTCGCACCATTATGTAAATAAACAAGTCATAACATCAAAAATTCTATTTTATTTTTGAATTGTTATTGTCTTGTTTTAAACCTTTCCATTCAACAAATCATTGTTGTTTGTCATTGAATATGAATCGAATATTACATATACAGAAAAATATAATTCTGTACGGTGGATCACTCGGCTCGTTATTCGATGAAGAGCGCAGCAAAGTGCGAGAAAGCAATGCGAATTGCAGGACACATTGAGCATGAATAACTCGAACGCATCTAGCAGCCAAGACATTAGTCAAGGCTAAATTTGCTTCAGTCTTGTTTACATAACATCAAATTCATTTATTTCAAAATGAATTGCTGGCAAGTTCGATATAATATTAAATTTATCTAGCTTGCAATACATATATAAAATACTTCATTATATTTTTGTATAATGTTGTATACGTATAAAACGGAGTTATACACATACACAAAATGATTCTATTGTGTAAACTGTCATAACACGAGAAATCTTTATCATATCCGTGTTATTGATAAATATAATAGAATTAATTTGAAATATGTATATATGTATTCATTTTCTATTTATTTCAAGCTGAAGTCAAATTAGAATACTTGCTGAACTTAAGCATATTAATAAGCAAAGGAAAAGAAATCAACTGAGATTGCCTTAGTAATGGCGAATGAACCGGCAAAAGCTCATTGCTGAAGCGTGTTAAATTCACTTTTGGCATGCATTGTAGCATTTGGGGTAACTTTTGTATGGTGCCTGTTCGTGTGAGTTCCTTTGATCAGGGCTTTAACCATAGAAGGTGCTAGTCCTATAATCACGAATAGTTTTGTGCTATACATTGTATACCTTTCGAGTAGCGTAGTTTGAGATTGCTACGCCAACGTGGGACGTAAACTTGTTCCAAAGCTAAATATTATAACGAGACCGATAGCGAACAAGTACCGTGAGGGAAAGTTGAAAAGCACTCTGAAGAGAGAGTTAAATAGTACGTAAAACCGTACAGAAGAAAACGAATGGCCGCATTCATCAGATTACTTTGAATTCAATTCGATCTCTATATGATGGTAATACATGTCGATTTGGAACTTCAACAGTCCATCGATTTGTTCTTGCCTAGAGTCGGATGCATTTTCAAAGTATTAACTGAACCTGGATCTATAACATTGAAAGCTAGTCGAATCAGTCTATTTTGGTAGCGAGTATTACTCGTGTTAAAAATATGACTTGCATAAATAACAAATTCGACTTGGCGTTATAGGTAAACAGACATGTTCTTTGATTTCAGTACTTTCGAGTACGGCATGCCATGAGCATTGTTTGTGTCACATGAGTAACTAATATTTAACCAATATTAGTTTTATTCATTGTCGATGCCTAATGTTTTGTGGCTGTCAATGAAATCGGCAAGTCTACAGGAGTTTTGAATGCCGAGTTATTCGACCCGTCTTGAAACACGGTCTAAGGAGTTCACTGCATGTGCAAGAGTTCGGCTGTATGAAAAGCCTTGCTCGTAATGAAAGTAAAGAACATTCTTGCAATGTTTTAAGTGTGATTTCTGTCATCTGGTGCAAATCATGACAATGAACGCAACACTGACAGGTTCTATTGCCGTTGGCAAAGAGCTTAGTAAGAGTATATGCAATGAGACCCGAAAGATGGTGAACTTAATGTGTGTAGAATGAAGCCAGGGGAAACCCTGGTGGAAGTTCGTAGCGGTTCTGACGTGCAAATCGATCGTCAAACATGCATTAAGGGGCGAAAGACTAATCGAACCATCTAGTAGCTGGTTCCGTCCGAAGTTTCCCTCAGGATAGCTGGCATTCAATTTTCACAGTTATATCCGGTAAAGCGAATGTTTAGAGGCATTGGGCGTAAAATACGCTCAACCTATTGACAAACTTTAAATGGGTATGAAGTTCATTTTTCTACTTCATTGAGAATGAACAGCGAATGTGAGTGCCAAGTGGGCCATTTTTGGTAAGCAGAACTGGCGCTGTTGGATGCACAAAACGTCAAGATAAAGAGCCAGATGGTCTCGCTCATCAGATACCATAAAAGGTGTTGGTCGATATAGACAGCAGGACGGTGGCCATGGAAGTCGGAATCCGTTAAGGAGTGTGTAACAACTCACCTGCCGAATCGACTAGTCCTAAAAATGGATGGCGCTCGAGCGAGCCTCTTATACTTGACTGTTACGATACAATAAGCCATTCTAACGGACATCATGTCGTAACAAGTAGGACGGTTGATATGGTTGCGTCGAAGGCTAACACGTGAGTGTGGCTTGAGCAGTCATATGTACAGATCTTAGTGGTAGTAGCAACTATTCAAATGAGAACTTTGAAGACTGACGTGGAGAAAGGTTCCATGTGAACAGCTATTGGACATGGGTCAGTCAGTCCTAAGATGCGCTCGAAAGAGGGTTCCGAACGAGGAATATCTATATTCATTATATTTATATTCCATCAAATCGAAAGGGAAACAAGTTAATATTCTTGTACTAAGTGTCGGAGATTGTTTGATTTCATGTCAAACATATGTGGTAACACAAACAAGCTCAAATACATCACAAGTGGTCCTGGAAAGAGTTTTCTCTTCTTTGTTACTTCATCAGACGACCCTGGAATCAGTTCAACTGGAGATAGGGTTCAAATGAAGGTAAAGAGTAGCCGTTCTTGCTACTTCCTCGGTGCATCATTTGTGATCCTTGAAAATTTGAGCGAGATAATCAATTTCGCACTTATCTGTACTCTAAACCGCATCAGGTCTCCAAGGTGAAAAGCCTCTAGTCAATTAGAACAAGGTAGCACAAGGGAAGTCGGCAAAATCGATCGGCAACTTCGGGATAACGATTGGCTCTAAGTGCTAGGGTGTTCGGGCTTGATGATAAAGCAGTAGACTTGCTACTGGAGCTGAGCTTTCGGATACAGCAATGTGTCTGATCGTTCGGACTAGTGGCTTGTCTTGCTGTGGAATCGTTTTGCTACGGTATGCGGTTCGCTTGCGGATCGTATTACTTCGGACATCGTTTAATAGCAAACTTAGAACTCGCTGCGTCTAGGGGAATCCGACTGTCTAATTAAAACAGAGCTTTGCGATTGGCCGGAAAACTTGGTGTTGACGCAAAGTGATTTCTGCCCAGTGCTCTGAATGTTAACGTGAAGAAATTCAAATAAGCGCGGGTAAACGGCGGGAGTAACTATGACTCTCTTCTGGTAGCCAAATGCCTCGTCATCTAATTAGTGACGCGCATGAATGGATTAACGAGATTCCCACTGTCCCTGTCTACTATCTAGCGAAACCACAGCCAAGGGAACGGGCTTGGACTTCAATGCGGGGAAAGAAGACCCTGTTGAGCTTGACTCTAATCTGTCTTCGTAAAGAGACTTGGAAAATGTAGCGTAGATGGGAGTGGCAACACGTCAATGAAACACCATTATTTTCATTGTTTCTTTACTTACTTGGTTATACAGAGATTGGATTTTATATCCAGTGTTTGAGTGACAAACGTCGATACTTGTATCAGCGTGATCTGCTTCAAGGAAAGAGACAGGTGGGGAGTTTGGCTGGGGCGGTACATCTATCAAATGTTAACGTAGGTGTCCAAAAGTTGACTCAGTGCGGACAGAAACCACACATTGAGTAAAAGGGCATAAGTCAGCTTGATTTAGATTTTCAGTACGAATACAGACGGAGAAATCCGGGCCTATCGATCCTTTTGATTTAACGAGTTTTTTGCAAGAGGTGACAGAAAAGTTACCACAGGGATAACTGGCTTGTGGCGGCCAAGCGTTCATAGCGACGTCGCTTTTTGATCCTTCGATGTCGGCTCTTCCTATCATTGCGAAGCAGACTTCGCAAAGTGTTGGATTGTTCACCCACCAATAGGGAACGTGAGCTGGGTTTAGACCGTCGTGAGACAGGTTAGTTTTACCCTACATTGGATTTTGTCATTGATATAGGAATCGTACTTAGTACGAGAGGAACCGTACGTTCGGACATTTGGTTTACGTATTTGTTCGAAAGGACAATGATGCGAAGCTACCATCCGACGGCTTACAACTGAACGCCTCTAAGTTGGAATCCGATCTAGACTCAATGATTTTTTGGCACATTGGTTGTCGTCAGCACATTTATATATGTCCAAACTGTTGATAAAGTGGACATATGAATGAAGCTACCGTGTTGTTGCTTTGTCATAATCGAAATGAGATTGTGATTGCAACGATGCATTTTTAGTCGAAACAACACTAATGGCTAGAATCGATTGTAAACGACTTTCTTCAGTAACAGAGTAACGTACACGTGAGAGCAACCGCCACATTGCGATCCGCTGAGTTTCTGCTCGATGTTATGCTGATTCGATAGGCTTCAGTCCTATACGACATTTGCATTTATCATCGTTTTTTCTTTCATCTTATATTATATTCTTTTCTATAACTTTATATTTATATCATAAGAAAAAAATTGAACACAAGTTTTTTTTTTCTTATATGTCTTCTTTATCATACTTGCTTCGTTATTATATATATTCAAAAAATAACAGACTATAACGAATTTTTCTTCTTTCATTTGTTTTACATCTAATATTATTTTCTTAGTTCAACATACATGTTCTATACATATAAATGATACTATAATATATAAAGTGATTGATGACAAACCATATCTAGATGTTTTGGTTTTTTTTTCATTTTATAAACACTTATTATTATCATCAACAAAACAAATGCTGATTCGATAGACTTCAGTTCTATAAACGACATTTGCATTTCACATTCTATTTCATTTCATTTCATTTCATTTCATTTCATATCATTTTGATTATATTTTTATGTTAGCAAAAAAACAGAAATATAAAATGATAAACTTATATCATCATATAGACAAATATATATATATACAGAATGTACCAGCAAAAGAAATTATTTTTCTTTCAAATTATTTGATATTTTATTTCGTATTATTATTTATTTTCACTTGAATAATATCAATTAAAGAATAAGTAAAAATGAACTAAAACAACAAACTACGATCACTAACATATACTTCTATATTCAAGAAAACAAAAACACATTCTAAGAATTTATATTCATGTTTTGTTTTAATACAATTTAACATTCAAATAAATTTCTTCATATTTAATACTTGATCAAATCTTTTCTTGTTCATCATTTCTCAAGAGAACAAACATATATACATTATGTATGATAAACAATAACAAAATCAATAAAAGACATCTATATATATATTATCAAATAACATATAACATATATATTGCAAGATAATAATCATAATCATTTTTCTTTTCTTTCTTTATAATTTTATCATATCCTAATTTGTTCTTGTTATTAGTATTATTTATCATATTTTGATTTAGAACAAGAGCATACAAACAAGTCAAATATTCAATATAAACTAAAAAGAATATATCATCTCGTCTCGTCTCGTCTTCTCTCGTCTAATAATCAAAATATATTATAAGTTATATTCATATGAATGCACATACGTAGACATTATGTTGATCATATATATCTTATTTAATCTTCAACATTGTTGAATTTTAAATTATTATTTCACTTTTATTCTATGAATAAAAGTGAAATTAATATCATTTGTTTTTTTTTTTTCATATTCAATATAATTAATTTTTAAAATTTTATTCATAAAATCTACTACAAACTATTCAACAGATCTTCCTATTAACAAATCGATTAATTCAATAATGAAAAATTTTCATAAAAAAATTTTCGACTGTATAGAATTTCTTCATTATTATTCAAAATAAAATATTTTATAATAAACACATTACAATAATATCTTGACAGTGATAAATTATGATATAAAATATGAACAACAAATAGATTTATGAGATATATATATATATATATATGAAAACTAAAATCAATATCATTCAATAAGCAAATAAATTTATTTATTTACAAATCATGTAAAATCAAATGAAATAATTCAATGAAAAATATATATAATCAATAAAAATAAAAAAAGATAAAATACAACAATATTAGTCTTTTCTTACATCAACTAATTCAAAACACATATGATTGATCGTTTGTTATTATTATTATTGAAAAAACAAGTTCAAGATTCAAATAACATGAAAACGAAATACAAGTTAAATGAGATATCTGTTTAAAATAATAAAAATTGACAAACATAATTGTGAACAATATGTCAAGATTTATTGAGATATATTATTGTTGTTCGAATTATATCATTGACTACTCGAAACAAATAGAGCAAAAGAAAAAAAAAAAATAACAACAACATAAAACTCTATACATATAGATCAAGTATAAAAATCAATGAAAAAAATAATACTTCGTGAAACGATGGTTATTGTATGACAACAATATAAATAAAAACAAAAAATATTCGAAATTAAAATGTAAAGAAAACAACTGAATGAAATAGTCGAATGATAAAAAGTGAATGAGCACAATTTGATTCATTCGACTATTTTATCTATCTATGAAAATGAAAGAATATTAAAATCAAAAAAA
>Ga0081455_10007096_pt1 | contig 11872 bp, 8 predicted proteins | sample TabmetS3T2R1_FD_70207 | JGI IMG/M metagenome (GOLD analysis project Ga0081455, IMG submission 70207) | Tabebuia heterophylla rhizosphere microbial communities from the University of Puerto Rico - S3T2R1 | ecosystem: Host-associated > Plants > Roots > Rhizosphere ...
CTGAACTCGCCGCGCGCGGCCGTGATGTCTCCGTCATCCTCTTGTGCGAGCGCGACAGCCTGCAGGGCGATGCCGCGCTCGCTGCACGCGGCTGGAAGTATCCGGTGCTGCCGTTCAACCCACAGGCGATCGGCAAGCCGGCGCTGATCATCGACGCGCTGTTCGGCGCCGGGCTCAACCGGCCCGTGAAGGGCGATCCGCTCGAGATGATCGAGGCGATCAACGCCAACGGCGCGCCGGTGCTCGCCGTCGACCTGCCGAGCGGCATCAACGGCACGAATGGTGCGGTGATGGGCGCTGCGATCAACGCGGTTGAGACCGTGACCTTCTTCCGCCGCAAGCCGGCGCATCTGTTGATGCCGGGGCGCAAGCATTGCGGCCGCGTCCGTGTCGCCGAGATCGGCATCGATGCGCACGTGCTCGAGGAGATCCGGCCGCAGACGTTCGAGAACGTTCCTGCGACCTGGCAGAAATCGTTCCCCGTGCCCGACATCGACGGTCACAAATATGCGCGCGGCCACACGGTCGTGCTGTCGGGTGAGCTGGCGTCGACCGGGGCGGCGCGGCTGGCGGCGCGCGGCGCGCTGCGGGCAGGGGCCGGCCTCGTCACGGTGGCGTCGCCCCGTGATGCGCTGGCGGTGAATGCCGCGGCGCTGACCGCGGTGATGGTTCGCGCCGTCGACAACGTCATCCAGTTTGCCGAACTGCTCGACGACAGGCGGCTCAATGCCGTCGTGATCGGGCCGGGCGCCGGCGTCGGCACGCGCACGCGCGATCTCGTCCACACCGCGCTGTCGGCGAAACGCGGCCTTGTCCTCGACGCCGACGCGCTGACCAGTTTTGCCGAGGCGCCGGAGCGGCTGTTTGAGCAGATCAAGGCGAGCCACGATCCGCAGGTCGTGCTGACCCCGCATGAGGGCGAGTTTCCGCGCCTGTTCAGCGACATCAGCAACAAGCATCCCGGCCGCTCCAAACTGGAGCGGGTGCGCGCCGCCGCCGAACGCTGCGGCGCCGTGGTGCTGTTGAAGGGGCCGGATACGGTCGTGGCCTCGCCCGACGGCCGCGCCATCATCGCCTCCAACGCGCCGCCCTGGCTTGCCACCGCAGGTGCCGGCGACGTGCTGGCGGGCATGATCGCGGGAATGCTGGCGCAGGGCGTGCCGGCCTATGAAGCCGCCAGCATCGGCGTCTGGATGCATGGCGAGGCGGCATCCGAGGCGGGTCCGGGGCTGATTGCGGAAGACCTGCCGGAAGTGCTGCCGGCAGTATTCCGAAGGCTCTATGACGGGTTCGGAATTGAGTATTAGGCCGCTCGAACGCGATGACATGGATGCTGCGGCACGCGTTCACCGGCTTGCCTTCGACCATGCGCTTCCCTGGCTAACCGGGCTGCATACGCGCGACGAAGACCGGTGGTTTTATCGCGAGCGCATGTTCAGGACGTGCACGCTTTGGGGCGCCTTCGACCGCGATGTCATGACGGGCGTGATCGCCTTCCATGATGACTGGATCAAGCAGCTATACGTACAGCCGGAAGCACAGGGGCAGGGCATCGGCACCGAATTGCTCGACGTCGCGAAACGGGCGTCCGATCGCCTGCAGCTCTGGACCTTTCAGCGCAATGCACAGGCGCGACGCTTCTACGAAGCGAGAGGTTTTGCGCTGGCCGAACAAACCGACGGTTCCGGGAATGAAGAGAAGGAGCCGGATGCGCGCTATCTCTGGACGCGCACGTAGCGACAGGTCCGTAGGATGGGTAGAGCGAAGCGAAACCCATTAAATTCCTGCTGGAGGCCTTATCCGTCGGCAGCGAGCCATTTCATTCGGTGATGTATCCTTCAGACCACGCGTCCCGATTTACTTCCATGGGAGAGATTAGAAAGCCCTCTGGTGCCTCCCTAAAGCCCTCGAATTGCAGCTTTCGGGCCTTGGCGGCCTCCGCTTCCGCGACACTGCTGTAGACGCCGATCAGTTTGTCGTTGGTTTCACCATCTCCCAGCTCGTGGGAGTGCCAGAGTAGAAAGACCTGCATCATACCGCCTATCAGTTCCGCACGATGGGTTTCGCTTCGCTCGACCCATCCTACGCGATCAGATACTTCGCCACTGCGGTCTCGTTCCACTCCAGCCCGAGCCCGGGGCCTCGCGCGGTGACCGTGCCGTCGACGATCTCGGCGGGCTTGGCGAGGATGACGCTGGCGAAATCCAGAAATTCGAGCCAGTGCGCGGTCGGCGTCACCGCCAGCATGTGGGCGCTGGCTTCCGCAAAGAGGTGGCTCGACATCGGGATGTTGGCGGCTTCGGCTTGCGCCGCCACCTGCAGCCAGCCGGTGACGCCGCCGCATTTCATCAAGTCGGGCATGATGAAGTCGCTGGCCCCTAGCTCGATCGCCTCTGCAAAGCCGCGCGGAAACCACCAGTTCTCGCCGGCCTGAATTGGCGTCGGCGATGTCTCGCGCACCTTGGCATGGCCCGACAGGTTTTCCTGCGGCACCGGCTCTTCGATCCAGTGCAGGTCGTAGGGTTCGAGGCGGGCGATGCGGCGCGTGGCTTCCGCGGGATCGAGCGACTGGTTGAAGTCGATCATCAGGGCGATGTCAGGACCGATGAGGGCGCGCACGCCCTTGACCACGCGCTCGTCATTGGCGGCATCGCCGTCGCCGCCCTTGATCTTGATGCCGCGAAAACCCTGTTCGAGCGAGCGGCGCAGCGCGCGTTCGTCGGCGACGGGATCGACCACGCCGTAGCTGTCGTAGGCCCTTATCGGTTTGGCCGAACCGCCGAGCAGCTCGGCCACCGGCCGACCGGCGATTTGGCCGAGTGCGTCCCAATAGGCCATGTCGAGGCCTGATACCGCCATGCCGACGAGGCCCTGCCAGCCGAGCAGGCGGAATTTGGCGTCCATCGTCTTCATCAGGTCGTAGGGCGCGACCGGCTTGCCCACGAACTCGCGGCCGATCTCCTCGATCAGGTGAACCAGCGGCTTCAGCGTCAGCTTCGCGTAGGCAAAAATGTAGGAGCGGCCGGTGACGCCCTGATCGGTCTCGACATCGATCAGGACCAGCGGCCCGACGTCGATCACGCCAAAGGCGTTCTTCACGGGACGCTTGAGCGGCACGACGAGCGCTCTCGCCTTGACGCTGCGGATGGCAGGAACGGATTTGCTCATGACGTGCTCCTCATTCGACAGCGTACCACCGCACCAGCCGCGGCGCCGCCCAATCGGTCGCGACGGATTCGATCAGCCAGCGGCCGGCATGTTCGGCGGCAAACGCGATGCGCTGGGTCTGGCCGGGTTCGATCGCCAGCGTATCCAGCCAGAACGGTTTCCAGCCGTCATCGAGCCGGTCGAGCAGGCGGAAATGATGGCCGTGGAGGTGGAAGACGGTGGCGATCGCGGCGCGGTTGGTCAGCGCCAGCACGACGGTGCGGCCCTTCTTGGCGCGGAAGGCGGGTGGGGCGCTGGCGGCAAAACTGGCTGGCGTTATCCAGTCGCCCGGCGGTCCTCCGAGCGGCAAATCGACCCGGGTCGCGCCCTTCAGCTCGATTCGCTCAGGCAGGCCGTTGGACGGCAACGGCGGGGCCGGCGGCAGGGGCGTGGGACGGGCCGGCGGTCCGCTGGCCACGCTGATCTTGCCGATCGGGCGAGCTTCCTTGCCGTCGTGCAGGAGGATCGGCGTTTCGGTGCCGGCGGCCGTGGTCACATCGACGAAGGCATCGACCCGGCCGCCGGGTGCGATCACCAGCGCGCCGTTGCGGGCCTGAAACGGCTCGGATGGCTGGCTGTCGATGGCCATGACCCGAACTTCGAGCCCCTCCAATTTGATTGCAATAACAAGGCGTTGGCAGCCATTGATGATCCGGAGCCTGACCCGTTCATGGGCTTTGGCTGAGAAATCGAACGAACTGCGGCCGTTAATCGTATGGGCCGTTGCAGCTTCCTTCGGATCGGTCCCGGGTGCGACCGTGGTACCGCTGGGCCGAATCCGCCAATCCTCGATCAGAAGCACCTCGTCGCGGTCGACCGCGACCATATCGCCCTCGGCTACGATCAGGGGCCGCGGCCGCGACGGCGCCGCCTGGCCGTCCCCGAGCAGGCCGAGGCCGCACAGGAAGGTCCCGGCGTGGCGCAGCGGCAGTTGCAGGCTCTCCTTGGCGCCGCCCGCGAGCGGAGGGCGCCCTGTCAGCGGTTCGGCCGCCGCAACGCCATCGATTCCCCGCCAGTCGAGCGTGGCCGGCGCGGGCAGCTCGTTGGCAAAGGCGATGTCGAGGGTTTCACCCCGCTTGAAGCGGAGCTCGGGCCCCTGCAGCGACCAGACCGGAGCAGCCGGGGTATTCGCTCCGAGCGCGAGCGTATCCGGCCTGGCCCGTAGCGTCACCGCGGACCCGCCCTGGGCGCGGCCGAACGCGGGCCAGAGCGGGGTGAGGGAGGCCGCCCCCAAGCCGGCCACAAGTTCACGTCTATTCAGCGGGAATTTGGGGCTTGCCATCGGACGGTTGCGGGCCATTTCTGATGTATCCATGGTAGCTGTGACGCCTTGCCCCGGCGGTGTCAAAAAGGGCCATTTTTTTGCTGCGGAGGTGTAGGCTCATGTTATAAGCCCGCCGCCCGCGGCATCGCGGCCGGGTATGGATGCTTTTCACGCGGGCGTGGCGGAACTGGTAGACGCGCTGGATTTAGGTTCCAGTGACGAAAGTTGTGGGGGTTCGAGTCCCTCCGCCCGCACCAAGCGCTCTATCCAAGCGTTTGCATGACGATACTGGAGGACCTTCCCGCCGGGGAGCGAAGGTCCGCCGAACCACCGGCGCAGGCTGAAAGGCCACGCCTCAGACATTTGAACACTGTCGGGCCGCTCTGGCCCGGCGCAAGCGGAAGAAGATTGACACCATGCAGGTCACCGAAACCCTCGCCGAGGGATTGAAGCACGAGTTCAAGGTCAGCGTCCCCGCATCGGATCTCGATGCCAAGGCGGACGCCAAGCTGGTCGATCTGAAGGACAAGGTGCGCCTCAATGGATTCCGTCCCGGCAAGGTGCCGGTGGCCCACCTGAAGAAGGTGTATGGCCGCTCTGTCATGGCCGAGACCATCGACCAGACCATCCGCGACAGCAACACGCAGATCTTCACCGAGCGCGGCTTCCGTCTCGCGACCGAGCCGAAGATCACGATGCCGACCGAGACCAAAGAGGTCGAGGAGCTGCTCGCCGGCAAGACCGACCTGACCTACACGGTCGCGATCGAGGTGGTGCCGACGATCCAGCTCGCCGATTTCAAGACCTTCTCGGTGGAAAAGCCGGTGGTCGAAGTCACCGACACGGAGATCGATGAGGCGATCAAGCGCATCGCCGACAACAACCGTCCCTATGCGGCGAAGGCCGACGGCGCCAAGGCCGAGAACGGCGATCGCGTCACCATCAACTTCAAGGGCTCCATCGACGGCGTGCCGTTCGACGGCGGCACCGGCGAGGGCATCCCCGTCGTGATCGGCGCCGGCCAGTTCATTCCGGGCTTTGAGGAGCAGCTCGTCGGCATCGGCGCCGGAGAAGCCCGCACGCTGAAAGTCTCGTTCCCGAAGAACTACGCCAGTGAGAAGCTCGCCGGCCAGCCCGCCGAGTTCGAGACCACGGCAACCCTGATCGAAGCCCCGGGCGAGACCAAGATCGACGACGAGTTCGCAAAATCGCTCGGCCTGGAATCGCTCGACAAGCTGAAGGAAGCCGCGCGCGAGCGTCTGGTCGCCGAGTTCGCCGGCGCGACCCGCCAGCGCGTCAAGCGCGCGCTGCTCGATCGTCTCGACGACAGCCACAAATTCGAGGCGCCGCCGTCGCTGATCGAGGAAGAGTTCAACCTGATGTGGAACTCGATCAAGGCCGAGATGGAATCCTCCGGCAAGACCTTTGCCGACGAGGACACCACCGAGGAAGCGGCCAAGGAAGAGTACAAGAAGATCGCCGACCGCCGCGTCCGGCTCGGCCTCGTGCTCTCGGAGATCGGCGAGAAGAACAAGATCACCGTGACCGACGATGAAGTCAGCCGCGCCGTGATCGAGCGGGCGCGTTCGATGCCCGGCCGCGAGAAGGAAGTCTGGGACTACTATCGCAACAATGCCAATGCGCTGGCCCAGCTTCGTGCGCCGATTTATGAAGACAAGGTGGTCGATTTCATCCTCGAACTCGCCAACGTGACCGAGAAGAAGGTGACGCGCGAGGACCTGTTCAAGGACGAAGACGAGAAGAGCGCAGCCTGATCGATTCGATCAGGCTGACATTAATGATGAACGGCGAAAGCGGAGTGGCGGCGGCATCCGTCGCTATGAGATCGCCTGCGAATCAGCTTGAACTCGTTCCATTCGGCTCGCAATTGCCCGGCCTTGTCGTCGGGAAATTGGCTCATATCTGTGAACGGCTCGCTGACGCGAGTTCTGAGTTGAAGTCCTGCATCACGGGACGTTCGTCCACGCGCGACAATCATGCCGATTGGCCTGCCGTGCCGATGGATGTACGCCCCCGCCGTTCTTGACCTAACCCTCTACTAACCCTTGGGGTGACTAATGCGCGATCCCGTTGAAACCTACATGAACCTCGTTCCGATGGTGGTCGAGCAGACCAACCGCGGCGAACGCGCCTACGACATTTTCTCGCGGCTCCTGAAAGAGCGCATCATCTTCGTGACCGGTCCGGTCGAAGACGGCATGTCGACGCTGGTTGTCGCGCAGCTTCTGTTCCTGGAAGCCGACAATCCGAAGAAGGAAATCTCGATGTACATCAACTCGCCCGGCGGCGTGGTGACATCGGGGCTTGCGATCTACGACACCATGCAGTTCATCCGTCCGGCAGTGTCCACGCTGTGCACGGGGCAGGCGGCCTCGATGGGCTCGCTGCTGCTCGCCGCCGGCGAAAAGGACATGCGCTTCTCGCTGCCGAACTCCCGCATCATGGTGCATCAGCCCTCCGGCGGCTTCCAGGGTCAGGCCACCGACATCATGCTGCACGCGCAGGAGATCCTGAACCTCAAGAAGCGCCTCAACGAGATTTACGTGAAGCACACCGGCCAGACCTACAAGGCGATCGAGGATGCGCTGGAGCGCGACAAATTCCTGACCGCCACCGATGCCAAGGAATTCGGTCTCGTCGACAAGGTGATCGACAAGCGCCCCGAAGAATCGTCGGTGACCGTGACGAAGGCCCCGTAAGGTTACGGATTGCTGGTATTTTGTTGACCTTAACGGTTGGTTGAATCGACAAATAGGGTCGAAAGCCGCGTGCGTGTGCGCTGCACAGGCCGAAAAGTTCCGCTTTCGTCCCGGTTTTGCGGCGTGGCAATACCGCAACGCTCGGTCGATTTCGTCAACTTCTCCCCGTGCGAATGCCACAAATCACGGTATTGTCACGGGTAGCCATTCCGGCCCCGATTAGCGAATTCTTGATAGTCGGGTGTCAGCATGGTTGGCTGTGTGGACTGGGTTAAGATCGCGGGGGATTCTAGAGCCGTGATTCGCAGCACGGTGCGTAATTGAGTTAGGGTCTTTTCTGGTACGGAATTTGCTCTATCTACCTTCAGGTCCGGTACAGTGCCGGAATGGGTCGATCGGGTAACGGATCGAACGGCGGACGGAGACAGGAATGAGTAAGGTTGGCACGAGCGACTCCAAGAACACGCTGTATTGCTCGTTCTGTGGAAAGAGCCAGCACGAAGTCCGCAAACTCATCGCGGGTCCAACCGTTTTCATCTGCGACGAGTGCGTCGAACTCTGCATGGACATCATCCGTGAGGAGAACAAGTCCTCGCTGGTGAAGTCGCGCGACGGGATTCCGACGCCGAAGGAAATCTGCAAGGTGCTGGACGATTACGTGATCGGCCAGGGGCACGCCAAGAAGGTGCTCTCGGTTGCCGTTCACAACCACTACAAGCGCCTCAATCACCAGACCAAGCACAATGACGTCGAACTGGCGAAGTCGAACATCCTGCTGATCGGTCCGACCGGTTCGGGCAAGACGCTGCTGGCGCAGACGCTGGCGCGCATTCTCGACGTGCCGTTCACGATGGCGGACGCGACCACGCTGACCGAAGCCGGCTACGTCGGTGAGGACGTCGAGAACATCATCCTGAAGCTCTTGCAGTCGGCCGACTACAATGTCGAGCGCGCGCAGCGCGGCATCGTCTACATCGACGAAATCGACAAGATCAGCCGCAAGTCGGACAACCCGTCGATCACCCGCGACGTGTCGGGCGAGGGCGTGCAGCAGGCGCTGCTGAAGATCATGGAAGGCACCGTTGCCTCCGTGCCTCCGCAGGGCGGCCGCAAGCATCCGCAGCAGGAATTCCTGCAGGTCGACACCACCAACATCCTGTTCATCTGCGGCGGCGCCTTCTCGGGCCTCGAGAAGATCATCTCCGCGCGCGGACGTTCGACCTCGATCGGTTTCGCCGCCCAGGTTCTGGCGCCCGAAGATCGCCGCACCGGCGAAATCTTCCGCCATGTCGAGCCGGAAGACCTCCTGAAGTACGGCCTGATCCCGGAATTCGTCGGCCGCCTGCCGGTGGTCGCGACGCTCGAGGATCTCGACGAGACCTCGCTGAAGAAGATCCTGGTCGAACCGAAGAACGCGCTGGTGAAACAATACCAGCGGCTGTTCGAGATGGAGAACATCGAGCTCACCTTCGCCGACGAGGCGCTTGGCGCGGTCGCCCGCAAGGCGATCGAGCGCAAGACCGGTGCGCGCGGACTGCGTTCGATCCTCGAGGCCATCCTGCTCGAGACCATGTTCGATCTGCCGGGTCTGGAAGGCGTCGAAGAGGTCGTGATCTCGCGCGAAGTGGTCGAAGGCACCGCCCGTCCGCTCTACATCTACGCGGACCGTTCGGACCGGGCCGTCGAGAGCAGCGCCAGCGCCTGATACCGTCGCGCCGGCCAGAACTCACTAGCTCCCAATAACGCGGCTGCCGGGGCTTCTGGCGGCCGCTGCAGCGTATGCGTTTTCCACGCGTTTTACCCGCGTTTTACCCGCAATTCGCGGTTATTTTCCGTGACTTGACACCCCCATACCCGATAGCCACCTAATGCCAATGGTGGCGGAAATCACGTTCGAGATTCGTCGCAAAATCATCCGGCAAGAGACGGCAGCAAAGGCGGCCGGCGAGCTGGAACTCCCGGCACCTTGTGGCGGTTGCGCAAATGAGCGGACTGCGTGCAAGGGGGCAAAACAGAAGGAATAGGCCATGACGACCCCAAAAACCCGGCCAACCATCGTTCTCGGCGAAAGCCATTCGTACCCGGTGCTGCCGCTCCGCGACATCGTCGTTTTTCCGCACATGATCGTGCCGCTGTTCGTCGGCCGCGAGAAGTCGATCCGCGCCCTCGAAGAGGTCATGAAGAACGACGCGCTGATCCTGCTCGCGACGCAGAAGAACGCGTCCGACGATGATCCGAGCCCGGAATCGATCTACGAGGTCGGTACGCTCGCCAGCGTGCTGCAGCTCCTGAAACTGCCCGACGGCACCGTGAAGGTGCTGGTCGAAGGTCTCGAGCGTGCGCGCGTGCAGAAATATTCCGACCGCACCGAATACTATGAAGCGACCGCGATTGCGCTCGCCGACACCGACGCCAACTCGGTCGAAGCCGAGGCGCTGGCGCGTTCGGTCGTGTCCGATTTCGAAAGCTACGTGAAGCTGAACAAGAAGATCTCCGCCGAAGTCGTCGGCGTGGTTCAGGCGATCACCGATTTCGCCAAGCTCAGCGATCAGGTCGCGCAGCATCTCGCCGTCAAGATCGCCGATCGCCAGGGCATCCTGGAGACGTTGTCCGTCACGCAGCGCCTGGAGAAGGTGCTGGGCCTGATGGAGAGCGAAATCTCGGTGCTGCAGGTCGAGAAGCGCATCCGCTCGCGCGTCAAGCGCCAGATGGAGAAGACCCAGCGCGAGTATTACCTGAACGAGCAGATGAAGGCGATCCAGAAGGAGCTCGGCGACGACGAAGGTCGCGACGAGCTGGCCGATCTGGAAGAGAAGATTGCCAAGACCAAGCTTTCCAAGGAAGCGCGGGAGAAGGCGCAGCACGAACTGAAGAAGCTGCGCCAGATGTCGCCGATGTCCGCGGAAGCCACGGTCGTGCGCAACTATCTGGACTGGCTGCTGTCGATCCCGTGGGGCAAGAAGTCCAAGGTCAAGAAGGACCTCGTTGCCGCGCAGGACGTGCTCGACCACGACCATTACGGGCTTGAGAAGGTCAAGGACCGAATCGTGGAGTATCTTGCGGTGCAGTCGCGCGCCAACAAGCTGACCGGGCCGATTTTGTGCCTGGTCGGGCCTCCCGGCGTCGGCAAGACCTCGCTCGGCAAGTCGATCGCCAAGGCGACGGGGCGCGAATTCGTGCGCGTCTCGCTCGGCGGCGTGCGCGATGAGGCCGAGATCAGGGGACACCGCCGGACCTATATCGGCTCGATGCCCGGCAAGATCATCCAGTCGATGCGCAAGGCGAAGACGTCCAATCCGTTGTTCCTCTTGGACGAGATCGACAAGATGGGCGCCGATTTCCGCGGCGATCCGTCCTCGGCTCTGCTCGAGGTGCTCGATCCGGAGCAGAACGGCACCTTCGCCGACCACTATCTGGAGGTCGAATACGATCTGTCGAACGTGATGTTCATCACCACGGCGAATACCCTGAACATTCCGGGGCCGCTGATGGACCGCATGGAGATCATCCGGATCGCCGGTTACACCGAGAACGAGAAGGTCGAGATCGCGCGCAAGCACCTGATCCCGAACGCGCTCTCCAAGCACGGCCTGGATTCGAAGGAATGGTCGATCGACGACGAGGCGCTGTTGCTCGTCATCCGTCGCTACACCCGCGAGGCCGGTGTCCGTAACCTCGAACGCGAGCTCTCCACGCTCGCGCGCAAGGCGGTGAAGGACTTGATGATTTCGAAGAAGAAATCGATCAAGGTCACCGAGAAGACGCTTGAGGACTATCTCGGCGTGCCGAAATACCGGTACGGCGAGATCGAGACGGACGATCAGGTCGGCGTGGTCACGGGTCTTGCCTGGACCGATGTCGGCGGCGAGTTGCTCACGATCGAAGGCGTCATGATGCCTGGCAAGGGCCGCATGACGGTGACGGGCAACCTGCGCGACGTGATGAAGGAATCGATCTCGGCGGCGGCCTCCTACGTCCGCTCCCGGGCCGTGACCTTCGGCGTCGAGCCGCCGATGTTCGACAGGCGCGACATCCACGTGCACGTTCCGGAGGGTGCAACCCCGAAGGATGGTCCGTCCGCAGGAATCACGATGGCGACCTCTCTGGTTTCCGCCATTTGCCGCATTCCAGTGTGTCCAGACATTGCGATGACTGGTGAAATCACGCTCAGGGGACGGATTCTCCCGATCGGAGGGTTGAAGGAAAAAATTCTGGCGGCTCATCGGGGGGGTATCAAGACTGTCTTGATCCCGGATGAGAATGAGAAAGACATAGAAGAAATTCCGGCGGTCATCTTGAAGACCGTGGACTTGATACTGGTATCGCATATGGACCAGGTATTGAAGAAAGCTCTGGTCCTCGAGGAACCCGACAATTTCTTGAAGGGGGCGGCAGCGAAAGCAAGCCCAGAGACACCGTCCTTTGGGGAGAAAGAAGAAGCTCCAAGCGCGGATATCCTACCGCAGTAGCTCGATGGTTGGTGGTTTCTAATCGTTGCGAATCGGCGCCCGCTACGGGGTTTTCCTTGCAGGCGCGGGTCTGTTGGTGCGACAGCGTAGGGAGAGGGGGCTATTATCATGACCAAGTCTGACCTGATTGATTCTCTTGCTAGCCGTCTGGCATTGACGAGACAAAAGGCGGAAGAGATCGTCAATGGACTTTTTGACGACATTATTGCTGC
>Ga0081455_10007097_pt1 | contig 11872 bp, 9 predicted proteins | sample TabmetS3T2R1_FD_70207 | JGI IMG/M metagenome (GOLD analysis project Ga0081455, IMG submission 70207) | Tabebuia heterophylla rhizosphere microbial communities from the University of Puerto Rico - S3T2R1 | ecosystem: Host-associated > Plants > Roots > Rhizosphere ...
CGCAGGGTACGGGCGAGATCACGACGCGCCGCGCAACCGCATGCGTGCGCGCCGCCAGGCGAACACGGGCACGAACTCCCGGATGCGCGCGTCGTGGAGCTCACCGAGCGCCTCCGTGGCTGCCTCGTCGATCGCCGCGTGGGGGACGCTGTCGCCGTACTCCGCTTCGAGCTGCTCCCGGAGCGCGTGCAGGGGGTCCCGGGTCGCCCGGTCGGGCGGCGAGGAAGAGCGCGGGTCCAAGGAAGCACCTCCTGATCGAACTTTGACGTCCGCATCCAACTATGGGGGGAACGATCGGGAGATGTCAGATTGATTGTGGGGCTGATGATGTGGTAGGCGAACGATCACCCGCCGAGCGCGGCTGGGTCGATCCGGATCAGTTGGTTCCCGTCGACGGCAGCGACCCAGATGATGCCGTCCGGTGCGACGGCGATGCCGTCGAGCGAGGCGGCCTCAGGATCGAGAGCGACGACCTGTTCCACGGCGCCGTCCGATGCGATGTGGAAGACCCGGGGCCGGGCGGCATCGGTGACCCAGAAGGACCCGTCCGGCGCCGTCGTGATCCCGGCCGGCTCGCCAGCGGGGCGTGGCAGCGGGAACTCCACGACGGTGCCGTCGTCATCGATCCGAGCGATCGAGTTCACGCCCTGCTCCGTGACCCATGCGGAGCCGTCATCGCCCATCGCGATGCCGTACGGATCCGACCGCGGCGTCGGCAGCTGGATCACGGTCGGAGCCGTGTCGAGGCCGGCGGTGCGAAGGACCGCGTCGGCACCCGGGTCGGTGACCCAGACGGCGTCCGAGCCGGCCGCGACTCGATACGGCGCTGATCGCCGAGAGGCGGTGGCGATCGGGGTGAATCGCCCGTCGGTCGTGAGGGTCACGATCGCACGTCCCGGTGCGTCGGTGAACCACAGGCGGCCGTCGGGGCCGACGGCCATCCCGAGCGGACCACCGTCGTTGAATGGATCTGCGAAGAAATCCACCGTTCCGTCGGCATCCAGTCGGGTGACCGTGGACAGGGCGTAATCGGTGAACCAGAGGGCGCCGTCGGGCCCGATGACGGGTGTGAACGGGTTGCTGCCCGACTCCGGCATCCTGAATCCCGTGTAGGTCACGCCCCCCGCGGACGCATCCTCCAGCCGCGCCACGGCCCCTCGACTCTGCAGGGTGACCCAGATCGATCCGTCGTCGCCGATCGCGATGGCTCTGGGTGCGGAGTGCATGCTCGGGAGCGCGAGCGCGGTGACCCCCGGCGCGACGCTCCGAGCCGCGAGGGTCCGGGCCTTCCCCGGCGTGATCCTGACCTCGACGGGGTCGACGGTGAAGCTCGCCGTGTTCCGCTCGGCGGGCGGGTGTTCCTCATCCGAAGGCCGGGTGGCCGTAGCGATCCAGACCGCGACCACGGCAGCGATCGCGGCCAGGGCCACCGCGGCCGTCAACCACCGCCGGGTCGAACGCGGACCAGACCTGCTGGGATCGGTCCGGCGACGCCTGTTCGGGCGCTTGGTCGGTCGCGTGCGCCGAGTGGTGGCCGACATGCCGAGGACGATAGTGGGGGCCCATGTCCGGCCTCCGGCACCTGTCTGAACGCAGGATGAACGCACGAAGGGCCCGGAGCGAGCTCCGGGCCCTTCGAGGGAAGCGCTCGAACCTAGGGGAAGGTGATCACGCGACAGTGACTGCTTCCGGTCACTCCGCCCCCGATCGGGCCCAGGGGCAGCGGCACGAAGCCCTCCGCGTCCAGGGTGTCCTCGATCTCGGTGCGGTAGTTGTCACCCGTGAGCGGATCGACGGAGTGGGCGCTCGCTGGCTTGCAGAGCCACCCGTTCTTCTCGCCGACGTACTTCTTCGTCCACGATGTGGCCGCCGGGCTGGTCGTCCGGATCACGTTGAACAGGTACCGCGAGTACGGGAACGTCCCGTTGCCGATCGTCGTCTTGGTCGGGGCGACGCCGTCGACCTTTCCGAGGGACCCGTTCTGCCCACCGTTCTGCTGGAAGCGCCCGAACGAGTAGGGGAAGATCGCCGACCCCTGCTCGCTCTGGTCGTAGATCGGCTGAGCGTCGTTCTCGAAGATCACCCGCTCGCCGTTGCCGAAGTTCCCGTCCTTCTGCGAGGCCGGGATGCAGTTGGTGGAGTTCGCCCCACTGCCGAGGAACCCATCGAACGTCTTGCGGGTCCCCGAGTTGTTCTGGGCCGTGTACATGAGGATCGGCGTCGTGTCGCCGGCGTTGCCGTTGACCTGGCCCCACTGCGTGATGGCGCACGTGTTCCAGATGCCCTTGATCTCGTTCTGCGTGAGATCGTTGTCGCCCGGCACGTGCGTGTTCACGTTCGCGGTCCACCAGGAGATGCCATCGCGGGCGTACGCCACGAACTTCAGGCCGGCCGGGGTGCTGGCGCTCGGAGCGCTCGAGGATCGAGCGAAGTCCAGCGCCCTGAATCCGGGGTTGCCCTTGTTCGCGAGCTGCGTGATCCCACCGCCCGATCCGATCGGGTAGTACTCGGCGATGACGTCGTGGAAGTAGTTCTCCGTCGTGATCGTGGTCGCCACGTCAGGGAAGCACGTGCCGTCGAACTTCACGACACCACCCTGCTGCACCTCGCACCCCGCGCTGCCCGAGTAGAGGGCGTCGAGCTGCAGCATCGCGTAGTACGTCGTGTCGGAGCCGCCGCCTCGGATCGTCTGCGACGACGTCTGCGCCGCGGTCGCTGGCACGCTCGTGCCGATGACCAGGGCCACGGACGCGATCGCGCCCGCCAGTCCGCCCAGGAGCCAGTTCCGCATCTGTTTCCTCCTCCCGGCGCGAAGCCCGTGTTCGCACCGGGAGGAGTTGTATCTGGGGGACATGTCGTCCCCAGGTCCCGGGCATGAACGCCGCAGACACCGCGGGTGAACATCGCTCGCCACGTGCGTGAACAACCGTAGGGGCAGACGCGGGGGCAGGACGCCCGTGGTCAGAGCGCGCCCGGCAGGAGCCTGTCAGCGTTCTCGAACGAGAGCCAGAGCAACGTGACGACGATCGGAAGGCCGAGGAGCCAGAGCACGCGACCGGGGAACCCTCGTCGCCGCAGCAACCACACCACGACGAGTGTGGTGAGGAAGAGCTCGAACCACAGCAGCGTCGGGCCGAGGGCCGCGGGTTCCCCCCGGGTTCCCAGCTCATCGGCCTCGAGGGTCGTCGGTCTCGCGGCGGCCGCCGGGAGGGGCGTCCCCTGGAGGGCTGCAACCACCACGAGCCGGCCCGACGGGGCGTACGCCGGATCCGCGGTCACGAGCGTCAGCCGCGGATCGTCGGTCGATCCGAGCACGTCGAGCTGTCCCGGCTGGACCAGCCCGATGCGTGCCACCGTGTACACGAAGCGGCCCTGGCCGGTCGTGACCACGATCGCGTCCCCCTGCTGGAGCTCGTTCAGGTCGCCGAACGGGCCCCCGTACGTGGTCCGGCGGCCGGCGAGCGCGGCATTGCCGATCTGTCCCGGTAGGACGGTCGTGCGGACATGCCCGACCCCCCGCTCGAGCTCGTCGGGGGTCGTCCCCTCGATGATCGCCGTTTCGACGCCGAGTCGCTCGATGGACAGCAGGCCGATCGCCTGTCCCGGGGCCGGGACCCAGTCCTCGACCGTCTGGGTGCCCGCGACGACGTCGTCCTGGAAGTCCCGCACCAGCTCTCGCTGCGCCCGTGCGGCCGTGAGCGCCGTCAGGCCGAACTCGAACACGAGGAACGTGGCGGCGAGCAGCGAGACCGCCACGACGACCGCAGCGACCCAGATCCTGATGCTCCGGGTTCGACCGGAGCGAGGCCGATCAGATGCAGGCCGTTCCTCCTCCGCTGGCTGATCCGTCGACTCGACCGGCTTCAGCTCGGAAACGGGAGCGCTCACGATGTCGCCCTCGTCCGGCGGAATGGATGGGGGAGGTGGAGCCCGCTCCAACGGGATGGTCGTCCGGTCGCCGCTCTGGACCTCCGCCGTCGATCGGAGATCATGAGGGCGAACCCGACCACGATCCCGGCGACGCACATCGCGAACAGGACGGGGAGCGCGAGTCGTGCGACGGTCGCCGCCAATGGCGTCGCGGCCACGGTCGGACCTCGCTCGATCAGGGCGGACGTGTCCACGATCGTGTCGTCGAGACCAGCATCGCTCTCACCACCGGTGAGGTCGTCGATCCCACCCCCGGTCGGACCCCCGAACGTGGCCGGCCCCTGCTCCCCGCCGGGTGGGATCGGGCCGTCGTCGCCTCCGAGGTCGGTGGGGTGGTCCGGGACGCCCTGCAGCGCCTGGCGGGTCTGTGCGACCAGCTCGTCCGGCAGCGGCGCGTAGCCGAGCGGCAGATCCTCCTGCCCAGCCGAGACCGCGAAGGAGAGGAAGCGCTTCAGGTTCCGCCCGTCCGTGCCGTCGAACCCACTCACCGTGTCGGGTGCCTCGTCGTGGCGGACGTAGGCGTATTCCACGGTCGGGAGGGGGTACGCATCGGGGTCGCTCGCGGTGAAGTCGGGGGTCAGCGGGCCGCCGTCGGGATCCTCGTGCATCTGCGCGACGGCGGCCAAGACGGAGGCAGGTGTCGCGGTCACGAACTGGCCGGCGGAGTTCTCGACCTTCACGGTCGAGACCCCGTAGAGCTCCGCCCAGCTCGAATCCATCGCGCCGATGTAGCCGAAGTCGGGCGTGGTGTCCTGCGACGGCCGGGCAACCTCACGTGCGACCACTCGCGCTCCCTGGAACAACCCGATCGTGCCGGTGGAGGGGAAGATCTCGGTCGGCCCCTCTTCGAACGGATTGCCACCCGGCAATCCGACGCCGCCCGCGATGTACTGGCTCCGCGCGGTGGCCCAGAAGTACGACGTCAGCTCGTACGAGGTGTCGCTCGCGTCGGCACGGGCGATCGCATGGAGCTTGGTCGGCAGCGTCCCGTGCCCGTCGCTGTCGACGTGGCCCGGGTTCAGGGCCAGGATCCGGGGATCGTTCCAGTTCGTGATCTGTCCCGTGAAGATCTCTGCCAGGAGCTCCGGCGTCAGCCGGATGTCTCGCACCTGCTGGTTCGTGATCCGGTCGAAGAGCCTGATCCCGAACACCAACGCGCTGGCGGAGACCGGGGCGTACCCGAAGTCCATGTGCTGCTCGCCCAGCTCGTCGATCTGGCGGTCGGAGAACGCCCGCATGCCGACCGCATAATCGAGCAGCCCCCCGGCGAAGTCCTCCCGCCCCCTCGGGCCGGAGTCCAAGACGTACTGGTTCCGGATGTCGAGGGGCGGCCGGCATGCCGACGCCGCCCAGTCGAGCATCGCCCGGAAGACCGCCGATCCGCCGCCTCCCGACAGGTACGGCGACGACGAGGGCGGGCATGCGTCCGGTGGGAACGCGAACGAGATCGGCACCTTGACGGCGCTGTCCACGTCCTTCGCGTCTGGGTCGATGAACAACGCGATCGTGCAGTCGTGCCGGAAGTCACAGGGGAAGCTGATCTTGGTGGGCTCGCCGAGCAGCGTGGAGTTCACCAAGCCCACCCGAACGGCGAACGTGATCGATCCCGTGCCATCGGGCTGCGAGATCCCGGCCGTGATCAGCCCTGGGCCGAGGTACGTGCCGGTCTGGCTGCAATCCTTGACGCTCCTCGGGTGTCGGGTGCACTGGCGGAGGTACACGGGCTCCCCGGGCGGCATACCTGACCAGCTTGCCCGCACGAACTGACCGTCGCCGAGCGGGTCGATCAATCCTTTCGTGGGGGTCACGTCGAGGGCCGGCCCTGCCCCGGCGTTGGAGGGCGCCACGGTCAGCGCGAGGATCAACGACGACAACACCCCGAGGACCGAGATGACTTGACCACGGCGCCGCATCGTGTTCCGAGGTTCCGTGTCGGTCGAACCCGTCGTCAAGCGATGCGGGGCATCGACGAACAAGCTTCTGCCGTCCGCCGTCGAGCGTTCATGGTTCGTTCACGACGCGGCCGCAGCGCGTCGGCACCATGACCGCGGACCTCCCGTCGGGAGGTGCACACGACCGCCGACGAGGAGTGCGAGGCCGAACGGGATGCCGACCCCGACCGACCAGGATCAGAGCGACCTCCCGACCCCACGCCCCATCTCGATCGTTCGCACCCGAGGCGACCGGGTGTTCCGACGACTGGCGACCGGCGCCGGTCTCGCGACGTTCGTCATCCTCGCATTGATCGGCCTGTTCCTCCTGCTGGAAGCGTTGCCGGCCCTGAAGGATCAGGGGTGGAAGTTCTTCACGAACTTCGAGTGGAACCCGCCGCCGCGAGGAACGACGTTCGGCATCGGTGCGGTCATGTACTGGACCGTGGTGGTCGCCACGATCTCGCTCGTGATCGCGGTGCCGGTCTCGATCGCCACGGCGCTGTTCATCACCGAGTACGCCCCCCCGTGGCTCGGCCGGCCGCTGACGTCGTTGGTCGACCTGCTGGCCGCGGTTCCATCGCTGATCTATGGGATGTGGGGGGTCCTGTTCCTCAACCCGCGGATGATCGGACTCAGCGAGTGGCTCAGCACGCACCTGGGCTTCATCCCGATCTTCGAGGTGCACAACGACGCGTTCGGCAACTCCGCGTTCGTGGGTGGCTCGATCCTGTCGCTGATGGTGATCCCGATCTGCACGGCGGTGATGCGCGAGGTCTTCTCGCAAGCGCCGGCCGGCGAGAAGGAGGGGGCGCTGGCCCTGGGAGGGACGCGGTGGGGGATGATCCGGGCCGTCGTCCTCCCCTTCGGCAAGGGCGGCATCGTCGGCGCATCGATGCTCGGCCTGGGTCGCGCGCTCGGGGAGACGATCGTGCTGGCCTTGGTGTTGAGTCCGAGCTTCCTGATCTCCCCTCGCATCCTGGAGCGGGGCGCGAACTCGGTCGGCGCGCTGATCGCGAACAACTTCGGCGAGGGTGGATCCGGGCTCGGGCTGAACGCGCTCATGGCCGCCGGGTTGTCGTTGTTCCTGCTGACCCTGGTCGTGAACACCCTCGCGTCGGTCGTCGTGGCCCGGAGCCGCTCCGGGCAAGGGGTCGAGATCTGATGGCCACGTCGCTCCGGGCTCGGCCACGATTCCGGAGGGCACACCGTCGCGATGCCAAGCCCGATCCGACGGCGCGCCGGCCCAGGCGCTTCACCCGTCGAGACGGCGCCGTCCTCGCGGCGTCGGCGATCGCGTCGGGCTCGATCGTGTGGCTGCTGTACGAGCGGATCCTCCCGTTCGCCGGGATCCAGGGGTTCCTCGTGTTGTGGTTCGGCACGTTCCTCGCGATGTATGGGCTCGCGGTCCGAGAGCTCGAGGGAACCCTGATCGCCAAGGATCGCGTGGCGGCGGCCGCGATCGGCGGTGTGTCGTTGGCGATCATCGTCCCCCTGCTCGCGATCCTCGGCTACACGGCGTGGCGAGGGGCGGTCTACCTCCGGGCGCACTTCTTCACGGAGACGCTCGAGTTCACCGGTCCCGAGGATCCGGCGACCTCCGGCGGCGGGCTGCAAGCGATCGTCGGAACGCTCGAGCAGGTGGGGATCGCAGCGATGATCAGCGTTCCCCTCGGGGTGCTGACGGCGGTGTTCCTGAACGAGGTCGGTGGGCGCCTCCGGCGACCGGTCCGCGTGTTCGTCGACGCGATGAGCGGCGTGCCTTCGATCGTCGCGGGCCTGTTCATCTACATCATCCTGGTGGTGCGGGCGGACTGGGGGTTCTCCGGGTTCGCCGGCGCCCTCGCGCTCACGATCCTGATGCTGCCCACCGTGACGCGCACATCCGAGGTGGTCCTCCGCCTCGTGCCAGGCGGACTGCGGGAAGCGTCGCTCGCGTTGGGAGCGCCGGAATGGCGAACCGCATGGAACGTGGTGCTTCCGACGGCGCGGCTCGGGATCATCACCGCCGTCATCTTGGGCATGGCCAGGGTGATCGGCGAGACCGCGCCGCTCATCGTGACGACGCTGGGCAACACGTCATTGAACGCGAACCCGTTCGACGGTCCTCAGGATGCGCTGCCCCTTCGCTCGTACCTGCTCTTCATCCAGGGGGTCGACAACCAGGTGAACCGGGCGTGGCTCTACGCGTTCGTCCTGATCATGTTGGTGCTGATCCTGTTCGTGGCCGCGCGCGTGCTCGGGGCCAGGCGGGTGGGCGGTCGCGGTGAGCGGCGGCGAACGCGAGAACCCTCGCTCGATCCCGCCGACGGTGTGGTGCCGGTGAGCCCGGCGTCATGAGAGGAAGGTGACGTGTCCCCTGTCCAGACCGAGGCGAGATCGGACCCCGACGTGGTGACGTTGCCGGAGCCGGCGACGCTGTTCGCGGAGGGGGTCCACGCCTGGTTCGGTGATCACCACGTGCTCGCGGACGTGACCTTGGAGATGCCTGCGCGGGCGATCACGGCGTTGATCGGTCCCTCCGGCTGCGGCAAGTCAACGTTCTTGCGGATCCTCAACCGGATGCACGAGCTGGTGCCGGGTGCCGCGCTCGCAGGCGAGATCCGGCTCGACGGCGTGGACCTGTACGGCCAACAGATGCGCGCCACCGAGACTCGCCGCCGCATCGGGATGGTGTTCCAGAAACCGAACCCGTTCCCGGCGATGACGATCCGCGAGAACGTGCTCTCGGGACTGAAGCTGTCCGGGATGAAGCTCCGCAACGCCGGCGATGTCGTCGAGCGGACCCTGACACAGGCCGGGCTCTGGACGGAGGTCAAGAACCGGCTCGACCGGCCTGGGGGAGCGCTGTCCGGCGGGCAGCAGCAGCGGCTGTGCATCGCACGTTCGCTCGCGGTGTCACCTCAGGTGCTGCTCATGGACGAGCCGTGCTCGGCGCTGGATCCGACGTCCACGAGGCGCATCGAGGAGACGATGCAGGAGATCGCGCACTTCGTGACCATCGTGATCGTCACGCACAACATGCAGCAGGCGCAGCGCGTCTCGCAGCAGTGTGCGTTCTTCAACGTCGAGGAGGGGAGCCCGGGAGCGATCGTGGAGATCGGCCCGACCGAGAAGATCTTCGACGATCCCGACGACCCCCGGACGGCCGACTACGTGCACGGCAGGTTCGGATGAGCACGCGCCGGATCCACTCGCGGCCTTCCACGCTTCGACGGATCGCGGTCTGCGCCGTGGCGACGCCGATCCTCCTCGGGGTGGCGACCGCACCCGCCTCCGCGGCAGGTCCGACCGTGGTCGGGGCCGGCTCCACGTGGAGCGCCGTGGCGATCGAGCAATGGCGGTCCGACGTGGCCCGGCTCGGGCTGTCGATCAACTACTCGGCGGTCGGCTCCACGGCAGGACGACAGTTCTACATCAACGACCAGGTGGACTTCGCGGTCTCCGAGATCCCCTTCCTCCCCGAGGAGGTCCAGGCGCTGAAGCGTGACGGCAAGTCGTTCCAGTACCTGCCGATCGTCGCCGGGGGAACATCGTTGATGTACAACCTGCGCAACGCGTCCGGACAGATCCGGAACCTCCAGATGTCGTCCGCCACGATCGCGAAGGTCTTCACGGGTCAGATCACGAAGTGGAACGACCCGGCGATCAGGGCGGACAACCCCCACCTCGCCCTCCCCGACATGCCGATCACGCCCGTGACACGGTCGGACGGCTCGGGAACGTCGGCCCAGTTCTCCGCGTACATCGACGCGCTGCAGCATCCGATCTGGCAGAAGTTCTGTCGTGCCACCGGCCTGTCGCCGTGCAAGAGCACGTCGTTCTGGCCACCGTTCGGCCTCTCCGTGCAGCAGCGGGGGTCCGATGGCGTCGCGAACTACGTGGCCAACCCCGGCGTGGGGGTGGGTTCGATCGGCTACGTGGAAGCCGCGTACGCGCTGGCGCGCCACATGCCCGTCGTGTCGGTGTTGAACGCGAGTCGGCACTACGTGCAGCCCACGGCCGCGAACGTCGCGATCGCGCTCACCCACGCCACGCTGAACGCCGATCGGACGCAGAACCTCGGGCGGGTCTACGTGGCTCCCGAAGCCACGGCCTACCCGATCTCGAGCTACAGCTACATGATCACCCAGCTGAAGGGCTTCGATCCCGCCAAGGGAGAGGTGCTCGGCAAGTTCATCCTCTACTTCGTCTGTACCGGGCAGCAGTCGGCGGAGCGGCTGGGCTACTCGCCGCTGCCCACGAACCTGGTGCAGACGTCGTTCGATGCGGAGAAGGCCATCCCCGGCGCCCCATCGCCCCCGCCGATGAGCAAGTGCGACAACCCCTACGTCCAGGGCACGTTCGATCAGGAGGGCGACCCCGGCACGGACGCCGGAACCACGACCACCACGCAGAGCGACGGTCCGACCCAAGACGGAGGGGCGGGCGGCAGCGGGAAGGCATCGGTCGGTCCGGGGACGACGCTCACGACGGGATCGGCGGTTCCGTCGTCGGCGGATCCCGTCGCGTATGCAGCCGCCGCGGCGCAGGTCGCCGCGGGCGCGCGTGCCCCGTCGGCGCTGCCACTCGCCGTCACCGCCGTCGTCATCCTCCTGCTCGTGTTCGCACCGCTGTTCCTGCGGCTCAGCTCCCCTCGGTCCGATCGCGGCTCGGACGGGTAAGCCGGTGAGGCGAGAGCTCGATCCGCAGCGGCCGCGGCGGCTCCTGCCATGGGTCGTGCTCGCGACCCTCGTGATCGGCACCGGTGGAGCCCTCACCGCGACCGCCGCCCGTGCCCAGGTCGGGACCGAAACACCGACCCCGGCGCCGGAGCCCACCGGGATCGATGCCGCGGCGCTCGGCGCGTTCATCGACCAGCGCGGGCGCGTCGACCCGAGGTTCCACCACGTCGACCTCGGCCGCCCCGCCGACGGCGTCCACCACCAGATCGTCACCCAGTACCTGCCCGGGCGGTCCGGGCTGCGCCTGCCCATCGGGATCGACGTCGGCAACCTGCCCGCGGTGTCCGAGTTGGTGGGGATCATCGGCAGCTCCGGTCACGCCGTGGCGACCTCGATCCAGGACGACCCGGGTGTCCGCGAGATGGACAAGTCCATGAACTCCGGGGTCAGCCTCAACGACATCATCAAGGTCGACTTCTACCTCGGCGTGCCCGTCTACGCCCCCGTGACCGCCGATGGCGACCACCCGTTCCTCGGCGTGATCGTCGCGCCGGTCGGCGCCTTCGACGGCGTGTTCGCCGAGGCGACCCGCGGGCAACCGCAGGACCTGGGCCTCAGCCTGAGCCTCGACCTGTCCGCGATCGGCCTCGCCAGCCGCACCGAGCTACAGCGGGGGACCCGCCGCGACGGCGCCGCCGGGCCCGAAGCCGACGCACCCCTGCGCCAGGAGCAGTGGATCGACGCGCAGGGGGTCGCGGGGAAGCTCACCGTCTGGAGCGCCAGCGCCGAGGACGCGGCCGCGACCACGCGGTGGGTCTGGGCGGTCGGGCTCCTGCTCGCCGGCCTGCTCAGCGCCCTGATGTTCGTCCGCTCCCGCAGCGTTCGCGCCCTCGGCGAGCGGTCGCGCCTGCAGCACGCCATCGTCGACTCGGTCAACGACGCGCTGGTCGTGCTCGACGGCGCCGGCACGATCGTGACCGTGAACCCCGCTTGGGCGCGCCTGGCGGACGCGAAGGTGACCGGTCGGTCATCCGAGCGGGCGGGCGACCCGGCCGGACCGGTCGCGTACCTCGACACGTTCGTCGCGCGGCTCGTGCACGGACGCGCGGAGCTCGCAGCCGCGGTGCGCGGCGTGCTCAACGGCTCGATCGCCGGTCAGCAGGTCGACGTCGCGGACCGGACCGCCGCCGGCGACCGGTGGTACGGCGTGCACGTGACGCCGGTGCAGGGAGCAGGCGCCGTGATCGTGCACGGCGACATCACCGAGCGGCGCCGCACGCAGGAGGACTTCGCGTTCCGCGCCACCCACGACCCACTCACCGGCCTGCTGAACCGTGCCGGCCTCGA
>Ga0081455_10007098_pt1 | contig 11871 bp, 11 predicted proteins | sample TabmetS3T2R1_FD_70207 | JGI IMG/M metagenome (GOLD analysis project Ga0081455, IMG submission 70207) | Tabebuia heterophylla rhizosphere microbial communities from the University of Puerto Rico - S3T2R1 | ecosystem: Host-associated > Plants > Roots > Rhizosphere ...
CGCAGCTGCCTTCATTCCCCCTCTCCTAGCCTCTCCCCCTAACGGGGGAGAGGAATATGAGTCGTATCAACCCGTGCGCTGGATCAGGCCTTCGATCAGGCGCTTCAGTTCCTCGGCCTGGCGGTTGCCGTAGCTTTCGACGATCTCGTCCTGATGAGAATTGGCGAGCCGGTTGAGGCGCTGCATCACCGCGCGGCCGCGTTCGGAGATGAAGATCAGGACCCGGCGGCCATCGCTCTTGTCGGCGCGGCGATAGACCAGCGCGGCGGAGATCATGCGATCGATGGTCTTGGTGAGCGTCGGATGATTGAGGAGGGCCGCCTCGGCGAGGTCGCCCATCGAACGCCCGTTCTCCTCGGCCAGGAGTTTCAGGATCCGCCACTGCTCGACCGGCACGCCCTCGGCGCGAAATTCCTGGTCGAGCTGCCGGTTGAGCTGACGCTCGGCCTGGGCCAGCAGGTAGGCAAGATAGTCGTTGATGGGCCGTGTATTCGCCATTTTCTGATCTGCTTGTGAAGTCCGTGCAATGCGAAAGAGTTTGACTTTTCAAGGATTGATAGGGGTGCTACGGTCGATTGGCAAGAACGGAAGCGGCTGTGGCGGGGAATAGCGATCGGCTGAATCGATCGCAACGGGCTGCGGTCGTTCCGGAACGGGGACGACATGTTCGCTGCAGCCTTCGCATCGTCGATCGCGGCACGCGCAAGCTCAGCAGGGGCGATCCTGCTCAGCGGCGCGGTCGATGCGATGCCCAGTCCTTCGCGCCGTCGCCGCGATCGGTTGTCCATCGCACTGCTGGCGCCCTTCAGCGGTCCCGCCGGGCTGTGGGGGCCGTCGTGCCAGAGCAGCGCCATGCTGGCGGCGCACGAGATCAACGAAAGCGGCGGACTGCTGGGGCGCGAGCTCGATCTCACTTTCATCGATGCCGGAGGCGATCCCGAGACCGTGGCTGATGCGACGCTCGACCTCGTCGTCGACGGCGGCGCCGAGGCGGTGATCGGCATGCATATCAGCGCCGTGCGCCAGGCGCTGGTGCGCGCGCTGCGCGGCCGCGTCCCGTATGTCTATACGCCGGTCTATGAAGGCGGCGAGACGGCGCCGGGCGTGTTCATGGTCGGCGAGACGCCCGCGATGCAGCTCAGGCCCTCGATCAAGTGGCTCGCCGAGCGGCACGGCGCGAAGAACTGGTACCTGATGGGCAACAACTACGTCTGGCCGCGCGTCTCCCATCGTGCGGCGCGCCGTTACGTGGCGGCGAACGGTGGCGAGGTGGTGGGCGAGAGTTACGTGCCCTTCGGCTGCGAGGACTACGAGGCCACCCTCGACTACATCCGCAAGGCGCGCCCCGATGCGATCCTGGTCTCGATGGTCGGCAATGACTGCGTCACCTTCAACCGCGCCTTCGCCGACGCGGGCCTCGACCGGCGCATCCTGCGGCTGTCGGCGGCCAGCGAGGAGAACACGCTTTTAGGCATCGGCGCGGAGAACGCGACCAATTTCTATTTTGCCGCGGGCTATCTCGCGGGCCTCGAGACCGAGGCCAACCTTGCCTTTCTCGACCGCTATCATGGCGCGTTCGGCAAGGAAGCGCCGGTGCCCAACACGATCGGCGAGTCGTGCTACGAGGGTGTGCGGTTCTATGCCGAGCTGGCGCGCCGCGCCGAGGCGCTCGATGTCGAGACGCTGAGCCGCGCGTCGCGCGGCATGAGCTATCTCGGCGCCCGCGGCTGCTCGCGTATGCTGGCCCGCCACTTGCATACCGATATCTATCTTGCCCAGGCGGACGGCCTCGAGTTCCGGGTTATCCAGCATTTTCCCGCCTGAGGCGGTCGGGCCGGCCGGTATTGGGCCAGTGTTGAGGCCGGAGTTGCTTGAAAAGTAAAATAAACTCACCTCTAATAGCGCCACGCCATCATGGAATGAGGCCAGGGAGCGAGACATGAAGATAGCCCGCAGGAATCTCTTGAAGACATCGGCTGCCACCGCCGCGGCGTTTACCGCCGGCGGCGTGCTGAGCTCGCGCAGCTTTGCCGCCGATCCGATCAAGGTCGCGAGCATCCACGATCTCTCCGGCGGGCTCGACATCTACGGCAAGCCGATGGTCGATGCGCTGACGCTGGCGATCGAGGAGGCCAACGCGGCGGGCGGCCTGCTGGGACGCGAGCTGAAGCTCGTGAGCTACGATCCGCAGTCCAACATGCAGCTCTATACGCAATATGCACAGGACGCCGCGCTGAAGGAGAAGGTCGCGGTGGTCCATGGCGGCATCACCTCGGCGTCGCGCGAGGTCATCCGGCCGGTGCTCGACCGCTTCAAGACGCTCTATTTCTACAACACGCAGTACGAAGGCGGCGTGTGCGACCGCAACCAGTTCGACACCGGCGTGACGCCGGCGCAGACGGTGCAGAAGCTCGTGCCCTATTCGATGAAGAAGTGGGGCAAGAAGGTCTATATCGTCGCCGCCGACTACAACTACGGCCAGATCACCTCGGAGTGGGTGAAGAAGTACGTGAAGGAGAATGGCGGCGAGACGGTCGCGACCGAGTTCTTCCCGCTCGATGTCACCAACTTCGGGCCCTCGATCGCCAAGATCCAGGCGGCCAATCCCAACTTCGTCTGGTCGGCGCTGGTGGGCGGCGCGCACATCTCGTTCTACCGCCAGTGGGCGGCCGCCGGCATGAACAAGAAGATCCCGATGGCCTCGACCACCTTCGCGGTCGGCAACGAGCACATCGTGCTGTCGCCGGAAGAGTGCAACGGCATGCTGATCTGCTACAACTATTTCCAGGACCTGAAGAACCCGGCGAACACGGCCTTCGTCGAGCGCTTCCACAAGCGCTTCGGCGCCAACTATCCCAACATCACCGAGCTCGCGATGGGCACCTGGCAGGGCTTCCAGCTGTGGGCCGCGGCGGTGAAGAAGGCGAACACCGTCGACCGGCTGAAGGTGATCGAAGCGCTGGAGACTCCGATCAGCATCGATGCGCCGAGCGGCAAGGTCACGATCGATCCGGAGACGCATCACTGCGTGCTCGACGTCCATATCGCCGAGGTGAAGGACAAGAAGCTGAACGTGCTCGAGGATTTCAGCCAGCAGCCGCCGGCCGACACCGCCGCCGTCTGCAACCTGAAAAAGAACCCGAACGACAACAAGCAGTACGTCATCAAGGCTTGACGGTGTTGCGGGGGGCTCGCTGCCGTTCGAGCCTCCTGTCATCCTGAGCGCAGCGAAGGATCTCACGCTGGCAACAGATGCGTTGCACGCTTCCTTAGGTCCTTCGCTTCGCTCAGGACGACAGAGATGAACAAGGGTATTTAGGTGGATCTGGTCCTGGTCCTGGTCATCCAGGTGCTTTTTGCGATGGCGAGCCTGGCGCTGATCAGCGTCGGGCTGGCCGTCATCTTCGGCATGATGCGGGTGATCAACCTCGCGCATGGCGAGTTCCTGATGCTGGGCGGCTACAGCGCCATCTTCGCCACCCAGCACGGCATCAATCTCTGGATCTCGATGCTGGTGGTGGCGCCGATCGTGGTGGGCGCGATCGGCGTGCTGGTCGAACGCACGCTGATCCGCTTCCTCTATGGCCGCATGATCGACACCATGCTGGCGACCTGGGGCTTGAGCCTGTTCCTGATCGGGCTGATCACCGGCATCTTCGGCAACACCACCGTCGGCATCTCCGCGCCCTTGGGGGGCATGGCGATCGGCAACTACCGCACCAGCATCTACAGCCTGGTGGTGATCGCGATCACGGTGGTGCTGCTGGTCGCGATCTACCTGGTGCTGCGCTACACGCGGCTCGGCCTGTTCGCGCGCGGCACCATGCAGAACCCCGACATGGCGGCGGCGCTGGGGCTCAGCCCGCCCCGGGTCTATGCCGTGACCTTCGGCATCGGCGCCGCGCTCTCGGGTCTTGCCGGCGCGCTGATCGCGCCGATCTCGGGCGTGTTCCCGACCATCGGCATCGCCTACATCGCCAAGGCCTTCATCACCGTGATCGGCGGCGGGGCCGCGATCCTGAGCGGCACGGTCACGGCGTCGGCGCTGTTCGGCGCCATCCAGGAAGTGGGGACCTATTTCACGACGCCGGTGTTCGGCGTCGTCATCACGCTCGCCGCCGCGATTGTCCTGATCCGCCTCCTGCCGCAGGGCATCACCGGCCGCTTCCTCAAGAGGTGGCTGTGAAGGGACGTCTCTTGAACGGAGGGGGGTGGAACGTCGTCGGCCTCGTACTGGTCGGCGTGATCGGCCTTGGCGCCATGATCGGCCTGCCGATGTGGCTGGAGCTCGCCTCGCTGCTCGACATCACCGTCTACCTGATCCTCGCCATCCTGGCGCTGAGCCTCGCGCTGGTGTGGGGCTACGGCGGCATCCTGTGCTTCGGCCAGTCGGCCTTCTTCGGTCTCGGCGCCTATGCCTACGCCATCGCGATGTTCAACATCGGCGAGAGCACGATCCCCTTCATCCTGTCGATCGTGCTGCCGGCGGTGTTCGCAGCACTGCTCGGCTACTTCATGTTCTATGGCCGCATCAGCGACGTCTATCTGGGCGTGATCACGCTCACGGTTACGCTGATCCTGTTCAACGCCGTGAACTCGACCGCCGGCCCCGAATATCACATCGGCGAGGCGCGGCTGGGCGGCTTCAACGGCATTCCCTCGATCCCGCCGCTCAACTGGCCGGGCTTTTCCGGCAGCCCGCTCGATCTCAACGATCTCTTCTACGTCTCGATCGCGCTGCTGCTCGCGGTCTACTTCGGCCTGCGCTGGCTGCTGGTGAGCCGTTTCGGCCGGGTCATGGTGGCGATCCGCGAGAACGAGAAGCGCGCCGGGTTCCTGGGCTACGACGCGCGTCTCTACAAGCTCGCGACCTTCACGCTGGGCGGCGCGCTGGCGGGCCTGGCGGGATGCCTGTTCGCGAACTGGGGCGCCTTTGTCAGCCCGACCATCTTTGGCCTCGGCCAGTCGGCGCAGATCATCATCTGGGTGATCGTCGGCGGCCGCGGCACCTTGATTGGCCCGGTCGTGGGCTGCATCGCCATCCAGTGGCTGACCGCCTGGCTCGGCACTGCGCAATTCACCAAGGCCTCGCTGGCGCAGGTCGTGGGCCCCAGGGTCGCCGACGCGCTGACGTCGGTGCTGGGCTTCGCCGATCTCAGCAACACCAACCTCGTCTTGGGGGCGATCCTGCTCGCCTTCGTGCTGCTGGTGCCCAAGGGCATGGTGCCGACGCTGCTCGATCTCGCCCGCGCCGTCGTCAATCGCCGCCGGCCGGCCGCCGACCTCGTGTCCGACAAGGCGGAGGGGGCGACATGACCCAGCCCGCCGTCCTGCTCGAGACGATCGATCTCGGCATGCGCTTTGGCGGCGTCGAGGCGGTGAGCGGCGTCAACTTCCGGCTGACCGAAGGCGAGCTGCGCTGCCTGATCGGTCCCAACGGCGCGGGCAAGAGCACGTTCTTCAAGCTCCTGACCGGCCAGCTGCTGCCGACCAGCGGCAAGGTGCTTTACCGCGGCCGCGATATCTCCGGCGCGGAGACGCACGAGGTTGCGCGGCTGGGCATCGGCATCAAGACCCAGGTGCCGAGCGTGTTCGACGGGCTCTCCGCGCGCGAGAACATCTGGATCGCGGCCAGCCGCGGCCGGCCCACGCGACGCGCCAACGAGATGGTCGACGAGATCCTGTCGCGGATCGCGATGACGGGCGTTGCCGATCGTCCGGTCGGCCAGCTGGCGCACGGCCAGCGCCAATGGCTCGAGCTCGGCATCGTGCTCGCCGCCGAGCCGGAGCTGATCCTGCTCGACGAGCCTGCGGCCGGCATGACGCACGAAGAGGTCGTTCGCACGGCTGAGCTCATCCGCGAGATCAACCGCACCCGGTCGCTGATCGTGGTCGAGCACGACATGCAGTTCATCCGCATGATCGCATCCAAGGTGACGGTGCTCGATCGCGGCCGGGTGCTGGTCGAGGATTCGATGGAGAACATCCTGCGCCATCCCACGGTGCGCGACGTCTATCTCGGCAAGCGGGTCGCCGCATGATGCTCAAGGTCCGCGACCTGCATGCCGCCTACGGCCGCATCCCCGTCCTCTACGGCGTCACCTTCAGCGTGGCGGAAGGGCAATTCGTCGGCGTCCTCGGCCACAACGGCATGGGCAAGACCAGCCTCCTGCGCGCACTCATGGGCTTCCTGCCGGTGGCCGGCGGTTCGGTGGTGCTCGACCAGGCCGACATCACCGACTGGCCGGCCTATCGGCGGTCGCGCGCCGGCATCGGGTATGTGCCGCAGGGGCGCGATATCTTTCCCAACCTCTCGGTGCTCGACAACCTGCGCATGGGTTGCGCCAAGGTGGATGGCAACGACGCGCCGGTGATCGATTCGGTGCTGGAGGACTTTCCGCGGCTGAAGCGCCTGCTCGATCGCCTCGGTGGCGCGCTGTCGGGCGGCGAACAGCAACTGCTCGCGATCGCCCGCTGCCTCTGCGGCAAGCCCGATCTCCTGCTGCTGGACGAGCCGACCGAAGGCATCCAGCCCTCGATCATCGACGAGATCATCGAGCTTTTGACACGGCTGAAGCAAAGCCGCCGACTGACTGTGGTGCTGGTCGAGCAGAACCTCGATTTCATCGCGGCGCTCTCGGACCGCATCCTGCTGATCCAGAAAGGCCGCATCACCCGCGAGGTGTCGCCCGGCAGTCTGCAGGACCCTGACCTGATCGGCGAGTTCGTCGGCGTGGAGCGATAGATCACGTTCATGTTCCTCTCCCTGCTAGGGGGAGAGGTGAGGAGAGGGGGCTGTGAAGGCTCGTGTGTCACCCCTCTCCCGTCCTCTTCCCTGCTCGGGGGAGAGGAGGAAGAGAAGACGGCGCTCACCCCTTCACGTCCGCAAGTCCGACACGCATTGACTTTCGAGTCGAGCCTGAGGATTTTCAGACCGCTCCATGCGCCCCACGGACCTTGTCTATGCTGTCGATGAGCGGCCGCCGTTGCCGCAATGGCTGCTGCTTGGCCTGCAATATGCCGTCATGGTTGCGACGTACCTGGTGATCGTCGTCATCGTCATCAGTCACGCCCATGTCTCCGACGCCGTTGCCACCAATGCACTGAGCCTGGCGCTGATCGCGGCGGCGATCGGGACGGCGCTGCAATCGCTGCACAAGGGGCCTGTGGGCGCAGGCTTCCTGGCGCCGCCGGTTTTCTCCGCGATCTATCTCGCTCCCTCAGTGCTGGCAGCCTCGATCGGCGGCCTCCCGCTTGTGTTTGGCATGACGATCTTTGCCGGCCTGATCGAGATCGCTCTCGCCTTCGCGCTGCGCCGCCTTCGCGTGATCTTCCAGCCGATCCTGAGCGGCCTCACGGTCCTCGTGGTCGGGCTGCAGCTTGGCCTGGTGGGCATCGGCGAGGTGCTGGATGTCCGGCATGTCGACCTGGCCGCCTTTCCGCTGCACATCGTGGTGACGACCCTGACGCTCGGTGCTTGCATCGCGCTCAGCATCTGGGGCAGGGGTGCGATGCGCCTGTTCTGCTCGTTGACCGGGCTTACGATCGGTGTCGTCGCGGCTTTGTCGGTCGGCATGATCGGCGCCGCCGCCCTGGCGCGCATCGAGGCCGCGCCTGTCTTCCAGGTCCCCAGTCTTGCGTCCCTGTCCTACAGCTTCGAGCCCGGGATGATTCCCGCCTTCCTGGCCGCCGGACTGGCCGCCACCCTGCGTACGGTCGGCGTGGTGACGACCTGTCAGCGGATCAACGATGCGGGCTGGAAACGGCCCGACATGGAGAATATCCGCAAGGGCATCCTGGCCGACGGGCTTGGCTGCGTGATCGGCGGACTGCTGGGCGCGCCGGGCATGAATATCGCGCCGAGCCTGGTCAGCATTTCCGGCGCGACCGGCGCGACCAGCCGCGTCATTGGCCATGTGGCGGCCGCGATCCTGCTGTTGCTGGCATTTCTGCCCAAGCTGGCGGCCGCGTTCCTCGCCCTGCCGCTCGAGGTCGCGGGGGCGGTCCTGGTGTTCACCGCGTCCTTCATGATCACCAGCGGCATGCAGATCATCCTGTCGCGCACGCCCGACACGCGGGCCATCTACGTGATCGGCATCTCGACGCTGCTTGCGCTCAGCAAGAGGGTCTTTCCGGATTACTTCACGGCGCTATCGGCGCTGGAGCAGAGCCTGGCCAGCAGCGCGCTGGCGCTGGGGCTGATGGCAGCGGTGGCATTAACGCTGGTGTTCCGCTTCGGCACCACGCAGACCGCCGTGCTGACCCTGGCGCCAGGGGAGGGCGCGGACGAACGCGTTGGCGACTTCATCCGGCACCAGGCGACGCTATGGAAAGTCGACGCCGAAGCGGCGGAGAATTGCCGCGCCAGTATCGTCGGGGTTCTGGCCTATCTGAAGGCGCACGCCCTCCACGACAGCGACATCACGCTACGCGCGCGCTTCGACGGCATCGATCTCGCGCTCGCCATCGACTATCGCGGACGAATGATTCCCGCTTCAGGCGTTCAGGTCGTCACTCGTGAACCCTCAGCGCGTACCGAGGACCTGCAGGACGAGGAGGCACCCGCCTACGTCGGCTTGCGGAACTTCCTTCGGCACATCCATGCCGACCAGAAGGACGTCGCGTCGAAGGGACCAGACGTCCGCATCCGACTGCGCTTCGCCGTTTAAAGCATTTCCCGTTCGTACAGAACCACCTCATCCTGAGGAGGCCGCGCAGCGGCCGTCTCGAAGGATGGCAACGGGCATGGTGCTTGCCCCACCCATCGAGAGGCGGCCTGCGGCCGCTCCTCAGGGTGAGGTCTGTTCGATTGAGGAGGAACGCTATGAAGATCTGGGGTCGGGCCAATTCGATCAATGTGATGAAGGTGCTGTGGGCGGCCGATGAATGCGGCGTGAAGTACGACCGCGAGGACGTGGGCGGCCCGTTCGGCGGCAACGACCAGCCCTGGTACCTCAAGATGAACCCGAATGGCGTGGTGCCGACCATCGAAGATGGCGGGCGCATCATGTGGGAGAGCAATTCCTGCGTGCGCTATCTCGCGGCCCGCTACGCGGCGAGCTCGCTATGGCCCAACGATCCGGGTGCGCGCAGCGAGGCCGATCGCTGGATGGACTGGCAGGCAAGCACCATTTCCGACGGCATGCGCATCGTGTTCTGGGGCCTCATCCGCACGGCGCCCGAGAAGCGCGACATGGCCGCGATCGGCAAGGCCGCGAAAGAGCTCGGCGGCCTATGGGGCCGGCTCGACGGCTGGCTGCAGGATCGCAAGTACGTCGCCGGCCCGCATTTCACCATGGGCGACATCCCGGCGGGCTGCATGGTCCATCGCTGGTACGCACTCGACATCGAGCGGCCCGAACTCAAGAACGTGCGCGCCTGGTACGACCGGCTGGCGACCCGACCAGCCTACGCCAAGCACGTCATGGTGAAGTTGACCTAGGCCGTCAGCAGGGTCTCGACCATCCGGCGGAACTGGGTCGGCCCGGCATCGAGGCTGGTGGGCAGCATCTGCCGTTCGGGCTCGCGGTCGATCATCTTCTGCTGGGCCTCGATGATCGCCTTGTCTTCCTGGAAGGCTGTCTCGGTCACGGCGAACAGACGATCGAGCCGGTCGGGATCGATATCGCCGACGCGCGCACCGGCGGCATAGAAATAGCGCGAGGCGCGGCTGGAGACGGGCGTCACAACCTGCTCGTCGAGGCGATGGAAGAGCGGCGGCGTTTCCGGCTCCCGGCCGCCCGTCGCCTCGGCCGTCCCCAACGGATAAAAGCCGGTGCGTTGCAGGAAGACGCCGGGGAACAGGAAGTCGTAGCTGTTCCAGACATCGAGGCGTTCGCCCAGCTTCTTCATGAAGCCGCGCGGGCTGTGGTTGCGCAGCCAACGCTGCATGCGCAGGCCACGGGCGAGCGGCTCGACGCGCGGCCGGCTGTCGGCCCATTGCGGCATGTCGAGGCCCAACGTGTTTTCATGCACGAACGAGAGATGCGAGAGATCGAGCAGATTGTCATCGATCAGGAGATAGTGCGCGGCATAGTCGATCTGCCCGCTCTTCAGCCGATAGGCCGGATCGTCGAGGGCAACCGATGGCGGGATCGTCGCTGAATCGGCAGCGGCCGTCTCGCCCATCCAGACCCATACCCAGCTCCCCACGACCGCCGTCGGAAAGCGGCGCACGGCGGCGCTCTGCGGAATGCGCGGTTGTCCGGGAATCTCGATGCAGCGGCCGTCGGGCGCGAACTTCAGCCCGTGATACATGCAGCGCAGGTCGTCGCCTTCGAGGCGGCCCATCGTGAGCGGCGCGAAGCGATGGCAGCAGCGATCTTCGAACGCCACGATGGTCCCGTCGCCTGTCCGATAGAGCGCGAGCGGCTGGTCGATGATGGTGCGTGCGTGAATGCGCCCCGCCTCCAGCTCATGCGTCCAGGCGGCGACATACCAGGCATTACGGACCCACATGCGATCCTCCTGACGAAGGCGTCGAGCCATTAGCACGCAACTGGCTTGTCACTGCAACGGCGAACACGCATTCTCGACGCAGCACGATACGATACGTGAGTCGCCCATGCCGAATCTTCCCGACGATATCTTTACCGAACCCGATGCCTCTCCGGATACGCTGGCCAATTTGGGGCCCTTGCGGCATCTGGCCGGCGAATGGGAGTCCGACCAGGGGGTGGACATCAACCCCAAGGCGGACGGCCCGGAACGGCGCGTGTTCCGCGAACACATCCGCATGGACCCGATCGATCCCCAGACCAACGGGCCGCAGCTCCTGTATGGGCTCCGCTACCACATCCATATCAACACACCGGAAGAAGCCATCACCTTCCACGATCAGGTCGGCTATTGGCTGTGGGAGCCGGCCACCGGCTTGATCATGCAGACCATCGCCATCCCGCGTGGCCAGGTGGTGCTAGCCGGCGGAACGGCGAAGCCGGAGGACAAATCCATTTCGGTCGAAGCGCGGCGCGGCGATACCCGCTTCGGGATCTGCTCGACCACTTTCCTCGAGGAAGCGTTTCGCACCGACTATTACCGGATCGACATCACGTTCAACGCCGACGGCAGCTGGACCTATGTGACGCGCACGGACCTGGCGGTCCGGGGCAAGACGCCGGCGTTCGATCACCGTGACACCAATACTTTGCGCCGGATTGCGGCGCCGACGCCGAACCCGCTGGTCGGCCTCCTGAAGAAAGGCAAAGCAGGCTAGACCAGCCGATAGACGTCGAACGGCTGCTCGTGGCCGCGCAGGATCCGGCGTTGCGGCGGCGGGAGATCGATGCCGAGCGCCGCGCGATCCTTGACGGCATCGAGCGTCTCGCCGCTCGTCAGCACCACGACTTCGTCGGTCGGTGTCATATATTCCTTGCCGAGCTGCTCGAAACGCTGGGCGATATTGACCGTATCGCCGACCACGGTGAAGTTCACGCGCCCTGGCGCGCCGATGTTGCCGACGACCGCTGCCCCTGAATGCACCCCGATGCGCAGCCGGATCGGCGGCTTGCCCGAGGCGCGGCGCAGCGCATTGTCCTCCTGGATGACCTTGGCGATGGCGAGCGCGGCGCGGATCGCCGCCGCAGCATGGTCCTCGCTTTGCGGCACGCTGCCCCAAATCGCCATCACCGAGTCGCCGATATACTTGTCGATGATGCCATGCTCGCGCTCGATGCAGGCGCCGATCAGCGCGAAATGGTGATTGAGGAGCTCGGCAGTCTCGTGCTCGGGCAGGCTTTCGGCCTGCGGCGTGAAGCCCACGATATCGGTGAACATCACGGTGATCTCGGTGCGCCGCGAGGCCACCCCGTCCTCGCCGTGCTCCATAAGCCGCTGCACGAGCCGCTGCGGAACGTAGACGCCAAACCATTT
>Ga0081455_10007099_pt1 | contig 11870 bp, 15 predicted proteins | sample TabmetS3T2R1_FD_70207 | JGI IMG/M metagenome (GOLD analysis project Ga0081455, IMG submission 70207) | Tabebuia heterophylla rhizosphere microbial communities from the University of Puerto Rico - S3T2R1 | ecosystem: Host-associated > Plants > Roots > Rhizosphere ...
AACTTGACGCGCAATCGGGTCACCGGGCCCGCCACAAACTTTCGCGGCGATGCTGGCCTAATCAAAGGCCTGTGAAGCGTCACGTGACATTTTCGTAACCAGTATACGCAGTTTGCCGCAGATGCAGAGCGCCATTCGCGCGGTGCTTTAGGAGCTGATCCGCCTCGCCACCGGCACCGAGAGCGAGGCTGTGCGCGTCGCGGCGATCAAAGAGATGTTTGATCGTGGCTTTGGTAGAGCAATGCAGCCAATCGAAGGAACAATGACGTATGGTGTGAGCGAGCGGCTGGCCAAGTTGTTCAAGGAGAACGCCAGCGGCACGCTTGGCAGCGAAATTACGCGTCGTGCGCTGCCGGTTCGGAACGGCGAACAGCCGCATTGAAGCCTCCACCGGACCCTGGCCCGGCTCCCGGTGCCGGGCCTGGGTGTTCGACTGGTTAGTAGGGCTGCTGTTTAATCTAGTCCTCGCATGGCTCCGCCCCACGCCGTCCAGTCGCCCTTCTTCGCGTAGTGGTTGCGGTCGAGCTGTTCGTAGAAGGATTTGGCGTCGAGCGCGCTGGCGGTTCCGGAGGCGCCGGCGATGACGGAAAGGGCAACAAGGGCGGACAAGATGGTCTTCATGGTGTCTCTCCTCTGATCTTGTTCTAGCCGCTGCACTGCGGAGGTGAGTGTGTTGTTCCATAGATTGGCTGGGGCCGCTGTTACCGAAGGAACAGCGGATGCCATGACCTGATCGCCTGCTCTTTCGATGGTGAGGGGGTCAAATTGGGCAAGTTGCCGTCTACTGACGGGTCTCAACGGACGATCAGCCGTGCGAGCGCCAAGAAAGGGACCTGCGGGCATTCGCCAGGCGTGCCGGCAAGGTCATAGCGGTGTTCAAGGAGACGGCGTCAGGTGCCGACCATGGGCGCCCCGAGCGCGCCAAGGTTTTGGTACTGGCGAGAGCCCGCAAAATTGACGCCGTCCTCGTCACCGAGCTCAGCCGGTGGGGACGGAGCACGCAGGACCTCGTCCAGACGCTTGATGATCTGCACGACTGGAAAGTTAGTGTCCTGGCTCAAACAGGCCTCAGCTTCTGATCTCAGCACTGCCAGCGGCAAGCTGATGCGCACGATCATGGCCGGGCTGGCCGAGCTCGAACGCGAAGGGGGGCCAGCGTCCCTCGGACAAGAAGGCCAAGCGGGTGCACGGGATGCATGGCGACGGGCTGTCCTATCGGCTCATCGTCCGCAGTGTCGGCTTGAGCAAGAACACGGTGATGGACATTGTCAGGCGGAACAACGGCGAGTGCTGAGCCTTCCTGACCAACGTGCTCTGCACCCGTGACCGCATTGGATCAGCTTCGCCACCCGGGAGGTCACATTGCTGCGCCCAGTTTCTGCTATACGCGGGCCGCGCTGCATGGCCGTGTGTGATGAAACTGGGCTTTGGCCTCATTGGCGTCGGTGTGGTTGGCTTGGGCCAATTCTTCATGATCGGCTACCCAGCGCGCAGCGAGCCTGCGTCCACCTGAAGCGAGAACGGCTGGTTTTGGCCATGGCGGCACCTGCTTCCGATCCCGTCCGGGTGCGGCGCGGCGCGGGCCTCTACCTCAGCGGCATGCTGCTGCGGCGCCTCGGGTTGCTGGTCGTGGCGTTTGGTACGCTGCGCTATGGCCTCAGCTTCGTGCACGCGGGCATGCCGCACGAGACCGTCGCCACCATCGAGAGCGCGTGGGCCGGCCACGGCACGTGCGTCGCCCAGCAGTACGAACTGTTCAAGCTGTTCAACTTGCGTCGCTTCAAGGATATGCCGGAGGACGAGATCCGGGCCGAGCACGCGCGCCAGTGCGCGGGGCCGGATGCGGCCGTGGGTGACATCTACCTGGTGCTGGCGTGGAACGACCACGCCATGGGCGAGCACAAGTCCACGGTGTTGGTCTCGGCCACGACGGCCGAGAAGCTCGTGGCGCGCGGTCGCCTGCGGCGCGACGCCATCCGCATCCGCTACGGCTCGACCGCGCGCGAAGCACCAATCGTGGTGGTGCAGGAGATCGAAGCGTCGCGGCGGGACGCGGGCCTGATTGCGCTCGCCGGGGCCGCGCTGGCGCTGCCCGGTTTCGCGCTGGGGCTGCTCTGGCGCTGGCGCAGCGCCCCCAGCGGGAGGGCAGGACCTACGATTCGATGAGCGGGGATGGGTAACGGGGCGCTGGCCACTCCCCCAAGCTACCGTTCCAATCCTCGACTCGTGTCGTATGATCTCTTCGCTGCATGGGCATTCATCGGGCGCAACGCGCCGAACGACGACGCAGGCGCGGCATAAGGTAAGCGAGCGTATTCATCATCGCCAAACCGGGTATTATCCAGATTGACAGACCCGGTTGCGATGGTGGCAACATCGGTCAGCTCAACAATTTCATGGTCAGGCAACGAGGGTAGAACGTTTCCGGTCGGACGGGTTTTTAAAAAATAAAAGCCCCCCGGTCCTGCGGACCCGCTAAGCTCTGATGTCGCCCTGCGCGCGCAATTTAAGTTGGTGCCGCGGTATTCAACAGCATCGACCCCGCAGCGGTCCTCGCTGTCGGCGAGGTTCGTCGGCTGCGCAATCAGACTTCTAACAGCATTCTGGTTGACAGCGCGCGCTTTCATGCGTCAACATTGCGACTGGGTCGATACACCCGCCGCCTGCGCCCCACGGGGATGGTGAACGTATCAATCTTTTCCACGCCCTCGCCATTGGCGAACGGGTCGGCAACGCAGGCCCCGATCTTTTCCGTTCGCCGATGAAGAGGTGCTGTCATGCGCAATTTCCGCGATGCAAAAACTATGGCGCGCGCCCTGCGCGAGGCCCTGAAAGCCAAGGCTATCGAAACCACACATGCTGAAGCTCTGGAGTTGATCGCGAAGGCGTTCGGCTGTGAGAGCTGGAACATTTTGTCCGCCAAGATCGAAGCCACTGAACCGGCGCCGGGCGATGAACGCACTCCGTCAGTCTCGGCAGAGAGCGATCCGGTGTCACCACAGACCCTCTTCTGCTCATTCTGCGGAAAGAGCCAGCACGAGGTGCGCAAGCTGATTGCGGGGCCGACTGCGTTCATCTGCGACGGGTGTGTCGACATTTGTACGGAGGTTGTCGAGCCAGACGATGAAAGGGAACTCTTCAGGTTGATGAAGGGGATTGAGGAGAGTGGGAGGCAGGCCTATCCGGCGTTGCTTGACCTGGCGCGCAGGATGTCCACGGAAGAACTCGCGCACTATGTGGAACGCGGGAGGAAAGGCGTGAAGCGTAGTCGCGTCGCCTTGCAAGAAATTGAGCTTGGAATGCGGGACCTCGAAGCGGGTGTGGACCAAAATGTACTGGCCACGATGCAGCAAAAGGCACAACGCGAGCTGAAGCAATATGAGGATGCTCTAAATATCGCAACAACCGTACTCGGCGAGCGCAGGCGGTAGACAATCTTACACTGCTATTCCGGGATTGGCGTGGAGTTTATGCTGGCCTGGCAGGCCAAGCCTGTTCATGGCGCCTGACCAACAACGTCGACCTGGCGGTTCCCGCGGTAGGCGAGCCTGACGATGGACAAATGGGCCCCCTTTCGAAGACTGGCTGATCTTCCATCGGCCCAGGCGCTTGTTGAGCTTCTTCTCACCCGTGAAGTTCCTGCTCGCATCGAGGCGCCGTATCTTCTGCCGGGGATTGATGGCTACTTCATCGTGGCGGTTCCCTTGGACCTTCTTAATCGCGCTAGTTGGGTCGCGCCGGAAGCGCCCTTTGATGATGCCGAGCTTGCTTACCTGGCGACTGGCCAGCTCAAGACTGACTGATGCAGCATCATTTTCAAGCTCGATTCGGGTGACCACTTTTGGCACGGCAGAGACGTCTACTGCGCTCCAACGATTGTGTCCGGAAGTTGAGGGGCTTCTGGCGCGCCTGCGAGCGGGCCGTCATGGCCCTTGGCGACCCGAAGCCTTGTAGGTTGGTCCGAAATCCCGCATCGCAGCGAGCCCCTGACTTGATGCTCGCCAATCCGTTGGGGGGACACGGACAGGAATCTTGTTTTCGAAGAGTAAACCTGTCGCCAGAGACTGCCGCTTCAGTTACTATGATCCAAATTGCATTGGGGGGTTTGACCTAACGCATAGTTGGCAGCACGGGAGCATCCCATGCGCAGCTTACAGGATGCGAAAAGGCAGTCTCACACAGCACACGGCGGCGCTCGCCGGACCAATTCCGAAACCCGCCGAGGCCCTCGCATCGCCGGATTCTGGTGCGCGACGGCAGTCAGCGTCCTGCTGCTCGCGGCGAATGCCTCCGTCGAGCAGGCCCGCGCCACGCAACCCGCGGGGCAGATGACCTGGGGTGTGCACATCTCGCTCGCGCCGACGTGGTTCGATCCGGCCGAGACGCCCGGCATCGTCACGCCCTTCATGGTGCTCTATGCGCTCCACGACGGCATGGTGAAGGGCATGCCGGGCAACCTGCTTGCGCCAAGCCTCGCCGAGTCGTGGACCGCATCGCAGGACGGGATCAACTACAAATTCATCCTCCGCAAAGGCGTCAAATTCCACAATGGCGACACGCTCACGTCCGAGGACGTGAAGTTCTCATTCGAGCGCTACCGCGGGAACTCCGCAAAGCAGATCAAGGACCGGGTGGCCGCCGTCGAGACGCCCGACACGCATACGGTAATTTTCAAGCTCAAGGCGCCGTGGCCGGACTTCCTCACGTTCTATTCGACGGCAACGGGTGCCGGCTGGATCGTCCCGAAAAAGTATGTCGAGCAGGTCGGCGACGAGGGCTTCAAGAAGGCACCCGTCGGCGCCGGCCCTTACAGGTTCGTCTCCTTCACGCCGGGCGTCGAGCTAACGCTCGAGGCATTCGACGAGTTCTGGCGCAAGAAGCCGAGTGTCAAGCGCCTAGTGTTCAAGTCCATCCATGAAGAGGCGACGCGCCTTGCGGCACTGAAGCGCGGCGAGGTTGACATCGTCTACTCAATCCGCGGCGAGCTCGCCGAGGAGATGCAGAACACGAAGGGGCTGACGCTGGTGCCGGGCGTGATCCCTGCGCCGTTCTGGATCTATTTCGCCGACCAGTGGGATCCGAAGTCGCCCTGGTCCGATCCACGCGTGCGGCAGGCGGCGTATCTGGCCATCGACCACAAGAGCATCAACCAGGCGCTGACGCTCGGCCATTCGCGGATCACCGGCAGCATCATTCCGGACACCTTCGAGTTCTACTGGAAGCCGCCTGAGCCGACCCACGATCTGGAAAAGGCGAGAAAACTGCTCGCCGAGGCCGGCCATCCGAAAGGTTTCGACGCCGGGGAGTACTTCTGCGATTCGACGTATTCGAACCTCGCCGAGGCCGCGCTCAACAACTTGCAGGCCGTGGGGATCCGCGCCAAGCTCAGGCCGATCGAGCGGGCAGCCTTTATCAAGGGTTACTCGGAGAAGGCTTACAAGAACATTATTCAGGGTGGCAGCGGCGCCTTCGGCAACGCGGCCACACGCCTCGAGGCCTTCGTCGTCAAGGGCGGCGCCTATGTCTACGGCAGCTATCCTGACATCGACGAGCTGTACGCGAAGCAGGCCGTCGAGCTCGACCGGGGCAAGCGTGAGGCGATCCTGCACCAGGTGCAGCAAATGGTGCACGATCGCACGGTCTTCGCGCATCTTTGGCAGCTCGCCTTCATCAACGGCTACGGACCGCGGGTCAAGCAGTCGGGGCTCGGACTGATCCCTGGCCATGCCTATTCTGGCCCCTACGAGGATGTCACCCTCGTGGAGAAATAGTTTCTCGCCGGTGCCATCGAACTGGCGATGAACTTTCCAGGGATGGAAGCGGTAGGCCTGAGACTAAATCGCCGTGCTTGCTCGCTTGCGCACGATGAGATCTCTGTCCACGCGGATTGCTGCAATGCTCAGGTGCCAAATTGGCACAGAGCGACCTTCCCGGGCCACCGGCAACGGTGTCTATGGGAGGTCATCTGACGTGCCAAGAGGCCTTGGGGATGTGGCCGCAGTGACGGAGCATGACCCGCTGCTAACCTCGGCCCGAATGCCCCGCTGCGACGCAATTAATGACCTGAGCGCGGCGTGGGGATTTGATATCGTGTTGTCCTCATCGTGGAGGAGGAGTCGCGTGAAGCGGCGTGAGTTCATCGCTCTATTCTCGGGCGCGGCAGTCTTGCCGCTGGCTGTCGCCGCACAGACGCCGCCAAGAACCCCACATCAGAGACCAATTGTCCTTGCTCAGTTAACGCTGTTCTAAAGTCTAAGGGATTGCGGAGGGCCGTGTCTCAGGGTTATTCCCCCTGAGCATTCTACTTGGTGATAGGAGCCAATCTGGTTTTCCCGTGGGAAGGACGGGTCCAGCGGATCGAAAGCATGTTGAATGCTTAACGATATGAGCAGGGAAGGACTCCTCAATCCGTACACGTCACGGCTCGGCACCGTTGGCGCCGCGATTACGATCGGCGTCGCCTATTTCATAGCAGCTCGCCTTGGTCTCGCCCTGCTGGCTAGCACGGGAACGTCCGTGTTCTGGCCAGGTGCAGGGATCGCCGTAGGTGCGTTAGTCGTGGGAGGACCCAGGGCGCACTTGCCGGTGGCAGTTGCGGTTGTGGTCGCAACCGTGATGGCCAACCTCATGGTCGGTAAGAGCGGTTGGCTCGTCGCTGCCTTCGGCGTGGCAAATGCGGGGCAAGTCCTCCTCACTGCTCGATTGATCGAACACTGGTTCGGAAGGCCATTCAAACTGGGGAATGTACCCCAGGTGCTTGGGTTCTTAGTAGCGAGCGCAATTGGATCCGCCGTTGGTGCCATGGGGGCCACCATTGCGGTAGCCCTTGTCCAATCAATAGGGTCCCCATTTCTCGCGTGGCGGGTCTGGTTTGGTTCTTGTCTGTTGGGCATTGTCACGGTCGCCCCGCTACTAATCGGGATCGCGGAAGCGATCCGCCAGGCGCCCCGGCGTAGCGAGCTTCTGGAAGGCGTGGCCGCTCTTTTCACGCTGAGCACGCTGAGTGCATTGAGCATTTCACTGCCCCAGGGACCATGGTCGACAGCGTTGCCTCTATCAGTCGTATTTCCCGCCTTATTATGGATTGCTGTGCGATGTCGCCTGTTGTTCGCTGCGGCAGCAGCCTTCCTCGTTGCTTCAATCGTCGTTGCGTCCATAACCTTCGGTGTAAGCTATTTCGGAGATGCAACCGTAGCTATTACGGACCGCGTACTTACTGCGCAGGCCATCGTCTTGACAGGCGCAATACTGACTCTCGTTCTTGGCGCGCTATTTGCCGAAAGACGACGCAGTGAATTGGTGCTAGAACGGAGCAAGCAGCGCCTTCAGCTTGCCCTTAATGGAGCCGAACTGGGTACCTTCAGCGCAGATCTTGCCACTGGTCACCTGGAATGGGATGCGCGCGCAGCTCTGATCCATGGGCATAATATGCAATCCGTAACGATCAGGGAAGCGAGGCGCTTTATACATCCCCACGACCTGGCGCGCATAGATGCGGCCATGGCAAAGGCACGCCGAGTTGGCGGGGTTTGGCATGCCGAGTACCGCGTTGTGCACCCTGCAGATCATCATCATGCCGGCGAGACACGCTGGGCTGCGGTCGAAGCTTCGATTACACACGACCCAGAGAGTGCCAACCTAGGATTGCTCGGCGTCACCCGCGACATCACGGAGCGCAAGAGAGCAGAGGAAGGAGCCCAAAGGCTTGCTTCCATCGTCGAGTCCACCGAGGATGCGATTGTAAGCAAGGATCTAAATGGCGTTATCCAAAGCTGGAACGAAGGCGCGACGCGTATATTTGGCTATTCCGCCGAAGAGATCATCGGCAAGCCGATTCTGGTGTTGATCCCGCCCGATCGCCTGGAGGAGGAGCGGACAATCTTGGAGCGTGTTCGACGCGGTGAATACGTCAGCCACTACGAAACAGTTCGCTATCGCAAGGATGGTAGTTTGGTTGACATCTCGCTCACTGTTTCGCCCTTACGCGACGGCGCGGGCGTGGTCGTTGGCGCGTCGAAGATTGCTCGCGATATCAGCACGCGGAAACGGATAGAGGAGCGTCAGCGTGGTTTAAACGCCGAGCTCGATCACCGGGTTAAGAACGTGCTCGCCACAGTCAGCGCTATTATCGAGCAGACACGACAAGCTGGCAGCAGCGACGCAGACTTCGCAGCAAGCCTTGACCGGCGTATAAGGTCATTGGCGAACACACACGACTTGCTGAGTCGGAGCCATTGGAACGGTGTGGCATTAGCGGAAATTGCGCAACGCGAGCTTGCCCCCTATGGTCGGGGCAATTCGGAGGTCCGTGGCCCAAGCGTAACGTTGAAAGCGGAAACAGCCCAGGCCGTGGCCATGGTTCTGCACGAGTTGAGCACCAACGCTGCAAAGTTCGGCGCGTTTTCCAACCGCAACGGGCGTGTGCTCCTCAGATGGTGGTGGCAACAAAACGGGGGACGCCGTCGGCTCGCTATTGAGTGGAAGGAGTTCGGTGGTCCTCCTGTTGTGGAACCCAGCCGATCCGGGTACGGGTCTTCGGTCATTCGCGAGCTCATACCATTCGAGCTTGAGGGCAAGGTCGACCTTGATTTTGCCAAGGATGGCCTCAGATGCCGATTGGAAATTCCTGCTGACTGGGTGAGCCTTGGCACTTCCTCAGGCAAACCGGTTGAAGAAGAAGCTGGGCTCGCTTACCCGCGCAAATCAGCGACCGCACCCACTGAAGGCCTCACTTGATCCTGAAGATGCATCTTATGCGGCGCTTTGCCATGGGATCGAATTTGTGCTCGCCTCATCCGTGGCAGTTTGCAGCAATCCGATTACCCCCGAGGTCGGCTGGAGGCCGCCCACGATCTTGATGCTCGGGCTGTGAGCACCGTAAGGCAAGGCACCTACGCGGTGTCGTCGGCGTATACGCGGATGTATCGTCCATCGACCTCGATGCCGACGAAGGGCTCATCAAAGGCGATGCATAGGCGCTGGGCGAGATCCACGACCGCGTCGCTGCTGTCCGTCCGGATCCTGCCGATGAGCATTGATCTGCGTCGGCTCTCGTGAATGCCCTCTGCTGTTTGCACCGTCGCCGATGGGAATGTTCGCGCGATCGTTTGGCAGAACAGGTCGATTTCGCCCTCGCCCAGCGGCCGGCCCCGCATGTTCGGCACATAGACGAGATGCACCGACTGACCTATGGCAGCTTCCAGCTCGCGCCTCGCAGACGCTCTGCCACCGATATCGTCAAAGCCTTCGGTCCTGATGGCCTGCTCCACTGTTTTTGCCGTGTCATCAAAAATGCGCTCGATCGCGGCATTGGAACCCCGTCCCGCATCCACCAGATTGCGGCAAGATTCCAGGTAGCCAAGCCTGCGATCGTTGGACCAACCGGCCGGTGGCGAGACTGCAATGGCACGTAGATTGGAAATGATATCGGCGAACTTCACGAGTCGCGCCTCGCGCGACTTCTTGCTTATGCTCGCCAGCCGGGCGCGTCGCCGCTCCGGCTTCGGCAAAGTCATGTCATCCGAGTTTTCCCGAATGATGCGCGCTACACGCTCGCCGAAGGTCGCAACCAACTGTTCGTAATCTGTCGCGGTGTCCTCGAGCACGTCGTGGAGCAACGCCGCGATGAGAACGTCCATGTCGCCAGCGTCCACTGATGCGACCAGATCGAGCACTTCGATCAGGTGGTTTATGTAGGGCTCTTGGCTCGCCCCCTTACGGCGATGGTTTCGATGCGCCTCAGCGGCGAAGGCCAACGCTTTCGTCAGTTGCCGCACCTGGCTCGCCATGACGCCACTCGGAGATCCGGTCTACCGGCGGTTGAGCGAAATTGGACACAAGTTGCGATTGGATCCTTTTACCTCCCGTGAAAGGGAGACTGAGGTGGGCTGCCCACGCCACCGCCTTTGAAGATACGATCGCCGCAGCGGATCGTCTCGTTGCAACACCTTCAACATCAAACCGACCTTAAGTTCTTCGGCATCGACGCGCCGACGTGCTGCGCCATCGACGCCGCTATGCGTGATCTCTTCAAGGGCTACTTCAAGCACATCGAGGGGCATGCTGTCCTCCGCTCTCGGAAACGGTGGCGCGTGCTCTCAGGTTTAGATATCGGGCAAAACCCCTAGTGCATTGCAAAAGGTAGTGCTCACGAAATTCCGCTGGACGGTGTTGCTTTGTTGCGCTGCATGAGTCTCACACCTAAGAGCCACCCCTCAGCAGATTACCAGCATGGCCGGTATTGAAGGAGCAAGAGACCGACGCACCCCGGCACTTCGCGATGCAGCATTTGGTTTACTGCTGGCGTGCGAGATCTGATACTCTGGCATCCGCATAGATCGGGGTGGTCGTTCGCCGCCTCTGCACAAATGCCGCCCCAGCGGGTTGGTATCGTTTTCTCCAGCACTCCCATGGAAGCACCTCGTCGAGGCGTTTCGGCAAGGGCTCAGAGAGCTGGGCTACGTCGAAGGGCAAACAATCCTACTGGCATGACGGCTGGTCCAGAAGCGAGGCGTGCGATTGTTGGGGCAATGATCGGGCTATTGTACGGATCTATTCTCGCATTCGTGTCATCATTTTTGTTCGGCGGTAGTCACGGCACCAACATTCCCTTGTTGCTGTCATCAGCGCCGCTTGGCGTCTTCGCGTTGATCGGTAAGCTCGTTGGTGAGCCGTATCTCGGCTACGGCCACAACGCGATGCTCCTCGGTACGCCGCTCGTATGGGGAGCGCTCGGGTCGTTGGTCGCCCTATCCGGCGACGGGAAGATGCTCCGAATCGCTCGGTCTTTGGCTCTGTTGCACTACGCCTCCGGCCTCGCCCTCGTCGCGACCATAGGCCCCGAACATCCAGAGCGCTTGCTGGGGGTGGATGTCGTTCTTTGGGCGTCGGCCTACCTCGCTGGGCAGGTGGTGTTGTGGTCGAGCATGGGGGCTGACTCAGAATCAAGGCGAGCGATTACTGGGGCAATGGCCGGGGTCTCGTACGGGTCTATTCTCGCGTTTCTTTCGATATTCGCGGCTGGCGGCGGTCACGGTACCGGCATTCCCTTATGGCTGTCGTCAGCGCCTCTCAGCGCCTTCGGCTTGGTCGCCTGGCCAATTGGTGAGGCGGCTTTGGTCTTCGGTGCGCCGCTTGTATGGGCAGCTCTCGGGGGGTTGGTTGCGCTGTCCAGCCGTGGGACGAGCCTCAGACTCACTCAGGCTCTTGTTCTATTGCACTACGCATCCGGGCTTGCGCTGGTTGCGATGACAGGCACTGGGCCGACAGGTCTGGCGGGGGAAGTGCCGGAATTCTTCCTTGTTTGGGCGCCGGTCTACCTGGTTGGGCAGGTGGCGCTGTGGTGGCGAACAAGCAGGCGCAATCAACTTCGACCGACCGTCTAACTACCGCGTGTGGACGCAATTCTCGCTCCCGGCACCGCGCCGACCTGCGGAGTCAAACCACGCTGCCTAAGCAAACCCAACAGAGCCACCTAACTGGGGGCACCAGGCGAAGCGGAAGCCATTGAATTCAGGCTACTGGCACATCGGCGGAAGCGCCACGGCGGCTGTTGGCACTCGCAATCGCGATGCAGCAAATGCCCGAGCGCTCTGTGCGAGATCATATGATATCCTGGTCTCGTCATCGTGGATGAGGCGGTCGAGTGAGGCGGCGGGAGTTCATTGCGCTTGTTGGTGGTGCGATCGCGTGCCCCAGGGGTGTGCATGCGCAGCAGCAGACGGAAAAGGTACCTCGCATAGGTTTTCTTAGCTTGACGTCCCCTTCCGATAGGCCGCCCCTGCTCGACGCGTTCCGGCAAGGGCTGCGCGAGCTCGGGTGGGTTGAGGGCCAGAATATTGTCATCGACTATCGATATGCGGAGGGTCGGG
>Ga0081455_10001018_pt2 | contig 11866 bp, 14 predicted proteins | sample TabmetS3T2R1_FD_70207 | JGI IMG/M metagenome (GOLD analysis project Ga0081455, IMG submission 70207) | Tabebuia heterophylla rhizosphere microbial communities from the University of Puerto Rico - S3T2R1 | ecosystem: Host-associated > Plants > Roots > Rhizosphere ...
GCAACGCGACTGGAGCGGATCATCTTCATGGGCGGCTCGCTGAATGAAGACAGTCCCGCAGCAGAAGCGGAGTTCAACGTCTGGCAGGATCCCGAGGCGGCGAAATGTGTGATCGAATCATCGATCCCGACCACCATGTACGGATTTCACCTTTTCCGTCGCCTCGTGGTGAATCAAGCTGACACTAACCGCCTTCGTGAGCATGATCATTCAGCGATCCGACTGGCCGGTGAGCTCCTCTACCGACGCCGCGGGAGGGCGCACGACACGGCGCTGGACAGTGTCGACCTGCTCGGCGACGCCGGCGCCATGGTGCTGCTCACTGATCCCGAGCTATTCGTCACCCGTGCGCTGCCCATTCGCGTCACACTTGCCGGCGTCGGGCGCGGGGAAACTGTTGTCGTTCCAGGATCCGCGCCTCAAGATTCGGCTGCGTCCACCACTGATGCGTGGCCCCAGATCACCGTTGCGCTTGATCTAGACGCGACGCAGGCCGCGTCGGTGTTCGTCAATGTGATCGACTCCTACGCGGCCTGAGGTTCAAGAGTCAGTCGTGACTGTGTTCGGCCCTGAGCTTGGCGACCTCGGCATGTACCTCGACCATGTCGAGGTCCTTGACGGCATCCACAACCTGCTTCAGGGCGTGACCAGGCAACGCGCCGGCTTGATTGAATACCAGCACACCCTCACGGAAGGCCATGAGCGTAGGAATGCCCTCGATACCCAACAGACCGGTCAGTTCGGGGTAGGCATCCGTATCCAGCTTGGCGAAGACGATCCCGTCGTATTCCTCAGAAGCCTTCTCATAGACGGGCCCGAACCGTTTGCACGGTCCGCACCACTCGGCCCAGAAGTCCACCAACACGATGTCGTTGTCGGTGATGGTGTCTTCGAAGTTATCGGCAGTGATCTCAAGCGTTGCCATGCAGTGTGCTCCTCGTAACAGATCGCCGCTCATGTGGGTTTAACGCGGCAGTGACTATTTCAACGGCCTACGACTCAGGCCTATTCCACTGAGCGCCCTACTTGATCGCAACTAGCCGGCGCATCGGAATCGCCACATCGACCACGTCCTGCTTCTGGACGCGATCCTCCAGGTACTCGATTGCGCTCTCTACCCGGGACCAGCGGGTGTTCGGCAGGTACAGCGCGGACATCACCAGCTCGGCGTCGGCTCGCGAGTGAATGCTGAATCGGTACCGCTCTCGGGCGTCCTCGACCGCTCGCATCCCGTGCAATGTCAGGGTTTTCGCAAAGCCGGTCAGCTCCACCGGGCCTGGAAACTGGGGTTTAGTCCTCAGCCGTCCGTTGATGCGAGTCAGTACCCGGAGATCCCGCGGGCCGAGTGGCCGGATGGCTGGCGCAATCGCTGCAAGCACTCCGCCCGGCCTCAGCACCCGCGCCACCTCTTCGACAACTCGAGTCAATGGCTGGACCACCACCAATCCCATGGAGCTGGTGACGACATCGATGCACTCGTCTTTGAAGGGCAGCTGCAACGCATCGGCCCGGACCCATGGCCCGGGTCCCCGATCTGCGGCCAACGCGAGCTCATACTCGGATAAATCCAAACCGATGACCGTACGTCCCGGCTTTGCCAGCTCGCGCGACATCGGCCCCGACCCGCATGCGAGATCGAGCACGGTAACCGCCGACGCCGACACTGCCCGTGCCAGCCAGCGATACGGCGAGTGGTCTCCGGCGAGGGCGCGGGAGAGCACCGCCTCGGCGATTCCGGCCCTCTTGCGGTGAAATTCGGCCAGGTACGCCCGCCAGTTCACCTCGTCGCTGCCCACGGCGAAGCCTCCTCGCGGCGCTCTCACACCCGCGATACGAAGAGATGGGTGGACGCTTCTCGATCGATCTCGCAACTGGGCGCATTGTCGGCCGTCAGCCGGACACCCAGTCCTCCGGCTTCCGCACGGACCTCGGCGCCGGGCTGGATCCCCGCCTCCCGCAGCGTGCCCATCATCTCGACGTCCTTCTGGATCTCTTCGCTCATCCGCTCGATAACGACCCGGATGGGAGCAGTGGAGTTACTGACAACGTCCTGCAGCTGTTCATTTCCATCCCTGAACGGCTCGGTGGCCGCACTCACTCCGAGCTCCTGGAGTCCGGGAATGGGATTGCCGTACGGCGACATGGTTGGTGTGTTGAGCAGGTCGACGAGTCGGCGCTCCACATCTTCGGAGATGACGTGCTCCCAGCGGCAAGCCTCGTCGTGGACCTTCTCCCAATCCAGACCGATCACGTCGATAAGCAACCGCTCTGCCAGTCGGTGCTTTCTCATCACCCGCGTCGCACGCATGCGACCCTCGTCGGTCAGCTGCAGATGCCGGTCACCCAGGACATGCACCAGGTTGTCGCGCTCCATCCGGGCGACAGTCTGGGACACGGTTGGACCACTTTGATGCAGCCGCTCAGCAATTCGCGCCCGAAGGGGAACAATCCCCTCCTCCTCCAGCTCATAGATGGTGCGGAGGTACATCTCGGTGGTATCGATCAGGTCGCTCACGTCTCTCCTATTGTCTCCGCTCGCGCATCGCGCCAGGAACCTGGTCGGCAGGTGGCGATTCCGACGCTCGCGAAAGACCCATGATGCCCGAGGCAAGATTAGACGAATGGGCTCGCAGAAACACGCTGCGATCTAGTGGCTGCGCGCGATTCCGACCAGCCCACAACCCCGCGCCGCGCTTGACAAATCGATGACCGGCAAGCGGCACGGCCGCATGAGCGCAATGACGCACTAGCCGACACGGCGTCGTCAGAGATCTCGGAATATTCGCAGCAACCGTGCCGCCTCAACGGCGACAGCGTCGCGAGCCGGGCCGAGATACCGCCGACTGTCGACCATGGCCGGGTTGGCGGCCAGCACCTCTCGAACGGCGTCGGTGAATACGTGATTCAGATGCGTGGCGATGTTGATCTTCGTCATGCCTGCTGCTACTGCTCGGACCAGTTCCTGATCAGGAACCCCCGAAGAGCCGTGCAGCACCAGAGGCACTGGCACCGCAGCTCTAAGCGCGCCGATCAACTCCAGGTCGAGTGCGACGTGACGTTCGGTCATTGCATGAGAGGTCCCCACGGCGACGGCCAACGCGTCCAACCCAGTTGCTTCAACAAAAGCTCGCGCCTCTTCAGGCTCAGTTCGGGCTCCCGGGGCGTGCACTCCGTCCTTGCCGCCGATCTCACCAAGCTCGGCCTCAACGTCAAGCCCTCGATCGTGGCAGCGCCGCACGATCTCTGCCGTGGCCGCCACGTTTTCCGCGTACGGCATCGTCGAGGCGTCGAACATCACCGAGCCAAACCCGAGCTCGATCGCCTCGTCTACCAGATTCGGATCAGTGGCATGGTCAAGATGTACGACCATGGGTACGGCTCCACTGCGGGCTAAAGCGAGCGTGGCCAGGCCGATCGGTGCCAACCCACCGTGATAGCGGACAGCATTCTGCGAGATTTGCAGCACTACGGGAGTCCCAGCTGCTTCGGCCGCGGCGGTCAAGGCCTCGGCGTGCTCAATGCTGAAGACATTGAACGCTCCCAGACCCACCCCGACGGCCGCCGCAGGAGCAAGCACCTCGGTGAGGCGGGCAAGAGTCACCGCTGCTTCATAGCACGAGATCGTTCAGCTTTCCTAGCTGCTCGAGCAAAGTCCGTTGACCCGATCCCTCCGCGCGCATACTTTGGTGGGACACGGGAAAGGAGGTGGTCCACAGAATGAATGATTGTTGGACATGTGAGGTGACGGCCAGCTAGCCGCATCCGACTGTGTACAACTGGTCGCGAAGCGGCCGGCTAATCCACAGCCAACACCCGAACCCGCGGGCGCCGGATTTGTCCGTCCGGCCGACAAGCTTCTGCATTTGAGACGACCCGGTCAATGTGGGTCTGTTGCAGGTTGCATGTCGCAAAGCTCGCGGGTTTGTCCTTTTCCAATGCGCCTGAGCTTGTCTTCCATGTGCCCTGAGCTCTCCAATGTGCCCTGCCCTCGTCGAAGGGCACACCCACGCGCTTCGACTAGCTCAGCGCGCATGCCTAGTCGCCGATGATCGGACTGAGCGCCTTGACTGTGTCAATGGTGTCGGCCTCGGCAGCCGACTTATCCGGCCGGTACCGCAGCACCCTCGCAAACCGCAGAGCGACGCCTCCTGGGTAGCGTGTTGATACCTGCAGCCCGTCGCAGGCAATCTCCACCACTGTTGAAGGCTCGAGGTAGACCGTGCCTGCGGTGCGCCGGACCTCCAACTCCAGAAATCGGGCGGTCTGCCAGGTCAACAGCTCGTCAGTGAGACCCTTGAAGGTCTTGCCGAGCATGATCAACTCACCGGAGGTCGGATCGCGGGCGGCAAGGTGCAGGTTGGACAGCCAGCCCTGACGGCGACCGTGTCCCCACTCAGCGGCGGTGACGATGAGGTCGAAAGTGTGCCGTGGTTTGACCTTCACCCAGGCCGCGTCGCGCCGACCGGCAGCGTATGGCGCGTTGAGGTTCTTGATCACGAGACCCTCGTAACCGCGTTTGACGGCATCGGCGAAGGTGTCCGCCGCCTGCTCCGGGGTGGTGCAGATCTCGCGCGGCACCGTGATCGTTTCCGGCAGCAGCCGGCGCATGTGCTCCAGCCGTTCCGCCAAAGGCACGTCCAGCAGGTCCTGACCGTCGACATGCAACAGGTCGAAGAAGAAGACCTGAAGCGGTCCCGTCTGCGCCAGCGCCGAGATATCGACGCTGCTCATGGTGCGGGACGCTACGACCTGGAAGGCCTCCGGCCGACCGTCACTGCGCAGTGACAGCACCTCGCCGTCGAGCACGAGCTGATCATGAGGAAGTGCCCGTGCCACCGCCGCCACCTCGGGAAGCCGGGAGGTGATGTCGTCCAGGCTGCGGGTGAAGATGCGCACTTCCTCCGCTGCGCGATGCACCTGGACGCGTACGCCGTCGAGCTTGTAGTCCGCCACTGCCGGAAGGCCGGTCTTCTCCAGAGCAGCATCTGGGCCGGGCGCACTCGCGGCCAGCATGGGCTGAATTGCCACGCCGACCTGAAGGCCGACCGCATCGAGTGCCTCAAGGCCGCCCGTCAGCAGCACCGCAGCAGCCGCGGTAGTCGAGGACATCAGCATGGCTGCCCGGCGAACTGCGGCGACCGGAACCTCGAAGGCCGCGGCCAGCCCTTCCTGAACCGCGGCCTCCATCGCGCCCTGCCGCAGTTCCCCGAATACCAGGCCCCGCAGCAGGTCCTGCTCGTCGGCGGTTGCCCGGGCGAGTAGTTCATTCACTGCCGCGACCCGGGTAGCCGTCGATCCTGCACCGCTCAGGCTGGCGACATAGGAAAAGACCGCATCGACTTCGCCGACGGTGAGCGAGGGCTCTTTCGCCGGCGGAGGTAAGGACTGCAACGACTTCCAGCCCACTCCGGTACGCCGCTGCCGCAAACTCCCTGACAGGTACGAGACCACGATCTCAACGTCGTCGTGGGAGGCCTCTCGTAGAACTGCGGCGATGAGGTCACGCTTGGCGTTCCGCGATCGAGTGCTTGCGAGCGCAATTCGGGTCTCGGCGAGTCGGCTCAGCAGCATGCTGGCGATTCTCCCTCTCAGAGGAGACAAAACGAGATGGCACACGAGAACGGCGCTCCCCTGGATGGGAGAGCGCCGTTCTTGTTCGGCAGATGACTCAGGCCTTTTCGTCGGCCTTGCTGGTCTCGTCAGGTTCGCTGACTGCGGCAGCCTCCTCTGCAGAGGAGTCATCGCTCGGCCGCTCCTGCTCGGCGGTTGCATCCTGGAGCTCACTTGTTTCCTCGACAAGCTGCTCTGCGGGACTTTGTTCAGCCGACTGCGACTTGGCAGCAGGAGTAGCTGGTGTCGCAGCAGCACCAGAAGCGGTCGCAGCGGACTTGGCAGCCGACTTCTTCGCGGGCGCCTTCTTCGCCGGAGCAACGCTTTTGGCGTTCGCCTTCCGACTCTCCTCAACAGACTCCCTGACCAGTTCGATCAACGCCATGGGGGCGTTGTCACCCTTACGCGGACCAACCTTGGTGATTCGCGTATAGCCACCGTCACGGTCAGCCAGGCTGGGCGCGATTTCGGTGAACAGCGTGTGCACCACACCCTTGTCACGAACGGTCGTGAGCACCAGGCGGCGGGAGTGGATGTCACCTCGCTTGGCCTTGGTGATCAACTTCTCGGCCAGCGGGCGCAACCGCTTCGCCTTGGCCTCAGTCGTGATGATGCGGCCGTGCTCAAACAGCTGACTGGCCAGGTTGGCCAGGATGAGCCGCTGGTGCGCGGCACTGCCGCCGAGGCGGGCGCCCTTGGTGGGTACAGGCATGTCAGTTCTCCTGAACTTCGCGCAAGTCGTTACTGCGGGGGTTCCCTTGCTTAATACTGTTCGGTCTCGCTGAAGTCGACGTCGTCCTCTTCAAGATCGTCATAGCGGCCGATGGCGCTCAGCGGGTCGAAGCCTGGCGCGCTGTCCTTGAGGGACAAGCCCATCTCATGCAACTTGAGCTTGACCTCGTCGATCGACTTCGAGCCGAAGTTACGGATGTCCAGCAGATCTTGCTCGCTGCGGGACACCAGCTCGGACACCGTGTGAATGCCCTCGCGCTTGAGGCAGTTGTACGACCTGACGGTCAGGTTCAGGTCCTCGACCGGCAATGCAAGATCAGCAGCGAGCTGCTCATCGATCGGAGACGGTCCGATCTCGATGCCTTCAGCCTCGACATTCAGCTCGCGAGCCAGGCCGAACAGCTCAACGAGGGTACGACCGGCAGAAGCGACTGCATCGCGCGGCCGGATTGCCTGCTTCGTCTCGACGTCCAAGATCAGCTTGTCGAAGTCGGTGCGCTGCTCGACGCGGGTGGCCTCGACCTTGTAGGTGACCTTGAGCACTGGTGAGTAGATCGAGTCGACGGGGATGCGGCCGATCTCGGCGTCGGCAGTCTTGTTCTGTACCGATGAGACGTAGCCGCGGCCACGCTCCACGACCAGCTCCATCTCCAGCCTGCCGTTGTCATTGAGGGTGGCGATGTGCAGATCGGGATTGTGCACCTCTACCCCGGCCGGCGGTGCGATGTCGGCAGCAGTTACCGCGCCGGCACCCGCCTTGCGCAGATACATGGTGACCGGCTCGTCCTCCTCGGAGGACACAACCAGGCCCTTCAGGTTCAAGATGATCTCGGTGACATCCTCGACGACGCCCTCGATCGTGGAGAACTCGTGCAGGTTGCCGTCGATCTTGATGCTCGTCACGGCCGCGCCTGGGATGGAGGACAGCAGCGTACGACGCAGCGAGTTGCCGAGTGTGTAACCGAAGCCCGGCTCCAACGGCTCGATGGTGAATCGAGAGCGATTGTCGGAGACACTCTCCTCCGACAGTGACGGGCGCTGTGCAATCAGCATTTCTCTTCCTTCCCCGCACCACCCGCTATTTGATAGTGCGGAACCGCTGGCGTATCGGACGCCGGCGGCTTACTGCTTCCTGCCCTTCGACGGGCTCCCGGCACGTCCGTGCGCGCGCTGAGCTTGTCGAAGCGCAGATCTTCGGTACTACTTCGAATAGAGCTCCACGATCAGTTGCTCGGAAACATCGATCACGATCTGCTCCCGGGTCGGCAACTGATGGATCAGGATCCGGCCGCGCTCGGGGAAAGCCTGCATCCAGCCAGGCACGTCGCGTTCGCTGTGAGTTTCCCGGTTGATGATGTGCGGGGTTTGATCCTTGACCTTCTCAGCGAGATCGATCACATCGTGCGGAGTCACTCGATATGAGGGGATGTTCACCTTCTGCCCATTGACCAAGAAGTGGCCATGCACCACGAACTGACGGGCTTGCCTGCGAGTACGCGCCAACCCAGCACGGTAGACGACGTTGTCCAGGCGGGATTCCAGGATCTGCAGCAGGTTGTCACCGGTCTTGCCCTGCAGCCGGTTGGCCTCTTCGTAGTAGCGACGGAACTGCTTCTCCAGCACGCCGTAGGAATAGCGCGCCTTCTGCTTCTCGCGAAGCTGCAGCGAGTACTCCGATTCCTTGGTACGGCCCTTGCCGTGCACGCCGGGTGGGTAGGGGCGGCGCTCGAACGCCTTGTCTGCGCCGACGAGATCAACGCCCAGCCGACGTGACTTCTTGGTCATGGGACCGGTATAGCGAGCCATGTTTCGATTAGTCCTTGGTCTTTGGGCGGTTAGACGCGACGCCGCTTGGGCGGGCGGCAGCCGTTGTGCGGGATGGGAGTGACGTCGGAGATCGCACCCACCTCGAGGCCGATTGCCCCGAGTGAGCGAATCGCGGTTTCGCGACCAGAGCCAGGGCCTTTGACGAACACGTCGACCCGCTTCATGCCGTGCTCCATGGCGCGACGACCAGCGGCCTCAGCGGCCATCTGGGCCGCGTACGGGGTCGACTTGCGTGAGCCCTTGAATCCAACGGTTCCAGCTGATGCCCACGCGATGACCGCCCCGCTCGGGTCGGTGATCGAGATGACGGTGTTGTTGAAGGTGCTCTTGATGTGAGCGTGGCCAGCGACCACGTTCTTCTTTTCCTTGCGGCGCACCTTCTTGGCGGTGCCACGGCCTGCAGTAGCCATACGTTCTCAGATTCTCCTGGATCCTTGTCCACACGCCGGATGGCGTTACTTGGCCTTCTTCTTACCGGCGACGGGTTTGCGGGCGCCCTTGCGGGAGCGCGCGTTGGTGCGGGTGCGCTGGCCGCGTACGGGCAAGCCACTGCGATGACGGCGTCCCTGATAGGAACCGATCTCGACCTTGCGCCTGATATCCGAAGCGACCTCGCGACGCAGGTCACCTTCGATCTGGTAGTTGGCTTCGATCCAGTCACGAAGTGCGACCATGTGCTCGTCAGTCAGCTGGTGGACGCGGAGGTCGCCGCTGATCTGAGTGGCCTCCAAGGTTTGCAAGGCACGGGTCTTGCCGATGCCGTAGATGTAGGTGAGTGCCACCTCTAGACGCTTGTCGCGCGGGAGGTCGACTCCAATAAGGCGTGCCATCAGGCCGTATTACCTTTCGTCTGGTCGACGGTCATGCGCTCCTTCGACGAGCTCAGGACGGCGCCTGAGCCGGTCGAGGCGTGCCGTCGCGGAGGTGTCTGGCGTGATGCGTCCCCGGCTGCCTTCGATCAGATCTCACGGCCTGATCACCGAGGCCTCGGCCTCCGACCGAGGGTGGGTCCGACGACTTTCGTCGGCGGACTTGCGATCACACTTTTTTAGTTTTGACGCTGCTCGCGATAGACGCTCGCAGCTTCGGTGGTTCATCCTGAGTTGTCGCGATCTAGCCCTGTCGCTGCTTGTGCCGCGGATTCTCGCAAATCACCATCACGCGACCGTGCCGGCGAATCACCTTGCACTTGTCGCAGATCTTCTTGACGCTCGGTTGGACCTTCATCGAGCTTCTTTCTGAACTCACGTCGGGCAAGCACCAGCAAGCCAGACGATGTGGGTGGTTGCGAGTTGGTCACTTGTGGCGGTAGACAATCCGGCCGCGGGTCAAATCATAGGGCGAGAGTTCGACGACTACTCGGTCGGCCGGAAGGATGCGGATATAGTGCTGCCGCATCTTGCCACTGATGGTGGCTAACACCTTGTGACCATTAGCCAGCTCAACACGAAACATCGCATTGGGCAGTGCCTCGACCACTGTGCCCTCCAGCTCGAGTGCGCCCTCTTTCTTCGCCATAGACCTCTAACTTGATTCCGCGTACGTCTCATCGACAGCCAAAGATGGCCAGCCGAAGAGTTTACGCCAGGACTCGGCTGTACCCAAATCCATCAGGAGGTGCGGCTAGGCGAACTTGAACCCGCGCTCGAGTCGCTCTCGGTACAGATCGACACTCTCCCGAATTGCCTTCAAGATATAGGGCGGAAAATCCATACCCTGCTTGTGAGCCCACAGCAGCCGGTTCTCAACCCGCCCGACTTCGCGCGCGTATCCCTCAAGATCGTCAGTCAAGCCCAGGTGAGCCATTACCCCACCCATGTCGGCCTTCAGGCGGTCCATCTTGTTCGTGCCGACCAGGTGATAGGACTTCTCGCGCATCACCCTTGTCAGGAACAGCTGCCATGGCTTGAGCACCTTGTCCTGGATCATCGCAGTCGCTGACATTTGGTAAAAGGCAAAGTGTCCTGGCTCCTGCTGCTTGATCGGGGTGATGATGGTTTCCGAGATGGCCGTCTCGCCGAGCTCCTGCATCCCCAGGTTGATCTTGTTGTAGGCAATCACTGCTTGCCGCTCGGTGCTCGCACCGGTGAGGAAGTACATCAACCTAGCGATGTCTTGAATAGGCTTGAGGTGCGCTAGCGCTCCCAAGATCTTGATCCCGAAGGACACCTCAAGGTGCGGCTTGGCAGCCTCTCGGCCCAGATCTTGCTGCAGCCGATCCAAGATCAGCCCATGCTGGATCTCCTGCGGTTGCCACACGTCGGCATAGAAGGTCTTGTTGGTCTCGTCGGCATCCGGTAGCAGGACCAGCAACTCCAAGACATTGCGATCAACTTCCAGCTCTACCCGTGCCAGGTAGTCGATCACGTGCCCGAACTTCCTGGCCACAAGCCGTGGCCGTTTGATGGTTCGATCAACAGAATCTAGCGGGATCGGCGGGTAGCGCTCACCCAGCCGCTGAACATGTTCAGCGATCTTCTTCTGGGTGATGTGTTGCCGGAACACAGTCGCCATTTTAGAGATCCATCATGTGTGTTGAAACAAGGTTAGGTTAGCCATACCAAATTGTGTAGGCCACTCTTGCACGGTATTCGGAGCGGTCAGCCGCTGTGTTTGGTCGCCTTCTGCTGCGGTCGGTCGGACCAGCCTGACACGCTAGATCAAGAGCACCAGCAAGATGGCAATCAGCAGGATGGCCACTGCCACACCGCCGACAACCATGGCGGTCAAACGGCCCGGAGGTCGCGACTCTGAGAGCTCGCCAGGCTGTCCACCCGTGCTGGCGACGATTGCCGGACTCGAGTGGGTCGGCAGTGGTGGCAGGCCCTCCACGACCGGCACCAGTTCTCCTAGCCGCTGTGCCGCAAAAAGCCGGTCCAATCGAGCCCGATAGTCATCCTGATCCAGCGTCCCCGCTGTGTAGGCCGCATTGAGTCTGGCGTTGAGCCGATCGCGTTCAGCGTCGGTCACCGGAGCGTCCGGGGTGCTCCGGTAAGGCGACGAAATCGGCAAGTTGCTGCTCACCCCGTCCAGGCTACTCGGCCTATGTGCTGACATTGAGCCACCGAAGCGTCCACACTGTCCGCATGGCGACGGCAACTGAAGTAAGCGTCCTGACCGTGGCGCTCTACCTTCTGGATCTTGCGATCAAGGTCGTAGCTCTGGGCTTGGTGCCCGAAGGACGACGTCCCTCATCGGCCACCGCCTGGTTGCTACTGATCTTGTTCCTTCCCGTTGTTGGACTGATAGCGTTCTGGTTGATCGGCAGCCCATTCGTCGATCGTGGACGCCGCCGCCAGCAGGCTGCGGCCGGCGAGGTGATCAGCAGTGCACTCACCGCCGAGACTGATGATCTACTGCCCGTGCCAGCGGGGTCGACGCTGAATACTCTCGTCGTACTCAACCGGAGGCTAGGTTGGCTGCCCGCCGTGGGGGGCAACGAGGCCGAGCTGTTGAGCGACTACGACGAGTCGATCGCCGCCATGGCCTGCGAGATCCGCACAGCTGAGCGGTATGTGCACGTCGAGTTCTACATCATGAGCTGGGACTCCACGACCAATGATTTCTTCGAGGCTCTGGCCGAGGTCGCCGCTCGTGGTGTGAAGGTCCGGCTGATGTTCGACCACATCGGCACCGCCCGTATTCCGGGCTATCGGGACATGATCAAGAAGCTCGAGCAGACAGCGATCGAGTGGCA
>Ga0081455_10007100_pt1 | contig 11865 bp, 8 predicted proteins | sample TabmetS3T2R1_FD_70207 | JGI IMG/M metagenome (GOLD analysis project Ga0081455, IMG submission 70207) | Tabebuia heterophylla rhizosphere microbial communities from the University of Puerto Rico - S3T2R1 | ecosystem: Host-associated > Plants > Roots > Rhizosphere ...
GTTTCGGTTGGCCTCCTCCGGTTGGTCGCGGGTCTTGGGGATTGATGCCGTTGGCGGCCCGCCATACTGCGATTTCGCCGATGAGAGCGGTCCCCGGTGAGTTCCGGCTGCAGCCCAGGCTGGCGGGCCGTCAGCTTGGCAGGCGTGGTGTTGGACCTGGTCGGCGAGGTCGGCAACAAGTTGGGATCGCTTGGCAAGGTAGGGCCCCAGACGGGATGGGCATGCAGCGTTTCTGGAATGCCCGGGAGCCAGGACAGCGGACCTGGGTCGGTAGGCGCCAGGGCTGTGAGGCGCCAGTAGAGGACTGCCGCCATATTGTCTGCGGTTCCAAGGTCGCCTCCGGTGGCGGCCGTCAGCAGATGGCGGAGCGGGTGTTCACCGGTTTCGGCCGCCAACGCGAACAGGTGGGCTCGCAGGGTCGGCCAGGCAGGTTCCCTGGTGAGCCCGGGGATGTACTGATCGGCTTGGTCGAGCGCTGCGACGGTTTGGGCTCCGGCGAGCTGTTCGGCTGCCACGTGGAGGCTGTCGGCAAGCCGAGCTGCCGTTGATGTCGATCTGTGCAATCTGCGGCCAGCGCATGATCGCGTACGAGCCCGGCCAGACCACCGACCCCAACTGCGACCCAGACGCATGACACTACCGATCAGAGGAGAGCCAGTACGCCCGCGCGGGGTCAACTCGACGACCAGTTCGCGACGGGTGGGCAGGTCCGACCGAAGACTAGCGAGTCTCATCCCGGCCGAATAGGCTGTCAGGGCAGCAAGTACGTGGGTGGCGCCTCGGCTCGGGTGGCCCTGGTGCCACGGAAGACCGGCCCCGGGGGCACCTCGTCGAGTTCGGACATTCCCCACGCGGGTAGGTGACGAGGACCCCCTGAGTCGAGCCGCGACCGTACCGGGACGCCGACATAGCGACGGCGGCGCCACAGAAAGCCAGGGACATGGCATCCGACGAGCACCTAGATCAGGTCCCGACCGCATCGGCTGCCGGCGACCAGCACCACCCCGCCCCAAGAGTTGACGGGGAGCGGACGGACGGCCATCACGCTCATACCGGGATGGATCATTCGGCTCATGCCGGGATGGATCGTTCGGCTCATGCGGAGATGGATCTTTCCGCTGCTGCCGATGCGGGTCAGCCGCACGCGGGCCATGGCGGGATGGGGCACGCCGGACATGACGATCACGTAGGGCAGTTCCGGCGGCTGTTCTGGATCAACCTGATCCTGGCGATCCCGGTGGTGGCGTTCTCGGAGATGTTCGCGATGCTGGTGGGCTATTCGGTGCCGGAGTTCCCCGGCTCGTCGCTGGTCGCGCCGGTCCTTGGCACGGTCATGTACGTGTGGGGCGGCCAGCCGTTCCTGACCGGTGCGGTGGCTGAGATCCGCGATCGCCGGCCCGGCATGATGCTGCTGATCAGCTTGGCGATCACGGTCGCGTTTGTCGCATCTTGGGGGGCGAGTCTTGGTCTGTTGCACCACGAACTCGAGTTCTGGTGGGAACTGGCGCTGTTGATCGTGATCATGCTGCTCGGTCACTGGCTCGAGATGCGTTCGCTCGCCCAGACCACGTCGGCGCTGGATTCGCTTGCGGCGTTGCTGCCGGATGAGGCGGAACGGCTCGAGGGCGATGAGATCGTCACGGTGTCTCCCAACGACCTGCGGGTGGGCGACCTGGTGCTGGTCCGGCCCGGCGGCAGCATTCCCGCGGACGGTCGGATCCTCGAGGGCCGTGCCGACCTGGACGAATCGATGGTGACCGGCGAGTCTCGTCCCGTCGCGCGGGAGGTCGGCGACACGGTCACGGCAGGCACTGTCGCCACCGACTCCGGCCTGCGCGTACAGATCACCGCCACCGGTGATGACACCGCGCTCGCCGGTATCCAGCGGTTGGTCGCTGAGGCGCAGAGCTCCAGCTCAGGGGCACAGCGGATCGCCGACAAAGCCGCGGGCTGGCTTTTCTGGTTCGCGCTCGGAACGGCGATGCTCACGGCGATCGTGTGGACCGCCATCGGCAACCCCGACGCAGCCGTGGTGCGCACCATCACCGTCTTGGTGATCGCCTGCCCCCATGCGCTCGGGCTGGCAATCCCGCTGGTGGTCTCGATCGCGACCGAGCGGGCTGCACGTGGCGGCGTTTTGGTGAAGGACCGGCTGGCCCTGGAGAGCATGCGCACCGTGAACGCGGTGCTGTTCGACAAGACCGGCACCCTCACCAAGGGAGAGCCGAGCGTGACCGGCATCGAGCCGGCCGGTGGGCTAAGCGCCGACGAGCTGCTCGCACTGGCCGCAGCAGCCGAGGCCGACAGCGAACACCCACTCGCCCGGGCGATCGTCCGTGCCGCCGAAGACCGCCACCTCGCCGTGGCGGACGCATCCAGCTTCACCTCCTCACCCGCGGTCGGCGTCACGGCCACGGTGGCCGGGCACAAGATCAGGGTCGGCGGACCACACATGCTCACCGACGCTGGTGCGACAGAACTCGCGGTCGCCGAGGGCTGGCGCGGTGAGGGAGCGATCATCCTCCACGTCCTGCGGGACGGCACCGTCATCGGCGCCCTGCGCCTGGCCGATGAGATCCGTCCCGAGTCCCGCCAGGCCGTCGACGCCCTCCATCGGCTCGGCATCGAGGTCGTCATGATCACCGGCGACGCCGAGGCGGTCGCGCGCTCGGTCGGCACGGAACTCGGCATCGACCGGGTGTTCGCCGGCGTCCGGCCCGACGACAAGTCGGCCAAAGTCGCCGAACTCCAGGCCGAGGGCAAGAAAGTTGCGATGGTGGGCGACGGCGTCAACGACGCGCCTGCCCTTGCACAGTCCGACGTCGGCATCGCCATCGGAGCGGGCACCGACGTCGCGATCGCCTCCGCCGGAGTGATCCTCGCCAGCTCCGACCCGCGGTCGGTGCTGTCGGTCATCGAACTCTCCAACGCCAGCTACCGCAAAATGAAGCAGAACCTGTGGTGGGCCGCCGGCTACAACCTTGTCTCGGTGCCGCTGGCCGCCGGGGTGCTCGCCCCCATCGGCTTTGTCCTGCCGATGGAAGTCGGAGCAATCCTCATGTCGCTATCTACGCTGGTCGTTGCGCTCAACGCCCAGCTCCTCCGACGCCTCGACATCTCGCCCGCGGCCAGCACCCAACGCGTCCTGGACCGCTAGCTCTAAACTGACGGAGGGTGTTGACGGGCGTGGTGGGCGGGGGAATGTGGAACTCTTGGCCTCACCCCGTCACGTGTCGTGTGTGTACCGGCCCCAGAGAACCCCTGTGCTCGGCCCGCACGACGACGGGCGGATCGTGCACGAGGAGCGGTACTACGACATGCTCTCCGTGAGACGGCAGCTGGGTTACAGCTAACGACGACGCGCGCTGGGATCGGGACGAAGGGATCTGCGGCACGCAAGCCACGTCGTCATCCCGACCTGCAGGTTTCGATTGGGTCACCTACAGCAGCGACGTCGGGCTATGCGTCGGGTCGCGACCCGCAACTAACTTGGCAATCGTCACAACGATGAAGATCGCGAACACAACCAGCAGGACCACCACGATGATCGATTGCACCGGTCGATGAATTTGGCCCCGGCGATGTTGACGACCGCAAGCGCGAGCACGAATGCCGTTGCTCACACCTTGCTCCATCGCGGCGATGAGGTCTCTCTGAAGAACGGCGCGGAGCCATAGTTGCCGAACGAGGCGACACCATGGCCGTGACGATCAATGCTGCGAAGCACATCAGCCAGGAGGTGATCGCGGTGATGTGAACTTTCCGAAGCCTGGCGGAGGAAGGTCTCCCACCAGAGGCGGGATACCGGGCGCCGAGCTTTGCGACCGCATACACGATCCCACTCCTGCTTCAGGAGGATGATGGCGTCGGCCGGTCGCCGCGTCCGACGCCCCCATGTCTGCGCCAATCACAGCCTCGGATTCTCTAGTGCAAAGCCGGATGAAGTCCTACGGTGTCCGGGACCTACGTCGAGCTAAAACATCTCGGGGAGCAACTCTCAGCAACACAATGCGCAGGCGCACGGGCGCGCACGAGGGCGGCGCGCGGGCACGGCTAGACGGCATGTCTGGCACGCTTGTCCGGCACGCAGAGTTCGGCACGCAGAGTCCGGCACGGACGGATGGAAGCGGGGGTGCGGTGCCCCGGCTCAAGGTGCCCTGCCATCAAGATAACGGCGATGGGTGCCGACATGCGTCAGTCGTCGGCGAGGTCCGCCAGCAGCGCCCGGTGGTCAGACACTGTCAGGCGCAGCGCCGCGGTGTGCCAGACCCGTCCGAGTTCACCCTTGAGGAGCAGGTGGTCGAGCTGGACGAGCGGATGCGCGGCGGGGTAGGTCCGATGTCTGGCCAGTGGCCGGTACCCGGTGATCGCTGTGGGGACGCCACCGGGGAGGTTCAGATCACCCATGATCAGGGCCGGGGGCTCGCCCTGTCCGACGTGTCGGGTCACCCGCCTCAGCTGAACGAGATTAGGGCCGGGAAGGAACGACAGGTGAGTGCTCGCCGCCTGCACGACTCCATGTGGCGTCTCGATGTCGGCGATCAGCGCCACTCTGGGTTCTTCGCCGATGACAGCAGTGCGTCCGGGGCCGGGAAGCGGGAGGGTGAGGTGCGGGCCGGCCCCAGGCATCCGTAGCACTTCCCAGCTGCGGACGGGGTAGCGGGAGAATAGGGCGTTTCCGAATGCCGGGCCGGTGATTGGCGTCCCCGCGCCTACCTCGACCCATCGCGCGCCCGGCGTGCCGGCCAGGGCCGCGACGAATCGGTGGTCGAGGCATTCCATGGCTTCGGCGACAACCGCTGCGATGTCGGCATCATCGCCGGATCGCGGCAGGCACAGATCGACCTCCTGCAGCGCCAGGATGTCCGGTGCCAGCGTTCGAATCGAATTGGCCAGCCGGCCGAGGTCGACCCGGTTCTCCCCGGGCGAACGTCCGTTGATATTGAAGGTAGCTAGTCGCATGGCTACATCAGCGCAGACGTGAGCCGCATCAGGTTGTCGAACACTTTCTCCCGCCGAGGCCGTTGCAGCCACTCCTCCAGCGTGAGCGGTCGACTGTTGGCCCGGTAGTCGTCCTCGATCCGGCGCATCGCGTCCACGAACTCTCCCGCGTGCACCAGGACCATCACTTCCATGTGCAAGCTGAGGGAGCGGATGTCGAGGTTGCTGGAGCCGATGATCGCGACGTCCTCGTCGATGCTCAGATGCTTGGCGTGCAGCACCGTCGGCGCGGCGAGGAGATAGATCCTCACCCCGGCCCGCAGCAGCTGCTCATAGTAGGAGCGCTGCGCGTGGAAAACAGCGAACTGGTCGCTGACCTCGGAAACGAACAACTCCACCTCGAGCCCGCGCGATGCCGCGGTGACCATGGCCATCATGATCGACTCGTCCGGCACGAAGTACGGGCTGGTGAGCGTCAGGCGCCGCCTCGCATTCTGAATCACGGCAGCGAACAGCTTGAGATTGTTGTCGTTCTCGAAACTCGGACCGCTGGGCACCACCTGGGCGTCCCAGTCGCCAGGCTGATCGGCGAGCACCACCGGCCCCCGAGTCACCAACGGGAGCTCACCGGACTCGCTGAACCAGTCGGTAAGGAACACAGCGTCGAGCTCGCGGACAATCGGCCCCTCGAAGCGGGCGACCAGCTCACGCCAATGCAGGCCGCGGGCGATGTTCTTCTTCAGGTGGTAGTTGTCGACAATCAGATTCTGCGAGCCGGCGTGGGCGATCAGCCCGTCGATCACAACGATCTTGCGATGATTCCGCATGTCAATCCGGCGCAGCTGCCCCCTAAACGGTCGGATCGGCAGCATCGGGTAGTACTGCGCACCCATCTCCGTCAACATTTTGACGGTTTCCTTGCGGTTGGGGTAGGCAAACTGAGCCATGTGATCAGACAGCACCCGGACGGTCACCCCGCGCTCCCGCGCCCGCCGGAGCGCCTCGAACACGGGCTGGGTGGCGTCGTCATAGACCAGAATGAAGTACTCAATGTGGACGTAATCCCGGGCGAGATCGATGTCCTCGGCAATCGCCTTGATCGCCTTGAGGTAATCACCGTTCAGGGTCGCGGCGTTGCCACCGATCATCGGCAACGCGCCCAGGTTCCGGTTGAGCACGGTGATCGAGGGCAGCCAGTCAGGCCACTTCTCACGGTTGCTCCACAGCTGGTCAAGACCGCCCTCGGTCCGCTCCAGAATGTAGTCGCTGACCTGGCGTTGCGCCTCCCGACGCCCCTTGGGCAGACGTCCCGCTCCGACCAGCAGGAAGAACAGAATGCCGAGCAGCGGGATGAACACCACCGCCATCACCCAGGCGATCGCCGACGACGGGTTCCGGTTCATCGACACATAGACCGCGGCGGCCAATGCCAGCACAACGTGAAGCGCTAGGAGTCCCAACGCGACCCAGTCGATCGTATCCACTGCGATCCTCTTCGATCCGAGCCGCTACTCGACCCTCACGTCGGCGCGATCGTATTCTCCCGAAGGTCCGACAGCAAGCGCCAGCATCCATCCGGACGACGCGCTGTTCGCGGGTACCCCAGCTGTGAGTGGGCGGGAATCCTAACGCCAGCCGGCGCCACCCCCGGGCGCCGTCCAAACACCAACGCACCCGGCTCAAGATCATTGGCCGCAAGATCGGGAAACACCGCAGGATCGAGTGGTCGCTCGGCCATTGTCACGTACCGGTCTCAGAAACGAACTCCGAAAACTGGGCATTGGTCACGGGGTGCTGCACTTCAAATCCGATCTCACCGCTACAGGTTGAATCCCAAGCGCTTGCGGACCAAATGCGGACTGCACTCCCTGATCTGAAGATCATGTCCGGCGGACATGCTTGCGGGGCTACGACCGGCACTAGGGGCCCGCGTCGGCATACTCGGCCGAGGCGTCGCATGAGAGATCGGCGGCGGATCGCCGCCGATGGTCAAGATTCCTGAGGAGCAGGCATCTCTTGCGGCCACCTTGGCTTCGGCACATAGTTGGCGCTAGCGCGGGCCCGACGAGAGTCGTCGGGCGGGCGGTGGCGTCATGCTTAAGACCATCGGTAGCCTCCGTTTCTTAGACCGGCCGTCGCGCACCGGCTGCACGTCGCCAACGGCTCCAACACTGCGTCTGAGGCTGTCGCACATCGGATCTTGGGTTCTGGTGGGGTAGGTCAGTCGGCTCGGTGACGTCGTGGATGATCGCTCGGAGATCAACCTCGACGATGGGGAGGTTGTCTTGAGTCGAATGGTGTCGTAATCGGATCGAGGAGTCATTCCAGTCCAGGAAGGAACTCACGCCTGGACCAGCACCAGGTCCGCTGCTGGAGCTTCTGGCACCGCTGGACTTCATCCACCACCAACCTGGGCTTAGCCGCGCCAGCCGCAAAGTAACGTCCGTCCCGTCGAGAGCGCCAACCGCGCCTTGCCGGACCGACAGGTCTGACGTATGTCATCTGGATCTGGTGATCGGGGGCACTACGCGGCGGCGGCTGTGCAGGGGAGCATGTCTGCCATGACAGAGCGACCTACCGACCGGAAGCTGCCGGGCGCCGTCCTGGCGGAGCTTCTCGGCGCATCGAAGACGTACGGGACGGGTGGGACGGCGGTGCGCGCCGTCGAGGATGTCGACCTGACCGTGCGAGCGGGGGAGCTGCTGGCGGTGCTGGGCCCCAACGGTGCGGGCAAGACGACCGCGTTGGGCATGCTGACCGGGCTGACGGCGCCGACTACCGGGACCGCGCGGCTGTTCGGGAAGGATCCGCGAGACCTGGCAGCGCGGCAGCAGATGGGTGTGATGCTGCAGTCCTCGGGTGTTCCGAACACGCTGCGGGTGCGGGAGCTGCTGGCGGCGTTCCGCGGCTACTACCCTGCCCCGCTGCCGTACGCGTCGGTGGTGGAGGCGGCCGGGCTGCACGGTCTGGACGACCGGCTGTTCGGAACGCTGTCCGGCGGCCAGCAGCGGCGGGTGCTGTTCGGCATCGCGTTGTGTGGGGATCCAGAGCTGGTGTTCTTGGATGAGCCGACCACCGGCCTGGACGCCGAGGTGCGGCGCACGCTCTGGGCGACGCTGCGCCGGCTGGCCGCCGCAGGCCGTGGGGTGGTGCTGACCACGCACTACCTGGAGGAGGCCGACGCGCTGGCCGACCGGATCGTGGTGCTGCACCAGGGGCGGGTGATCGCCGCGGGCACCCCGTCGCAGATCAAGTCGCTGGTGCCCGGCCGGCGGATCACCGCCGAGTCCAGCATCGGGGCGGAACAGGCTTCCGGCTGGGCCGGGGTGCACCACGCTCAGCGGGACGGTAGCCGGCTGGAGCTACTGGTCAGCGAGCCAGAAACGGTACTGCGGGAACTGTTGCACCGGGACCGGTCGGTGGCAGGCGTGACGGTCACCGAACCCACCCTCGAGGACGCATTCCTCACCCTGACCCACCCGACGAAGGAGGCAGCATGACCACCACCATTACGACTAAGCCGCCCGTGCCGGCTGCTGCGGCGCCGATTCGGCACACCCTTCGCAGCGCGCTGCGCGTGTACCGCGTCGAGGCGTGGCATGAGTTCCTCAAGATCGTCCGGCTGCCGATCTTCGTCGTCACCACGATCGCGCTGCCGCTGATGTTCTACGTGATCTTCGGGATCACCTTCGCCGGCGAGCAGGCCGGCGGGGTTGGGATCACCACGTACATGCTGGTCACCTACGGCGCGTTCGGGGTCATCGGGGCGGCCTTGTTCGGCTTCGGGGTGTCGGTGGCTGTCGAGCGCGGACAGGGCTGGATGCGGCTGAAGCGGGTCGCGCCCATGCCGCCGCTGGCCTACTTCGTCGCGAAAGTGCTGATGAGCCTGGCCGTGGCCACGATCATCGTGCTGGCCATGTTCACCCTCGGGGCACTGGTCGGTGGCGTCCGTCTCGACCCGCAGCAGTGGCTGGCTGCAGGGTTGGCGTTGGTCGCCGGTGCGCTGCCGTTCTCGGCGATGGGCCTGGCCTTCGGCTACCTGGTCGGGCCGAACTCGGCCCCGGCTGTGCTGAACTTGGCTTGGCTGCCGATGGCGTTCGCGTCCGGGCTGTGGATCCCGATCTCCCAGCTGCCCACGGCTGTGCAGTCGATCGCGGTCGCCCTTCCGCCGTACCACTTCGTCCAACTCGCCCTCGGCACCATCGGGGCGTCCGAGGGTGGCTCGCCAGCCGTGCATGCGGCAGCGATGTCGGGGTTCACCGTGCTGTTCTTGTTCGTGGCACGCTGGGGGTTCCGGCGCGACGAGGGACGAACCTACGGATGAGACGAGGGCTGCGGTGAACCCACGTATCACCCACTACGCCCCTTACCTGTGGCTGGTCTACCTGGGAGCGCTGGTCTTCCAGCCGGCGTTCGACCCCGACAGCACCGCATCGGACTGGGTCGCCGTGGTCGTCCTTGTCGCAGTGTTCGTGCCGTTGTACCGGGCCAGCCTGCGCACCCGGGACCCGCGCCGGCTGGAGCTGTTGATGGCGGCCATGGCCGGTCTTGGCCTGATCGGGTCGCTGGTCAACGCCGGGGCGGGCGCGTTCGCCGTGTACGCCGCCGCCCTGGCCGGACGGCTCGAGCCGATCCGGCGAGCCTGGGTCGCCATCGCGGGCCTTGCCGCCGCCACCGGAGTCATGTTCCTGATCTCACCGGTGCCGATGCCCTGGCGGCTGCTGGCCGTCGTGCCCGTCGTGGTGCTCGTCCTGGTGGTCGGCGCCATCGGGATCGCCGACGGCGAACGCGCCCGAACCCAGGCACAGCTGCGCCGCGCGAACGAGGAGATCGAACGGCTAGCCACCATCGCCGAGCGGGAACGCATCGCCCGCGACTTGCACGACCTGCTCGGCCATACCCTGTCAGTGGTGGTGCTGAAGTCCGAGCTCGCCGGGAGGCTGGTCCGCTCCGACCCCGACCGGGCAGAGCAGGAGGTGCGCGAGGTGGAGCAGACCGCGCGGACCGCACTGGGTGAGGTGCGCTCCGCCGTGGCCGGCTATCGCGCCAAAGGGCTCGGCGCGGAACTGATCAACGCACGACGAGCACTCTCGGCCGCCGACGTCAATGTGGAGACCGCCGTCGACCTCCCCGTCCTGCCCGCCGAGCACGAGGCAGCCCTGGCGCTGGCCCTGCGGGAGGCCGTCACGAATGTGGTTCGCCACGCCGATGCCCGCAACACCACCATCCACGCCGACGCCACCTCCGACGAGGTGAGGCTCGAGGTTTGCGACGACGGGCGCGGCGACACCGGGCCGGACGGCTCGGGCCTGGCCGGGATGCGCGAACGCGTCACCGCCCTCGGCGGCCACGTCACCCTGCACACCGGCGCCGGCCCGGGCGACCGACCCGGCACCATGGTGCGCGTCACCCTGCCCCGCATCCCCACCCCGGCGGTGGCACGCCGACCGGCGGCCCAGCCATGAGCATCACCGTGCTGCTGGCCGAAGACCAGCGCATGGTCCTCGGTGCCCTGGGCAGCCTGCTCGGCCTGGAGCCCGACATCGACGTCGTCGGTACCGCCGCCGATGGGGACGAGGCGCTGCGCCTGGTCCAGACCCTGCAACCGGACATCCTGCTCACCGACATCGAGATGCCCGAACGGAGCGGCCTGGACGTCGCGGCGGAGATCCGCAGACGCGGACTGGCCACGCGAGTCGTCATCCTCACCACCTTCGCCCGCACCGGATACCTGCGCCGCGCCCTGGACGCCGGCGTCGGCGGCTACCTGCTCAAGGACGCCCCCTCGGCCACCCTCGCCGACGCCATCCGCACCGTCCACCACGGCGGACGCGCAGTCGACCCCACCCTGGCCGCGGACGCATGGGCTGAGCCCGACCCACTCACCGACCGGGAACGCCAGGTCCTGCGCCTGGCCGGCGACGGCCTGTCCAATGCCGACATCGCCACCCGGCTGCACCTGTCCGACGGGACCGTGCGCAACTACCTGTCCGAGGCCATCCGCAAGCTCGGCGCCACCAACCGCACCGCCGCCGCCCGCCTCGCCCGCGACCGCGGCTGGCTCTGACACCGACGGCGCCCGCCGCCCAGCCGGGCATGAGATCGTCATCCCCGGCTGGTGATGCGACGCACTACCTGACCGCTGTTGCCGACGTGACGCTGGACGCAGAGGCCAAATCTGGCCGTTGGGACAATCGCCCAGTGGGTGACCGAGATCAACGCAGTGGAGTGGTCGCGGGTCCGGCGCGGCAGTAGTAGGCCCGCTCTACGGTGGTCTTGCCACCAGCGGGCGTGGTCTGCTGGCGTTTTGCCGACTCGGCAAGAGGGACACAGGCCTTTGCCAGAGTTAAGTCAAGCAGTCGTGCAAATGGCCGGGCTGCCTGGACTCACTCCGCACGAACTGGCGTCACACTGCGGCAAGCCTTGCCGTCGCGGCAGGCGCCAACGTCAAGGCGGTGCAGCACATGCTCGGCCACGCCTCAGCGGCCATGACACTCGACGTTTACGCCGGGCTCTTTGCGGACGATCTCGATGCGGTTGCTGACCGGCTCGACCGAGCCTTCACGAAATTGAATGTGGACCAAATGCGGACTGCGAGGCGCCCAAGCCGGTCCAGCCAGGGGGTACTGCCCTTCGAGGATCCGCCCGAACAAGCCGCTGGTTAGGGCAAACGGCTGCGAGCCCGTTGACCGGCTCGTCGAGGATGAGCGTCCTGGGGTCGCCTAGGAGGGCGGCGGCTATGCCCAGGCGCTGGCCCATGCCGAGGGAGTACCCTTCGACGCGCTTCGTCGCTACCCCGGCCAGGCCGGTCATCTCGATGACCTCGCTGACCCGGGAGGCCTTGATGTTGTGGGTGGCGGCCATGGAGCGCAGATGTGAGCGGGCGCTGCGACCGGGGTGCACAGCGCTTGCCTCCAGCAGGGC
>Ga0081455_10007101_pt1 | contig 11861 bp, 13 predicted proteins | sample TabmetS3T2R1_FD_70207 | JGI IMG/M metagenome (GOLD analysis project Ga0081455, IMG submission 70207) | Tabebuia heterophylla rhizosphere microbial communities from the University of Puerto Rico - S3T2R1 | ecosystem: Host-associated > Plants > Roots > Rhizosphere ...
GCACTGCTCGCCGAACTTTTCGGCCGCCTGCTTGACGAATTCGCGGTTGGAGACGGCGGCCGAGTTGATCGAAACCTTGTCGGCGCCGGAGCGCAGCAGCGTCTTGATATCGTCGATGGTGCGCACCCCGCCGCCGACCGTCACCGGCATGAAGCAGGCCTCCGCCGTGCGCCGCACGACATCAAGCATGGTGCCGCGGTTTTCGTGGGTGGCGGTGATGTCGAGGAAGCACAATTCGTCGGCGCCGGCGGCGTCATATGCAATCGCCGCTTCGACGGGATCGCCGGCGTCGCGCAGGTCGACGAAGTTGACGCCCTTGACCACGCGACCGTCCTTGACGTCGAGACAGGGGATCACGCGAACCTTGAACATCGCAAATCTCCCAAAGCGTTTTCAAGCGAAGTGGGTACCGGTTCGCTTGAAGAAAACGCGTCAAAACAAAAAAGAGGAAGAGCCATAGTTCTAACCATGGCTCTTCGTCGCGGCGCGCGCGTTGCGGATCAGCGTCAGCGCGGCGGCAGGATCGAGCCGGCCGTCATAAAGCGCGCGGCCGGCAATGGCGCCGGCGAGTTTTTTGGCGCGCGGCTCCAGGAGCGCCTTGACGTCCTCGATGGACGCAAAGCCGCCGGAGGCGATGACGGGGATCGAGATGCGCTCAGCGAGTGCAATGGTCGCATCGAGGTTGAGGCCCTTCAACAGGCCGTCGCGGGCGATGTCGGTGAAGATGATCGCGGCGACGCCGGCGTCTTCAAACCGTTGCGCGATTTCGAGGGCGGTGACCTGAGAAGTTTCGGCCCAGCCTTCCACCGCGACCTTGCCGTCGCGCGCGTCGAGCCCGACAGCGACGCGGCCGGGGAATTTTTTTGCGGCGCTCTTCACCAGCTCGGGATCGCGCACCGCCGCGGTGCCGATGATGACGCGGGCGATGCCCTTGTCGAGCCAGGCTTCCACGGTCTTGAGATCGCGGATGCCGCCGCCGAGCTGCACCGGCATCGTGACGGCCTTCAGCATCGCCTCGACGGCGAGCGCATTCATCGGCTTGCCGGCAAAGGCGCCGTCGAGATCGACGACATGAAGATATTCGAATCCCTGTTCGGCAAACGAACGCGCCTGCGCCGCGGGATCGAGGTTGAACACGGTGGCGCGCGCCATGTCGCCCTGCTCGAGGCGCACGCACTGGCCGTTTTTCAGGTCGACGGCAGGAAAGAGGATCACGGCTTCCACTTCAGGAAATTCGAGATCAGGGCCAATCCGAACCGCTGGCTCTTCTCGGGGTGAAACTGCGTGCCGATGGCGGTGTCCTTGCCGACCATCGCCGTGACCGGCCCGCCGTAATCGGCGCGCGCCAGCACATCGGCCTCGTTCGAGGCGTTGAGATGGAACGAATGCACGAAATAGGCATGCAGGCCCTTCGGCCCGAGCGGCAGGCGTTCCAGCACCGGATGCTCGCGGAGCATGTCGAGCGTATTCCAGCCCATGTGCGGGATCTTCAGGTTTTCCTCGCGCGGCGAAATCTTCTCGACGTCGCCCGCGATCCAGTTGAAGCCGTCGGTCGTGACATGCTCCTTGCCGCGCGTTGCCATCAATTGCATGCCGACGCAGATGCCGAAGAACGGCCGCGCCTTGACGCGCACCGCTTCGGTCATCGCTTCCAGCATGCCGTCCACGGCATCGAGGCCGCGGCGGCAATCGGCAAAGGCGCCGACGCCGGGCAGCACGATACGGTCGGCGCGAAACACCGCGTCCGGATCACGCGTCACCATGACCTTCTGCGGCTCTTCCATGCTCCGCGCGGCGCGCTCAAACGCCTTTGCCGCCGAGTGAAGATTGCCCGAGCCGTAATCGACGATCGCAACGGTCATCGCGGCCCTCCCGGCTCCGGAAACAGGCCGATGATCCCGCCCTGCGGCAGGGGCGGCGGCGGTTTGGAGAACGGCTGACCGGGGACGTTGCGGGTCGGTGGCGGTCCGCCGCGATCGACCGACCACTGGTCGTTGATCGGGCCGCGCGAACGGCCGGTCCAGCGTTCGAAGAAACGATGTTCGGCCGTCTCCTCGTCCTCGGCGACGACGATATCGAGCTGGCGCCATTTGCGCCGCGACAACGTCCAGCGCCGCAGGGTGGCCGCCTCGAATCCCATCAGGATGGAAAGCAGAACGTCGACGAGGAAGATCGTGCCGCGGCTCGCGCCCAGCGCCGACATCCCGAACTGCACGGCGACCAGCAGGACAATCCAGCCGATCAGCGCCAGCCACAGCCGGTGCCAGAGCAGCCAGATCACGCCCGCGACCGCCGCCCAGAAATGGAAACCGTCACGGACAAAGACGAACTTGTCGGTCGCCGAAGGATCGGCGCCGTTGGCCACGGGAGCATGCACTGTGTAGACCGGCATCGAACCTCTCCGCCGCGAACGAAAACGCGAACAAGAAATCAGCCGCCGAGCTGACCCTTGGTGGAAGGCACTTCGCCTGCGTTGCGCGGATCGATCGCAACCGCGGCACGAAGCGCCCTCGCCAGACCCTTGAAACAGGATTCGGCGATATGATGGCTGTTCTCGCCATATAAGGTCTCGACGTGCAAAGTCACGCCGGCGTTGATGGTGAAGGCGTTGAACCATTCGCGCACCAGCTCGGTATCGAACTGGCCGACCTTGTCGCGCGGAAAATCGACCTTGAACACCAGAACCGGCCGGCCCGAAATGTCGATCACGACACGCGACAGCGTCTCGTCCATCGGCATGTGGATCGAGGCATAGCGGGTGATGCCGGCCATGGTGCCGAGCGCCTGCTTCACCGCCTGCCCGAGCGCGATGCCGACGTCCTCGGTGGTATGGTGGTGATCGACGTGGAGGTCGCCGTCGGCCTTGACGGTGATGTCGATGCGGGAATGCCGGGCCAGCAGGTCGAGCATATGGTCGAAAAAGCCGATACCGGTCGAAACCTTGGACACGCCGGACCCGTCGAGGTTCACCGCGACCTCGATGTCGGTTTCCTTGGTCTTGCGCTTGATGGACGCTGTGCGCATGAAAACTGCTTCCCTTGGGCCGCTTGAGGGCCGAAAACGCGGCCCTTTTAACAGGCCGATGTCACCTTCGCTACTGCGGGATGACGGTTACAGGACTGAACTTCGGCCTATGGTGACCGGAATCACGGTTGAAATGCCGCGATTGTAACCCTCCCCGCCAGCCCCTAAATCTGACGGGAACGAGGGCAATCCATGCAAGCATCTGAAAGCAACCTGCCGATCTGGCACGGCACCACGATTTTGACGGTCCGCAAGGGCGGCAAGGTGGTAATCGGCGGCGACGGCCAGGTCTCGATCGGCCAGACCGTCATCAAGGCCAACGCCAAAAAGGTCCGGAAAATCGGCAAGGGCGACGTGATCGGCGGTTTCGCCGGGGCGACCGCCGACGCCTTCACCCTGTTCGAGCGGCTGGAAAGCAAGCTCGAGCAGTATCCGGGGCAATTGACCCGCGCAGCCGTCGAACTCGCCAAGGACTGGCGGACCGACCGTTACCTGCGCCGGCTGGAGGCGATGATGATCGTCGCCGACAAGGACGTGTCGCTGGTCCTGACCGGCACCGGCGACGTGCTGGAGCCGGAAGCGGGCGTGATGGCAATCGGCTCCGGCGGCAATTACGCGCTGGCCGCCGCCCGCGCCCTGGTCGAGACCGACAAGGACGCCGAGACCATCGTGCGCCGGGCGCTCGATATCGCGGCCGACATCTGCGTCTACACCAACCGGAACGTCACGATCGAAACGCTCTGAGGGAGCCGCCGGTCATGGCGCCGGACTATGCCTTCCGCCCGATGACGATGGCCGACCTGCCGCTCATTCGACGCTGGCTGGCCGAACCGCATGTCGTGCAGTGGTGGGGCGATCCTGTCGAACAGTACGACCTGGTCAGCGGCGATCTGAACGAACCGGCGATGGATCAGTTCATCGTCTCGGCCGGCGGCAGCGATTTCGCCTATCTGCAGTGCTACGACCTGACGGCGTGGAATTCCGGTTTTGGCCAGCAGCCGAAAGGCACCCGCGGCATCGACCAGTTCATTGGAGCGCCCGATATGGTCGGACGCGGACATGGTTCGGCGTTCATTCGCGCCTTCGTTGACGCGCGCCTGAGCAACGGCGCACCGCGCATCGTGACCGATCCCGATCCAGCCAACACCCGAGCCGTTCGTGCCTACGCGAAAGCGGGCTTTGAAAAAGCTGGTATGGTCGATACACCTGATGGCCCCGCTCTATTGATGGTCCGCAACGCATGAGCTCGACCAGCATCGACAAGGCACCCTTGCTCCGCAGCCTTTCAGGCTGGCAGTGGCTGTCAATCGCGATAGGCATCCTCGCAGCCCAGGCCGCGATCCTGTACGGGATGGGACGCCTGCCGATCTGCGCCTGCGGCTATGTCAAGCTCTGGCACGGCGTGGTGCAGAGTTCGGAAAACTCCCAGCACATCGCCGACTGGTACACGCTGTCGCACATCCTGCACGGCATCCTGTTCTATGGCGCGGCCTTCCTCGCGTTCCCTCGCCTCGCCTGGCAGGGACGCCTGATCCTTGCCATGCTGGTGGAAGGCGGCTGGGAACTGGTGGAGAATTCCGACTGGATCATCAACCGCTACCGCGCCGCCACCATCTCGCTGGCTTACTTTGGCGATACCATCGTCAACTCGATCTCCGATTCACTGGCGATGATCGGCGGCTTCCTGCTGGCGAAAAGGCTGCCGGTGGCCGCCACCGTAGCGCTGGCGCTGCTGTTCGAGCTCGTCATGGCGCTGCATATTCGCGATAATCTGACGCTCAACATCATCATGCTGATTCACCCCTTCGAGGCGATCAAGCTATGGCAGGCAGGGCCGCCGATCATTTAGTGGCCTCATGAACGGCTTGTTCTCGCAACATTGAAGACCTACCTAGGAAACATGACCGACTTTTCTCCCCGTGAAATCGTCTCCGAACTCGACCGCTTCATTGTCGGCCAGGCCGACGCCAAGCGCGCGGTGTCGATCGCGCTGCGCAATCGCTGGCGGCGGCTGCAGCTCACCGGCTCGCTTCGCGAAGAGGTGCTGCCGAAGAACATCCTGATGATCGGGCCGACCGGCGTCGGCAAGACCGAGATTGCGCGACGGCTGGCGAAACTCGCCGGTGCGCCGTTCCTCAAGGTCGAGGCGACAAAATTCACCGAGGTCGGCTATGTCGGCCGCGACGTCGAGCAGATCATCCGCGATCTCGTCGAGGTCGCGATCATCCAGGTGCGTGAGCGCAAGCGCAAGGACGTGCAGGCCCGCGCGCAGCTCGCCGCCGAAGAGCGCGTGCTGGATGCGCTGGTCGGACCGGCGTCGAGCCCTGCAACCCGCGACTCCTTCCGCAAGAAGCTGCGCGCCGGCGAGCTCAACGACAAGGAAATCGAGATCGAGACGCAGTCCTCCGGCGGCATGCCGATGTTCGAAATTCCGGGCATGCCGGGCGCGCAGATGGGCGCGATTTCGATCGGCGATATCTTCGGCAAACTGGGCGGACGCACCAAGACCCGCCGCCTGACGGTGGAAGGCTCGCACGAGATTCTCGTCAACGAGGAATCCGACAAGCTGCTCGACAACGACCAGCTCGTGCTGGAAGCGATCGCCGCGGTCGAGAACAACGGCATCGTGTTCCTCGACGAGATCGACAAGATCTGCGTGCGCGAAAACCGCCTCGGCGGCGACGTCTCGCGCGAGGGCGTGCAGCGCGACCTGCTGCCGCTGATCGAAGGCACGACGGTCACGACCAAGCACGGCGCGGTCAAGACCGACCACATCCTGTTCATCGCCTCGGGCGCGTTCCACATCGCAAAGCCCTCGGACCTGTTGCCGGAATTACAGGGCCGCCTGCCGATCCGCGTCGAGCTGGAAGCGCTGAGCCGTGACGACATGCGCCGCATCCTGACCGAGCCGGAGGCGTCGCTGATCAAGCAATATGTCGCGCTGCTGCAGACCGAAGGCGTCACACTCGACATCACCGACGGCGCGATCGACGCGCTCGCCGATATCGCCGTTGCCGTCAATTCGACGGTCGAGAACATCGGCGCGCGGCGGCTGCAGACGGTGATGGAGCGCGTGCTCGACGAGATTTCCTTTGCCGCGCCGGATCGCCATGGCGAGACCATCAAGGTCGACGCCGACTATGTGCAGAAGCACATCGGCGACCTCGCCAAGAACTCGGATCTGAGCCGGTTTATCCTGTAGCGTCAGGCCGCCACGCGCGGATGGAGTCAACGGGTCGCGCGAACGCGGCCGATGACAGGCTCCGTGCTGTCCGGGATCGTTGGTCGGCTGGCGCTAGTGCCCCGGATTGCGCAGCCATCCGGACTTCTACGGCTCTCATAAACACAAGTATCTGTTGTGTGCATCGGCCGGGGTCGCTATGTGGGGGATCCCTGCATTCGCAGGGACGACGGATGGGGGCCGACGAACTTGCGTGTCTGGGAGAACCCCTGGCGCTTGATGCTTGCCGTCAATGCCGCTGTTTTCTTCGGCGTATTCCTTCACAAGATCTCGCTGCCGCCCTACGTCCCCTACATCCATCTGCTGGTCGATTATCATTTCGGCTTCGCCAAGCGCGCGCTGATCGGCGCGATCGTCTCGCTGTTTACGGCGAAGGTGCCGCTGTGGCTGGTGTTCGGGCTCGGCGGCGCGGTCTGGCTGGTCACGGCCGGACTGTTCGTTCAGCTGTTCCGGAGGACGTTCGATTTTGATGAGAAGCATCTGCCGCTGTTCGTGTTCATGGCGGGCTCGCCGTTCTTCCTGAAGAATTTCATGCACACGCTCGGGCATTTCGACATCTATGGCTGCCTGTTCGCGATCTGCCTGCTCCTGCTACCGGCGCGTTCGCTGGCCTATGTGTTGCTCGCGGCGGCGTTCTCGGCCGTCCTCATTCTGATCCACCATATTCATCTTCTGATGTATGTCCCGACCATCGCCGTGATCGTGGTGCTGCGCCATTATCTCGTTTACGGAACGCGCCGGCTGAACGCGGCGGTTGGCATCACTTCCCTGGCCGGCGTCGGCGCACTGTTCATCGCTGCGCAGTTCTACGGCACGATTCCGGTGCCGGAGGCTGAGTTCGTCGCGCATCTGCAAGACAGAATGGCCGACCCGTCGCAAGCGAAGCTGCTGAGCTTTGGCTATATCTGGTACCAGCCGCTCGCGAAGGAGATTCTCGATACCTGGCAGCGCCTGCCGCACAATCTGCTCGGCGTGCCGGTGTTTGCGCTCCTGATCTGGCTGCACACACCGCTCTGGCGATATTTTCGCAATCTGATCGCCGTGCTTGCCGTCGACGCCCATCGCAACATTGTCACCGCCGCAATTATCGTGGTCAGCTTCGGCTATCTCGCCATGTTCGCGATCGTGTTCGATTATTCCAGGTGGATTTCGAATTGGGCAGTGTGCCTGTTCCTGATCCTGCACGCAGTGAAAATGCTGCCGACTTCAAAGGACACGCCGCCGATACCGGCTGACGATCGGAAGACGGCTGTGTTCGGCTGGATCGTGACGCTGATCCCGCGCGTCGGCATCGTGCGGCCATTTTAACTCGACGCGTTTTCTTTACGCGAACCGGTATCCACTTCGCTCGAAAACGCTGCGGCTTAGAATCGCGCCCGCCGCACCCGGACGTACAAGGCGCCCTCGCCGCCATGGCCGATATGGGCTTCCTCGAAGCCGACCACCAGCGAGCGGAATTCCGGCAGGCCGAGCCATTGCGGCACCTGGCGGCGAAGCACGCCGCGTTCGGATTCCGCGCCCATCTTGCCCTTGCCGGTAATGATCAGGACGAAGGTCAGCCCGTCATGATGGGCGCGCTGCAGGAAGCCGAGCAGCGCACGATGCGCCCGCGTCTGCGTCATGCCATGCAAATCGAGCCTTGCATCGATCTCCTTGCGGCCGCGCGACAGATGCGACCGCTCGCGGCGACCGATCGGCGCCAGCGGCGGTGGCTCCGGCTTTGCAGGAAGAACAATTCGCGCCGGCGCGGCATGCTTTGGCGTGGCGGCGGGTTTGTGAGCGATTTTGGCATTGGCTTCGGTCAAAGCAACCGACGGCTTCGCGACGCGGTGCCGCTTGCGCAGCGGCTTGACCTGTTTGGCGACGCTCTCCCACAGCGCGCGCTCCTCTTCGCTGAGGCCGCGCTTGCGTCGTGGCGGCTCCGGCAGTTCGGGTATCAAGCTGGAAGAACGGCGCTTCATCGACGGTGGCGATATCGGCGCAGGTGACGCGGATGCGGTGAAACGGCTTCAACTTTCGGCCGCGGCTCGGGAATCGGTACCGTCGTTGCCACCGTAGCCTGGACCGCCGGCGCGGGCGAAGGCGCGGTTGCGGGCGGTGTCACCGCCGGGGGCGCGGGCCTGGCGCTAGTCGCGGCGGTAACGTCCGGCTGCCTTGCAGGATTCTTCAACGGACCGGTTTGCGGGAACAGCTTTGCGATCTGCGCCGACGGCCGCGGGTCGGGCACCGGCATCTTGCGGCCCCGCGCGCCGGGATCGAGGCTCTTCGGCACCAGCATCACAAAGCGCGCATTATGACGAAGACGGCCGGCAACCTTGCCGGCATCGAGACCGGCACCGAAATAAAGGTCCGCGCGTGCGGGACCGACGATGGCGGAGCCGGTGTCCTGCGCGATCATCAGCCGGCGGAACGGCGTCTTTGACAGCTCCGATTCGATCGGCAGCTCGCCTTCGATGAAGAACGGTGTGCCGTAGACGTGCAGCGCCTTGTCGACCGCGATCGACCGGCCCGGCGTCAATGGCACGCCCTGGGCGCCAACCGCCTCGTCCTTGTCGGAAAGCTGCACCTCGCGGAAAAAGACGTATGACTTGTTCTGCCGGCGCAGCTCGTCGGCCTCGTTCGGATTCTGCTCCATCCACTCGCGGATCTTCTGCATCGACATCTGATCCTTGGGGATGATGTTGCGCTCGATCAGGATGCGGCCGACCGCCGTATAGGGAAAGCCATTATGGGCATCGTAATTGATACGAACGGTGGAGCCGTCGTCGAGGCTAACTCGCGCCGAACCCTGGATCTGCGAGAACAGCAGGTCGGTCTGTTCCCTCAGAAAACAAATTTCGAGGCCGCGGCCGGCAATCGCACCGTCCTCGATTTCGGCGCGGTCGTAGTAGGGCACGAGCTTGCGGCGGCCGATCTTGCGGAACACCTGGCCCTTGTTTGGCAGGCCGACCGAACCCTGCGTGGTGCCGCGGACGAACAGGTTGGACGGCCGGCGATAAACCGGCACCTTGTAGACCTCGTTCTCCGTCCGTGAGCCGTCGACGATGGGTTCGTAATAACCGGTGACAAAACCCTCGCCTTCGCCAAGCCGCGAAATGCGCACGGGAAGAAAGTGCTCCTCGAAGAACGCCTTGGCCTTCGCTCCATCGGATAGTTCGAGGCCCTTCGCGACACGGCAGGGATCGCGCAGCGAGGCGCCGAGCGCCTTCGGATCGGCCGGCGGCTTTTGCTGCGCCGCTATCGGCCGGCAGCTGATCCGAAATGCCTTGTAGGCGGCAAGATGATCATCCTCGCTCCAGCCCGCGATCTCGGACCAGGCGACGGGCGCATACTGGCCGCCGCTGACCTGAAACGGCAATTCAAGTTCGGGATATGGCAGGTGACGGACGGGCGGCGACGGCGGCGAAGGCCTTTGCGAACGCGCGTGACGCGCGGCCGCGGCATCCACCGAAGCAAGTGACCACGCCAAAGCGATTACGCCAAACGCGAGCCTTGCAAGGCCCGGCGAATTAGCCCGCGCTTCCGGTGCCAACCAGCTTCCAGTTCGGATCGCGAGAACTCGTGTCGCGGGCGAATGTCCAGACATCGGTGATATCGGCGACCTTATCGGGGTTGCCATCGACGATGGCGCCGGTCCTGTCGCGGGTGACCGAAATCATCTGCGACACGAAGCGAACCGTCAGCTGTGCCGCGCGATCGCGGGCTTCCGCGTTCACCAGCTCGGCCTTGTCGATCGAGACAAACCGCGTTTCGGTCTTCTGCTCGTGCTTCTCGCGATCCTTGATCACGGCCTCGAAGCTCTCATAGACCTCACTGGACAGGAGATCCTTCAGCGCGCGGCGGTCGCCATTGGCAAAGGCCAGCACGATCATCTCGTAGGCGCTGCGGGCGCCGGAGAGGAAGTGTTTTGGATCGAACGAGGAGTCCTGGGCGGCGATACCGTCCAGACCTGCGGCGAGCGGCGTGCCCGGCTCGGCAATGTCCTTCCAGCGATCGGCCGGTGCGACATCGGGGTTCGGCGCCATCGGCGCCTGGTCAATGACGGTGCCCGGCATCGGAACGACGTTATTATTGTCCTGCGTCCGTTGCGCGACATTGGGCGCGGCGCGGTCATAGGGCCGCTCGCTCCCGGTGCGCTGGCCGAGGACGCTGCGCAGGCGCAGGAAGATAAAGACCGCCAGCGCCAGGAAAATGATGGTGTAGATATCCACGTCGTATTCGCTTTCTGGTTCTAGCGCCGGCAACGGGCCCGGCGGTCGAGCGTTCCCTGATGAGAGGTTCTCTTGCGAGTTTTCCCTGGGAACGGGAGATTACATCATCGATTGAGACTGCTGCATGTAGGCATGAAACTAAGCCCGGCCAATGGCGCGTTTTGGCGCGGGGTAATTGTAGCGCGTTTTGGCCGCGAGGGGAAACCCGATCGTGCCCGGAAATCACGCATCTTCAATAATTTAGGGCGCGTATTGAGCCTCGGCGAGGTGGTATTAGGCATATCCGCCACAATTGACGGCCGGGCAGCTCCGCCGGCGAAGCGTCGTCCTTGTGGAACGAGCCGGGGCTATGATAGCCACTCGCTCCGGAAAACGCATTCAGACGAACCCGGGCCGCGCTCGCGAGCGCTTCAGGAGAGATTTTCATGACCAACGGCAACGGCGCGCCTTCCGAGCAGGCCCCTCCCCAGCTCAATGTGCTGGCCCAATACACCAAGGACCTGTCGTTCGAGAATCCGAACGCGCCCTCCTCGCTCGCGCCGCAACAGCAGCAGCCGGCGATCAACATCCAGATCAACGTTGCGGCGAACAATCTCGCGCAAAACGAGTTCGAAGTGACGCTCTCGATTGAGGGCAAAGCTGAAAATGGCGGCAAGGTGATGTTCAGCTTCGAACTCGCCTATGCGGGCGTGTTCCGCATCGTCAACGTGCCGCAGGAACAGCTTCATCCGCTGGTCATGATCGAATGCCCGCGGCTGCTGTTCCCGTTCGCGCGCGAGATCATCGCAACCGCCGTGCGCGACGGCGGCTTCCCGCCCCTGATGCTCGATCCCGTCGATTTCGTCGGCCTGTACCGCCAGAACATGGAGCGGCAGGCTGCGGCGCAGGCCGCTTCCGGCGCAAAGCCGAGCTGACTGGGCAAAGACGGCGCGCAAAACAAAATCGCGAAAACAACCCCATGCAAAGTAGGGTAAGCCCTGCTTTGCGCCGCATCGGGGATGCGAGATGGTCGCCTAAATTAGCCGGTGGCCGGCAGAAAATCGTTCCAGATCGGCTTGTCGCCCAAGGTGGCGACAAAGGCGCGATGGGCCTCGCGGTCCGCGTCGGTGATTCGCGGCGCCAGCGGCACGTCGCGCTGCCGGCGTGGCGTATCGCCTGCTCCGCTGGTAATCGTGACGCGGGTTTCCGACGCCAGGATCAGCTGCGACTGCCGCGCCCCGATCAGGTCGATATAAACCTCGGCCAGGAGTTCGGCGTCCAGCAACGCGCCGTGCTTGGTGCGGCGGGAATTGTCGATCGAATAGCGCGAGCAGAGATCGTCGAGCCGGTTCGAGACGCCCGGATGTTTGCGTCGCGCCAGCAGCAGCGTATCGACCAGCCGCTCC
>Ga0081455_10007102_pt1 | contig 11861 bp, 11 predicted proteins | sample TabmetS3T2R1_FD_70207 | JGI IMG/M metagenome (GOLD analysis project Ga0081455, IMG submission 70207) | Tabebuia heterophylla rhizosphere microbial communities from the University of Puerto Rico - S3T2R1 | ecosystem: Host-associated > Plants > Roots > Rhizosphere ...
ACCGCAAGCATCGCGTCGGTGATGGTGACGCCGCCGCCGTCGGCAGGCAGCGGCGCGCGCATGCCGGCTTCCGCCTTGACCGCATAGAGCCGCAGCGCATTGGCGATGAGCGCGCGCAGCGCCGTGTCGGGAACGCGGCCGGGATCGGCGAGCGCGGCGGCGAGCGCATCGCTCGCACGCGTGAGCGACTCGGCCGGATGCACGTCAGACGACGACATAGATGCCTCCCTCGCGCTGCACCACCTCGTAGCGCTTGAGCTTGAGGCTCGGGTCGGGCGCGCATTCGCCGGTGAGCAGCTTGTATTCCCAGCCGTGCCAGGGGCACACGATGTGCGGGTCGCTGTGATCGTAGGTCTGCCCGAGATACGTCTTGTCGGGGCCCAGGAGCTCGACCACCTTGCCCTTGATCACGCCCTCGCAGGCCGGGCCACCCTGATGCAGGCAATGGTTGCGGTAGGCGTAGTAGGCGCCGGCGTGCCGATAGATGCCAATCTCGAGCCGGTCCTGGCGGATGATGCGGACATCGCCGTCGCGCATCTCCACGTCCTTACATACGAAAATCTGCGGCATTCCTCCCCAGCTCCTTGCTGGTATTCAAATTTGCAGGAGCACTCTAGAGCATGTCCGGGTGCATTGAAATCGGGGCATGCTCCGGATTCCTTCAAGTAGCACAGGTTGTTAATCGACGGATCGGTACCCCCGCGGCGGCGCCGGCGCGATGGTGCAATCTCGCGGGCCCCAGCCGGAACCAGCGCACAGGTGGAGCGTTTGTTCACTGTCGTCCCGGCCGACCCAGCCAGGTCCCGGGGAGCGCCGAGACCCATGTCGTCACAACACTTGTCAGAAAAGTAAGGGTCATCGTTCGCGCTCACGGTGCCCGCGATGCTTCGGACCCAGTGGTCCGCTCGGCCGGGACGACACATCAGGTTCCGCTATTTTGGTGGCGGACAATACGAACGCCATGATCCGCAAGATTTCCTCGGGCAAGTACCGGCTCTATTCGCGCAAGAAGAACCCGAAGACCGGCAAGCGCCGCAATCTGGGTACGTTTGCGTCGCGCGAGGACGCGCTCAAGCACGAGCGCGCTGTCCAGTATTTCAAACGGCATTGATGCGCCTGCGCATCCGGGCCTCCATTGATCTTCCTCAAGGCCAAGTGCGCAGTTCCGATGGAACTTGCGCCTGAAGGAGCCGAGTCATGATCAAGGATATCATCGTCAACCTTTCGGTCGCGCCCGAGCGCGATCCCGCCGCCGAATTCGCGCTCTCGGTTGCGAGCGCGTTCTCGGCACGTGTCGTCGGCGTCGCATTGCAAAGCGATCCGATCACGCCCACCGCGCTCGTCGATAGCATGCCACCCCCGCCTGATTTGATCGAGGCGCTGCGGATGGAGAGCGAGCGCGGCGCCAAAGTGGCGGCGGGCAGGTTCAACGACGCCGCGCAGCTCGCATCCGTTCCTTTCGAGACCCGGATCGTGACGGCGACCGTCGCGGGCGCCGCCAACCGCTTTGCGGAAATCGCGCGCCGGTTCGACTTGTCCGTGGTGGCGCAGGCGCAGGCCGATGCGGCCGGCCCGGAGGCGTTGATCGTCGAGCAGGCGCTCTTCGACTCCGGGCGGCCGGTCCTGGTCGTGCCCTACATCCAGACCGCGCCGTTCAAGGCCGACCGGGTGATGCTGTGCTGGGACGGCAGCCGGCCCGCTGCCCGCGCCGCCGGCGACGCGATGCCGATCCTCGCGCGCGCCCAAGTGGTCGAGGTCTTCACCATCGCGGGCGGAAAGCTCAAGAGCGACGAATTTCCGGGCGCGGATATTGCCGAGCATCTCGCGCATCACGGCCTGAATGTGAAGGTCACGCGCACCGTCGCCGGCGACGTCGATGTGGCGAACGTGATCCTGTCGCACGCGGCCGATTCGGGCGCGAACCTTATCGTGATGGGAGGCTATGGGCATTCGCGCCTGCGCGAGTTCATCCTGGGCGGCGCCACGCGCGGAATTCTTGCCACCATGACAGTGCCGACGTTGATGTCGCATTGAGGTGACACTATTGCGCCGCTCGATCCGATATGGTCATCGCGGCCACACCGACGACAACGCACGCGACTCCAACCCAAGCCGCAAGCGTGAGCGTCTCGCCGAGAAAGACCATACCGATGGCGACGCCAATCGGCACGCGCAGATAGGCTTGCGAGGTCACGCCGACCGACCCGAGGGTCTGCACCAGCCGGAAGTAGATCACCAGCGCGAGCGCCGTGGAAAAAACCGACAAGCCGATCAGTGCAAGGATTGACTCTCGCGACGGCGTCAAGGTCCATGGCTGGTCGATCACCAAACTCATGGGGCACAGAATTGCGGCGCCGCAGATGAGCGAGCCTGCGGCCGGCAACATCGGATCAAGGTCCTTGAAGGTCTTGCCGAAGATCGCCGCGCCCGCATAGCAGATGGTGGCGGCCACGATCGCGATCGGCGCCAGAACCTGCTGGCCAAGCCCGGACAGCGCCTCGACGCCGACAATGAGACACACACCCACGATACCGGATGCGACGCCGAGCAGCTTGCGCGCGGTGACAGGCTCGTGCTGCGTGACGGCGATGGTCAGCAGAAAGGTGAAGATCGGCGCTGTCGAATTGAGCACGGTGGCGAGTCCGGCATCGACCCAGCGCTCGCCCCAAGCGATCAATGTGAAAGGAATGGCGCTGTTGAGGCAGGCCTGGATGAGGAATCGCCGCCACGTCACCGCGTCTTTCGGCAGCAAGAGACCGCGCCAGTGAATGAGTGCCAGGAGCAAAGTGGCTGCAATCAATGTCCGCGCGGCAATCAGCGTGACCGGAGGAATCGTCTCCACGCCGACCTTGATGAACGTGTAGGAGGCCCCCCAGAGCGTGGCGAGCACGACCAGGAGCAGGTGCTCGCGTGTCATCGACCTCATGCCTGATCATGCCCAAGTGGCCCTGCGCTTGGTAACTCGGCGAGGGTAGGAAATGCTTCGGTCTCAGCCGAAATGTTCAGGCTTATTGCTCAAGCTTGAGATTGGCGCGCTCGATGACGCCGCGCCAGCGCTCCACGTCGGCATTGTAGACCGCCTGCATCTCCTGCGGCGAGCTGGTCTTCGGCACGAGCCCAAGCTCGGCGAAGCGCTTGGCCGTGTCGGGCTCGGCGATCGCCTTCGCGAGCGCGACGTTGAGCCGCGCCACGATCGCATCCGGCGTGCGCGCCGGGACCACGAAGCCGTTCCAGGAGCTGACCTCGTAGCCTGCGATGCCGCTTTCCGTGATGGTCGGCACATCGGGAAAGAGCGGGCGGCGTTTCTCGGAGGACATGCCGAGCGCCCGCAGCTGCCCGGACTGCACCTGACCGACGACGCCCGGCACGGTCTCGACCACCGCCTGCACCTGGCCGGCAAGAAGCGCCGCGAGCGCTTCGCCGGTCGTTCGAAACGGCACGGTCGGAACTTTCAAGTCCGCGCGTGCCACGAACAGATGCGACATCAGGTTCTGCAGGCTGCCCGAGCTGATGGTGCCGAAATTGAACCGGTCGGGCGCAGACTTTGCCGCCGTGACAAGATCCGCGATGGAGCGCAGCGGGCTCGCCTTGTCGACGACGATGATGAAGTCGAAGTTCGTAAGCGTCGAGACCGTGCGGAAATCGGTCGATGGATTGAACGGCAGCGACTTGAAGACTAGCGGCGCCGTTGCGTTCTGTCCGCTCACCAGCAGCACGGTGTGACCGTCGGGCTGCGCTCGCGCGGCCGTGGCGGCGGCCGTGATGCCGCCCGCGCCCGGCATGTTCTCGATCACGAACGGCTGGCCCATCTGGACGGAGAGCTTTTGCGCCACCGCGCGTGTGACGATGTCGCCGAGTCCGCCGGGACCGAAGCCGACCAGGATCTTGACCGGCCGCGAGGGGTAGTCCTGCGCAACAGCAAGCAAGGTGGCAAGGCCCGATGCAAAGGCCGCGGCCATGAGGCAACGCGAGATCAATGCGGTCATGCTGGCATCCTCCCCGAATTCTTTCCCGGCGCGGCGCGGTGAGCTTCCGTCTTTCATGACATCGCTCACATGGTGCCCAATCCCAGATGGGCGCGGAACCGATTCTTGACATGAACGGCATCGCGCGCCGGCAGCGAGCGTGGCGGGTTCTCGGCCTTGACCTTGACGACAAAGAAACGCGCGCCGGAGGCAGGCGCGTGCAGCGCGCGCGCAATCTCGTCGACGCCCTTCATGTCGCGCACCGCGCGGGTTTCCTTGAACCCGCATGACTGCGCCACCGCCGCGAGATCAAGGCCATGTCCGGTGTGGCTCACTTGCATGCCGGTCTCGCCGAAGTGGTTGTTGTCGATGACCACGACGACAAGGTTCTGCGGATTAGAGACCGCGATGGTGGCAAGCCCGCCAAGCCCCATCAGCTGCTCGCCGTCACCCGTAATCACGACGACGGTGCGGTCGGGCTGCGCCTGGGCGAGACCAAGGCCGATCAGCGCGGCCGCGCCCATGGCGCCCCAGAGATAGTAGTTGCCGTCGTGGTCGCCGGTGGCGTGCACGTCATAGGTCGGCGAGCCAAGGCCGGTAACGACGAGGAGGCCGTCTCGCTTGGCCAGCAGGCGGGCCACGACCTCGCGGCGATCGAGCACGCTTTGACGCGTCGCCATGCGCTCACCACTTCTTGGCGCCGAGCAGGCGCTGCGACAACAGCACCGCGACCTGCTGCTCGGCCTCGAATGCAAGCGTCGCAGCCGACTCGACGGTTTCGATCAGGTCCCGCGGCGTGTCGGCGCGCATGACGCGGATGCCCATCGCGGCGAGCACCGGCGCCGTGGCGAGGCCCATCGGCACCTGCCAGGGGTTGAACTCGGCCCATTCGCCGCGCATGGTCACCAGCATCAGGAGCGGCGTGCGCGTCATGGTGACGAGCGAGAGCATGTTGACGCAATTGCCGACGCCGCTCGACTGCAGGAGGAGCACGCTCCGGCTGCCGCCGAGCCAGGCCCCGGTCGCAATGGCGATGCTTCCTCCTCCGTGGTCAGGACATTCGACACCACCCCGGGATCGGCGGCAAACAGGCGAATGAGCTCGGAATGGCCGGCGTCCGGCACATAGGACACCTGCCGCACCTGCGCCGCCTTCAGCACGCGATATAGCTGCGCCGGCCAGTCCTCATTGGGCAGTGCCCGATGACGGTCTTTCGCCGCATCCTCTCCCGTCACGACGCCCTCGAAACGCTTCTCCTATTGCACTGCCCTAGCTTAGAACAGTTGGCGCAAACCGGCCTAGCGAAATTGGGTGCCTCGCCATTGTCTCACGGATGTGGCCGCCAGCGACTTCGGCGCTGGCGGCCACGATAGGTGGCCGAGAGCAAGGCACCGGCCCAGCTTCGGGATCGGTCAGGCGGCGCACCGCACTTCACTGGCTCCGCCCGGCAGCCGTCCCCTGCTCAGGTTATCGACCGTGATCACGGCCTGCGTCCGATTGCTGACCTTCAAGACCTTGAAGATTGCGGTGACGTGATTCTTCACGGTAGGCACGGCGAGGTTCAGGGCACGACAAATCGCCTTGTTGCTCTTGCCCTGCATCATGAGTTGCAGAACGTCGACCTGCCGTTCGCTCAAACCGAGCTCGGCCGGTGTCACTGCCCGCGCAGCAACCTGGTTGGGACAAGCGGTCGGATCCTCACACCTGAGGACCTCGAGCGGAATGTAGGTCCCGCCGGCGAGCACCAGCTCCAGCGCGGTCAGCAAAACCTCGCGTTTCTCGGATTTCGGGATGAACCCGGAGGCACCGAAGGCCAGGGTCCGCATCACGGTGTCGCGGTCGTGTCGGGCCGACAACACCACAACCGGTATTGCCGGATAGCTTTGGCGCAGCTCGGCCAGGACCGAAAGACCATCCCGATCCGGCAGATCAAGCTCCAACAGAACAAGATCAATCTGCGACTGCTCCGAGACGCACCGCATGGCTTCCTGGCCGCCCGTGGCTTCGATGATGCGCACATCGCCTGTCATCGTCTTGAGGGCTTCGCGCAGCGCCTCACGGATGAGAAAGTGGGCGTCGGCGATGAGGATGTTCTTCGGCGGCTGCCGCAGCGGCCGGGCGCATGTGTGCCGCAAGGCGGCATCCGATCGGGACCCATCGGTCGCTGGGGTTTCAAACATGGCTCTTCTCCCTATTCAAGACTCCAAATTCAAAAACATCACGGCAATTCGCTTGTGCCGTTGTCCGATGAAGGCGAAACCTGACTGCTCCCATCGGCTCCTGATCACCGCGAACAGTAGTCCATGCGCCTCGGCACGGAGGTGAACTGGTTCACACTTGATCTCGCTACAATTTCGGGGAGGCGGCGGTGCCGAGCCGGCCGTCAATGTGAACTAGTTCACACAAGGATGCGCGTCACCCGTGTCACACTCCCGCGCCTCTCACACACAGGCCGCGCGGGGGAGCATGTCGGCTCCGGAAAACTTACAAACTTGTGAGTTCTGCAAGATCGGCCGCATCACCAGGAGCGATCAAACCATCTCGTTTCGACAGTGGACCGATAAGGGCTACATCTCTTGTCGCGCCACTGTTCCAATGGGCGTTTGCGACCACTGCGGCTCGAAAATCTGGGACGATGATGCGGAAGCGATCATCGAGGAAGCCGTTCGACAGGAATATCAGAAGCTTCCCTAGGCCATCATAAACGGTAATACGATACAGGGCGCATCACGCTCTCGCGTAGCCGCGCGTGCCAAGTGGGACAAGCCAAGTCGGCTGGGTTGCCATTGGATCGATGCCTTTGGAATTGCAGGATTTTTAGATCAGATTCCACGCCTTCGTGGGCGCGCCCTTTATGGCCTTCACGGAATCCATGCATAAGCGTGCAGACACTAGCATGCAGACACTTTCTTCTTAAGATTGATTGACCTACTTAATTATAAATCGAGATTATAAGTCGAAGCGTTTGTGATGGACCCGAGCGACCATTCGGATACTGCGTCGTCTCCCCTGACGCGCCGTGAGCTCGCAGTGCTCGCGGCCGATGTGGTCGATTACTCAAGACTGACCGAAGTCGCCGAAGAGTCCACGCACACGCGCTTGCGCGCCATCCGGGTCGGGATCATCGACCCATGCATCGTCTCCCATCGAGGCCGGGTTATCCGCAATACTGGCGATGGCTTTATAGCGACGTTCGATAGCACCATCGATGCTCTGCGCTGTTCTTTCGAGATCCAGCGCGAAATTGCGGAGAATGAAGCTGCCGAGCCGCTGGATCGCAGAATTCAGGTGCGCATCGGCCTCAATGTCGGCGACGTGATCATCGAGCCCGAGGACATCTACGGCACCAGCGTCAATGTCGCGGCCCGCCTCGAGCAGTATGCGCCGCCCGGCGGTATTGTGATTTCGGATGCTCTGCGCAAGATCGCCGGAGCGCGGATCGATGTGCCGATCGACGATCTCGGCAAGCTCCGGCTCAAGAACATCTCGCGCCCGGTCCACGCCTATTCACTGCGCATGCCGGGGGTCGGAGCGGTTTCGGGTGCCATCATGCATGGCCAGGCGGCCCGACGCGCCAAGGTGCCATCGATTGCGGTCTTGCCGTTTCGGACCAGCGGAGACAATCCCGAAGACGCCTATTTCGGAGACGGGATGGTCGACGACATCATCGTGTCACTGGCGAGCATCCGGGGACTGCTCGTCATCGCCCATTCGTCCGCCTTGTCCTACCGCACCGGCGAAATCGATATCAAGAAAGTCGGCCAGGAGCTTGGCGTGCGCTACGTCTTGTCCGGCAGCGTGCGCAGAGGCAGCAACCAGATTCGCATCAGCTCCGAGCTCGGCGACGTTCAAACCAACTCCGTGATCTGGGCCGATCGCTACGAGGGCAACCTCAGCGAGTTGTTCGATTTGCAGGATCGCATCGCCACACGAATTGTGTGGAGCGTCGCGCCTCATGTGCGCGAGGCCGAGCTCAAGCGCGCCCTGCGCAAGCGCCCTGAAAACATGAACGCGTACGACCTCGTGATGCAAGCGATCGACCTTATCTACCGGATGCAGTACGGGGAGTTCTCTCGCGCCCGGGCAATGCTGCAGAAGGCGATCGAAGTCGACGACAACTATGCGTCGGCCTATGCATACGCCGCGCTTTGGCAGATCCACAACATCAATCAAGGATGGGCGAACGACCATGAGGCGGATTCCCAGGAAGCTGCACGGCTCGCCGCGGCTGCCGTCGAACGCGACCCCGCCGACGGCTTTGCGCTCGCGATTCTTGGTCACGCGAAGGCGGTTCTGTTCCGCGACTACGGGGCCGCAAAAGAAATTTTCGATCGCGCCCTGGCCGCTTCGCCCAGCAACGCGATGGCGTGGACGCTCAGCAGCGGCGTGTATTCGTATACGCGCGACGGCAAGCAAGCGGTCGAGCGAGCCGAAAAGGGCGTGCGGCTGTCGCCGGTCGACACGCAGTCATTCTTCTATTGGCTGTTTCTGGCGATCGCGCACTATGTGCATGGGGCCTACGACGAAGCGGCAATCTGGGGCCGCAAGAGCATGGCGCTCAACCCGCGGCTCTGCTCCAATCTGCGGTTTCTGATCGGGAGCTTCGTCGCGATGGGAAAGCTGGAAGAAGCGAGATACGTTGCGCAGACTCTGTTGCAGGTCCAGCCACGATTTCGCGTTTCAACCTACGCGCAGTGGTGCCCGTTTGTCGAAGACTTGAGAGCAAAGCTGCTGGAACGGCTACGTGTGGCAGGCATACCGGAGTGACCGGGCGCACCGCGGGATTGGCGACGACCTGGGACGTATGTATGTGAAGCGGTTCACATTGGTCCGGTCGATCTTGGTGTTTACATGCACCACAACACGCACGCGTGCATGTATCGTATTCGGATGACTTGATCTGTTCTTTCAAGGGAGGGCTTGTCATGAGTGGCATGGGTGGTGGCTGGTTTGATGCTATGGGCGGCGGATGGTTCGACGCCATGGGCGGTGGCTGGATGGATTCATCCGGCGGAGGTGGAGTCCACGGCTTCGCGATGCGGGCCGACCGGCCGATGGCCGAATACCCGCTAAGAGAGATCAATATCGGGCAGGCCTTTCCTGCGTTCCACCCTCGATATTGGGATGGCGATCTCCTCGCCTTAACGTACCTGCCGGTGTTCTTCACCTTTACCGACGGCGCGGGCAAGACCTGGGATCAGGCCCTCGTGGTTGCCAATCCACCTCCGGTCGTAAAATCGGGACCTGGCATCGACAACATCGATGAGCTTTTGACCATGGCGGTGACCGAGCGGCCCGAGGCGATGGGAGAGATCCTCAATCAGCACCAGAACCAGCAGCTGTGCTTCCTGCAGCTCCTCATGATCAATCACAATTCGCACCCTGCGACCTATTTCGCCATGAAGCTCATGGCGCGGGTCGGCGAGGTCGTCATGATGCATTTCAAGCGCAAGTTCAAGCGCGCACGGCCCTCGCAAGTATGTCCGACATTGTATCCGCCGGTCGCGGTGCCAGGACATGCCTCCTATCCGGCCGGTCATGCGATGATTGCAACCTTGACGGCGGCTTGTCTGAAGGAGATCACAAAAGGGCCTGAAAACGCTCCGACCTTCGCACAAGCCCTGGACTTGCTCGCTGAGACCATCGGCCGCAACCGCGTCATCGCGGGCTTGCATTTCCGGAGCGACATTATTGCCGGGGCACAACTCGGGAACGACACGTTCGAGTTCCTAAAGCAAATCACAGCCTATGACGACGCGATCAAAGCCGCCAAGCAGGAATGGGCGATACCGACAACGTCGTGAGAACGCGCACATATTGCTATGTGTGATTCTGGTTGAGAGATCTTGCTTCGGGAGATTACCATGCCGACCCCATCGCTGCGGGTGATGATTGAATGCGACAGCCACGATTACCTCATCAAGCTTGCGTTGATGCGACTCGGAGAGGACACGGGAGACAACTCCTCCACCTTCGAGGAGTATCTTCGACGAAGCAACTTCGACAAGTTTGATTGGGTGAGCATCGATCGGTTCTTCGCGATTCCTTTGGAGTCGCATCCCAGGGAATCAAAGCGGTTCCTGGTGCGCGGATTGATCGATGTGAAAGGGGCTGACACGATACCCGAATTCATCGACAATGCGGGGGCAGGCGGGCCGGCGCGCGTTTTCTCCGATCCTGCAATCGGTGCATACCGGATGAAAGGTCTGAACCGCCCCGTCGGCGATACCGACCGCGTACGTGCACAACTTCGGACTAACATACTCAACGACAATGGACTCGACGGCACGGGCGTCGCGATCGCCATCGTCGACAGCGGCATCTATCTGCCCCGCCTGACCCGGGCGCTAGGGTTCGAGCCGGCGCTCGACAAAGCCAATTCATGGAAGCCCGATCGCGTCGCGACCCAACCTGGCATGCATCGCCTGGGGCACGGCACCATGTGCGCCTATGATGCTCTCATTGCAGCGCCAAAGGCGACACTGATCGACGTACCTATGCTCATTGATCGGCCACGCGCCGATCACCTTGTCTCGGCGACGTTGAGCGCCGCCGTGGATGCCTACGAGCATTTGATCGGCAGGTGGGTCAGCGAGAAAAGACCCAACTACAAGGCGCTCGTGGTCAGCAACAGCTGGGGTATCTTCAATCCAGGCCTGGACGACTTCCCGCGTGGGCACGAGGGACGCTTCATCGACAATCCGAACCACCCATTCCGGTCAAGGATCCGGACACTCTGCGCTGCCGACGCGAATGTGGATATCGTGTTTTGCGGCTCGAATTGCGGCCCCGAGTGCACGTCCCCGGCGTGCTTATCACAGACTGACAGAATGATCATGGGAGCCAACGCCTATCCGGAGGTGCTCACCGTCGGCGGATGTGATACCGAGAACGACGTGATCGGCTATTCATCGCGCGGCCCGGCGATATCCATGTTTGCGCCCGCAGAAGTGCAAGCGAAGCCCCAGCTTGAGCAGAAGCCGGACATCAGCGCTTACACGCACTTCCTCGGATCGAAGACCCGACGCAACTATCTGCCCGATAGTGGGGTGTCGGCAGCTTGCCCTGTGGCAGCGGGTTGCATCGCGGCGTTACGGACCAAGCTGTCGCCAGCCGAGAAATCGCCCGAGGCGCTGTTCACAGTGATCAAGGAGACAGCGAGAGGCGGCAATGACGCAGGCCCGGGCGGCGTCTGGAACGACAAGTTTTGCCACGGCATCATCGATCCAGTCGGGGCGGCTCGAAGGCTGGGACTGATCCAATAGAGCGGTGAGCGCCTCGCTCACCGCCGGATGACGACGACCTACTCCCCTTTGATATTCGCATCGCGCAGGATGCGGGCATAGTCGTCGCGCTGCGAGCGCATGTAGGCGCCGAACTCCGTGCCGCACATGGACTTGGGCAACAGCCCAAGCACATTGAGGCGCGCCCTTATGGCCGGCACCTGCATCGCGGCGTTCGACCATGAGATGATCCGACCCAGCGTGTCTTGCGGCGTCCGGGCCGGCGCGACGAGGCCGAGCCAGACCTCGGCCGTGTAGCCATCGAACCCGGATTCCGCGATCGTCGGTGTTTCCGGCAGGCGCTCAAAACGCGCCCGGGTCGTGGTGGCGAGCACGCGCAGATTTCCGGCATTGACGTGCTCGACGATCTCCGGAAAATTCGCCAGCGCCGACGTCACGTGACCGCCCATGAGCGCGTTGATGGCGGGGACGTTGCCGGGGTAGGCGACGAAGCTCATGTTCACGTTGGCCCGCCGCTTGAGCAGCTCGAACGCGATGTGTTGCGCGGTAGCCGGCCCGAGGCTCGCCAGGTTGAGCTCGCCCGGCCGCGCTCGAGCTGCGTCGAGCAAGTCGTTAAGGGTGCGATAGGGCGAATTGCGGCCCACCACGATGA
>Ga0081455_10007103_pt1 | contig 11860 bp, 12 predicted proteins | sample TabmetS3T2R1_FD_70207 | JGI IMG/M metagenome (GOLD analysis project Ga0081455, IMG submission 70207) | Tabebuia heterophylla rhizosphere microbial communities from the University of Puerto Rico - S3T2R1 | ecosystem: Host-associated > Plants > Roots > Rhizosphere ...
CATCTCATGCCGGTCATGGCCTATCTGGTGATGGACCATCCAGGGACATTGACGCGGGAGGAATTTGTACGGCTTGGATTAGCAACCGCCCCTGGCGCGCCGGGATCGCTCCCGTACTCCGAACGCTACCTACGCAACTTTGAAGATCGCTTCTGCTACGACCGGTATTGGAACGGTGAGGAACGGGAGCGCCCTGGGACGCGGTTCATGTGCACAGGACGTGTCTTTACAATGGTGGGCGATTGTGGCGAGCGCGTCTTCGTTGATCGCAAAACGGACCTCGAGCAGTTTAGACACGAATATTTTCTTCTGTTCCTGATCCCTCATTTTCATAAAGCCGCCCTGCTGATGCTGGCCGATTGTTTGGTCGACGCCATGAACAACCTGGATGTGACCAAGCGGGATTCGGTCCGGCAGTTCCGAGTCGTCATTCGTCACACGCTGGGCGTCTTTTTGCGCTTCAGCCACCGCTATTGGTCGCATCAGGTCTCGGATCATGTACAGGTGAAGGAGCTCTATCGCATGATCAGCGGCCATCTCGGCACCGATCGTCTGTATGCGGAACTCCGATCAGAGCTTGAGGACATGAGCCAGTACCTCGACAGTGAGGCGCTGCGCCGGCAGGGCGAAACGATGGTCCGCCTCACCGTCGTTGCCACCATGGGTTTGATTGGGGTTGCGACGACCGGGTTCTGGGGCATGAATCTGTTCCTTGTCACCGACGAGCCGCCCCTGACACGCTTCTTCTATTTTTCGACGATCCTCATTCTGGCCATCGGTTTGACTTTCTATACGGTGTTGAAAGCGCGTCGGCTCTCCGACTTTCTGGAAACACTTGCCGACGAGCATCAATCAGCTCGGACAAAGCTGGCGTCGCTGGTGAATATATGGAAGAAAAAGCGGGATCCAGAAGGTTCAGCGCAGCATCACGACTCTGCTGCCCCGTGATTGCCTATGCGAGAAGATACCTTCACTTCGCCGAACCGGCGAATACACACCACATCCGACGAGTGCCTGATTTTTGATCCGTGACCGGCTCACCGCTGAAGAAGCTTACCTGCCAGGCCACGATCTCGTCTTTTGGATCCGCCGTACTGGTCCAATAAATTTCTGATTTGATATTTGAGAAGGGATGGCCTGGCGGGAGGGCGGGATCTCGCTGCGTTGGATCGATCAGGGTCTTCAGCTCTTCGACCGATGGGCCGCGCCATCCTTTCTGTCCCCCGACTTCCTTGGACGTGCAGCGTTCGTTGGAGCGACTCCACACGTCATGTTCTCGGTCCGGTTCCTGCTCCCAAATCAATCCGGTTTGGTGATCCTTGACGGCCGCGCCGTTCATGACGAGGGAAAAGCGTCCTTCGCTTGGTGCGGCAAGAACGGCATAGGACAGGAAGGAGAGCAGGATGAATGCCAAACCCGGCAGCATTACGCTTTTGTGCAAACGCTTTCGCTTCTGCATGGCCGACCTGAATCCAGCGGCAAGTTGGCAAGAGTGTGCCGAATGCGTCTTGTCTTTTCAATAGCCAGTCAGGCATGCTCAGCGCCACTTTGCCTAGACCATCAGTTTGCACTTAATGCGATCAGCTGGGGAGGGACAACCTTATGCAGGACGAAGAATACCGGAGGCGCATCGATGTGCTGGCGATTGGATTGTTTGGTCTTGCCGTAGGAGCCTTGACGCTCGGCGTCGCGCAGGTCGGTGCCATCCCGGAATCGAACAAAGTCGGCACGTTGGTCATCGCGCTGATGTTCGGCGGCATCGTTCAGATCCTGGCCGGCATCACGGATATCCGCTATCACGAACAACTGGGCGGCACCGCGCTGACGATGTACGGTTTTTTTTGGCTGACCGTGTGTACGGCCAAACTGGTGAGTGAGAGCACGTCGTTTCACCTCGATATGGTGCTCTATGCACCCATCGATTTCGTCTATGCAGCCTTTTCGGTCGTCATGGTGTATCTGACGGCGTACCGCAACACGACGCTCTGCCTGCTTCACTTCATTATCACGATGAGCTTCTCTTGCACGGTTCTCGCGCGCCTGGGGTTCATGACCGAAACCCTTCCGGGGTTACTCCACATCGCCGTCGGCTTCATGGCCTTCTACCATGCCGTCGCCAGCTTGACTCAAGCCTTCACCGGCCGGCAGCTCGTGCCGCTTGGTCCGCCATTGCTCGACCGGGCGTGATCGTCATGACGGAAGGGTGAAGCGAGACGGACAGCGTCAGCGGATCAATGGAAAGAGAACGGCACCGGAGCGAAGGTTAAGACAAAGACGGCGAACGCGATCCAACCGACCAGTACTCTACCTCGCCCGAGCGGCATCTGCGGATCCACGACGGGCGGATGGCCGAGGCCCCAGACACCCGCCATGAACGCCCAGATGAACCATCCAGGCCAACCGACAAATCCAAGCATGATCAACAGTGGAATGACGGCAAAGGCCATCGTCCGCTGTCGATTCCCCCACAAGGCATAGGCTACGTGTCCACCATCCAGCTGGCCGATCGGAATGAGATTCAAAGACGTCACAAAGAGCCCAAACCAGGCGGCAAATGCCACCGGATGCAGCAGGACGTCGGCCTGTGGCGGCAAGGAACCGATGATCAGCCAGGCCATAAACTTGAGGAGCAGCGGCTCGCCTAACTGCAATCCAAAGGTCGACGTTCGGTCCACGACCGTTGAAAGAAAGAGTCCGACGACCAACGCCACGAGAGCAACGACAAAGCCGGCCAGCGGACCCGCCACGCCGATGTCGAACAGCGCGCGCCGGTTCAGGATTGGTCCTCGCATCCGAATGATCGCACCGAAGGTCCCGATAAAATGAGGCGGCCCTGGAATGAACAGCGGCAACGACGCCGGCACGCGATGGATCTTTGAAAGGATGAAGTGGCCGAATTCGTGCGTGACCAGTATGAAGAGCAAGGTGCCCGCGAACGGGATGCCCTTTGGCAGCATCTCAGGATGCTCCCAAAGAAATGACACCGGCCCCCGGATCGTTCCGCTGTAGGCTTGATAGGCGCCTGCCCACAAGGTGGTGAAGACTGTCAGTGCAAACAAGAACAGCGGCAATGTCCAACGCGAAAAGGTCGTTTCCTCTTCTGCCTGGACATCAGCTTGCTCTGATGAACGCTCTTCGGACGGCATGCTGCTGCCGTCGGTTCTAGCGGAAAGCCTGTGCTCGCCCATCGGGTGATCCATTGGGCCTGCCTTCAGCGTTCGGTTCTAATGAGTATAAAAGGGGTTGTGCTTCAGTTCTTCCTGTACTGTTGTGCCCGGGCCATGCCCCGGCAAGAGCCAGCAGTCCGTTGGCAGGGACAAGACGTGCCGTCGGACCGACTCGAGATGGGTAGGATAGAGCTGCGCCGGATTGGATCGGCCGATCGAGCCGGCAAATAACGTATCGCCGACGAAGGATACCGGTCCCCATGGCATTTCTACACGATAACAGATACCGCCGGCCGTATGCCCCGGAGTCGTCAGACACCGAATTTCCAGCTCACCCACGCGAATCGTCTCCTTGTGCTTGGGCCGTGCAAGCTGCTGTTCCGAAGGTTTCCAGTGGAGCAGCGTCAGGTCCGCCGGGCCGAGATAGACGGGAACGGGCCATCGATTCAGAATCTGTTGTATGCCTTCCGCGTGGTCCGCATGGCCGTGGGTGAGACAGATCCCGACAAGCCGCAGACGGCGGGCCTCGAGAATTTCGAGCATCATCTCCGCATTGTACGCCGTGTCAATCAGCACCGCTTCGCCACGATCATGGACGACGTAGCCTTTGACCGCGTAGCCGCTGATTTCCCCCTGCACGGTTTCGATCCCGGGCATCAGCGGAAGCGGTCGTGGAACCCATTTTTCCAGCACGACCGCTTCCAAGGCCTCGAGGCGTAATCCAAGCGCGTTGGACACGGCCTTCAGTTCCGCACGGTCACGGAGTTGATCACCTCGTTCAAGGGCCGTGATATCCGCACCAGGCAGTCCGGTCAGCCGTGCCACATCGCCAACGGAAAGCTTCAGCCCCGTGCGGGCCTTCTTAATGATGTCGCAAAAATCATCTTCCAACGGCATGGCATACGCTTTCAGTTATAAGTTCCTTGTTATCTTTGCGGTCGGCTGGAAGGAATGGGCATTGAGGCGTGCGGCATAGCGTGGAGACGGACGGAGAAGCCGCGGGAATAGCACGCGACGGCATTGCGTCGCTGCGACGCAGCTTTATAGGAGCGTGCGATCAAGTCACACAATTGCTCAATCATGAGCGGTCATCCATCGCATTATGCCGACGCCGGCGATGCCCATCCTTCGTCAGCCGACGCCCCCTCACCCCTCAGGAGCCAACTTTATTTCTTTCACTTCTCCGAATCCCGACAGCAGCTTCGGCAGAGTCTCACCCGGACCGACCGCTACAATCGTGAGCCGATTCGAGCGGAAATGTTTTTGGGCCGCCTTGAGTATATCCTCCTTCTTGAGTGCGATGACGCGCGCACGCAGCTGCTGCAGGAAATCCTTGGGCAGTCCGTCATATTCCAGTTCCACGAAGCGGCCGACGATCGCAGAAGGACTTGCGAACGAGAACACAAATGAATTGACGTAGGCTTCTTTGGCTTCCGCCAGCTCCCCATCCGTCACCAGTTCCGTTCGCATCCGCTCCATGTTGGCCACGAACCGGGTGATCACCTCCTGCGTGGAGGGTAATTTTGTTTCGGCTCGCATGAGCCAAACGCCTTGGTCATGCATGCCGACGTTCAACCGGCTCCCGACGGAATAGGCGAGGCCTCGTTTGGTGCGCACGTCGTTGAATAACCGGCTGCGGAACGAGCTGCCTCCCAGAATGTCGTTGGCGATCGCCAGGGGAACATAATCCGGATCATCTTCTCTGATCGTGAGGTGTCCGATTCTTAGATGTGTTTGTGACGTATCCTTATTGACGAACCGGACGATGGACGACCCTCCAGGATCGCGCGCGTCGGCGATTTTCAGCTCAGGAACATCGCCCTTTTTCCAATCACCGAACGTCGCTTGCAGCAATGCGATCATCTCGGTTTGTTTGAAATCGCCCGTCACTCCGAGAATGAGGCCGTTGGGGTGGATCGTGTGTCGGTGAAACGCCGCAAGATCGTCACGCGTAATGCCCTTGATCGATTCGATGGTGCTTTCACGAGCGCTGGGATGCTCGGGACCGTACAACTGCTTGAGAAATTCCCGGCCGACAATCGATCCCGGGCTGTCCTGGCGGCGTCTGATGCCCTCGATCGTCTGCAGCTTGGCCAGCTCGACGCGAGGGGTCTCGAATGCCGGTTGTCGCAATAGCCCCGCGAAGATCTTGAGTCCACGCTCGAGGTCTTTGCTGAGCACGTCGAGCGAGGCGGACCCGGACTGCCTTGCCATCGACATGTTGATGTCGATGGCGAATTGCTCGAGTTCTTCATCGATTTGCTCCGCGGACCTCCCCCCGCCTCCGCCGGTTCGAATCACCGAGCCGGTCAACGCGGCCAGTCCGACTTTGTCCGCCGGCTCGAGCCATGCGCCGGCACGGATCATCGCCGACACATTCACGAGCGGCAATTCATGGTCTTCAAGGAGATAAACGACCATTCCATTCTCGAGGACGACGCGAGCAGGCTCGGGTGGCGCAAACTCGACCGGCGGGAACGTCATGGTTCGTGGATCCCTGACCGCCAACTCTCCGGCCCACGCCATGACCGTGGCGGAGAGCAAGGCCATGACGAGCACGACCATTTCCAACACCGGTTTCTTGCGTGATGAAGAAAGCTTCATGATCATGACCGGCCCTCCTTGCCCGACACTGCTGTGGTCAGCGGCTTGGGACCTGTCTTTTTGACCAGCGTAGCGACTGTGCGGTTCGACTTCGTGAAGTATTGGGCGGCCACGCGCTGGATGTCGGCCGGGGTAACCGCCGCGATCTTGTCGCGCGACTTGAGCACGTAGCCCCAGTCTCCGGCGACGGTCTGATAGAGGGCCAGCTGTGACGCCAGCCCGCTGTTGGACCGCAACGCGCGAACCATGTCAGCATCCAGATTATTAATGATCCGTTCCAGTTCTTTGGCGGAAACCTGTTCCTTCTTCAGCCGTTCCAACTCGGTCAGGATGGCCGACTCCACTTCCGCAGTCGTGTGAGGCGCAAGCGGAGTCGCACTCAGCACGAACAGGTTAGCCGAGCGCACGCCCGGATAGTTCGCATCCGAGTTGACCGAAGCAGCCAGCCGAGAATCCCGTACAAGCTTGCTGTACAACCGCGATGTCGGCCCGTCCGTGAGCAGTTCATCGATCACATCGAACACATAATCATCAGGATGGCCGATGCCAGGCTTGTGGAAGCCGATCGCCAGAGAAGGTTCCGCATCGAATTCCACCTCGACACGCCGCTCCCCTCGCTGCGGAGGCTCCACAGTCACAATTTGTGGCGGCGGCGGACCGGCCGGAATTTTGCCGAAGGTGTTCTCGATCAGGGTGATGACCTCCTTCGGATCGATATCGCCGACGATGCCGATCGTCGCCCGATTGGGACCATAGTAGGTCTTGAAAAAGGCTTCGGTGGCTTCCGGGGTCAGCGACAGGATGTCGGATTCCCAGCCGATCGTCGGCACACCGTATTGATGGGCGCGAAAGGCCGCGGAGGTGAAGGTTTCATAGAGCGATCCGGTGGGACTATCGTCGTTCCGCAACCGGCGCTCCTCCATGACGACCCCCCGCTCCTTGTAAAACTCGCGGAGCACCGGCCTGGCCATGCGATCCGATTCGATGGCGGCCCAGAGCGGCAACCGATTGGAGGGCAAACTGATCACATACCGGGTCAGGTCCTTTCCTGTGGACGCGTTGAGACCAACCCCGCCATGGCGCTGGTAGAGCAATGCCATTTCATTGCCTGCGACATATTGAGCCGCCTGCTCTTGAAGCTCCTTGAACCGCTTTTGTAATCCTTCGATGGCAGCTTTCTCAGCCGGCTCGACCGGCAGGTCTGCACTGCGCCTGGCAAGATCACGCTGGCGCTGCTCGAGCTCGGTCCCGACGCGATGCAGTTCGTCGAGGATCGGCTTTTCCTTCTCATAATCCTTTGTGCCAACCGTTCTCGTGCCCTTGAATGCCATGTGTTCGTAGAGATGCGCCAGGCCGGTTTGGCCCACCTGTTCGTTCACTCCACCGACCCCAAAAGTCATGTTGATCGAAACCACGGGAGCCTGGTGGCGCTCCACCATTAATACCGTCATGCCGTTCGCCAGCTTATGCTCGATCACGCGGTCCGCAAGACCGGACGGTGCGGCGACACTCAAGGCCAGGGTGAAGCTGAAGCTGACGATGACAGCACTGATGAATGCCACCACCCGATGGGTGGAGGATCTCTTGTGATTGTGCGACCGCTGCCTGGTGGTACTGTTCATTCGAAAATCTCCATCAATTCTTCCGGTCGTTCAATAAACCAATCCGGCTGGCATGCGGCCATCTTTTGCCGATTTCCCATCCCATAGCCGACTGCGCAGACCCGTATGCCAGCGTTATGGCCGCCGTTGATGTCGTTTGTGCTGTCTCCGACCAACACGGTTCGTTCTCTCGACACGTTGAGGCGTTCCATGATGTGCAACAGCATCCCTGGTTCCGGCTTCAAGCCGAATCCGTCATCACCGCCGACCACGAACTGAAAATGTTGGGGACCCAGTCCTTCGAGAATAACGTTGGTATACTCGATCGATTTGTTCGTGGCGACGGCCTTCCGCTTGTCCTCAAAATGGACGAGTGTTTTCTCAACACCCGGGTAGAAGACGGTCCGGTCTAAACAATGGGCGAGATAGTGCCGCCGAAAGACGCTGAGCGCCTGCTCGAAGCTCACCCGGTCGTGCTCTCCGACCGCCAATCGCAGCAATTTCTTGACCCCATCGCCGACAAACCCGAAGATCTCTTCCACCGATCGCTGCGGCAACCCCAACTCCTCCAACGCGAGGTTCACCGAGGCAGCGATGTCCCACTTGGATTCGATCAAGGTCCCGTCCAAATCAAAAATCAATAAGTCGATCGGTGTTTTTCCCATTCCGCCCTCTACTTGGCCTTTCGTAACTCACTCTGCAGCGTGGCCAGACTCTCCCGTTTGGCCGGCTCGGTTTCCTTGACCCAGGCTTCCTTCACGAAGTTGATCATGCGTTTCTGGCCGACATGCGGAGGCAGCACCGGCTCGATGATGCGCCAGCGGTTCCGCACTGATTTGACGCGGACATGGATTTCTTCGACGGAGGCCTCTGGAAGAAACCCGGCGGTTTCCAAATAGACGGAGCCGATGACCTGGAACGTGACGGGGATGACCACCTCCAAGTGGCTCACGATCTCCCAGTCCCGATAGTGCTCGGCGACGGAAAATTCCCGAATGACGACGACCCTCCCCCACACCGGCTCGGTATCCCAGCTCCGAAAAGGAGCCAGCGCCTCAAAGGACAGCGAATCGAGCTTAGCGCCCTTTTGATCGAGCTCAAAATACTTCTTCACTATCTCAGCCGGAGAGTGCGTGAGTCCGCCGGTTTGAGCAACCGCCTCGCCCGCGCCGGCCCAGAGGAGCAGGGCCGTAAGACACACCGTCCCGAGCACGGGGGGAACGGCTGCAGCCAAGGACCTGCGTGACAGTAGTATGCTCATCGTTCTTGATTGAGACGGTACTTCGCAGCGCGTGCGGAAAAATTTCATAGCACGGCGAATCATTTTACCAAAGGGCTTCCGTGAAAGCATGTCGAATGGACGGCGTTGACCTGTTTGGAGATCACATGCTACGGTTTTTGCCGCTCCTGCCACCATCCAAGGCCAATGCTCCGGCATGTCGTCAAATATGTGGATGGGACATGTCACATCGTGTGATGAATTGGCTGTCCGTTCTTTCGACGTGCTGCGTGTTATGGGCCGTCTCATCGGTTGCCGGTCCAGTGGAGAGACGGGCGTACGGAGGCGAGCTGGCAGTCGCCGAAAGTGAGACTTCGGCGCCTGGACTGACGGAGCGGCAAACCTCGCGGCCTTGCACAGCGGTTGAACGTGCGGCGCCAGACAAGGCCTATGCACTTCTGGAGACGCTCCAGCAGCGGAACGGAGAACCGCTGCCCGGCTACGTCGGTGGAAAGGTCTTTCAAAATCGGGAACGGCGGCTTCCCCGAGGCCACTATAAAGAATACGATGTGAATCCAAGAATTCCGGGCCATTCACGCGATGCCGAGCGCCTCGTCGTCGAGCAAAAGACCGGCAAGGCCTACTATACGGGCGATCACTACCGCACCTTTGTTCCGTTGAATTGATCGACCATGACCGCTCATGCCTCACAGTCTCTCGTGACTCATCTTCAATCAATGAAACCTCCGTGGACCGCTCTTCTCACGCTCAAAGCGGGACAACGCGCAGAATCAGTGGTTAAGCCACCTGACGGTTTCCTCATGCGAGTTGTGCGGGGCGCGAAGTGTCGAAGCGCTTCGGCGCTGTTCACTGAGCTCGCCGAGATCTTGGAGTTTCCAGATTATTTCGGCCACAACTGGGATGCTCTTGAAGAATGTTTGGCGGATCTGGAGTGGCAGCCTGCGAAGGGCTATGTTCTACTCTTCACGGATGCAGAACTGATTCTTCCCGATGATGAAGACGAATTCGCCACGTTTGTGGAAGTGTTGAACGATGCCGGCGAGGCTTGGGCATCTGGGCAGGCAGCGAGCCGAGCGAAACCCTTTCATAGTCTCTTGGCTGTGTCTGAGCGCAATAAATCCAAACGTTCGCACTGGGGGGTGCCACAAGTGGCCGCGCCTTCATCGAGATCCTCAACGAGCAAACGGTAGTATTCAAAGCTGACGTGAACAGGGTGCGGGTGATTATGAGCGGATTTTCTTGGTGAGATTCAGCAGCCCGGTCCATCGGAACAGGGCGAACGTCGAAGCGGCGGCAAGGAAGTGACCCGTACTTCTCTTTTGAAGTGAAGCCTGCCAATGCGTACGGATCTGATCGCGATGCAGGACACAAATGCCGTGTGTCTCGCGTGCATCATCCAATGGCGCTTTTTCTCCTACGAATTCGGCTTTACCTTCCTTCCGGCACCAAGAACAGACGATCTTCATTCGTGTTCCTCGAACTGTGGATAACCAACCGCCGTCATGAGTGCGGGATTATCACACGCAAATGTCGGGCCGCATCTCTAGGAGTGAGTCCGCGCATGAATTCCCGATAAAACGAAGGTTCGTTTTGCTCACAGCTCGTAGAACTGTATCAAAACAGAGAAACAGCGTATCCATTTATACACTTTTTGACCCCACCTGAGGCAATTCTCGGCAAAAGTCTCTCGATAGCCCCACCTTTCTTGACCCTTCACATTTCACATGATAGGGTGCGCCCCCGTTATGAAAATCACTCGATCTATCAAGCTGTTTGAAGAAGCCCAGCAACTCATCCCGGGCGGAGTCAATAGTCCGGTTCGCGCCTTCCGATCGGTAGGTGGGCGGCCTCGATTTATTCAACGGGCTAAGGGCGCCAGACTCTATGATGTGGATGGGAATGCGTACATCGACTATGTGCTTTCCTGGGGGCCGATGATCCTCGGCCATGCCTCGCCCGCCGTGATCAACGCGATCAAAAAAGCGGTTGGACAAGGCACCAGTTATGGAGCTCCGACGGAACTTGAAGTCGAATTGGCCCGCCAAATCCGTAAGGCGGTTCCGTCAATGGAAAAAATTCGTCTGGTGAGTTCCGGAACAGAAGCGGTGATGAGCGCGATCAGAGTGGCTCGGGGCTTCACCAAACGGGACGGCATTCTGAAATTCGAAGGCTGCTATCACGGCCATACCGACTATCTGCTCGCCAAGGCCGGATCGGGAATGATGACCCTCGGCATCCCCGATTCACTTGGAGTTCCCGTGGACTTTGCCAAACAGACCTTCACCGCTCCCTACAATGACATTCGCAGCGTTCAGCAAATCCTGCGTGAGCGCGGGAAACAGATTGCCTGCATTATTGTGGAACCCATCGCAGGCAACATGGGCGTGGTCCCTCCGGCTCCTGATTTTCTCTCAGCCCTGCGTCAATTGACCCTCGACCATGACAGCCTGCTCATCTTCGATGAAGTCATTTCCGGTTTTCGCGTGCATTACGGCGGAGCACAGGCCCTGTACGGCATCACGCCGGATCTGACTGTGCTCGGGAAGATCATCGGTGGCGGATTGCCTGTTGGAGCTTACGGCGGCCGGAAGGAGATCATGGATTTGATCGCTCCCGTAGGCCCGGTGTATCAGGCCGGAACATTGTCAGGGAATCCGTTGGCCGTCACGGCAGGTTTGTCCACGCTCAAGCAATTGCGTGCAAAGCAGCTGTACAAGAAGCTCGACGAGCGGTCAGCCGTGCTGGCGGAAGGAATCGCAAAGGAAGCAAAACGCGCGGGTATCCCGCTGGTCCAACACAGGGCCGGCTCGATGTTGACGTCGTTCTTTACCTCAGAACCCGTCGTCGATTGGAATAGCGCCAAGCGTTCGGATACGAAACGCTATGGTCAGTTCTTCCATCACATGCTGGAGCAAGGCATCTATCTGGCACCGTCGCAGTTCGAAGCCGCATTTCTCTCCACGGCCCACACCTCGGCCGATGTCGAGCGAACGATTAAAGCCGCCCGCACAGCGCTCAAGAAGTTATAACCAACAAAGTTGTATTAGATTAGATAACCAGGTGGGTTGTTCCGATACCCTTTAGGCCGATCAAAACAGTTTCTGTTCTCACCCGCCCAACCCTGCGTGCGCCGAGACGCACGCTCACCCAGGCAGGCCGCAGCGAGCGAGGAGCAAGATGCCTTGTTTTCAGCATCCTGTCTACTCGTCGTCCTCGTCGTCTGCTTCTAAGGCTTCCTGTCGTTTTTG
>Ga0081455_10007104_pt1 | contig 11858 bp, 9 predicted proteins | sample TabmetS3T2R1_FD_70207 | JGI IMG/M metagenome (GOLD analysis project Ga0081455, IMG submission 70207) | Tabebuia heterophylla rhizosphere microbial communities from the University of Puerto Rico - S3T2R1 | ecosystem: Host-associated > Plants > Roots > Rhizosphere ...
CCGGACGATCGTGGACCGCTACGACAAAACCGTTTATCGAAACATGATCGTTGCCGTCCTCGAGGGCGTGGCCCCGTACAATCGTTACATCAACCACACGCCGAATACTAAATGGGTCATCCACCCGAACTGGTACACGACGGCTGGTTATCGCGCCAAGAATAACGGCATGCTGGGGCGGAGCCTCGGCTGCATCACCGTCGATCCAGCAGAAAACAACAAGATCATCACGCGCCTTCGGGGAGCACTGATCTACGTGACGGTCGGAGATGCCCCTATAGAACAATATTTGTAATAGCTTTCCGTCCAGGCAAGCAGGCGCTCGACTTGACCATTCCGTCTGGTGTGATCGCCATTGCCGACGGTGTGATTGAATGAATACCGCGATGTCCGCAATTGGCCCAAAGCAGACATGACGGTTTGCGCCGCGCACGTCGGCTTTCGGGGTAATGCGGACATGACCGTTTGCGGGAATCCGCTTTCGCGGTCGCCATTGGGGGCAAAGCGGACATGCCTTTTTGCAGTGCGGATGTCTGCTTTTGACCCAAAGCGGACGTGGGGCCGGCGGGATTTGCGGAACGAAACTTGATAGAACGCCGACACGGTCAGCTCACTGCGGCTTGATGTTGGCAGCTCGGATGACCTTTGCCCATTTTGCGGTATCGTTTGCGACAAATTTCGCGAAGACGGCGGGCGAACTTGCGAATGGTGTACCGCCCAATTCCACCAGCCGCGCTTTGATCTTGGGATCGGCGAGTGCCGCATTTATTTCCGTATTTAACTTGTCAATGATGTCAGACGGCGTGGCTTTGGGGGCCGCGAAGCCATACCAGTTACTCGCTACGTAGTCGGGAATGTACTCACTCGCGCTCGGCACGGTGGGGAGCGCCTCCGAACGCGAGGCTGTGGTTACTGCCAGCGCCCGCAGCTTGCCGGCCCTGATTTGCTCGATCGACGCGGGCAAGGGATCGAACGCGACCTGCACCTGCCCACCAATCAGATCCGTAAGCATGGGACCCGTTCCACGATACGGGACATGAAGGATATCGATCCCCGTCATCATCTTGAACAGTTCACCTGCCACGTGGGGTGGAGTACCTACCCCGGGTGTTGCGAAGTTGAGCTTGCCCGGATTAGCTCTGGCATAGCTGATAAACTCTGGAATTGTACGTACCGGCACCGACGGATTGACCTCCACGACAAGCGGAGTCTCGAAGACGCTCGCAACTGGAGTAATGTCGCGGAGAAAATCGAAATTGAGATTATTAAACAGTGTTGCATTGATCGTGTTAGCTCCTCCGATCAAGAGCAGCGTGTAACCGTCTGGGGCCGCACGTGCGACCGCTTCGGTGGCGAGATTGCTCCCCGCGCCGGGTCGGTTCTCAATGACAAATTGCTGTCCAAGGCGTTCCGACAGCCATTGACCAAGAACGCGTGCAACGATGTCCGATGTTCCACCCGCCGGAAATCCGACGACGATGTGCACCGGCCGCGCCGGATAGGTTTGCGCCCTTGCGATGCGCAGTAATGCCGGCAACGCAGCGGCGCTTGCAGCCAGGCGTAAAAATGTTCGCCGGGGAACTGTCATGGTGCGTTCCCTCATCCCCGCAAAAACTATCCCAATCACCGTTCCTCAAAAAGCGGCTTGATGCCCGCTATTAGCCCTTAGCAAACATTCCCAGCTGCACCGCACATGTCCGCTTTCGGGGGTAAAGCGGATTGGACACGACTTCCGCTCAGCATCCCAAGTGCTCGCTAGGTGGCCTACGATCAGGTCAATCGGCGTATGTAGGCAAGGCCGGCCCCCCAGAGTGACATCACTATTCCGGAGCCTCTTCTGGGGTCGACAAAATTTCCCGTCGCTTTGCGACCTGCTTCACACATGGCATTCGCCGCTCCTCCTAGTCTGCAAACATGCAAATCGCGGCAATAGATTACTGGGCACTGGCATCGGCTCTCGGTGGCACGCTGATGATCGCAATCATGATCTGGATTGTTGTTCTGGATCGCCGGACCAGCCAGTAGACCAGATCGGAACCGGTAAAGCGCCCGCGCCTGCGCATGTTCAACATCGCGGCGATAGCGTTTCTCGACGGACGGTCGTACCCCGTCCTGAATGTCCGCTTATGACCTAAAGCGGACGCCGAGATTAGCCGCCTACTTGATGTAATAAAAACTCAGTCCAGCAGCGAACATGATGCCGATAATAGTCAAAGCAATAAATACGCCGCGCGTGTTTGGATCCATGGAAAATCCCCGCGCGAAACTAGTTCGACTAGGGCGACCGTACTGTGCTGCAGATCACATTTTGTCGATGGTAATAAATAAATTTTCAACCGCCCGTCGCTGTAATCTATTGATCTCGCGAATCCCACTCGATGAATTTGCAGTTCGGGCATTGATACACATCGTAGCCAACATTTTCGGAGCCTTTCGGAAGCGTGGCCACGCGTTCAGAGCGACCGCCACACCTCTTGCAGGTTTTAAGATCTTGCCATGTCCGCTTTGGGTCACGCCAATGCGTAGGCTGTACGTTAATTCGTGCTTTGGACTCTGACTTTATCCATCCGCCAAGTATACGCCGGCTCGGATAAACGAGCGCACGTACACCGTCGTCGTTGATGACGGCCAGTTCAAGGTCTCGATTGAATGGAGCACTCGATATTGGTTGCCAGTCCGAGCTGATGGGCAGGGCATCCGAATCCTCAACCTTGTCACGCCGAATGCGCGCACGGACGATCGCGTTGGCCGCCAATTTTGCAAGCGAACGGACTGCATCCATCTCATGTTCAGTCGGCTGATGAGGAATTGGAAAGTGTGTCGAGATAATGCCGATAAGTGCTCCATTGCCGGAAATGATCGGTGTCGATTGGAGTGATCGAAAGCCCGCGCGCTCGGCAACGGATCGCCACGGAGCAAACTCCTCATCTGACATTACGTCACTGATGATTGCTCGCCGCTCCCTCAGCGCCCGACCACATATCGAGAGACTATCGTCGGCGTTCGCCCGGTGGAAAAAGTCCAGAAATTCTTGATGGAAGCCGCGTTGCGCCGCGATTGTGAGATAGCCCTGCCTCTGATCCACAAGCTTGACGTTTCCAAGATTAGCGTCGGTCAGCGCAAGGCCGCCGTCCAAAACGCAATCAAGTATCGACTGAAGATCGGCACAATTGAACAGTCGCGTTTCGAAATTCATTGACGCACCAACAATATTGTCCCCGCGGTCCCGCCACTTTGCGGGGTTCGAAAGTGCTCCTCTTTGATCTAGGTCAACTGCATCGGCCCCAAAAGCCCGCTGTCGTCAGTGCTTGCCCGCGCCGACGAGGTGATCGAGCAAATAGGTCATGTCCGCTTATGGCCGTTAGCGTACATTCCATTAGGGCTTTTGCGCGTGACACGCCTAGTTCAGGGCCTCGGATAAAACGCGGCCCTCGCAGCCGTTCGGCGGACGGACATTCAGCAGGAAGGCGATCGTCCGCCCAAGGTCCACGACTTCGGAATCGCCGTATTTGCCAGGCTTGATCCAATTAGGACCGTACATGGCCAAGGGCACGTTGGTGTCATACGACCAAGGCGATCCGTGGGTCGACGCGTAGGTGTCCGGCTTCCCAAACAGATACCAGTTCGGCTTGTTCATGATGACGATGTCGCCGCTGATCTTTTGATGCCAAGCCAGGATTACCTGCTTTGCCAGCTTGGTGTTCGGCATCATGCCTTGTTCCATTTGCGTGCGGGTGTACACAGCCTCCACGCCTGGATAGTCGCGCAAGAAGTCCTGCGCTGCGTTCTCGACCTCCACTTTATTGAGTTTACGGGACTCGATCAGCTTGTAATCAACATAGAGCGTCGGGTTCCACCAGGCGGTGATGTATTTGCCGTCACCGAACTTGGCGGAAAGGGCCGCATTTGTAGCCTCGATCATCTTGTCGGGATCGATGCGGCCCGCATCGAGATTGCGGCTGGTGCTGTACTCCGGAATGTTCATGAACCCATGGTCGGCGGACAGCGTGATCAGCATGTTTTGCAGGCCGATGCGCTGATCGAGGTAGTCGAACAATTCTGCGAAGATGCGATCGAGACGAGCGGTCTGATCCTGCGACTGCCGGCTTTCTGGCCCGAACAAATGGTTCACGTAGTCGTGGCTGGTCCAGCTTATGGCGAGAATGTCGGGGACGCCGGCCGGATTATTGCCGAGCTTCTCTCCGTCGATGGCGGCCTTGACGAAGTCGAGCGTCAGCAGGTCGCCGAACGGCGACCACATCATCGCATCGTAGTAGGCTTTACCAGGCTCTTTGGCGCCACCCACGATTGCGTGCGGAAAGCGCGTTCCGAGTTCCTTGTATTTTCGGCTCCACGGCCTGTCGTCAGCAGCGGATCGAGCATACGCGTCCTCCGGCAACAGAAGCGACCAAGTCTCCTTGAAATACTTATTCTGGGGCTTTGTCTCGTAGAACGCTTTCCACCAACCGGGATAGTCCTTCATGTAATAGTCGGAGGTTATGAAGCGTCCGGTTGTCGTGCTGTGCATGTACGCGGTGCCGTGCTGTCCGGCCAATCCGATAGCGGAGCGATCCTTTCCGGCGATAGCGATCACCTTCGACTTCGAATTTGAATATATCAGTTCGTCGCCGACCGTGGTGACCTTGATGTTGAAGGGCGAAGTGCCCGAGTGCTCGGGAGTTTCTTCGTCGAGATATTTGAACCTCGCGTCTTCGGTGGAATAGAGTCGTTTACCGGTCTTCTTGTCGATCCAATCGTTGCCCACTACGCCATGCTTGTACGGGTGTGCGCATGACAGAAGCGTGGCGTGGCCGACACTGGTATACGTGGTCGCGTGGCTGTAATGGTTGTTGCCGTACCAGCCACCTTTATCGAGGAAGAGTCTTAAGCCGCGGTCGCCGTAGAGATCGTAATACTTGGCCAACTGCTCCTGGGGGAAGCCGTCAACCACCATAAACAACACTAGCTTCGGAGGCGCCTTCCCGGCTGGTGCGCCGGTGTTCTGCGCCGTTGCGGATGCGGAAAGTGATAGAAGGGCACTCGAAGTGACTGCAACGAACCGACCACAGTGTCGCAGCATGGCTTCCTCCTAGTGAATTTTTTCTCGCAGACAATTGTCGATAAGGTCCGAGTTTTGTCAATGAATCTCGTGCGTCGGGCGAGATCGCAACCATCTGTAATCCGATGGATCCCGCCGAAGTCACACTGCCTTCTTGGGTTTTCGCGAGCCTCCTTTTTCCAATTTCAGATAGCCACGAGTTGGTGTCGGAATTTCCACCCCAAGCGCGTGACGTCGCTTTGCAACAGCATCGTGCCTTTTACCGGCATTGTCCGCTTTGGGTCATAAGCGGAAGTAAAAACCCTTACCCCCGAAAGCAAACATCACGCAGAAGAGCACGCTGCACCCGTCTGTAACCTGATCGCACCTCCGGGATTGAGAGTGTCGCGCCGTTAATGCCAGCATTTTTTCGACCGCGATGTGCCATCGAACGGTCCATATTGTGAGCGTGACTGGCCCCGGGATTATCGGGGATTCGCGATCATGCTGTGGCTGCTGCGCGTCCTGGGGATTGCGGCTACGCTCGCCTGTGCCGCTGCGCATATGGCGCGTGCCGAACCTCGGCCCGCCAATGCCTGCGTGCGCGCGGCATTCCGCGTGGTCATCGATGTGGGGCACACCGCGAAGGCTCCGGGCGCGACAAGCGCGCGCGGCGTCCCGGAGTTTGCTTTCAATTTGACTCTTGCCGGGAGCATCGAGCAGCAGCTGCTTGCCGCAGGGTTCCGGCGCAGCGTGCTCCTGATCACCGACGGTCCTTCAGGGAAGGGATTGATGGAGCGCATCAAGCGCGCCAATGCTCTCGGAGCTGATCTCTTCCTGTCGATCCATCACGATTCCGTGCCCGACAAGTTTCTGGAAAAATGGGTGTTCGAGGGCGAAGAGCACGGCTTCAGCGACCGCTTCAGCGGCCATTCCATTTTCATCTCTCATGACAACAGCGACCTTGCCGGCAGTCTGCTGTTTGCCAGGATGCTCGGCAGTCAATTGCGAAAGCGTGGATTGCAGTACACGCCCCACTACACGGATCCGATCATGGGCCATCGCCAACGGCTACTGATCGACGCGCAAGCAGGTGTCTATCGCTACGACCAGCTGCTCGTGCTGCGGGACACCGACATGCCTGCGGTCTTGCTCGAAGCGGGCTCGATCATCAACCGTGAGGAGGAGCTACGGGCTGATAAGCGCCGCTGTGAACGACGCGATCGAGTCGTTTTGTGCGGCGCGCCGACCGGGCACTCCGACCAATGAGGCAAAGCGGGCCGGCGGGGTATCGAGGCAGGCGACAGCGCCCACCGACGTAGTGCCAGTACCGGCAATCAAGCAGCGCTGATTTGTCTCATTCGACACCTGCGAGCAGGCTCGCCCGCAGCGGCGGTAGGGTGGTTTGTTTCAGCACGCGGACAAAACGTGTCTCAGCGCCATGTCCGCGATGGCGTCAGCGGCGATCGCTGGCGGCGCTTGCGGATTCATAGCGCACCGGATTCGGCGTAAGCCGCCGCGCTGACCGTCCCTGCTCGCGCGGATCGCGATCGCAGCTTGCTACAATGCCGTTGAGGTCCCGGCCTTGCATGAAGATCATCTCGCGTGAGAGGCCACCGTGCGTGAGGATCCATTGTCGAACCGAAGGCGGATAGATATTCCAGAGGGCCTGGGTGCCCAGTGGGCTTGTCACTGCCCTTCCGTCGCGGTCTGGCATCCAGGCTGCGTGAAAGCCGAAGCGTGCTCGGTGGGTGGCGCAGATCCGTCCATGCGGGACCAGGCCCAGCACCAGTGTGCAAGCCGACAAACAGTTACCGTCAATAACGACGCGCTCACCCGACGAGCGCAGTGTTGTGAAGGCTTCCAGATAGCGACCGATCTGACCGCCGCGATCGTCGGCGATCCGCATAGTCGCGGACGTTGAAGTTACGCTGAGCGCCACTGCGGCGACGCCCAGAACCAGACCCCGAATATGCATTCCCCGTCCCGTTATCGAGCCGTCTTGCACTGATCGATGGTGCGGCCTCGACTCAGTATTCTAAGCCAAACCGGCGCCAAACAGAAAGCTTTGGTTAGGGTTAATGAACCCCCCAAAGGGAAGGCGGAAATTAAAAAAAGCCGCGCCCCAGAGGGCGCGCACTGCGGTCACGCGGCTTGTTCGACGCGCGTATCGATTTCGCTGCGCAGCATCCCGAAATCGATGGGTTTGGTGAAAAGCGCCTCGGCGCCTCTCCAATGCCTTGCGCTTGGTCTCCGCATCGCCATAAGCGGTGATCATGATGACCGGCACATCGGGTCGAGCTGCCTTGGCCTTGGGCAACAGTTCAAGCCCCGTCATCCCCGGCATGTTGATATCCGACAAGATCAAGATGAGTGACACGCCCGCGGCGTCAGCGATACGCTGAAGAGCCGTTTCGCCAGATTGCGCAAATTCGATCGTGAAACGCCCCTCGCGCAGGTCGCGCCGGAAATGCTGGCGGAACAGCATCTCGACATCTGGTTCATCATCGACAACGAGAATAAGTAGATTCACCCCAGCCCCCCTGTCTTGCCAACCGTGGCGGACCGGCGCGGAAGAACGATCCTGAACTCGGTGTATGCACCGGGCTTGGTGTCGACATCTATCGCCCCGCCATGTTGCTTGACGATGATATCGTGGCTGATGGAAAGGCCAAGGCCGGTGCCCTCCCCGGCAGGCTTGGTTGTGAAGAACGGGTTGAACATCTTCTCCTTCACCTCGGGTGGAATGCCGGTGCCGTTGTCGCGGATCCTGATTTCCACTTGATCGCCAAGGCTGCGGGTCGAGGCAGAGAGGGTTGGCTCATAGCCATCGCTACCGGCCTGGGTTTTCCGCCTGGTCGCGGCATAAAAGCCGTTGGCGATGAGGTTTAAAAGAACCCGGGTGATGTCTTGCGGGAAGACGTCGACCTCGCCAGCGGCCGGATCCAGTGATCGCTCGAGTGTGATGTTAAACCCCGGCTTCTCGGCCCGCGCCCCATGGTAGGCAAGGTTGAGGCTCTCCTCGACAATGGCGTTGATATCGACTAACCGGTGCTCACCGGAGCCTTCGCGCGAATGCAACAGCATATTCTTGACGATGGCATCGGCGCGCTTGCCGTGCTGCACGACCTTGTTGAGGTTACCCTTTAGTGTGTCGGTCAATTCCTTGATTTCGGCGCGCGCTTTGTCGTCGATCGGGCCCTTCAAGGTGTTCTGCAATTCATCGATCAACTCGGTGGAGATTCCCGAGAAATTGTTAACGAAATTAAGCGGGTTCTTGATCTCGTGCGCAATTCCGGCGGTGAGTTGCCCGAGCGAGGCGAGCTTCTGTGTCTGAACTAGGCGATCCTGCGTAGTGCGCAAATTCTCCAACGATGCCGCGAGTTCGCGCGTTCTTGTTTCTACGCTTTCAAACAGCCGTACATTCTCGATCGCAATCGCCGCTTGGTCGGCGAAGGTCGCGACCAATTCGATCTGCTTGTCGGTGAAGGGGCGGACCGCTTTGCGCGTGAGGGTCAGCACGCCGATCGCCTCGCCCTCACGCAACATGGGTACGCCAAGCAAGGTATGGAACCCGCCGAGCTGCTGGGCCACCTTCCAGGTGTACTCGGGGTCGGCCTCGACATCGTGGATATGGATGACTTTACTTTCAAGCAACGCGCGTCCGGTTCCGGTATCACGCTTCAACTCGACCGGAATGTCCTTGACGTAATCCATAAATTCTTGCGGGTATCCGAAGGCCACAGAGCGGTAGAACTGGTCGCCCTTGCGTTGGGTTATCGTTCCTTGGTCAGCTTCGCACAGCTGAGCCGCCGACCGCAGCAGCGTGTCGAGGACAGTCTTGAGGTCAAACGCGGACCGACTGATGACCTTAAGCACGTCGGCAGTGGCCGTCTGCTGCTGCAGCGACTCACGCAGCTCGTTGAGCAGGCGGGTATTCTCGATTGCGATCACCGCCTGACGCGCGAAATTGGTCACCAACTCGATCTGCTTGTCGGTGAAGGGGCGGACCTCCTGACGATAGATGGCGACAGCGCCGATCAGCGTGTCATCCTTGAGCATAGGAACGACCACAATCGTCCGGGCACCGCCGAGCCTTGCGATCGACTCGCCAGGCGATTCCGTGGCCATGTCGGTGATGTGCGTGACCTGCCTAGTAGCTGCCAGCCGACGCAGACTCGGAGAAGCGGACAGCGGCACTACGGGCATCTCGTCGTGCGCATCCGCGAACGCTTTGGGCGCATTGTGCAAGGCGACCCGGCGATAAGTATTGCCCTCGATCAGGGCGAAGCTGCCAAACTTGGCATCGCAGATCCGCACCGCATTCTCGAGCATAGCACCAAACACTGGTGCGAGCTCCCCGGGCGAGCTGGAGATGATCCTGAGCACCTCCGATGTCGCGGTCTGCTGCTCCAGTGCCTCGCTCAGGTCGTCGGTGCGCTGGCGCAGCTCGTTGAGCAGGCGGGCATTCTCGATGGCGATGACAGCCTGGGCGGCGAAGCTCGTCAGCAAATCGATTTGATTGTTCGTGAATGGGCGAACCTCTTGCCGATAGATGGTGAGGTTGCCGATCGGCTTGTCCTCCTTGAGCAGCGGCACCACGACAGCCGAGCGTGCGCCGGCGAGCCGGACGAGGGGAGAGTTTGCGTAGGGCTCTTCCGCCGCCAGGTCGGCACAATGGATGATCTGCTTGGCCTCGTACATGCGGCGGACGGTGGGGGGCACCCGTGGATCGCGCCGCCGCAACTCTTCGAATGCGCGTGGCGCACCATGCATAGCAACCACGCGCAACTCGTCACCTTCGCGCAGCACCAGCGTCCCGAGCTTCGCCTCGCAGATGCGAGTCGCGTTCGCCAGCATTGCGTTGAACACGGGCTCCAGCTCGCCCGGCGAGCGGCTAATGACACCGAGCACCTCCGAGGTCGCGGTCTGCTGCTGCAGCGACTCGCGCAGCTCGTTGAGGACCCGAGTGTTTTCGATGGCGATGACGGCCTGGTTGGCGAAATTCGTTAGCAACTTGACCTGCTTGTCGGTAAACGGCCGGACTTCCTGGCGGTAAATAACTATCGTTCCGACCAGTCGATCATCCTTGACCATCGGAACGATGACGATCGTGCGGGCGCCGCCAAGATCGCCAATTGCGGTGACCGCCGGATCGCCTTCCCGGTAAGGCGCTGTCGTCGTCAGGTCCTCGATATGGACGACCTGCTTTGTCTGTACGACCTTAGCGTGGGCGGAGCTCGGATGCGGTCGTATCACCTTGTGTAATCGGCTCTCCGCAAAAGCAGGCGGCACATTGTAGTGCGCAGCGATCTCGAACACCGAGCCATCATAGAGGTTCAGCGTACCGAACTTCGCCTCGCAAATGCGGGTGGCATTCTCCAGCATCGCTTGGAAAACAGGCTCCAGCTCGCCGGCTGAGCCTGCGATGACGCGCAGGACCTCGTCCGTCGCTGCCTGCCGCTCCAAAGCTTCGCTTAGCTGACGTTCCGCTTGCGCGAGGCGACGTTCGAGATCGCTAGCGGAGTCCTGCGCCATCGCCCCGTCCTGCCCCTCGCGGCTTGTTGAGGAAGGGTGAGATTTTATGCAAGGTCCTAAAGGGCCTCAATGGCCCAGGCCACGGTGGTTATCGTGCTGGCACCCCCCAATTGGGGGATAGACGCGCTGGCAAAAGCAACCTCGTATTCAGAATAATTCAGCGGTGAACCGACTCTAAGGGGAAAGGTTCGATATGAGGCGGCGCGAATTCATGACGCTGCTCGGGGGCGGGGCTGCGGCGTGGCCGTTCGCGGCGCAAGCGCAACAGCCAGCAATGCCGGTGATCGGGTTTCTCGACCCACGATCGCCCCATCTGCTAGCGACCCTATCGCACGGATTTCGCCAGGGCCTGAAAGACACCGGCTATGTCGAGGGCGAGAACGTGGCGCTCGAATACCGTTGGGCCAACAATCAAATAGATCGACTGCCGGCGTTGGCAGCCGAGTTGGTTCGCCGGCAAGTTTCCGTGATCGCTGAATCCACTCCAGTCGCAGCGTTCGCGGCGAAGGCGGCAACCACAACGATCCCGATCGTCTTCGTAGTCAACGACGATCCAGTTAGGCTTGGTCTTGTCGCAAGCTTGGCTAGGCCGGGCGGCAATGCGACAGGGATCAATATTTTCGCTGCCGAGGTGATGGCAAAGCGGCTGGACCTTCTGCGCGAACTGGTGCCTGCGGCGGCTCGTGTTAGCGTGCTAGTCAATCCGGCCAATGCGACAAGTACCGAGTCCACGTTGAGAGACGTGCCAGCGGCTGCTCGTGCCATGGGGCTGCAGATCAAGATTTTCAACGCCAGCACGAGCCGGGAGATCGAGGCGGTCTTCGCAGGTTTTGGGCGCGAGCGGCCGGACGCTCTCTTCGTTGGCACCGATCCCTATTTCTATAGCAGGCGAGTTCAACTTGCTGTATTGGCGGCGCACCACGCGATCCCCGCTACCTTTTCACAGCGCGATTACGCCGAAGCCGGCGGACTGATGAGCTACGGAACCAGCTTGACAGATGCCTTTCGTCAGGTCGGCGTCTATGCCGGTCGCATTCTCAAGGGCGCCAAGCCCCCTGATCTTCCGGTGGTGCAGGCGAGCAAGTTCGAGCTAGTCATCAATCTGCCGACTGCCCGAACCCTCGGCCTCGACGTGCCGCCGACCCTCATCGCCCGCGCCGACGAGGTGATCGAATGATCGGGCGTCGCGAGTTCGTCACGCTGCTCGGCGGCGCGGCGGGGACGTGGCCGCTGGCGGGATTCGCTCAGACTTTGGCACGCCCCGTGATCTGCTGTCTGGTCG
>Ga0081455_10007105_pt1 | contig 11856 bp, 11 predicted proteins | sample TabmetS3T2R1_FD_70207 | JGI IMG/M metagenome (GOLD analysis project Ga0081455, IMG submission 70207) | Tabebuia heterophylla rhizosphere microbial communities from the University of Puerto Rico - S3T2R1 | ecosystem: Host-associated > Plants > Roots > Rhizosphere ...
CTCGGCGAGTTCGACGGGACGAAGATCTCGGCCCGGTGCCCGAGCGTGTTCGCGGCGAACGCCACCGCCGAACCGAAGTTCCCGCCCGAGGCCGCGATCACGCCGGTATCGGGCACGTCGGAGGACAGGATCTTGTTGAACGCGCCGCGTGGCTTGAACGAGCCCGTGTGCTGCACGAGCTCGAGCTTCAGCGTGACGCGGCAGCGCAGATCGAACGCGCCCGGGCCCAGCTCGAGCACCGGTGTTCGGCGCACGTAGGGCCGGATGCGGCGGTTCGCCGCCTCGACGTCCGATCGGCCGATGACGCGCTCGTCCATCGGCAGATGAAACCACGCGGTGGCTCGGCCGCGTGGTGCTCGATCACCCGGCGCGGACGAGTGCGCGTTCTCCTCGTGGCTCGATGCGAGCGGTCGTCCCTCGGTCTGCGAGCCGAGCGTGCGAGACCCACCCCACGAACTCGGCCGTCCATGTCAGGTCGCCGGACGTGCACAGCTGGGCCTGCTCGGAGGCATCCAGGGCGGCAACGGCGATCGATACCGTTCCCTGTCCTTGCAGCCGTCCCAGCTCCCCCGCGAGGTGAACGGCCATGAAGGGATCGACGTCGTCGAAGGCGAAGGCTCGATCGACGATCGGCACCTGGCGGCTGGCGAAACCGAAGCCGATGACCCAGTCCTGCGTCGTCTGGTCGTCGCAGGTCATCGTCGTCCGGATGTCGAACTCCTTCAAAAACCGCCCCGCGTCGGACTTCTGCACGACGAAGGTGACGCGCCGTCCTGCCGAGGTCTCGCCCTCGTACTTGCGGAACCTCGAGATGGCGTGAGCCGGGGCGGCCGCGGCGACGAGGAGCACCCCGATCAGGACGAAGACGGCAACCGCTCTGTGCCCTCGCATCGTTCCTCCTTCTCACGGGACCACCGGCGTAGCGACGGTATGCCCGGCGCTTCGAGAGGGTCAAGGGCCGCCGACGTTCCGAAGGCCTCTGAGGCCCGCGGTCCATCCGATCAGCCGCCCTTGCGACGGATGACATCGGGCAGCAAGATGATCCCGTGCGGATCGCTCGTCGAGGCACGCTGCTGATCGTTGCCGTCGTGATCGCGGCCGCAACCGTCGCCGCTGCCGGGATGGCGATGCTGGCGGGAGGCGACGAGGCACCCCGGCCGGGGTGGATCCGCGCCGGCTCCGCCGACGAGATCGCCTCGCGGCGGGTCACGTTCGTGGGGGAGATCCCTGCGTACGTCGTTACGACGACCGAGGGGCCGATCGCCCTGTACGCGCGCAGTCCGCACCTCGGAGAGCCGGTCCGATTCTGCGCGTCCTCGGGCTGGTTCGAGGACCCGCAGCACGGGACGATGTTCGACGGGCTGGGAAGGTACGAGCTCGGGCCGGCGCCCCGTGGCCTCGATCGCCTCGCCCTGCATGTCGTCGCGGGGGACGTGTGGGTCGACCCGAACAACATCAGCATCGGACCCCCGCGTGGCGTGCACGGCCTCCGCCCGTCGGGTCCGTTCTGTCGGGGTTCCGCCTACTGACGGTCGAGCCGGTAGAACCGCAGGAAGTCGTGCTCGATCGGCAACACCTCGACGCCGTCGAACCCGGCCTCCTTCGCGTAGCGCTCGAACGTCGACCGCCGCATGACCGTGCCCGTCCCGGCCGAGGTCTCGTCCTCCAGGCCCGACGGCAGGCAGCACAGGACGCTGTACGCGTAGAACATGCGCTCGGTCTCGCTGGCCGGCGCCGTGAACGCGTCCTCGGTGCGCTCGTCGGCCACGAGCAGGTCCCGCCCGGCTTCAGCATCCGCCGGATCGAGCGCATCACCGCGACCGGCTGGGACATGTCGTGGATCGACTCGACCACCGTCGCGAGGTCGTACGTCTCCTCGACAGCCATGTCGGCCGCGTCGCCGGCCGTGAACGTGACGCGGTCGCTCAACCCGGCCTCGGCCGCGTTCGCCTTGGCCAGCTCGATCGAGGGCTCGTCGAGGTCGAACCCGTCGACGCTGATGTTCGGGTACGCCTTGGCGAGTGAGATCGCCGCCCAGCCGACCCCGCAGGCGACGTCGGCGACCCTCGAGCCGTCGTTCGACAGCCGCTCGTGGAGGTCGGGGATCGATGGCAGGTACTCGGTGCCGAGCGACGCCAGCAGCCACGGCCGGTTGAAGTCGCCCTGCGCCTCGATCATGTCCCGCCCGTAGGCGGCCCACGACACCGGCCCGCCCGAGCGGAACGCCTCGAGGAGCTGCGGCATCGCGCCCGAGATCGCCACGAACGACTTGAGGAACGGCGCGATCGAATACGCGCTCTCCGGATCGAGCAGCGGCTCGGCGTGACCGGCCGGGAGCGCGTACCGGCGCTCGTCCTCGGGGTGGGCCGGGTCCTCGACGGTCAGGAGTCCCGCGGCGGCCTGCTGCTCGAGCCACTCGCGCGCATAGCGCTCGTAGATGTCGGTGGCGCTCGCGAGCTCGGCCGGCGTCATCGGCCCCCGGGTGCTCAACGCCCGGTACAGCCCGAGGACGTCCCCGAGGTAGACGGTCAGCACCTCGCCCATCGTGATGCCGGCCGTGAACAGCCGTTCGACCAGCTCGTCCCTCTGCACGGTGTCGGTCACCGCTCGCTCCCTTCCACGGTTGGGAGGGAACGGATATCGGGCGGACGCCTCGCCCGTCAAACCGGCGTACGCTCTGGGAGAGCGCCGTTTGACAGTTCGTCGAGCGCGTTCCTATCGTTCGGTACCGAACGATCGTTCGCCGGAGAGGAGCTCCTTCCACGGGCGCGAGCGCCGAGATCGAGGGCGTCGAGGTCTCCACCGAGCACTGGATCGGCGGCGAGCGCGTCGGCTCCCCGGACACGTTCGACGACGTCTCGCCGATCGACGAGCAGGTCATCGCCCGGGTCGCGCGAGGCGCCGCCGCAGAGGCCGACCGGGCCGTCGAGGCCGCGCGGGCCGCGTTCGACACCTGGGGGCGGACCTCGGCGGAGGATCGCGCGAAGGTCCTTCACCGCGTCGCCGAGATCGTCGAGGAGCGCGTGCCCGAGCTCGCTTCGGTCGAGACCCGGGACAACGGCTCGCTGCTGCGCTCGCACCTGAACTCGGTCATGCCGCGCGTGGCGCGGAACTTCCGCTTCTTCGCCGACCAGCTGATGGAGCTCGGCGACGAGGCGTTCGAGATGAATGACTTCGTGAGCAAGACGGAGTGGGATCCCTCCGGCGTCACGGTGGTCATCACGCCATGGAACGCGCCGCTGATGCTCGCGACGTGGCGGATCGCGCCGGCGCTCGCGGCCGGCAACAGCGTGGTGGCCAAGCCGCCGGAGTGGGCGCCGCTCACGGCCTCGCTGCTCGCCGACATCACGCGCGAGGCGGGCCTGCCCGACGGCGCGTTCAACGTGGTGCAGGGGATCGGGGAGGAGGCCGGCGCCGAGCTCACCGGCCATCCGAAGGTCGACCGGATCGCGTTCACGGGCTCGATCGAGACCGGCAAGCTGGTCGCCCAGGCCGCGGCCGCGAACCTGACGCCCGTGTCGCTCGAGCTCGGAGGGAAGTCGCCGTTCGTCGCGTTCGCCGACGCGGACCTGGACGCGACCGTGAAGCAGGCGGTGAACCAGTTCGACAACGCCGGGCAGGTCTGTCTGGCCGGGACGCGGCTGCTCGTCGAGCGCTCGATGTTCGACACGTTCCTCGAGCGCTTCCTCGAGGCCGCCGGTCGCATCCGCCAGGGCGACCCCCGCGAGGAGACCACCGACATCGGGCCGCAGATCACCCGCGAGCACTTCGAGCGCGTCGACGGGTTCGTGCGGCGTGCGAAGGCGTACGGCGCCCGGGTCCTGCTCGGCGGCGGCCCGAACGAGGAGCTCGGCGGCCTCTTCTACCGGCCGACGCTCTTCGGCGACGTGCCGGACGGCGCCGAGGTGCTGCGGCACGAGGTGTTCGGGCCGGTCCTCACGATCCAGACGTTCGAGACCGAGGACGAGGCGGTCGCGCTCGCGAACGAGACCGACTACGGCCTGGCCGCGATCGTGTACACCGGGGATCGCGAGCGCGCCGAACGCGTCTCCGAGCGCCTGATCGCCGGAACCGTGTGGGTGAACTGCTTCTTCGTGCGCGACCTGCGGGCGCCGTTCGGTGGCGCGAAGTCCTCGGGGGTCGGGCGCGAGGGCGGCGTCTACAGCTTCGACTTCTACGCGGACGTGAAGAACGTCTGCTCGGCACCCTGGGAGGACTAGATGGGAGAGATCGTCGGCGCGGCGCTGGTGGCCCACGTCCCCACGATCATGCTGCCGGAGGAGGTCCGGCTGGAGATCAACGAGGGCAAGGAGATCACGCTCGTGCCCGGCCTGCACCGGATCAAGAGCGAGAACCTGGACCGGCTCAAGCCGGACGCCGTGATCGTGTTCGACACGCACTGGGAGTCGACGTTCGAGCACATCGTGACGGCGCACGAGCGCCGGCAGGGCAAGTTCACCAGCCACGAGCTGCCCAGGGGCATGCGGCAGATCCCCTATGACATCAAGGGCGATCCCGAGCTCGCCAAGCTGATCGAGAAGCAAGCCGAGGGGCGTGACGACTGCTGGATCCTCGCGAACGACGACCCCTACCTGCCGTTGTTCTACGGCACGGTCAACATCTGGTCGTTCCTGGGCGACCCGGACACGGCCTGGCTCTCGGTCGCCCTGAACCAGTGCTGTGACATGGACGACTTCCTGCTGTTCGGGCAGCTGATCGGCCAGGCGATCGAGCAGAGCGGCCGTCGCGTGGTGCTGCTGGCGTCGGGCGGGATGACCCACCGCTTCTTCAACTTCAAGGACCTGCGCAAGCGCGAGAGCCAGAGAGCGCCGGACAACATTTACGACCGCGCCTACTACGACGCCGACATGGAGGTGCTCGCGAAGTTCGAGAAGGGCGACCACGCGGGCGTGATCGACGGGATGCCCGAGTACCGCAAGGCCTACCCGGAGGGGCACTTCGGCCACTACCTGATGATGGCCGGGGCGCTCGGGGGCCGGGCGTGGAGCGCGCCGGGGGAGCGGTTCAGCGAGTACGAGGCCTCGGTGGGCACGGGGCAGGTGCACGTGTGGTTCGAGCGGCCGGAGGCCGGCTGGACCGCGTAGACCCCGGCAGGGTAAGAACGCAGGACTGACAGAACCGAGGGAGGGGGTTGTCGGTGGAAGAACGCACGACGGAGGGTGACCGGGTCGTCGGCGAAGGCTACGAACGCCTCGGCGCCAAGAAACTCTCGCTGATCGACGTCCTGGCGCAGTCGGTCGGCTTCATGGGACCGGTGTTCAGCGCCGCGTTCATCATCCCGCTGATCATCGGCTTCAACGTCGCCGCCCGGGGGGCCGGCACGTCGGCGCCGTTGGCGGTGCTGATCGCGGCCATCGGCGTGTTCGCGCTCGGATGGATCGTGGCGCAGTACGCCAAGCGGATCCACGCGGCGGGATCCCTGTACGACTACGTCTCGCAGGGGCTCGGCAAGACGGTCGGGGCGGGCACCGGATGGCTCTACTACGGCGGGACCATCATCCTGACGACCGGGCTCGGCGTGCTGCTGGGCGGGTACGTGCACGACAACCTGTGGCCCGGCCTGTTCAACGCCGACTCGCCGCTGCCGATCTGGCTGTGGGACGCGATCTTCGCGCTGGGGCTGTTCGCGGTGTTGTTCTTCGGCGTGCAGATCTCGACGCGGGTGCAGCTCACGCTCGCGCTCGTCTCGATCGCCGTGGTGCTGATCTTCTTCATCACGGTGATCGTCGACCTCGGCGGGGACAACGACATCGCGAAGGTCTTCGACCCGACGCCCGACCCGTTCGGGTTCAGCGGCATCCTGTTCGGGGTGTTGTACGGGGTGCTGATCTTCGTCGGGTTCGAGACCGCCGCGAACCTGGCCGAGGAGACGGCCGAGCCGAAGAAGTCGATCCCACGGGCGGTCCTGGGTGCGGTCGTGATCGTCTCGCTCTTCTACCTGATCGCGTCGTACGTCGAGGTGGCGGGGTTCGGCTTCGACCTGAACGTGATCCTGAGCCCGGACGTCGCCGGGGCCCCGCTGTTCGCGCTCGGCGCGCCGGGCAGCCCCGCGGGGTCCGAGTTCTGGCTCAAGATCCTGCTCGTCGTCGTGTTCCTCGACATGCTGGCCGTCTACGTGGGTGCCGCGGTCGCGTCGACGCGGGGTGTGTTCGCGATGGCTCGCGACCGCCGGCTGCCCAAGGCGCTCGCGGCCGTGTCCGAGCGATACGGGACGCCGGTGGGGGCGATCATCCTGCTGATCGTCATCCAGGCGGTGCTGATCGTCGTTGCCGAGGCCAACGACACGCTGCTCGCGCTCCCCGAGACCCCGCACTACTTCGCCGTCTTCGTGTGGTGCGCGACGTTCGGCGGGTTCGCATTGCTGCTCGTGTACTTCCTGATGTCGATCGGCGCGATCAGCGGGCTCAAGGACGATCCGAAGAAGGTGGAGCTGTGGTGCTCCGTGATCCTCGGGGTGGCGATCACGGGCGCCGCGATCTGGGGATCGTTCTACAAGGTGACGAGCCCGATCCTGCTGGCGCCGTGGTCCGCGGTGATCTGGTTCGCGATCGGGCTCGTCCTGATGGCGCTCGTGCGCGGTCGAGAGCCGGCCAGCGAGGCGCTCGGCGACCTCCGATCGGACGCTCCGGGCCTCTGAGCGAGGAGCGTTGACGGACGGGGCGGCGCGAACGGCGTCGCCCCGCCTCGTCCTCATCCTGTCCGAGAACCGGACGCTCTGGCCTCCCGGCGACGTACGGGCGCTCGTGGACGCCGCGGCCGAGGCGGAGGAGGCCGGGTTCGACGCGGCGATGATGAGCGAGCACGTGGTGCTCGGGCCCGGTGCCGACGCCGGGGGCGTGCCGTCGAACCCGCGGGACTACGCGCTGCCGGGGAACCAGGATCCGTCGACCCCGTGGCCCGACGCGCTGTCGGTGCTGGCCGCGGCCGCGGCGGTCACGTCACGGCTGCGGCTCGTCGCGAGCTCGATCATCGTGCCGCTCCGGCATCCGCTGCTGCTGGCCAAGCAGCTCGCGACGGTCGACCGGCTTTCGGGAGGCCGGCTCGTGGTGCAGCCCACGGTGAGCTGGCACCGTCCCGAGTACGAGGCGCTCGGGGTGCCGTTCGACAAGCGAGGCGAGCTGCTGGACGAGCACCTGGCGGCATGGCGGACCCTGTGGCGGGACTCGCCCGCGTCGTTCGAGGGGACGCACTATCGGTTCTCGGAGGTGACCCTGGAGCCGAAGCCTCATCGCCCCGAGGGGCCGGCGCTGTGGTTCGGCGGCGAGAGCGTGCACCCGCGGCTGCTGCGGCGGCTGGTGGAGTTCGGTAGCGGGTGGAACCCGCTGGGGCGGCCGAGCGACGAGGATCTCGGGCTGCTGCGTTCGGCGATGGCGGGGGCCGGCCGGGACCCCTCCGAGCTCGAGATGGTCGGCGGGACGCGAGGACGGTTCCCCGATGCCGAGAGCGTGGCCGACCTCGGAGAGGCCCTCGCGTCGATCCCCGGGCAGCTCGAGCGCGGCTTCACCACGATCTGCATCAAGCCGTCGCAGTTCATCGACGACCCGAACGGGTTCGGAGCGTTCTGCCGGGAGGTGGTCGAGCGCGTGGCGTTCCTGGTTCCGTGAGGAACCCACGGGTTCACGTGGCCCCCGTTGGTCCCTTGGGCCGCAAGCACCGTAGGATGCGCGACGAGCAGAAGGAGTCTCCGAGTGGCAGCCGTCGATACCGCGCCGGGGTTCATCCGCCCCGACGGCAAGGAGAAGGTCACGGGGACCGGCCGGTACACGGCCGATCTCGATCTCACCGGGATGGCGCACGCGAAGTTCCGCTACGCGGACCACTCGCACGCGCGGATCCTGAGCATCGACACCTCCGAGGCGAGCGCCCTGCCCGGCGTCTTCGCGATCGTCACCCAGGACCAGTTGCCCGACGTGCGGTTCGGGGCGTTCGTCCAGGACCGGTACCTGTTCGCGAAGGACGTCGTGCGTTTCGAAGGCGAGATCGTGGCCGGCGTCGCCGCGCTCACACCCGAGATCGCGGCCGAGGCCGCGGCCATGATCCAGATCCGCTACGAGCCGTTGCCGGCCAACGCCGACTTCGAGAAGGCGATGGAGCCGGGCGCGCCGCTCATCCACCCCGATCTCGCGTCGTACGACAAGGACGACAACATCGTCGCGAACGGGAACACGATGGCGTACCACACCATCGTCAAGGGCGACGCCGACGCCGCGATGGCGACCGCCGACGTCGTCGTGAAGGGCCGCTACGTCTCCGACGCGTCGCAGGGCGTGCCGATCGAGCCGCGCGCCGTCGTCGCGCAGTGGCAGGGCGACAAGGTGACCATCTGGTCCTCGACGCAGGTGCCCTACGCGGCGCGCGCCGGTGTGGCGCAGACGCTGCAGGTCCCCGAGGCCGACGTCCGCGTGATCGTGCCGCTGCTGGGCGGCGGGTTCGGCGCCAAGTGCGACCTCCATTTCGAAGGGCAGGTCGCGGCGCTCGCCCGCGCCGCCAGGCGCCCGGTCAAGCTCGTCTTCTCCCGCGAGGAGGAGTTCGTCGCCATCGCGCAGCGCCGCGAGGGCATCGTCATGGAGTTCGAGACCGGCGTGATGCGCGACGGCCGGATCGTGGCCCGCAAGGCGCGGCTCGTGCTCGACAAGGGCGCCTACAGCGGGGAGGGCGGCTTCCTCGGGCAGATGGCGGCGATGCACGCCTGCGGCCCGTACATCATCGACGCGATCCACGTGGAGTCCTATCTCAACTACACGAACAACCAGCCGTCGGGATCGGTTCGAGCGCCGACCGCGCCGCAGGTCTGCTGGGGTCTCGAGCAGCACATGGACGAGGTCGCCCGCGCGATCGGCATGGATTCCGTCGAGCTTCGGCGCCGAACCCTGATCGAGGAGGGCGCCGAGGGACCCACCCGCCAGGTCTTCGAGAAGGTGGGCGTGCGCGAGACCCTGGAGACCGCCGTGCGGATGATCGGCTACGACGAGGCCGACCTGCCCGAGGACGAGGCGATCGGCGTGGCGGTCGGCTGGTGGCCGAGCTCGGCCGCGCCCGCCGGCGCCTACATCCAGATGAACGGCGACGGCAGCGCGACCGTCGTCACCGGGGCCCAGGAGAACGGCAGCGGCGCCGTCATGGCGATGCCGGTCTTCGTCGGCCAGGAGCTGGGCATCGACCCGACGGACGTCTCGATGCTGTACCAGGACACCGACGTCGCCCCGTGGGACATGGGCTCGTGCGGCTCGCAGACGACGTTCAACAGCGGTCGGGCGATCCTCGCGGCGGCGGCGGAGGTGCGCGAGCAGCTGCTCGCGGCCGCCGCCGACCGGCTCGAGGCCGACCTGGGTGACATCGAGCTCGCGGAGGGCCGGGCCCGCGTGAAGGGCTCGCCGGACCGGTCGGTGGACATCGCCGACCTCGTCGGCGAGGTGGGCACGCTCCACGGCAAGGGCTCGGGCGAGGTGCCGGAGGCGCCCACCGGCGACACGGGCGGCTGCGTCGGGCGGCTGGGCAACGAGACGTTCCTCGCGCCCCAGCTGATCACGCAGGCGGCCCACGTCAAGGTCGACCGCGAGACCGGCGTCGTCCGGGTGCTGCGCGTCGCGGCGGCGCACGACTCCGGCCGGATCCTGAACAAGAACGGCGCCAACGGCCAGGTCTACGGCGGCGTCGTCATGGGGATCGGCCTCGCGCTGTTCGAGGGAACGATGATCGACGACGAGGGCCACCAGCGGAACCCGCACCTGCTCGACTACAAGCTCGTCACCTGCTCGGACGCGCCCGAGATCGATGTCGAGTGGGTCGAGTACGACTCGGTGGGGCCTCGCGGCTCCAAGGGCGTCGGCGAGCCGCCGCAGGTGCCGACGGCCGGCGCGGTGGCCAACGCCATCGCCCGGGTGCTCGGCCGCCAGGTGCGCAGGCTCCCGATGACGCCCGAGCGCGTGTGGGAGGCAGACAGGGAGGCCGGCACGTGAGCCCTTCGTTCACGTCGGCCGCCACCGTCGAGGAGGCCCTGGCCGCGATCGACGGCGGCGCGCGCCCGATCGCCGGCGGCACCGACCTGGTCGTCGGCGCCCGCCAGGGGAAGGCTCCGCTGCCCGACGCGATCGTCGCGATCGACCGCATCGACGGCCTCGCCGGCATCCGTCGCGACGGCGCCTCGCTCGTCCTCGGCACGCTCGTCACGCATGAGGCGCTGGTCACGGACGGGACCGTCCGGGAGCAGCTCACCGCTCTGGCCGACGCGAGCGCGATCGTCGGGTCGCACGCCACGCGCGCCCAGGGGACGATCGGCGGCAACGTCATGAACGCCTCGCCCGCGATGGACACCGGCGGCCCGCTGCTGTGCTTCGACGCCGCGGTGACGCTCCGATCCCAGGCGGGGGAGCGCACGGTCGGCCTCGCCGACCTATGGACGGGTCCGGGGCAGACGACCGCCACCGATGGCGAGCTGCTGACCGTGGTCACCGTCCCGATCCCGAGCGCGGGGACGGGCTCGTGCTACGTCCGGCTCGAGTACCGCCGGCAGATGGAGATCGCCGTGGTCGGAGCGACCGCGGTCGTCACGGTGGCCGACGGCGCCGTCGCCGACGCCCGCATCGCGATCACGGCGCTCGCCCCGACGATCCGGCGTGTCCCGGAGGCGGAGGCCGCCCTGGTCGGCACCGACGGGGGAGCGGCGGCGATCTCGGCCGCGGCGGCCGCCACCGCGAGCGGCTCGGCCCCGATCAGCGACGTCCGCGGCTCCGCCGGCTACCGCTCGGCGATGGCCGAGGTCATCGCCCGCCGGGCGATCGCCGGCGCGCTCATCCGGGCCGGCGGCGGCTCGGTGGAGATCCCGGCGAGCCAGGCCACGTTCGGCGACCGGGAGCCGGCGGGATGAAGGTCCCCGCGACCCTGACGGTCAACGGCATGCGCTACCCGGTCGAGCTCGAACCGCACGTGACCCTCCTTCGCGCGGTCCGCGACGAGCTCGGCCTCACCGGCTCGAAGGAGGGCTGCGACGACTCCGAGTGCGGCGCCTGCATGATGCTGCTCGACGGCAGGCCCGTGAACGCGTGCTCGTACCTGGCGCTGCAGGCGGAGGGCCGCGACGTCACCACCGTCGAGGGCCTCGCCGGCGACGAGGAGGTCGGAGCGCTCCAGCGGGCGTTCCTCCAGCAGTTCGGCGTGCAGTGCGGCTTCTGCACCCCCGGGATGCTGATCTCGGCGACCGCGCTGCTTCGCGCCAACCCCGACCCGACCGACGAGGAGATCAAGATCGGGCTTTCGGGGAACCTGTGCCGCTGCACCGGCTACGACGGCATCGTGAAAGCGGTCCGCCGGGCCGCGGCCGGTGACGTCGCGCCGCTCGGGCAGCCGCCGGTGCACCCGGACGTCACCCCGCCCCACCACGCTGGGTAGGCCTCATCACGCGCTTCGGCCGTCCGGGCCGTCGACCTCGTATGTCGGGGGGCCTTCCCCGCCGGTCCTGATCACGACGCTTCTCGAAGGGCCCTCCGCAGGCGTGGACTCGCGGTGCACGAGCCCGCCCGGGATCATGAGGAACTCGCCCTCGCCGGCCTCGACCCTGTCCTCGCCGAACTCGATCACGACGGTCCCCGACAGCACGTACACGATCGTGTCGGCCTCGCCGTGGTGGTGCCAGCCGCTCGTCACGCCGGGCTCGGTCGTCGAACGCCCCGCCCACAGCCCCGGCTTGGCGAACGCCTCCTCACGCTTGATCCCGGGCGCGCTGTCGGTGTCGGCCAGCTCGCCGGGCCCGATCTTCGTCGCCACCAGGCGTTCGGCCATGGGGTCGCCTCCTCTAGATCCCGTCGAAGTAGCGCCGCCGCTCCCACTCGGTGACCG
>Ga0081455_10007106_pt1 | contig 11855 bp, 6 predicted proteins | sample TabmetS3T2R1_FD_70207 | JGI IMG/M metagenome (GOLD analysis project Ga0081455, IMG submission 70207) | Tabebuia heterophylla rhizosphere microbial communities from the University of Puerto Rico - S3T2R1 | ecosystem: Host-associated > Plants > Roots > Rhizosphere ...
GACCTCACCGAAGTGCTCGCGACGACGCACCCCATCGAAGAATGCTGCGGCCTGATCGAAGCAGTCGATCGCCCGACAATAATCACCCTGGGCCAGGTAGGCTGGGCCGAGGTAGTTGTTCGCCAATGCGTGCAGGACAACATCCCCGCTGTCCGTGGCGAGTGCGAGGGCGCGCTGGCCTGCAGCGATGGCCTGGTCATACACGCCTATGCGGTAGAAATAGTTTGACAGAAAAACGGAGACCCGTCCTAGCCGAAGTGAGTCGGCGAGAGCCTCGGCCTCGCGCAGGCACGCCAGGATACGCCCAGAGTTGCCAGACGGAGCGAGCGCTGAGCGTAGGGCAAGCCGGAGGTTGATGGCCTGCTCACGCGTGTCGCGCGTCTCCGACAGATGCTGCAGGGCACTGAGCGCCTGCTCGAAGGAGCCCACGGCCTCGCGGTAAGCCGACCGCGCCATGGCCTTTTCTCCCGCCAGCCGGAAGTATGCCAGGGCCTTGTCCCACACCTCGCCCCGCAGGGCATGGTGCGCCAGATGCTCGACCTGCTCGGCCAGGCGGTCGGGGGAGAGGCGTTCAAGGGCCTCCACAATGCGGGTGTGCAGGACGCGTCGGCGCTCTTGGAGCAGACTCCCATAGGCCACCTCGTGGGTCAGGGCGTGCTTGAAGGTGTAGGCATGTTCCGGGAACAGGCGCGTCTCGTAGAGGAACTCGGCAGCCTGGAGGTGCCCCAGACCACGGTGTAACGCCGCCTCGGGCAGCTCGGCGATGGCCTGCAGCAGGGTCAAGGGCACTTCCGTACCGATAACCGCAGCTGTCTGGAGCAGGTGCTTCTCCTCGAGGGGCAGGCGATCAATGCGCGCCGCCAGTACCGCGTGCACTGTGGCCGGCACCTGAATGGTCGGCAGTGCCTGCACCAGACGATACGCACCAGGCTCGCCGACCAGCACCCCCGTCTCCACCAGGGTACGCACGCTTTCCTCCAGGAAGAAGGGATTGCCGCCGGTACGCTCGATCAGAAGCTGTTTAAGCGGGGTGAGACTTGGGTCATCCCCCAGCAGGGCCTGCAAGAAGACGTCAACACTGACTGGCGGCAGTGGATCAAGCCGCAGTTGGGCGTAGTAGGTCTTGCTGCCCCAACCGTGCTGGTACTCGGGCCGGTAATTGACCAGGAGCAGGAGCTGGGCGGTGGGCAGGCTCTCGACCAGGCTGTCGAGCAGGGCCTGGGTCTCGGTATCGATCCAGTGCAAATCCTCACACACCAGCAGCAGCGGCTGCACCTGGCTTTCGCGCAGCAACACGCGTTTGAGCGCCGCAAGCGTACGCTGGCGCCGCTGCGGTGGATCGAGTTGTAGGAAGGGACTGTCCTCGGGCAGGGCGTCCAACAGCGCCAGCAACGCCGGCACTGTATCCTGGAGTGCCGCGTCGAGTGTAAGCACCTGTCCCGTGATCTTGGCCCGGATGGTCCGCAGGTCGTCCCCGTCGTCCACATGGCCATAGCGCCGCAGCAGGTCGAGGACCGGCAAGTACGGCGTGGCTTTGCCATACGACACCGAGGCGCTTTCGAGCACCCGCCAGCCCTGTGTACGGCGAGAGTGCACGCACTCGTACACCAGACGCGACTTGCCCACCCCGGCCTCGCCCATGAGCGCGACCACCTGGCCGTGCCCGGCGCTGGCCTGTTCCAGGGCCTGCTGCAGGGCCGCCAGCTCCTGGTCCCGCCCGACAAATCGCGTCAGGCCCCGTGTCGCAGCCGCCTGCAAGCGCCGCCGGACTCCGCTGGCACCGAGCAGCTCGAACACCTCCACCGGCTCCACGAGTCCTTTGACGGGGACAGGCCCCAGGGCATTGACCTGCACCAATCCCTCCACCAGGCGCAGGATGGCAGGCGTGAGGCGGATGCTGCCCGGCGTTGCCGTCTGTTCCATACGCGCCGCCAGGACCGTGGTCTCCCCCACCGCCGAGTAGTCCATATGCAGGTCGTTGCCAATGGCACGCACCACGACTTCGCCGGCGTTGAGGCCCACGCGCATACGCAGCTCCAGGCCACGGGTGCGGCGTACGTCCTCGGTGTAGGTACGCATGGCCGCCTGCATGGCCAGGGCGGCATAGCAGGCGCGCAGGGCGTGGTCCTCGTGGGCAATAGGAGCACCAAACAGGGCCATAATGCCATCGCCCAGCACCTGGTTCACCGTGCCCTCGAAGCGGTGCACCGCGTCCATCATGTGGTGCAGAGCCGGGTCGAGGAGCTGCTGGGCGGCTTCGGGGTCGAGACCGCGAATCAGCTCGGTAGAGTCTTTCAGGTCGGCAAACAGCACCGTCACCTGCTTGCGCTCGCCTTCCAGGGCGTGCCTGGTCGTCAGGATCTTCTCGGCGAGATGCGTCGGGATCGCGGCAACCGGTACACGCGCTGACGTCGGTGTGGTAGCTGGCGATGGGGCCGAGGCTGGGTCGCCGGTCCACACCAGGACTCTGTTATTCTCGTCAACCGCGAGCTGTTTGGCCTCGATAATTTCGTCCTTGATGGCCTCGATATGGTCCTCGTCCAGCCCGAATCGGACCTTGAGCGCCCGATAGGAGAGCCGCCGCTCGCGCTGCAGCAGATCGAGGACCTGTGCGAGGATCTCATCGAACGTCATGGCTACCTCTCCACTTGTCCATAGGACATTGCCAGGCTCGGTCCGCAGACCGTGGGACCCTGCGGCACGCATGGTATACCGCAGGCGGCGCGGAAAAGAAAGTACCATTTCTGATGTAGCGCCCTGGTGCACTGCCGTCCGACATGCACTTGTTTTTCCATTGGCCAGTGTTATGATGTCCACGCCGGCAGGCCGTGGCAAGTGTTCCCAGGGGCATAGTACTTGAAGTCGCGCGCCTCGAAATTGTGGTCGATGGCCGCCCGTCAAGGTACTGGGACGAGGTGTAGAGTCCAGGGGACGGGAAGCAGCATGGCGCTGAGGCCTGCCAGACAGAGGCGCATAGCCCGCAACACGTCAATTGCACACGGCATGAGGGAGGGCTCCCATGGCCACCACAGCCGCCCGGGCCACACCCGTGGTCACCAAGATCATCGACAGCGACGGACATCTCTACGAGCGGGACGAGGACATTAGGCCTTACCTCCAGGGGAAGTACCCGGAGGAAATGCTGCGCACCTATTACCTGTTTCCGACCCTGGACGGCTGGCGACGTGGCATTCCCCCACGAGGGCACCGCTACGACGCCGCAGGCTGGGCGCAGTTCATGGACGCCGCGGGCATCAGCGAGTCGGTCCTCTATCCCACCCTTGGCCTGGCCTTCGCGTATGCCAGGGACCCTGACTGGGCGACAGACCTCGCCCGGGCCTATAATGACTACGTCTACGACCACTTCCTAAGGCAGAACGCCCGCCTGAAGGGTGTGGCGCTGCTGCCGGTGCAAGCGCCGAGGGCCGCAGCGGCAGAACTGCGTCGCGCCACCCACGAGTTGGGCATGGTCGGCGGGTTGCTGCCGACGCCCGGGCTCAACGTCGGCTATGGCGACACTTGCTTCGACCCCCTGTATGAGGCGGCGCAAGCCCTGGGGACCATGCTGGGTGTGCATGGCGCGGCCAGGCAACACGGCATTGGGGTCAACCTCGACTATGTGGGGGCCGACGGCGGCCAGGCCTTTGTGCTGGCCCACAGCTTCGGCCAGATGAGCCAGTTCACCCACATGATCTTCGGCCGGGTCTTTGAGCGTTTCCCACGCCTCAAGGTAGCGTTCCTGGAAGCGGGATGCGGCTGGGTGCCCTACTTCATCGAACGCATCGACCGCAGAACGGAGCGCAGCGGGCGCCGCCTGGCTACGGAGCAGGTCCGGGATCATCCCGTTTACTTCCACGCGGAGCTGGCGGAGCGGCAGGTTTTGCCCCTGGCCCTCTCGGTGGTCGGCGAAGACCGCTTGCTCTATGCCTCCGACTTCCCGCACGAGCCAGACGACGAGATTATGGAGGTGCTGGAGGCGTTCCTGGCCCGGGAGGATGTGAGCCCGTCGGCCAAGCAGAAGATCTTATGCGATAACATCGAGGCGCTATACATGCTGAAGACGGCGTAGACCATAGGGCGAGAAGTAGGTTTAATCTCAAGGAGGGACGCGTATGGCCACCATCGACGCTGATGCCCATGTGGTGGAGTCGGAGCACACGTGGGACTACATGGATCCTGCTGACCGCAAGTATCGACCGGTCTTAGTAACGCCCAACGGCACTCACGAGGAGCGGCCTGTTCGGAGCATCCTGGACACCGGATCTGCCCGCAGCTACTGGCTCATCGACGGGAAGATCCGGGGGCTGGCCAGGACCGTGCTGACGGCCAGGCAGTGGCAAGAACTCGCGGAGGCGTCGGGCCGGGCTATGGAGGTGACCCCGGCATCCCAGAGCCTGGAGAATGTGGAGGTCCGGGTCCATCATATGGACCAGCTGGGGATCGACGTCCAGGTGGTCTACCCGACTATCTTCATCGAGCAGGTCACCGACAAACCCGAGATCGAAGTGGCCCTGTGCAAATCCTACAACCGCTGGATGGCCGACATCTGGCAGCAGGGGCGCGACCGGGTCCGCTGGATGTGTGTGCTGCCGTTGCTCAGCATGCAGGACGCGCTGGACATGCTGCCCTGGTGCAAGGAACACGGCGCGGTCGGCGTGTTCATGCGGCCCATTGAGGGTGAGCATTTGCTTCATGACCCGTACTTCGATCGGCTGTACGATGCCGTGAGCCGCCTGAATCTGTGTCTCGGGGTGCATGTCGCTAACGCCAATCCCAGGGAACGCGACTTGCTGGGGCAGCGGGTGGCGTGGGGGGGTGGTTTCTGGCCCTTCCTGACCCCGGTGGTCGGTGCCTGTCATGCCACGATCACCAGTGGCCTGATGCAGCGGCATCCCGGGCTCCGCATCGGCTTCATCGAAGCGTCGGGCTCCTGGCTCCCGTGGGTCATCAACGACATCCGGCGCCGTGCCGAGGGACGTAAGCTGCCGGAGCATTTTCTGGAAGAGTTCCGGATCTTTGTTACCTGTTACACTTCGGACGACATCGGGTACATTACGCAGCAAGCTGGCGCGGGCGTGCTCATGATCGGTACCGACTACGGACATCAGGATATGTCGGTCGAACTCGATGCGCTGCGCACCCTGGGAGCGCGGGGGGACCTGGACCCGGTGGTCGCCCAGAAGATCTTGGACGAAAATCCAAGGGCGCTGTATGGGCTGTAGGAGCCCCTCCCGCAGCCGGTTCCACGCATGTCATCGACGCGTGCAGCTACGCTCCTAACAGAGAGAAGCCCGTGGAGTGTCTGGAGATCACGGTACGCTTGCTCTCGACATTATGCGAAGTCGGATCAGCTGTGGTATGCTAGGCCAAACCACAAGAAGGAGACAATCATGACTCAACAGCTCGCTCGCCCCAAGGATCATGTCGAGGTCTATTGGTTTTCGGAGCAGCCCTACGGCCACGTCACCGACGCCGACCTGGAAAAGTATGAGTCGGGGCGTCTCGGCTTCCCCAACACCCATTTTGACCCTGAGAAAGCCCACGTTCTCTACAATCAATACCACGAGCAGTACGCCTGGGCCGATGAGGTGGGCTTCGACGGCATCATGAGCAACGAGCACCACGCGTCCTACTGGTGCATGAAGCCGGCGGTGAATTTGGACGCGGCCGTTATTGCCAAAGTCACCAAGAAGGCCAAGATCGCCATCCTGGGGAACGTCATCGCTGTCAATGACCCCATCCGGATGGCCGAAGAGATCGCCATGTTGGACTGCTTTTCCGGCGGTCGGATCATCTCCGGCTTTGTGCGCGGGACCGCGGTGGAGACCCTCCAGGCGGGCATTGACCCCACGGAGAACCGGGGACGGTTCGAGGAGGCCCACGACCTCATTATCAAGTGCTGGACCACGCCGGGCCCCTTCCGACATGAGGGGAAATACTACCAATACAGGGCGATCAACCCCTGGGTATTGCCTATGCAAAAGCCCCACCCGGATATCTGGTTCCCCGGGACCGGCAGCCCCGAGAGCGTGGTCTGGGCGGCCACCCATGGCCACCCCTACATGAACCTGGGCGCCCTGGTCGACACCACGGAGTGGCTGCGGCAGGTCTATATCGATACCGCCAAGGACGTCGGCTTTCAGCCCGGGCCGCAGCACTTCGGGTATCTCCTGCGGTGCCTGGTCGCGGATACCGATGAGGAGGCCATCGAGCGCGGGCAGGAGTTCCTGTGGACGATTGGCCACCGCCAGCGGGGCCCACTCGAGCATAACGACCCGCCTGGCTACCAGTCCCGCGAAGCCGTCAGAGTGAAGGCGCAGCGTCCCACGGGCAACGTCGCGGGGGCTGGCGGTTTGGGGGTCGGGATGACCTATGAGCAACTCCAGAGCGTCAATAATATCATTGTCGGCAAACCCGAGACCGTCATCAGGAAGCTCACCCAGGTGATCGAGCGCCTCCACCCCGGCTACCTGCACATCTACGGGAATGAGGGGGCCATGAACTCGAAGGCTGTCATGCGCTCGATCGAGTTGCTCGGTAAAGAGGTTATACCGGCCCTGCACGAGATTCCGCTGCCCGAGCACTACGACTAGGTCAGCCGGCTCTCGCAAGCGCGGAGGGATCAGACGTCTGGCCGCTCACAGAGGCCGTCCGGCGAGTGCTGGTGGGGTATGAGCGGCCAGGCAACAGGAGCAGGTGCGGGGCACAGAGGTCTGAAACGTACCAAAGGAGGTGTCGCGTGGCTCGCGTCGAGGGGAGTGCACTGGTCGCGCAAGCAATACAGCGTGAGGGTATTGAGGTCCTCTTTGGTCTGGCAGGGGGGCCCATTCAAGACATCATGGGATGGGCGCCGCACTGTGGCGTGCGTCCCATTGGGGTACGTCACGAGCAGGCGGCAACGTTTGCCGCTGCCGCCTATGGGTATGTCAAAAACCAGGTGGGGGTCGCCGTGTTGGCCGCTGGACCTGGGGTCACCAATGGGGTGACCGGGGCCCACGTGGCGTACGATAACTGCTTGCCCTTGCTCATCCTCGGAGGCTCTGGTCCTCAGAAGGGGCGTGGCACCGGGACCTTCCAGGAGACGGAAAATGTGCCGATGTTCAAGGGCATCACCAAGATGGCCGTACAGGTTGATAGCACCGCCCGCCTGCCGGAATACCTGGCTACGGGCTTCCGGAAGGCACGCACCGGACGGCCTGGCCCGGTCTATCTGGATCTGCCTTCCGACGTGCTGCAGGGCACGGTAGAAGAGGAAGAGGTCCGCTGGGTCTCCAACTACTACACGATTGCACCGCCCCTGGGCCATCCGGACCAGGTCAAGCGTGCTGCCGAGCTCTTAGTGCGCGCAGAACGTCCCATGCTTATCATTGGGAAGGGGGTACGCTGGTCGGAGCCGACTCTGGAGCTTCGTCAGCTCGTCGAAACCCTGAGCATGCCCTTCCTGACGTCGCCTATGGGCCGTGGGTTTATTCCCGATGACCATCCGCTGAACTTCGGTGCCGCGCGCAGCACCATGATGGGTCATGCTGATGTCATCGTGATCGTCGGATCGCGGCTCAACTGGGTGTTCGGCTTCGGGCGACAGTTCCCAGCTGATGCCAAGCTCATTCATATCGATATTGAGCCGGAGGAGATCGGCGCCAATCGTGGTGTGGAGGTGGGGATCATCGGGGACGCCAAGGCCGTGCTCCAGCAACTCCTGGCCGAGCTCGCGGGCAAGACTGCCGCGGTGGCGCAGCGGGCCGCGGCAGGACCGTGGCTCGCCACCTTGCGTGAGCAGGTCGAACAGAATGCGAAGGGCTTGGCGCCCTTGCTCGACTCGGAGGCCACGCCTATTCGTACGCACCGGCTGCTGCGCGAGGTGCGGGATATCTTCCCGCGCGAGACCATCTATACCGTGGACGGACAGCTCACCTTGGCCAGCGGACGCCAGGTTTTGGGCAGCTACACACCGGCGAGCCGCCTCAACTCCGGCTCCAACGGGTGCATGGGTGTCGGCGTGCCCTTTGCCATAGGCGCCAAGCTGGCGCGACCCGGGGTCCCGGTGGTGAGTATCAACGGCGACTGCGCCTTTGGCTTCAATGCCATGGAGCTGGAGACGGCGGTGCGCTGTAAGTTACCTATTGTCTTCATTGTCAACAATAACTCGGGCATCGTCGGCAGTAACCTCGAGGCCCGTATGGGGTTACCAGAGGGATACGGGGAGCATGTCGCGACCTACCCCCCGGATATACGATACGACAAAATCCTCGAGGCCTTTGGCGGTCATACCGAACACGTGGTGCACCCTGACGACATCCGACCCGCGTTGACACGTGCGTACCAGGCCACCAAGCAGGGCCAGGTGGCGTGTGTGAACGTGATCGCTGACCCGCAGGAGTCTATGGCCACGCGCTCCCAGCGCGCCGGGGCCTTGATGGGCTACGGCAGGGAATAGGAGCAAGGCAGCCGTATGCCGGCGAGTCCATGGTCCTCGACGGTTGATTGGATCGGCATCGGGTCTGGCGCTGGGGGTTGTGCGGCGGCAATCGCGGGGCAAGCGCAGGAGAAGGTGTTTCAGACCTGTTCCACCTCGACCTGCTTTGGCTAGAGGTACTTTCACACCGCCTGATGCACCTGCTGGCGGTCCGATGCCTTTTTTTTCCTGCGTTGATCACGGATGGTTCTCTCTGACTCCGAGAGGGTAGCAGATCCACAGGTTTGAAACATCTTCAATTCACGTATCCCGACCTTACTCCAGGTTGAAGGCTCCAATGGCTTCAAGGACCTGTTGGGCGGTAAAGATATGACCGGTAGCATTCAAATGCCCATCCACTTTGTAGTAGAGGTCAGGGCGGTCACCCTTGGTTGGAATGACTACCACCGGCACGTCATGGGCATGAAAAACTTTCTCTAGGGCAACGAGATGTGGGGCTGAGAGATCAATCAATACCGCTAGGACTGGCCACCCTCCTCTTTTGCAGATCGTTAACGCCTCTTCCAGTAAACGAATGGTTAATTTCTCCTTTAGTAGAGTTAGAGCTTGGTCGGGGGGGGGGCAGCCTTTCAGAGGCAGCGACTTGCTCAGGGGCAGCGTGAGTGTAAATCCATTGAACTTGCCTAAGTAGCCCTATGAGGTGTGAATACGAGAGGCCGCTTCCGATAACCGGTATACTTTCCACGAATTCCCACATCCTCCGCGTTCGAGATGGCGGGGGTATGGGCTGCTCGTACAGTTCGCCCGTAGGCGACAGCTCGAAAAGGTTCTCGCGAAGATTATCGTCGAAATCATTGTCGTGAATCTGCAGCACGACGAGAGCCGGGTTGTATTGAGGACCTTCGGTTCGCAAAAACTTGACCGCTCGTCCATTCCCGTTGTAGCCCAAGCCGGCATTGATCACAGGAATCTCACCTTTCGGACTACGTGCTGCTAGAGATTGGCGCACAAGGGCAGGAAATTCTTGACCATCGTTCACGCCGTAGCCGAAGGTGAAGGAATCCCCCAGGAATAGTATCGGCCGGCGAGATCGGGACTCTACCTCTGGTCCACGAAATCCCAGCGAGTTAGTTGTTACAATGGTCGTATACTCTCTGGTAGAGCTACGCTGAGCAGAGAAACTCCTTTTAAGGGACTTTCCATAATAAGGGTGGTAAATGACGAAGGTAGGACCCACTTCTCGTGCTGGTGCAAAGAGACGCACGGCTACCTCGCAAATCCCTAAACCTATTAGCAATGAAATGAGAAAGAGCACAAAGTTTTGTAAAAGACCATGCCGAGGGCGTAAAACAGTTTTCTGCTGCTTCATCAGACAAGCCTCCTTATTCTCCATGCGAGCGGCTCCTGTGATGCGTGCATAGTGGGCCCACCTTTTCCTTCCCCACATCGTGGCCAACGGTGTCTCGCTAGATGCGCCCTTGCGGCGAAGAAGCGCGGCAGAGGCCGTGGCGGAGCGCGTGGATTCTTAAGGTGCGGAAATGTGCGAACCGTTGTCTTGCACGTCCAGAAATGAGGCCATCCCATCGCTCGGTTGATGAAGGGGTGCGGGGGATGAACGAACGCCGTGCCGCTTTTCAGCGGTTTCTGCCGAACGCGTGGAGTGTGGTGCAACTCGCTCGTCGAGAAAACCGCGCTTTTCCTCCAGTGTCCACCCCGGCTTCACAACATGCTCTGCCAGCACATCCAACCGCTTGCGCATCAGCAAGAGCCAGATCTCGGCCCAATTAAGGCCCTCAAGCACCACCGTTCCTTCCGCAAGGAGTCGCTCCATCGAGAACGCCGTGGGCATCTCCGAGAAGTGCCGTGCTGGTTTCAGATGATGACTCAGGTGATACCCCTCGTGAAACATATCGTTCGGATCCAGCACATTGATGGCCTGGCGAAAGCGGTTGGCTGGTTCGGCGCCATCCACAAAACAATGCTGCGCCCAGGTAGCAATGGAAATGAGCCACAAACACGTGAAGAAGGGAATGACAAACACAACCAACGTTGCCCAGAGACTGACGGTGGCCAGAACAGAAACAGCAGTTCCGTAGGCGGCCATGCCAAGCAGTGTTCGCCCCATCAGCGTCCACTTTTGGCGCACCGCAAACGCCCACACCAGGCCGATTCCTGACTGGAACCAAAGTTTCCTGCGCAGAACAAACCGCGTGAAGTCCGACCAACTGCTGCGATCGTAGTGACCCGAAAAATCAAAATGGTCGTCGAGACTTCCCACGTGTGCGTGGTGAATCCAGACATGGCCGTTCTCGATTTCCGGGATCTCGCCGATTAGTGCACCGGTGACCCAGGGAATGTATCGGTCAAAAATTCCCCATGGGCGTTTGAACAACCCACGCGGGCGGTGACATGTCTGGTGCAAAGAGCTGAACACAAATTGGAACATCCAATTTCCGGGACCCAGCACCAACATGAGGTGGAACACAGCGTGAGCCACACTGAACTCGCGCACATAAAGGACAACCGCTGACGGAATAAGCACCAAGGAGGGCCAGATCGCAGCGTGCAAGATCAACGCGTCTCGAGGATCTTTCAAAACTCGAGCGGCCAGGAAATCGACCGGGGCGCTCGCCAGGCGCTTCGCAGGTTGCAGCACGGGCATCAGCCAGGGACGACTCACACGCATCACAGCGGCCGGCCATCGAAAGATCACGGGAAACAACGCCATTGTCAGCAATGTGAGCGGTCCGCACAACAGAACGCGCACGACCGCATCGAGGATCTCCAAACTGCGATGCATCCTCCCCGCGCCTTCAAGTCGCAGCCCAGGTCGCCCAACGTCCACGCTGTCACCTTCCCCCATTCCTGCTGACCTTTGTTGAGACCACCCCTGCGGTTTCACAGTTGCATCCCGAGATGCGGACTGGTGTACACAGCAGACATGCGCTCCCTCAACGCCGCCGTTCTTATCGCCGTCCTGACGACCACACAATGCAAGACCGCGGAGGAGCAACGTGCTGAATCCGCAAGCACCACCCAAGGACGCCGATCGTATTCAATAGAGCTCGCACAACCGAGCGAGCAGCCCACACGCATCAAGGGGAAACCCTCCCCCGAGGAAAAAAAATTCCCGGAGGAGGACCTGCTTTTTCATCCTTCAGCTCACAATTGCTCAGTTCACACTCGTTCTCGTCGTCACGCGATGCACGTTCTTGCTTTCCAAGATCTGCTGCTCCAGCGAATTGAGGAGCTCAGGATTCTGTTGCAGCGCCTCGCGGGCCTGCTCACGCCCTTGTCCCAACCGTTCTCCTCCCGCGCTGAGCCACGATCCGCTCTTTTCCATGATCCCTGCCGCTTCACCCAGATCAATCAGCTCTCCAAGCTCGATGCGTCTATTTGTACTCGCCCCGTAGAGCCTTGAGCTGCGGCAGAATGATGT
>Ga0081455_10007107_pt1 | contig 11855 bp, 12 predicted proteins | sample TabmetS3T2R1_FD_70207 | JGI IMG/M metagenome (GOLD analysis project Ga0081455, IMG submission 70207) | Tabebuia heterophylla rhizosphere microbial communities from the University of Puerto Rico - S3T2R1 | ecosystem: Host-associated > Plants > Roots > Rhizosphere ...
TGAGCCGGAGGAGCGTCCCCCAGTCACCGCGGCCTTGAGTAAGCCGATGTCCGCTTTACATCCAAAAGCGGACATGTGCAGCGCAGCAGGTCACGTCTGCTTTGGGCCAAAAGCGGACATCGGCAATGACGAAGCGCTTGCCCAATGTGCGAGAAATCCGAACAATTGCCACCCCACACCAGCTCAAGGAGAAATTTATGCTCCGCGCGTTTGTGCTCGCCCTTTGTTGCACTGTTCCGGCCTTTCTGCCCGTCGAGAGTCATGCCCAAAACACCTTCAAGGTGACGCTGCTGGGCACGGCGTCCCCTTCGCCACGACCCACGCGTATGGGACCGAGCACCCTGGTCGAGGCGGGCACGCAGCGCCTGCTGTTTGATGCTGGCCGCGGTGTGCCTGTGAGGCTGTGGCAAATCAAAGTACCGATGGGCACGATCGATGCCTTGTTTGTTACGCACTATCACTCGGACCATGTGTCCGGGATCCCGGACCTCTGGTTGACCGGGTGGCTGTCGCCGCCGTTTGGTCGGCGCAAGACGGCGTTCCACGTGGTCGGTCCGACCGGCGCGAAATCGCTGATGGAAAATCTCGACAAGGCCTATGCGCTCGACAAGTCGATCCGCATCTCGGATGAGAAGCTTCCGCCAGAGGGTGTCGCGATTAAGGTCGACGAATTCGACAAAGATGGCGTCGTCTACGAAAAGGACGGCGTAAAAGTTATTGCCTTTGAGGTTGATCACGGCGCGGCGATCAAGCCGGCTTATGGCTACCGGATCGAATATAACGGTCACGCTGTCACCATTTCTGGCGACACGCGCTACAACGAGAACGTGATCAAATACGGCACCGGTGCCGATGTTCTAATTCATGAAGTGGGAATGGCGCGGCCAGAGCTAATGTCGAACGTCTTCGTGCAGCGGATCATCGATCATCATACGACGCCGAAGGACGTCGGTCGGGTCTTCGCCCAGGCTAAACCCAAGCTCGGCGTCTACACGCACATAGTGATGCTCAGTAGCGAAAAAATTCCGGAGCCGACCGTGGACGATCTCATCGCCGAGACGCGGCAGACTTACTCAGGGCCGTTAGAGGTGGGCGATGACCTCACCTCGTTCGAGATCGGCGATACGGTGACAGTAAAGCGATTCAAGCCGTAGTTGGCCGATGTCCGCTTCGGACCGCAAATGGTCATGTCTGCTTTACACCCAGTAGCGGACATGTGCGGTGCAAACGCTGATGTCTGCTAAGGGTCAAAAGCAGACATGTGCGGCGCAAAAGGCCATGTCCGCTTTGGCCCCAATAGCGACCGCAAGAGCGGACCTCGGATATTCGGGCCCGTTTAGTACGCGGCCTAGCTTCCCGTCTCGCCGTGAATTTCCGGGAAGAAATAATCCTTCCATGATTCCGGCTTCACCTTAAGCGTGCCGACTTCCGTCATGAAGTTGGCATACTTCATGGTGTTCTCCGGCGTCATGGTCCAGCGCACCTGCGGCCCGGCTACGATCTTGCCGACCATGTCGAGCGATAGCTTCGATTTTGAATCCTCGATCCACAACGCAGCCGCTGCCTTCTTGTCCTTATTGACGATCTCGGTCGCTTCTTTGAGCGCTGCGACCAGCGCCTTGTATAGCACCGGATTTCCATCCCGGAACTTGGCGGGCGCCCAGAGCGCGGTGAATGTGTGCGAGCCTCCCATCACGTCGAAAGAATTGAGCACCGTGTGGATGTCGGGGTTTTCCAGCTGCTGGTACTGAAACGGCGGCACGCTGAACACAGCGGTGATCTCCGAGCCCCCTTTCATCAGCGCGACGGTGGCGTCGGGCGGGGACATCGACACCGTCTGCGCGTCGAGCCTGTTGAAGTTTTTTTCGCCCCAGGCCTTGGCCGCAGCCATTTGTAGTGTGATCGCCTGCACCGACACCTTTACTGCCGGCACCGCGATGCGGTCGGTGTCCTTGAATTCTTTGATCGTCTTGACGTTCTTGTCGCGCGCATTGAGCAGGAATGGCTGCGAGGAAAGCGCGCTGATGCCTCGCACTTCCTGCGGCGTTCCTTTGGTGCGGGACCAGAGCACGAGCAGCCCCGGCACACCGCCGGAGGCAATGTCAATGTTGCCGGAGATCAACGCCTCGTTGACTGCGGCAGGGCCGTTGAAGGTGTGCCAGGTCACCTTGACCTGTGGGACCCCGAGCGCCTGGGCGTGCTTCTCGATCAGCTTCTGATGCTCCATGACATTAAGCTGCAGATAGCCCATGGAGAATTGCCGCGCGAGGCGGATTTCCGGCACCTGCGCCGCCGCGGGCAGCACCGGCACCAGGGCGGCGGTTACACCAAGAATGCGAAGAATGGCCCTATTCATCACTCTTTCCTCCACTTTGTTTTTCGTTATCGTTGCATGCCCCAGAGCTTGACCGTGCGTGCTTCGATCGCCCGGAAGATCACCGCCTCGACCAGCAGGCCGATTACGATCACCGCCAGGAGCCCGGCGAAGACACGCGCGGTGTCCAGTTCCGAGCGCGCAGCGAAGATGTACCAGCCCAGCCCACCCGAGCGGGATGATGCCCCAAACACGAGTTCTGCGGCAATCAAGGTACGCCAGGCGAACGCCCATCCAATCTTCAATCCGGCCAGAATGGACGGGAATGCCGCCGGGATCAGGATAAGCACCACGTAGCGCACGCCCCTGAGGCCGAGATTCCGCCCGCTCATTCGCAGGGTCTCCGGCACGGCGCGGAAGCCGGTCAATGTGTTGAGAGCGACGGCCCACAGCACCGAGTGCACGATGACGAAGACCAGCGACGGAGTGCCGAGCCCGAACCAGATGAGCGCCAGCGGCAACAGGGCGATCGCCGGCAGCGGATTGAACATCGCGGTCAGTGTGGAGAGAAAGCGCGCGCCGAACTCGCTCGCCACCGCCAGCGTGGTGAGCACGGCGGCGCAAGCAAGGCCGGCGGCATAGCCGATGACCAGCGCGCGCATGGTGGCGGCGACGCGCATGGCAAGTTCGCCCTTATCCTCCCAGGCCACCCGGATCGTGTCGGTGAAGGTGGGAAACAGCAGCGCGTAGTTGAGCCAGCGTGCATAGGCCTCCCAGATCACGATCAGCAACACGATGATGGCTGCGCGCTGCACCGCGTCGTTGCGCAGGATGCGTTCGGCGAGCGGCAAGGGCCGCTCGATGTCACCGATCCCGCTCGCATCGATCGGCGACCGCTCGAATTCCGGGCGCTGCGTGCTCATGCCGGGACCTTGGCGTCGTCGTCGAGCAAAAGGCCGTGGATGCGCTTGGCCATGGCGCCGAATTCCGGCGCGTCGAGATTGGAGAAATCAAACATCGACGTATCAAGCTCTGCGCGCACGCGGCCGGGATGCGGCGTCAGGATGAGGATGCGCGAGCCGACGATCATTGCTTCCTCGATGGAGTGGGTGACGAACAGCATGGTGAATCGCAGCTGATTCCACAGCGCCAGCAATTCCTGCTGCATCGCACGGCGGGTCAGCGCGTCGAGCGCGGCGAACGGCTCGTCCATCAACAGGATGTCCGGCTCCAACGCCATGGCGCGCGCGATGGCGACGCGCATCTTCATGCCGCCCGACAGCATGTGCGGATAGATGTCACGGAACGGCGTCAACTTCACCTTGTCGATCGCAGAAAGCGCGCGCTGTCGCGCTTCCTTGCGGGGGAACTTATGCGTCACTTTCATCGGGAAGAGCACGTTCTGCTCGACGGTCTTCCACGGCATCAGCTGCTCGAATTCCTGGAACACCATCATGCGATCGGGCCCGGGCTCGCGTACGTCTCGGCCACGAATACGCACCGATCCCTCGACCGGCGCCATGAAACCGCCGACCGCCTTGAGCAGCGTCGATTTCCCGCAGCCGGACGGCCCGAGGATTACGTAACGATCGCCCTCGCGGACATTGAAGTCGACGTTAAATGTGGCGGTGACCAGATGACGGGCAGTCTTGTACTGGAGCGTGACGCCGTTGACCTCGAGGAGGCAGTCGCCCTCAGCACGCATATCAACCCCCGGCAGCCCAAGCCCGCTCAGGCGACGGCGGAGAGCCTATTGCCAGCGACCGACTTGTACCAGTCGAGAATCTGCTCGCCGTTCCAGTGCAGCACGCCTTCGTGCCTGTTCAGGTAGTCGTAGATCTGCTCGAGGTATTTGATCCGGTGCGGCTGGCCGCTGATGTAAGGATGGATTGCGAGCGTGCAGAACTTCGCGCGCTTGGCGCTCTCGGCATAGAGCCGGTCGAACTGGTCCTTCACCAGCTGCAGCAGATAGTCGCTGTTGTGGTGCTGGATGATCATCACCGGAATATCGTTGCATTCAATGGTGTAGGGCAGGGTGACCAGCGGGCCCTTGGTGGTTTTGATGACCGTCGGCTCGTCGTCGTACACCCAGTCGCCGATATATTTCACGCCCGCCGCGGCAAGCAGATCTGGCGTCTCCAGCGTCTGGGTGAGGCCGGGTCCGAGCCAGCCGACCGGCCGCTTGCCGCAGAACTTTTCCATGATGTCCATGGTGCGGCTGATCATGCCGGCCTGGTCGGCCTCCTTGTGGATCGGGCCCTGCTCGTAGGCATGGCCCATGAATTCCCAGCCGGCGTCTCGCGCTTCCTTGGCGACGCGCGGATAGTCCTCGCAAATGCGCGCATTCGCGGCGAGCGTCGGCTTGATGCCGAGTTTCTTGAACAGTTCGAAGAAGCGCCAGCAGCCAACCCGCATTCCGTATTCGTGGAATCCCCAATGCACGACATCGGGCATCAGCGGCACGCCGGTCGGCGCCGGGAGCAGTTGCCGTGCCATCGGCTTGCCGATGTCCCAGACCTCGTAATTGACAATGGTCCAGAACACGATGCGCGCATTGCCGGGCAGCTTGAGCGGCGGGCGGTCCACGATCGCGGAATACTCGGCGCGCTCGCGGGGGATCATTGGATTGGCCATGACTGATTTTTACCTCGTCCCTTCAGACGGGTAGAATGTCACGCCGTCGCGGCCACGCGCAACCCGACCAGCCTTTCGAGCGTGGCCGTGTCCTTCAGCAGCTGCGGCGACGGCGCGCGATGCGCCACGGCGCCGCGCTCCAGCACGATGGCTTCGGCCGTCAATTCCAGCGCGATATCGGTGTGCTGCTCAACCAGGATGATAGCGATCTTCCGGTCAGACAGCATCAGCTTCATCGCGGCGGTAAGCTCGTCAACGATCACCGGAGCCAGGCCTTCGAACGGCTCGTCCAGCAGCATCAGCGCCGGATTGGTCATCAGTGCGCGCGCGATTGCCAGCATCTGCTGCTCGCCGCCGGACAGTTGATTGCCCATGTTGCCGCGGCGCTCAGCGAGGCGCGGAAACATCTTGAAGACCGCATCGAGATCCCACGGCCCCAGCCGCGACGCCACGGTGAGGTTTTCCTCGACCGAGAGCGACGGGAAGATCTCGCGTTCCTGCGCTACCCAGCCGATGCCGTTGGTCGCGCGGCGATTGGGCACCGTGCGCGAAATGTCTTGCCCGCGCCAGCCGATGCTGCCACCGCGCATTTGCGTGTACCCCATGATCGTCATAAGCAGCGTTGACTTGCCGACGCCGTTGCGGCCGAGCACGGCGAGGCTGCCGTGCTCCGGCAGATCGAGCGATATGCCGTGCAACACCACGGCGTCGCCGTAGCCGGCGGTCACGTTGTCGAGCTTGAGAAGCGATTCAGCCATGTTTGCGCTTGCCCAGGTAGACTTCACGGACGCCCGGATCGGCCGAGATTTCAGCCGGCGTGCCTTCGGTAAAGATCGCGCCGCCGACCAGCACAATGATGTGGCTGGCGAAGCGGAACACGACATGCATGTCATGCTCGATGAACAAAAGAGTGAGGTCGTCCGACAATCCGGCAACAGCCTCGAACACTTCGCCGGTTTCTTCCGGCGGCACGCCGGCGGCGGGCTCGTCGAGCAGCAGGACCTTCGGCCGCGTTGCGAGCGCCAGCGCGATCTCGAGCAGGCGCTGGCGTCCGTAAGGCAACTCGCGCGTGACCTGATAGCAGGAGTCGCCCAGCTTCAGCCTGCGCAGGATGTCATAGGCCTCGTCGATCGTTTCGCCGTGCGAGCCCACGCCCCGCCAGAACTGCCCGGCCTGGCCGCGACGCTCGGCGACCGCCAGCGTGACCGCTTCGAGCGCATTGAGGCCAGCGAACAGCGTGTTGATCTGGAATGTACGCGCCAAGCCACGCCGTACCCGCGCCTGCGGCCCGAGCGCGGTGATGTCGTCGCCGCCCAGGAAAATCTGGCCGGCATCGGGCGACAGCATGCCGGTCATCAGATTGATCAAGGTAGTCTTGCCGGCGCCGTTCGGCCCGATGAGGGCGTAGCGGGCGCCGACCGGGAGATCGATCGCGATGTCGCGCGCGACCGGCAACGAACCGAATGCTTTCGATAGGCCGCGTGTGCCCAAAGCGATCGTGCCTTTCGATTGTGCGGTCGGGCTCATTTGCCTCTCCACCGCGCGTAGAAGTGAGACAGCCCGCCGAGGATGCCGTTCGGAAGGACCATGACGACAGCCACCAGCAGCACGCCGATCCAGAAGTACCAGTACTGCGGTGCAATACCGGAGAACTGGTCGCGCGCGACCATGAAGATGATGGCGCCGATCAAGCCGCCATAAAGGCGGCCGGCGCCGCCGAGCACCAGCATCACCAGCACGTCGGCGGAGCGCTGGAAGCTGATCGATTCAAGCGAGACGCTCTCGGTGGTCTGCGTCAGCAGCGCTCCGGCAAGACCGGCCATGGCTGCGGCAATCGTGTAGGCCTTGCGGATATGGGCGAGGCTGTCGGCGCCGATCGCCGGCATACGCACCCAGTTTTCGCGAATGCCACGAAGCGCAAGCCCGAAAGGCGAATTGATCAGACGCCGCGCGCCCAGGAAAACGAGGAAGAGAACGACCAGCGAATAGGTGTAGGCGGTGTATCCGTAGAGATCGAATTTGAACAGGCCGAGCACGGGCCACATCGACACGCCCTGCAGGCCGTCGCTGCCGCCCGTGAGCCAATGCGCGCGATTTGCCGCTTCGAAGGCGAGCAGGCCAAGTCCGAGCGTAATCATGATCAGCGTGAAATGCCGGAAGCGTGCAATCATGAAGCTCACGGCAAAGCCAACGAGGCCCGCGATAGCTGTCGCTGCGACAAGGCCGGTCAGCGGTTCGCCCCAGCCGTGCTTCGCGAGCAAGCCCGCCGAATAGGCGCCGATCCCGAAAAAGGCCGCGTGGCCGAGTGAAACGACGCCCGCATAGCCCAGGATAATGTCGAGCGAGAGCGCGAACAGGGCCGTGATGGCGATCTGGCTTGCCAGCGACAGGTAGTTGGGAAACAGCACGAAGGGCAAAAGCGTCGCCAGCCAGAACGCGATTTCAAGCGGATGCCAGCGGCTCTGCGCCTGCAGATAGCCCTGCGGTGTCATGGCTGCGGAGCGGCTAGCCACACTCATAGCCGGCACCTTTTCGCTCATCCCCGCGAAAGCGGGGATCCAGGGCAGCAATTCGCCAAAGCTGAAATGTGGGCTCTGGATTCCCACTTGCGCGGGAATGAGCGGAGCAAGTTGCGCGCGCGTCCCTCATCCTCACCGCCTCCCGAACAGGCCGGCGGGACGCCACATCAGCACCACCACCATGACCAGGTAGATCAGGAAGGCGCCGAGCTCCGGCGCGTAATATTTACCCGCGACGTCGCTGACGCCGATCAGCATTGCTGCGGCGAACGAGCCTGCAATAGAGCCGAGTCCGCCGACCGAGACAATGATCAGCACATAGACGAGAAAGGTGAAGGCGAAGTTCGGATCGAGGCCGACGATCTCGATCGCCAGCGCGCCGCCGAGGCCGGCGAGACCGGAGCCGAGCGCAAAGGTCGCCGCGAATGTGCGGTCGACATCGATGCCAAGGCCGCGCGCCATGCGCTGATTGTCCACGGCCGCACGCACCTGCGCGCCGAAGCGGGTGTATTCAAGGCCGGCGACGAGGAGAACCGTCACCACGAGCGCGGTGCCGACCAAAAACAGCCGGTATTTGCCCAGCCCGAGGCCGAGGAAATCGACCCCGCCGCGCAGCAGCGCCGGCGTTTCGACCGGTTGCTGCGTGGTCCCGAAAATATAGGCGGCGATCGCCACCGAGATGAAGGCAAGGCCAATCGTCAGCAACACCTGATCGAGGTCGCTCGACCGGTAGAGCCGGCGGTAGAGCGTGCGCTCGAGCACGACGCTGACGATCGCAGCGGCAAGAAATGCCAAAGGCAAAGTGGCCAGGAACGGCCAGTTAAAGTCATTGACCAGCGTGATCGAAACGTAGCCGCCAAGCATCCCGAACGCGCAATGCGCGAGGTTGACGAAGTTCATCAGGCCAAGCGTCACTGACAGGCCGACTGACAGCACGAACAGCAACATGCCGTAGGCAATGCCATCGAACAGGACGCCGAAGACCGGAGGCAGCATGTTGCGGTTGGGGTGCCTTGGTTATCCGTTCATCCCCGCGCAAGCGGGGATCCAGAATCACAGTCGATCTTTAATCTTAGCACTGGATTCCCGCTTGCGCGGCAATGAGCGGGTCCCCGCAGTGATAGACGAATGGGACGACCTCACGGTCGCCCCATTTGATCAGGCGCTGTGTGCCCGTTCACTTGTGCGTAGGATCTTTCACGTTCGGGATCGTCTCGAACTCGACGTTGACGATGTTGTTGCCGACCTTTTCAACCCGGCGGATGTAGATGTTCTGCACGATGTCGCGGGTTGCCGGGTCGATCGAGATCGGGCCGCGCGGGCTCTCCCACTTCATCCCCTTGGCGGCTGCGATGAGGGCATCACCGTCGGTCTTGCCGCCGGTCTTCTTGAGCGCCTCATAGATGAGATGCATGCCGTCATAGCCGCCGACCGCGAAGAAGTCGGGATTACGCTTGTATTCGGCGTTAAAGGCCTTCACGAAGTCCGTGTTCATCTTGGACTTGTGATTGTAGTCGTAGTGCCACGCGCTCAGGCGCCCGAGCGCGAGATCGCCGAGGCTCTTGATGGCCGTTTCGTCGACTGGCTCCCCGGTGCTCAGCAACTTGACCTTTTTCGGGTCGATGGCGCGTTCGGCGAACGCCTTGCCGAGAGCTGCCGGCTGTGCGCCACCCGGGATGAATATGAAAATCGATTCCGGATTGAGATCCTTCGCGCGCTGCACGAAGGCCGAAAAATCCGGATTGGCGATCGGCATACGCACGGATCCGACGACTTCGCCGCCCGCCGCCTTGAATGCCTTCTGGAAGGCAGCTTCGGCATCAAGGCCGGGGCCGTAGTCGGTGACCATCGTGTAGACTTTCTTCACCCCGCCCTTCTTTGCGGCCCAGGTGCCGAGCGTGTCACCGATCATCGGCAAGGTCATCGACACGCGAGCGATGTACGGTGATTTCTCGGTAATGACGGACGTTGCCGCGTTCATGACGACCATGAATTTCTTGGCTTCGTCGGCGACGCTTGCCGCACCGAGCGCTTCCGGCGTCAGCGCAAATCCGGTCAGAATATCGGCCTTGTCGCGGACGACGAGCTCCTGGGCGAGACGTTTGGCAACGTCCGGATTCGGGCCGCCGGTATCCTTGCGGATGATCTCGATCTTCTTGCCGGCGACCTTGTCGCCGTGCTGCTTCATATAGAGCTTGATACCGTTGTCGATCTGCGCCGACGTGTCAGCAAACTGGCCCGAAAAGGCGGTGATGACGCCGATTTTAATCGTGTCCTGGGCATTGACCGCACCGGGCAGCATCGCTGCCACGAGCAAAGCTACGCCGGCAAACAGCGAGCGTTTCATGATTTCCTCCCCTAACCGCTGCTTCTGTTATTACCGCTACAATGCCTGACCTTCCGGGCAAAGAAAAGCACCGCGAACCGGCGTTCGCGGCGCCAATGGTTGGATGCCTGACTATTAGCGTACAAACAGTCGCATCTAGCCCAGCGACAAAGTCGCGCGCTCGTATTGGCCGTTGCCCATCTTTCCCTCCGGGAAGATGCCGTGGGACGCGATCCACTCGAACGACTCTTCATACACCTCCTTGGTATAGGGCTCGAACACCAGCCGTTCGCCGGGTCCCCAGCGCCTGGTATCCATCTTGTCGTGGAAACGGTCGGGGAATTCCTTCTTGTAATAATGAGTATAGAGCTCGGGCCGCAGGTCGATGTCGCGCTGCGCCTTGCGCAGGGCGCGGAAGAACTTGCGCAGGTCTTCCGGATCGGGATCGCCATGGATCATGGTGCCGATCATGAAGGTGCAGTCAATCACCTTCCGGAAGCCGAGCTGCTCGGCGAAGTAATAAGGCCCGCCAAACAGATGCACCGCCGGGGCCTTGCCCTCGAACAGTTTCTCCATGCGCGCGAACAACATGCCGTCGGAATAGACCAGGTTGATCTGTTCCGGCTTGAGGTACTGCTCGAGTGCCTGCACCGTCGAATAGTGACTGCCGGATTGATAGCCAACCGAAACCGGGACGCCGGCAAGACCGGCCGGGGTCTTGATCTTGGAATCGGCGGCGACGAATACGCCTGCCGGCGCGACCGAGTAAACATCGCTGTACATTTTGCCGTGGCCGTTGGATGCCGCGACGTTCACCGTCCAGTGGCAGGCGCAGCTGACATTTGATTTGCGGCCTTCCTCGAAAGACTGATAAGCGCCGACCTTGTCGCCCTTGTCGTGGATCTTGCCATCGGTCGAGCGCATCAGCTCGCGGAATTCGTACTCTAGGCCTTCCTTGCGGAAATAATCCTTTTCCTCTGCCACCCATTCCTGCAGGCGGAAATGCGGTTCGATGAGGAATTTCGCCATGTCGTCCTCCCTTGAATTCTAGCAGCAGCTTGTGTCGTGAGCGTTGTCGCGCTCGGCCACACGCCGGGCGCGGATCATCTTGACGTGGTCATCCATCAGCGCGCGGGCGCCGGCGGCGTCGCGCAGCTCAATGAGGTCGGTGAGCTGGGTGTGAATTTCGAGAATGTGGCGCGCGAGCTTCGGCGTCGCGGTGACATTGCGGCGTGGCCAGGACACGTGCTCGAGCGAAATGAGCTGCACCACGAGCACGCGGTTGTGCGAAGCCTCGGCCACGGCGAGGTGGAAGTCGCGCGACAACCGGGTGAAGGCATCCAGGTCGCCGATGGATTCTCCGGCCTGACGCAGCAGGGCTCGCAATTTGGCGATATCGGCGGTGGTCGCGTTTTCGGCGGCGAGCTCGGCGCCGAGCGTCTCGATTGCGCGCTGCGCGTCCATGATTTCAGAGGCGGAAACGCCGGTGAGATCAAGCTGCACGGCGAGCGCTTCTGCGAACAGGCGCGGATTGCCTTGGGCGATGCGCGCGCCGCCACCCTTGCCCATGCGGATTTCAACGATGCCAAGCGCCTCGAGCGTGCGCAGCGCATCGCGCGCTACGATCCGGCTTGCGTCGAAACGGGCGGCGAGGTCTTTTTCGGTGCCGAGGAAGTCGCCGGGCTTGAGCTTCTTGGCGAAGAGCGCGTCGCGGACCCAGGCAACGATCTGCGCCGACAGCGATGAGGAGCGGCCCGCAAACATGATACGGGCGGTCAGCTCGCCACTCATCCTCACCGGTTGCCGAAGCGCGGTTCGCGGCATGCTCGGATCCCTTCAGACCCTCGGATTATGCTCCGGCTATTAAAATAGTAAAGATGATATCTTTAACGAGAGTGGGCGAATTTGTGGGGGTTCCAGCCATCGCCATTCCCGTGCACTTGACTTTATTCCTATAGGATATTATTCACAATGCGTCCGGCTCAATCGAGGGGCGTCATCTAGAGGCGTCTGATGATGGAGCAGGATGCGGCGCCCGCGGGCGGGAGACGAACGCGCCTCC
>Ga0081455_10007108_pt1 | contig 11855 bp, 7 predicted proteins | sample TabmetS3T2R1_FD_70207 | JGI IMG/M metagenome (GOLD analysis project Ga0081455, IMG submission 70207) | Tabebuia heterophylla rhizosphere microbial communities from the University of Puerto Rico - S3T2R1 | ecosystem: Host-associated > Plants > Roots > Rhizosphere ...
AGGAGTCCCAACAACAAACGCTACAACTAATGTTACTACCCCATCAGGAGTCCCAACAACAAACGCTACAACTAATGTTACTACCCCATCAGGAGTCCCAACAACAAACGCTACAACTAATGTTACTACCCCATCAGGAGTCCCAACAACAAACGCTACAACTAATGTTACTACCCCATCAGGAGTCCCAACAACAAACGCTACAACTAATGTTACTACCCCATCAGGAGTCCCAACAACAAACGCTACAACTAATGTTACTACCCCATCAGGAGTCCCAACAACAAACGCTACAACTAATGTCACTGGCCCATTGGTATCTGCAGAAAGAAATCACGCTCTTGAAATAGTGAAGAAAGTATTAGGAATTCCATAAGGGAATTTCGGAACAAATCATAAGCTGCATTGATACTTTGTTCTTCATTTAACTTTTGTTGAATTTTTTCTGGGATTGCATTACACAATAAAACTTAATTATGAACAAACTGAAATCTGAAAATTTTATGTCCTGTTCTGGGGATACAGCATATAGTGTCATTTGACTGTGCCAAGCTTTTTAAAAAAAATAGAAATAATCCTTCACGAGAGTTTATAGTCTAGGGTCAGTATCTATACATTCCATAAATAGTACATTCATGATGAATCCACAAATAATCATGTTATTTCTAGTTATATTACGTTCCTAGATCATTTGCAATATGAAATGATTGTATTTGACATCAATGTAAATATCACAGATTTTTCTTGAATTGTTGGTTCAAATATCTAAGGGACTTCCGACTTTGCGTATGTAATCAGAGGAGAATACTAATTTTTTTAATCGTATACGAAAATATAGATACTATAGTATATAAGAAATAAATGGTATTGGTAAACGATGATGTCATAGATGAGGAGTACATTCGATTCTATTTGGCAAAATGAGGGTTACGATTATGATTTAGCCTGCATGGAAATAGCCAATAAATTAAGTCAACTGGAAGAACTTTCACTAAAAGGCATATCTTCGTTTATTAGAGACGTCTCATCTAAATATCACCTATCAAAAACTCCCAAATTTCAAGATATTGTAAAATATTTACCAATTGACAGTAATTTACGAAAAACAATGATGGTTAAGCCTATCAAAACTGCATCTGGCGTGCTCGTAATTACGGTCATGGCAAAACCCTACGACTGTCCTCATGGAAGATGTATTTACTGCCCTGGAGGGAAAGAACTCAATATTCCATTAAGTTATACAGGGAAGGAACCGGTAACAAGACTGGCACAAAAATTAGATTATGATCCAAAATACCAGATAATCTCAAAACTAGAACAAGAGTATTCAAGAGGTCATAACATTTCGAAAATAGAGTTAGTGATTGTTGGCGGAACTTTTCCTTTTATGCCTGAGGATTATCAACGAAATTTTATAAAAAAATGCTTTGAAGCACTAAACGGTAGTGAATCTGTCTCTCTCCAAAAAGCACAGGAACTAAATGAGACAAGTGACATTCGTTGTGTAGGCTTCACAGTAGAGACAAAACCAGATTATTGCAAGGAATCACACATAGATTTAATGCTTGAACTAGGTATAACCCGGGTTGAGATAGGTGTCCAAACATTAAGTGAAAATGTTTACAAGATTACTAACAGAGGCCACACAATTCAGGATGTCTATCAGTCGTTTCAAATCGCAAAAGACGCCGGATACAAAATTGTGGCTCATATGATGCCTGGATTACCCGGTTCTAATCCAGAAAAGGATCTCGAAGATTTTAAAAAACTTTTTGAAGATTCACGTTTAAAACCTGACATGCTAAAAATTTATCCTACGTTACTGCTAAGAGATACTGGTCTGGCAAAGTTGTACAAAAAAGGAGTTTATAAACCGTACCCGGATGAAGTTTTTACAGATTTACTACTTGAAATAAAAAAAGTTGTGCCTCCATGGGTAAGAATTATGAGAATTCAACGTGAGATAGAATCAGAGGATATTCTTTGTGGCTATAAGAGTAGTAATATTAGGCAAATACTTCAACAAAAATTAAGAGATCAAGGGTTACAATGCAATTGTATTAGGTGTCGAGAGGTGGGACTAAAAAGATTAACAAATTATACTGATATTAAAATAAGTCCTAAGCGAATAGATTACGATTCTTCAAATGGTAAAGAAGTGTTTTTGAGTCTAGAAAATGATGACAAAAATATCTTATTTGGTTTTTTGAGATTAAGAAAATTAGGTAAACCTCATAGGCCAGAATTGAGAGAAAAAGATGGAAGTCCATCAGCAATTGTTCGTGAGCTACATGTGCTAGGACAATTAGTAAATATTGGCAACGATAATGATTTTCCGATTACTTCTTTTCAACACATTGGATATGGTTCTAAATTGTTACAAATTGCTGAAAATATAGTTAAAAATGAATTTGGATTGAATTCTATTTCAATAATAAGTGCGATAGGGACCAGAAGATATTACAAAAAATTTGGATATGAACTAAATGGACTATACGTATCCAAGGAATTGTAATGATATGAAGAGAGAAGTCATAGGTAGAGGAACTTGGGTTGATAAAATCGCTTCTACGATTATTAGTAGAGAACAAGAAATTGGAAGACCGCTGAAGCTGGTATCAGTTGAGAGTGGTCTAGGAGCATCTGGTTTTCCACATATTGGTAGTCTTGGGGATGCAGTCAGGGCACATGGAGTTTCCCTTGCCATAAAAAACTTAGGTTACGATTCAAAGTTAATTGCGTATTCTGACGACTTGGATGGATTGCGAAAAATACCGACAGGCCTTCCTGAATGGTTAGTTGATTATATTGGAAAGCCCGTTTCTAATATTCCTGATCCTATTGGTCAATGTCATGATTCATACGGATCTCACATGAGCAGCTTGTTGCTTGAAGCGTTAGATAGACTAGGGATAAATTACGAATTTCTAAATGCAGCAAAAGTATATGGAAATGGGTTATTAACAAACCAAATAGATATGATTTTATCAAATGCACTGGATCTTGGTAACAAGATTGAGGAAATCGTAGGTCAATCAAAATATATAGAATTACTCCCATATTTTCCAATATGTGAATCATGTGGAAGACTTTATGTGGCCCACGCTGAAAAATACATACGAGAAGAAAGAAAAGTAAGTTATATCTGTAACGGGACCAAATTGGGTAGCAGTGATGTGAAAGGATGTGGTTATACTGGTGAAGTCCCAATATCAGTTGGCAAGGGAAAACTCGCGTGGAAAGTAGAATTTGCCGCAAGATGGAGTGCTCTTAATATAAGGTTCGAGGCATATGGCAAGGACATAATGGATTCAGTAAGAGTGAATGACTGGGTGTCGGACGCTATACTGAATTATGCTCATCCCTTACATGTAAAATATGAGATGTTCCTTGATAAGGGAGGAAAGAAAATAAGCAAGTCTCTCGGAAATGTGTTTACTCCTCAGGTATGGCTACGATATGGAACTCCACAATCTCTTTTATTACTTTTGTTTAAGCGAATAACCGGGACTAGACAAATAGGTATTGATGATATTGCTACTTTAATGGAAGAATATGACATCTGTGAGGATATTTATTTTGGTAAAACGAAAGAAAAAAATGAGGATAAACTAATAAAAATGAAAGGACTATACGAATATGTTAATCACTTAAAATCAACTGATAAACCATCTCAACATGTTCCTTATATGCTCATGGTTCAGCAGGCGTCTTTTTTTACAGGAGCTGATAGAATAAAAAAGATCTTCGATAGATTGCTAAAATATAAGGTTGCAACTCATTTAACTCCTGATTTAGAACTAAAAATTCAATTAGCATGTAACTGGTCAGATGATCATGTATCGACGCAAAAATTTGATATTATATTGACTGACAAGGAAAAGATGATAATCAGAAAGATCCTAGATAAGCTTGAATATGCAGTAGATGGAGAATCGAAGCCTGACGCAGAGAAAATACAACAATTGATATATGAAACTTCAAATCAAAACGAAGAGGAACCAAGAAAAATATTCAAATTGATGTATAAGATGTTAATAAACGCAGATAGTGGCCCTAGATTAGGTGGATACATTACTGATCTTGGCTTGCATAGAACACGTTCTTTAATTGATTCCTATGTCTCATAATATGTGAATATTAGTCAAATCTTCTAATATTAGCACTGATCTGTTTGCCTTTGCAGAAAACTTAAATGCAGATAATTCCACTAATTTTGCAAAAGCCGTTCATTTTTCAACTCGCCTAATTTAGGTCAATATTTTGGGGTGCAACCTAATTCTCAAAACATATAGGCAAGACATTGAATCTAGTAATTGGAGGTTACATTTAGATTGTCATTGGATTTCAAAAAAATGATTGAAATACTCCTAGAGCAGAAGCCAGATGTTAATTTAGAGCAGTTAAAAGAACTCATTGAAGAAAAAAAAAGAAAGATAGGTGCTGGCTACTTAACCGATCAGGGAGCCCTGTTCCTTGTTGCAGCTGATTTAGGCGCATCTTTTGATAATGTTCAACGTACAAAACGAGGAATTAAAGATCTGTATATCGGGGCAAGAGATCTAGACTTAACCGTACGACTTCTCAGTATTTATCCTACAAGGGTTTTTACAAAAAAAGATACAAATGAAAGAATTGAAAGTAGAACTATTTCTGTCTATGACGCTGGTGGCAGCATAAAGGCAAGGCTATGGAATAATTTAACACACGTGATTGAGGAAAACGCGTTCAAACCAGGGGATTTAATCCGAATAAAGAATTGCTATGTTAAAAGTGCCCTCAATGGAAAACCTATAATAAATATTGGGGATGGTGGCAACATTTATCCCTACGAAGGTAATGATATCAGCATTCCAGATCTAGATGGTATTACATCAAATATTGATAGCGTTCAAGCAGAAAAAGAGAATGCGGTAATATCCGGATTAATAAGTTCTACTCCCAGGATAATAGAATTCTCTGACTCCCGAGGCGAAAGGAAAAAATCATTACAAACAATGTTATCAAATGAATCTGGTGATAGGAAACTAAGAGTTGCTTTATGGAATGTTGACGAAGATAGTTTACCCAGATTTTTTCAAGTGAATTTTCCAATAAGAATCATTGGAGCGCGCATCAAAGATGGTAACTTGCAATATGGCAACGGTGACTTTGAGATTCATGGTGACGAAGGTACAATTATAGAGTTGAAGGAAAAACCTCAAGATTATGAGGTTCATACTATTCGAATAATATCTGATGGACGAAGTGATAATAATAGTGTCAATTATATTGGCGTAGATAAGGATAAAAACTTAGTTTATGTTAATCTTGAAGGATTAAAGTCGAATAATGTAAATCTCAATTCCGTAATAGACTGCACTCCAAGCAGGATATTTGGCAATATGGTATTTCTAAAGGAAGATTCGTATTTAGAATTAGTAGAAAATAATTCACTTCCTAGAATTGAAGAATGTGTTTCTAAAATCAAAGACATCAAGATAGTTGGGGACTCCTACATAATAGAATCAATTATTTTACAACAACCAAATACTACACAAGTTAACACGAAGAATGGTGAAATGGTTTCGGTCACCGATACCCTGATAGGAGATGATACGGCTGAAATGCGACTAGTCGGTTGGCGCGATAGCAGCGCTGAACTAGAAAGGCTAAAAGTTGGTGACAGAATAAGGATTATAGGAGCTGTATTAAATACCGGGCGGGAAGGAAAATTGGAGCTGACGCTAAGAAAAGATACCTTAATTAATAACCTTTTGTAATAGCAAAAAAGACTTTAAGTAAAGACATGTAATGACTGAATATTAATACTTGGATTTTACATTTCAGAAATCTTTCGACTCGTGTATTAGTCTTAATCCAAATCCAAAGAATTCCATCGTAAAATTATAGCTTCATAGGATCAATACCAATTAGAGAAAACATGAATATATTATATTATATATAGTAACGTTATTTGAAACTCATGACAAAACTAATCTCTAATTAGTAGGGACTTGCACATTATATGAAGAAAAGATCTAAATAATTGGACAATAGGAAAACAGTGAATTGGACATACGAAAAATAAATCTCTAGGAGTTACTGAATTGCATACATCAACCTTCACAGCCTATGCCGTCTCCATCAGAATCAAATTCGTGACGATCAGGTAATAATACCTTAAAGTTTTTGTATGGAATGTCAAAGCAACTCAGCTTCGCGGAACTAATATTAATGCAAATGTCTGGATATGAAGAATCACAATCTCCGGGAGAATTAACATCTGATGAATTCTGTGTCTGACTTAGGTTGCCCTCATTCTGACTTTGACTCTGATTCACTTCCTGCTGCTGCTGACTTTGACTCTGATTCAATTCCTGTTGCTTACTTGTCTCATTCTCACTCTGACTCTGATTCACTTCCTGTTGCTTACTTACATTTTGCTCATTCTTAATACCGTTTTCATCAGTGTATTTTTCCTTGTAATAATTCGCATTATCAAAGCAACGCACAATTTCATAATCACCCAATTTTCCTCCTACTTTGTTAGCTAAATCTATACAATCTCGTATATCCTCATTTTCATTCTTGTATACGTTAGAATCTCTAAATTTATCCCAATCCATGTTATCATCATCCTTGTTTCCATTTTTTATGTCTTTAACTAGTTCTTTCATATCTTCATAATCTCTCCAAATTGCCTGTACAGCATAGGCGTAAAAATTAGTAGTAACTATGGGAGAGATAACGGCGGCAGTGATGATAACAATTAGAGAGCAAATTCTTATCAATATTCAAACCCGGTATAATGAAATTAAGCAACATCACAAATAAAGATTCTTTATATTATTTCCATGACATTACGGTTTTCATTTAAGAATAAGTCCACTCTAAAAATCTTTATTTTTAATTAAAAAGCATAAAAAATCTATCTATACTTAATGATGTATTTGATCAAGTCTTTCCAGTGAAGAGGCTTTAACTTTACCAATCTGACCAATGTATTCCTTCCTTAAATTTTTTCAATAAAGCAAACCTGAGTATAATGATCTATTTATCGGTAGCTACCTATCGTTCCAAAATCCTCTTGTTGTAACATACTGTCTTTCTGCATCATAAATATTCTTGTACAAGTTTTCATCATCGACATAATTACGGAGAATGCGAGCCGCTGTTTCAACACCTATGCCATAACCAGAAAGTACCGTCAATGCTTTTTTTCCAAAGTTGTTAATCAATGATGCTGTTTTCCATGCTCTTTCAAATTTGTGATTTTGCTCAGTATTGATTTCTGATCCCTTCAATTTATTCAAAATTATTTTTGAAAGTTCATAATCAGAGGAAAACGTGGTTGTAATCAGCCTCGAGCCACATCGTTTACAAGATATAGAATCCATTACCTCTCTTGTTTCAACCAATCTTTCCCATTTACCACATCGTATACATATGAGCCGATGTTTAGTTTTTTCAAGTCTCTCCTTAATGAGATCTAATACCCCCTTCTCAATACTTAACGGATGAGACGACATTTTGGAGTGGTGTTCTATAATGCTCTGAGCCAAGGGAGAAAAAAGTGATAAATCAAGCCAGTGTATTGATATTTCTTTGTTTCTTATCCTCCGGAGAACTTCTTGCGTAGATTTTACATCGAATTTATCATGCATTAACTCTCTTATTGATTCTTTGCTTATTGGAGATTTAGAATATCTGTCATATATGAAACGAGCTAATCGTTTGTCATAAATTGCATTCTTATCAAGAAGACCAAATTTCTTTGATACCGTCCAGACTCTCCAATTCAGATTATACGTATTACTTAATGATGTGATTAGGATTGCCTCAACATCATATTCATCATAGAATATTTTTTCAATATTTGCTCTCGATAATCTAACTGACGAACTTAGCAGAATTCGATAGGGATCTGACTTTGTTTCTACTAAATGTCCTACATATGATGCGAGAAACGTTGAAAAAAGTGATGACAGAGTATTGTTGATCTTTGTACCGAACGTCGAATGGATCACGACCGCATTTTTGCTAACAACAATTTCTATTACAATATTTTTAGAATCAGGAATTATAGGAATTTTTTGCAAGGTGTTTATAATGTCGGATTCAAATTTAAAATTACTCTCATGGAGAACTTTATTTCTGAGCTTACCTACTTCTACCGCAGTTTCATAATCCACTGGGATCATTTCACCAACCCAATGAGGAATATTTATTGGAGACCCAAAGACTTGCTCTACATTTACCTGCATTTTATTATCATCCACACTAACTATTCTCCATTGAGTCCCTTTTAAGACAAATACATTACCCCGCTCTCCAAATTCTCCAATAAATTGCTGGTCTAGTGTACCTATTCTCTTCTTTCTTATTACATCGATAACTTCAAACTTTACCATATTTGGTATTGTTGATATATTTTCAAAATAATACTTATATGATTTTATTCTTCGTGTATAGGTTTGATTTTTGGGATCATATTTAATAATTTTAAAACTATCAAGTAAGACTACACATTGTTTCAAGTCAGAGAAAGGTAAGTCTCTAAAGGGATACGCTCTTGTTATAATTTGATAAACTTCCTCTAATTTTTTTGGTTCTGATGTTGATATTACAAATCCGACTAGATGATGCGAAACCACATCTAATGAATTATAGTGAGGATTTTGTATTTCGATTGATCTCCTCTTCATTCTATTAATTATAGATAAGGACTCGAGCTCATCGTCACCACTATTTGCTATTATCAATCCTTTGGCGGATTTAAAATTAACATGTCTGCTCCTTCCGATCCTTTGTACAAGTTTTGAAACCTGCTTTGACGATCCATAATGAATTACTAATTCTACAGATCCAATGTCCAGCCCCAACTCTAGCGAAGACGTGCAGACTACAATACCCGTCAGGCCTTTTCTCAGTTTAGTTTCTGTTTCTTCACGTGTTTCTCTTGAAAGGGATCCATGGTGAACTTCTATTGGGATATCATTTTGATTTCTTATTGTAGTCCCAATGTATTCAGCTTCATCTCTAGTGTTCGTGAATAATAGTATAGATCCACATACCTTGTTGTCATTCAAATACTTTAATACAAATTTGGCTACGTTGTTTATGGAGCCCTTTGGATGCTTCACATCAATGTCATATTTTCTAATTGTATTATCCACAAGAATCGAACACTTTCTACCGGTTCCACTAATAAAATTTGCAGCTTCTTTCAAATTTCCAATAGTAGCAGAGAGTCCTATTCTAACTACATCATGGGAGCTTATGTTTTGCAGACGCTCAAGACTGACAGTTAAGTGCGTTCCTCTTTCATTGCCAATTAACTCGTGCACTTCATCTACTATGACCCATCTGAGATGTTTTAGATATGATTTGAATTTTTCATGCGTAAGTATTATTCCAAGAGATTCAGGTGTAGTTATGAGGATGTGAGGTGGTTTTTTTACTAACTTCTCTCGCGCTGTTCTTGTTGTATCTCCATGTCTTATTTGAGCATCAAAGTTTCTCTCTTTTGCATAATTGATTATTCTTCTAAGTACATCATTGTTCAGGGCTCTTAAAGGCGTAATGTATAATACAATAATTGCATACTCATCTATGAAGTTAGGCTTCTTGGCCCGCTCGTTTTCGAGAAGGGAAAATATTGGAATTATTGAAGCCTCCGTCTTGCCAGAACCAGTCGGAGCAACCAGCAGACAGTTTTGCATTCGAGAGATTACTGGGATAGAAATACTTTGTATCTTTGTCAATTTTTGAAATCCTTCATCTCTGAAGGATTCTATGATCTGTTCATCAATAACACTCATTCAGCTTCTCGATTTTTCTGTATCTAGATCTTGATTTGTCTTAACGTTCAATTTTTCATATAAAATAGTTGCAAAGAGTCCTACAACAAATAGCCCAACTGCAATTTGAACCAAAATATCAAAATTCATTGATAACTAATCTAAACATACAATTCTCATTTATAAATCGATTGAAATGGGGAATTGTATTCAATTATGAATTATTTATCTAAAATTGTATTTCTCTAAAAACTAGCAACAAATAATGATAACCTTTTAAGTGCCGTCATGAAGGCGCCATAATAGATTTACTGTCAATTTTGATATCTTGCTAGAGGATACTAAATAACTCATTAGGATATAAATTAGATGTTCCATCTGTGATATTTAACATTGATAAACATGTCCTCCATATGTCCCCCATTACATTATGGACATCGTCAACAATAGATGCTAGAACGGATTAAAAAACTTGCATTGACTATATTAAATATTCTAATTGAAGAACATGGCACAAGTGAACTTTTGAGGAGAATAGCAGACCAATTGTGGTTTCAATCGTTTGGTTGTGTGTTAGGATTTGACTAGCATTCATCCGGACTAACGATGGTGGTAACTGGTGTACTGACTGAATTCAGAATGTTTAAAATGTTAATATTCAATACCATTTCTTTCACTTAGAGCATTCAATATTTAAGTCTGAATTTCTGTTTATTCAATATATAACTTGATTTTTTATGAACCATTTCAAAAGATAAAGAAGATAGTTTTTCTTTGGTCTAGAGCAATTAGAATAAAGTTTTTGCTTGCTTCAGTTATAGCGGTAACAAATGGTATTGCGATTAGTTATTGGAAGACTGGTTACATTGATTTTGGCTACGCGTCGCTAACCTTTTTTGGAGTATTGTGTTTGCATATCAGTGTTGATTTATTAAATGATTATTCAGACTTTAAAAGGGGAATTGATACTAATACAAAAAGAACAAAATATAGTGGTGGAACAGGCGTTATTCCCGAAAATCTAATTGATTCTAGGTTAATTTATTGTGCTGGAATAATTTTTCTCATCATGGGAGGTTTGACAGGGTTTTATTTTGTTACTATCAAAGGTGTTTTAATTTTAATTTTATTGATCTTTGCAATTATTTCAATTTATTTCTATTCTACTAATATAGTAAATGCGGGTCTAGGGGAGCTTTTTGTAGCAATTAAGGGTTGCATGATAGTATTAGGATCATATTATATTCAAAGTGATACTATTGATTTAACTTCTGTCTATGTAGGTGTGATTATTGGGCTTCTTTCTGCTCTCGTACTTCTAGTCACATCATTCCCAGATTATGAAGCAGATAAAAAAAGCGGAAGACGCACTTTGATTATAGTCATTGGAAAAGAAAACTCAGTTAAACTTTTTATTATGATTATTGGCATAACATATGCAATGATTATAGGGGGCTGTATTTTCAGTGTATTGCCAATTTTTTCAACTATCGGCCTTTTATCCATACCATTCGCTATTAAGGCAGCCCACAGATTGAGGAGATTTAATGATTCTCGCGAATTAGTATCAAGTATGGCCAATTCAGTAATCTATTCGAGACTTTGTGGAATACTATTAGCGCTAAGCTTCATCATATAAAAGCGGAAAAATAGTATTGAAATCATATTTTTTAATTAAACGTTACTGCAAAGGGAAAGTTATTAATATTTTCTTGAGTAGTGGGCTATGACAAATCTGAGTAAAACCAATTTTAAAATAAGACTCTCAAAATTGCTGCATACTAGGAAATTGGGAAAATCAATTCAAGTTTTTAATGAATTGGATTCAACTCAGAATTATGCTAATACTTTACCAAATAACGAATCGGTACACGGAACGATAGTAATAGCTAGGAAGCAAAATAAGGGCAAAGGCAGAATAGGGAGAACCTGGATTTCACCAGAGGGAGGTTTGTGGATGTCAGTAATTTTAATACCATGCTTTAGCCCGGACAATATTATATTTACTCAGTTTATTGGTGCGCTAGCAGTAGCAGACGCGGTACTAGAAAATACGAAAATTAACTGTAAATT
>Ga0081455_10007109_pt1 | contig 11854 bp, 12 predicted proteins | sample TabmetS3T2R1_FD_70207 | JGI IMG/M metagenome (GOLD analysis project Ga0081455, IMG submission 70207) | Tabebuia heterophylla rhizosphere microbial communities from the University of Puerto Rico - S3T2R1 | ecosystem: Host-associated > Plants > Roots > Rhizosphere ...
CCGACTTCGTTAAAAGCGATTTGTTGCGCGCTGTGGCGTGCCGTCGCCGCGATAGGAATCGCCGCAGCCACGGCTTCGGGGAATGCCACGGCCCACTCGAGCGCTTGCATGCCACCCATCGATCCACCCACCACAGCGAGTAGCTTTGGGATTCCCAAATGATCGATCAGCAGTTTTTGCAGGCGCACCATATCGCCGATCGTGATCACGGGAAAATGCATCGCGTAGCGCTCACCAGTTGCCGGATCGATGGAACCGGGTCCGGTGGTTCCGCGGCATCCTCCTAAAACGTTCGAGCAAATTACAAAGTATTTGCTGGTATCGAACGCTAAACCGGGTCCGATCATCGAGGCCCACCAGCCCGGCAGACCGGTTTCTTTGCTGATGCCCGCGGCGTGCGCATCGCCCGAAAATGCGTGCAGCACGAGAATCGCATTTTTGCGCTCCGCGTCGAGCGAGCCGTAAGTCTCGTAGGCGACGTCCACGTGCATGAGCGTGACCCCACAATCCAACCTCAAGGAAGGAAAGGTGACAAGCTGCGTTTCGACCGTCAGGTCACTCTCGACGGATGTGGTCATGGCCGCGCCAACGTTCGCCAGGTGTGCGAAATTGAACGATAGCACGGGTCGCGCTATCGGCCCCGTGACTATCCTTTCGCCGTGGAGGAAATTTGCGCGCGCTGGCGCTGCTTTTATTCATCTTGATCCCGTCGTGTTTAGCCCAGGCGGCTACCGACCCTTTTTGGACACTTTGGCTGTACAACGGCTCCTGGCAGGTCACGCGTAAAGATCAACCTCCGCAAACACTCGTGAATCGATGCTCGAGCTTTGGTAAATTCTTCGCCTGTGAACAATCTGTAAACGGAGAGTCCGTGGCTTTGCTGATCTTTGTACCGGCCAACCAGCCAGGCCGCTTCTTTACGCAGAGCATAAAAACCGACGGGCGCGCCGGCGGCCGCGGCGAGCTCCAAATCGACCACAATACATGGACGTATCTGAGCAACTGGAACGATGGCGGTAGGACCACTTACTATCGAACTACCAACGTTTACACGGGACGGAATCGCATTCACTTCGAGCAGGCCGAGTCTTTGGACAACAAGCAGTGGACGGTAAAAAGCTCGGGTGAGGAAATTCGTACGGGAACCAAGCGCTAGTTACTTTCGTATATTTTTCAGCCATGCCCAACGTTTGCTGTCCGGGCATCGTCTAATGCCCGAGACGAAGGGACCATGGTGTGGGAGATCGGATTGCCGCTTCCATTTGCCGCTAGCGTGCACGACCATCCAACGGACGCCGAGCTTTCCGAGGCGTGCCGGCGGGGGAATATACGTGCATTCGAGCGCTTGTACCAGATCCACGCGCCGCGTATGAAGAGCCTCGCCTTTCATCTGCTTGGCAGCCGTGCCGATGCCGAAGACAGCGTGCAAGAAGCTTTTCTCAAGGTGTGCCGGGCTGCGCGTGGGTTTGAGGGGCAATCGTCTTTTTCCACCTGGGTTTACCGCATACTCATCAATTGCTGCTACGACGCGATTCGAAAACGGCAGCGCCTTGCGGAAAGTCCGGTGATTTCCGATTTCCGCACGGAGAGCAACGTCCCGCTCAAAGTGGCCCTACAGCGCGCTCTTAACCTTTTGAACGAGCGCCAGCGCATGGTCTTTCTGCTCTTCGAAGTGGAAGGCCTGCGGCATTCCGAGATCGCGACGATCCTCGAAGTTCCGGAAGGCACGTCCCGAAGTTGGTTGTTCGAAGCCAAGTGCCAATTGAAGCGCTTGCTTACGGAGGCGCCGAAATGAAGTTTGAATGCGGCGATCTGGACCGCGCTTTAGCCAATTCGGAATTGTTCCAGGAAGCGCGCGAGCATCTGAAGACGTGCGCTGCGTGCAGGCGTGAATATCGTCTATGGAACGAGATCTCGACAAACGCGCGCGAGCTGCATGAAGAGTGGGATACGCCTGAATTATGGCCCACGATTCGCCAAACGCTCGAAGCCGAACGCAAACCGGAGAGGCTTTGGTGGCAGCAAGGGAAGATGTGGGCCATTGCCGCCACGCTTGTGATCGCAGCCGGTCTCTCGTTTTTCTTTTGGCGGCGAAACGTTCCTGTTGCGACTGCGCCATCTACTCAGACAACTGCCGATTTCCTCACCGAGCAAGCTTTGCGAGAGGTGGAGAAGAGTGAAGCGGTCTATCGTGATTCGATCGATAAGCTGTCGCAGCTTGCCGCGCCGAAGCTCGCGGCTACCTCTTCGCCCGTGATCGCCAGCGAAAAAGAACGTTTGGCGCTGCTCGACAGTGCGATTGCGGAAACACGCGCCAATGTGGCCTCCAATCGCTTCAATATCCGCTTGCAGACAGCTTTGGCGGACCTATACCGCCAGAAACAGGAGACGCTTCGCGAGCTGCTGACCACGAACACGAAAAACAATGACACGAAAAATTAGACTCGTGCTGTTCAGCTTGCTCGTTGCGCTATGCGCGTCTGCGCGTGACGAATATACGCGCGCCTTCGACAAGTCCGTACCTATTTCCAACGGTGAGCGCATCTCGATCGAGCACAAATTTGGCGACATCGTGATTCATGGCCGCCCGCAGCAAAATGTTGTTGTTCACGCCGATATTCGTATTTCGGCGCCGGACACGTCTCTGGCCAAGCAATATGCCGATCAAGTAGAAATTCTGGTAGAGCCCGGCGCGGGAGTTGCGATTCGTGCCAGATATCCGGATGCACAAAGATTTTTTGGCCGGCACGACGTATCGTTTTCCGTCCGTTACGATCTCACCGTGCCTGAAACGTCCCCGCTATCTGTCCGCAATGCTTTTGGGACGGTGTCGGTGGAAGGCGTCAAAGCTCCTTCGGAAATCTACAATTCGCATGGGGAGCTTCGCTTCCGCGACGGGCGGGGCGCACAACGTCTCGAAAATTCCTTTGCGAGCGTGAGAGTTTCTGGGAACGCGGGAGATGTTGCGATTGAAAATACAAATGGCGGAGTGGATGCGTCCGGCGTCACCGGCAGCGTAACGATTCGCAACCGGTTCGCGGGTGTTACGGTGGCCCGCGTATCGAACGGTGTGTCCGTTACAAACAACAACGGCCCGGTTTCCGTTGTCGATTCCGGCGGCGCGGGCTATATCAAGAATTCTTTTGGCGCCGTGACCGTGCGCAATTTTCGCGGCGATCTCGTGCTCGCGAACGGCTACGGTCAAGTGGATGCGAGCAATGTTACAGGCTCAGTGGATCTCAAGAATGCGTTTGGGCGCGTGCTCGCCGAGGGAGTCACGGGCGCCATTCAGATTCGCAACCAGAACGGTGCGATCGATGCCTATAGCTCCTCGAGCGGAGGCTGCAAGCCAATTACGCTGCATACTTCGTTTTCCGGATTGCGCGTACATCTTCCGCCGGAAGCAAGCTACCGGGTCTATGCCAAAACCTCGTTCAGTCATGTGCGCAGCGATTTTCCGTTGACCGTATCGGGTGCGCTTTCGGAAGGCGAAGTAAGCGGGTCGCTCGGGTCCGGCCAGTGCGAAATGAGACTTACCAACAATAATGGGGCTATCGAAATCCTAAAGGGAAACCCCTAACCAAATCCATAACCGCACAGGCGGCTGTCCACAAACGAACACTGTTGTCGGAACGGGTACAACCTAAGCCGTTCAGAACGAACGCTGCATTTCTAAACGAGTAATGGCAAACTGGTTGCAACGTGTCTTCGAGTAGTATGCCGCCTACCGAACAGCTTGCCCGGACGGGAGTCCGCAAAGTGCTAGTCGTGGACGATCAGGCCGACGTTCGCGAAGCGCTGCGTTTGCTCTTGAAGGGAGCCGGATACTCGATCCAGATGGCCGATTCGCCCGAATCGGCTATCGCCACGGCTACGACAAGCGAACAGCAACTCATGGTCATCGACATGAATTATGCCTATGACACAACTTCGGGTCGTGAAGGCATTGCTCTCCTCGATAATTTGCGTGCTCTGAAACCTGAAGTGCCGGTGATTGCCATGACGGGTTGGAGCACCATTGAGTTGGCGGTGGAGGCCATGCAGCACGGAGCCTGCGACTTTATCACCAAGCCCTGGGACACGCATCACCTGCTCGATGTTTTCGAGAAACACCTGGGCGCCCAGGACCGCAAGCGCGCCGCTACTTCGTCACTAGATAACGAGCTCGCCATCGCCCGGCGGGTGCAAACGAGGTTGCTTCCCGCCGCTTGCTTCGCGAGCGGCAATTTGGAAATTGACTGTGCGTTTGTTCCTGTCGGTCACGTGGGCGGCGATCTCTACGACTACTTTGAAACGGAAACCGGCGGAGTTGGTTTTTTGTTAGGTGATGTCTGCGGCAAGGGGCTCGGCGCCGCTCTGTTAGTCGCTAACCTGCAGGCGACGATTCGAGGCCAGCGCGATCTCGCTTCCGAGCCCGCGCGATTGCTCGATCGCATCAATCGTTTGTTTTTTCATTCCACGCGCCCGGAGCATTTCGCCACTCTGTTTTTTGGTCTCTACGATCCGGCGCGCCGAATGCTTCGGTACGTCAACTGCGGACACCCGGCTGGAGTGATTTTGCGCTCCGATGGTTCGTCGAAACTGCTGGAACCTACTGCGATGGTCCTGGGTGCGTTCGAGAATGCCTCGATCGAGGAGCAGACCGTGCCGCTTGCACCGGGAGACCGGCTCATCGTTTTCTCGGATGGTTTCGCCGAAGCTGGGCTAGGCGAAAACGACGATTATGACGATTGGGCTCTGGACACCATTCGTCTACTCGCCCGCACGCGTACGGAGCGCTTTGCGGGCCGTCTCGCCGCTGCGGCGACTTCGGTGGGCCCGCAAAGCGATGACATTACGGTGATGGAAGTTCGAATCTGTGCTTCGAACATTCACGCATCCTGACCGAAATTCGCCGACAGCCAATAGTGGCAAGGAATTGCGCCAGACGCCCTTCGGTTCCACGCATCTTGAGCAGATGGAAAAACTTCAAATCTCTGAGCTGAGCGTATGCGGTGAAGGCGAGGCACGCCGCTGCCGCCAATCCCCAACAGTGTCGCACGTTTTCAAACATACACCAGCCGCGACGCTCAATCCGAAACCAGCGATTGCATCCACCACGTAGTGATAGCGGCCGTAGACCGTCGCGACTGCCACACTGATCGCGTAGACAAGCAATATCCAGCCCCACACCCGGCGCGCCGGTTTCACCAGGAACATCCCCCACGCGCACGAAAATGCGGCCGACACATGTGCGCTTGGAAAGACGCCCGCATGAATCGTCGCTGTTTTGAGCAGAAAAAGATTGAAATGCCGAACCCACGTGGAAATCAACGGCGGCTCGAGATCCGGAAATACGTAGCGCGGCGGCCGCGTGGGAAAGTATGGAAATAATGCATAGGCGCCGAGCGTGCCTAGCAAATACACGATCAAAAAACGATTAATCGCTTTTCGATTCCGCGAGAGCAAGCTGATGCAATATACGCCCACTCCGTAGACAAGCAAATAGCAGAATTCAAAATACAGCGGAAGCGTTTTGCCGAAGCTTTCTATGAGACGGCGCAATTGCCAGTCGTGCAATACGAGATGGTCCCAGCGAATCCAGGCGAGTTCGTAAGCGTGGTTGTAGTCGCGCGGAACAAAAAACTCCATTTCGCGGAATGCAAGGAACGTAAGGCCTAGCGGCAGCCAGTCGCGCGTCACGGCGATGATCGGTCGCGCGGGCCCACGCTCGAACGCACTTAGAGTGCCGCACAACGCTGCCACGGCGACTAAGACGAGCCAGGGCCAATTATCGAGATAGGGGCGATCGCGAAAAAATCGTGCGAGCAATGCGACGTAGAGGAAGAAACCAAGCAGAATCCACTCCGGCATCCGGAAGCGAATTCGGCGCATTGGTCTAGAGTTTCGCCTCGGCTCGAATGGCGGGTGGCGTGAAGAACAGGGCGAGGCCGCATAGGACACCGGCCCAGATTGCCCAAAGCGTAAGTTGCCCGTGATCGATCAAAATTCCAGCGAGCACAGGAGCGCTGATTTGAGCCACCGATGTAAGGGATTGAGTGAGCCCCATGATCAAACCTTGGTCGCGCTTGCCGGCCTTTTGCGTGATCATGCTGGTGAGCGCCGGCCGCAGACCCGCGCCGCCGATCGATGTGAAGCCAAATACCCAAAGCAGTTGACCGATGGTGGCCGTGAACCCGAGCGCTGTGTAGCCGAGGAGTGACGTGAGAAATCCGATCTGCACGACTCTTCGTTCACCCAGCCAGCGCACCAGGCGGCCTACCAAACCGCCCTGCAGCAGGATGCCCAAGAATCCGTTGAACGCAAATATATAACCAACTTCGCGCACGCCCACGCGATGACCATCCCACAAATACCGGCGCTCTGCAAACAATGCGAAACCCGCGATGAAGGTTGAGAATGAGAGCGAGAACAGCAGCCACTGTAACAACAGCCGCGCCAGATCTCCTTTCCGGAAATATTGCGCGTACTCGCCCCAAGAAAACAGCGAGAGTCGGCGGCCTGCGGGGCCTGCTTCTGCATTGTGGTCATGCACCGGCTCGCGTCGCGGCAGCAGAAAGAACGTGCACAAAATACTCACGAACGAAAGTCCGCACGCCGCGAAAATCGGCGCCTGATAGCCGTAGTGCGCGAGAAATCCTGAAATCGCCGGCCCAACTAAGAATCCAAACCCGAAGGCGACGCCGATAATGGCGAACGATTTTGCTCGATTTTCCGGCGCGGTTACGTCGCTGATATACGCCTGCGCCGTGGTCAAGTTGCCCGCGGTCGCACCATCGATTGCGCGCGCTACAAAAAGCATCCAAATGCTATTCGAATAGGCGAGCATGAAGAAGCCGGCCAGCGTTCCGGCTTGACTGATAAGCAGCACCGGCCGTCTGCCGAAGCGGTCCGAAAGCTGACCGAGAATCGGCCCTGAGATCAGTTGAAACACCGCGAAGATTGCTACGATTTCGCCGACTACCGTGGGCGACGCACCGAGCCGCTCCGAATAAAACGGCAGCAGCGGAAGAATAATCGTAAAGCCGAGAACGTCGACTACGACGATTAGAAAAATTGGCAGCAGAGGCGATGCCCAGCCTTTTCGGGGCGTCTCGACGGCGTTCGGCTGTGGCACGGTCACACTAATGATCTTAGCGGGCCGATAGATCCGGCCCTACGAGGCGCGCTTGTCTTCCTATATACTGCAAAAAGTACGTGCGGAGGTTTTAGCATTTCTATGAAGTTAACTAAGTCCGTCTTGTTCGCAATGGTTCCCTTGGCTGTGTCTTGGGCTCAAGAGGCCAATCCAACGCAGTCAATTAACCAGCCAAATGCGACGGTTGGGCCGAACCCGATTTTCAAGGTTGAGGTTGTTTCGCGATCGATCGCGTCAATCAGTTATCGCAATCGCAGCGGCTCGACGAAGATCGATTTTCAGGGCACGTCGCTTGCCCCGAATGCCAAAGGCAAGGCCGAAGTTACCAGCGAGCTTGGCCACACAAGAATAAAACTGGAAATAAAAGGCCTTCCGGCTGCCCATCAATTTGGTCCATTGTTCCTCACTTACGTCCTCTGGGCCGTTACTCCTGACGGCCGGCCCGCGAATCTCGGAGAAGTAGTTGTCAACTCCAGTGGCGACTTCAAGGCTGAAGTTACAACGGATTTTCAGGCATTTGGCTTAATTGTGACCGCCGAGCCGTATTTCGGCGTGCGGCAGCCGAGCGACGTGGTGGTGATGGAAAATGTGGTGCGGGGCGACACGCTAGGCAAGGTTGGCACCGTCGACGCAAAATATGAACTCCTTCCGCGCGGCCAATACGAATACCACGTTCCGCCAAATCAGTTGAAACCGGTGGATTTGAATTCGGATAAGAAGAGCCCGCTGGCGCTCTATCAGGCTGTTAACGCCGTGCAGATCGCGCAGTATGCAAAATCCGATCAATATGCGTCCGATGTTTACGGCGAAGCACAAAAGCTGCTCAAGCAGGCGCAGGATTATCGCACCCGCAAGCAATGGGGCCCATCGATCATGACTGCCAAGGAAGCCGTGCAGAAGGCCGAGGATGCGCGAACCATTTCGTTGCGCCGGCAGCGTGAAGAAGCGTTGCGCTTAGAACGTGAGGCCGCGGCGGCTCGTGAAGCGTTGGAGAAGCAGAAGGCGGAGGCGGCTCGTCAGCGGGCTGCTCAGGAAGCCGCCCAGCGCGCCCAGGCAGAGGCCTTCGCTCGCAACGAGGCTCAACAGAGAGCACAGGCGGACGCCGCTCGCGCACAAGCGGATGCGGAAGCTCTGAAAGCGCAGCAGGCAAGTGCCGAAGCCGAACGTCTCCGTCGACAGGCCGAGGCGGAAAAGAACCAGTTGCGCCAACAACTGCTGCAGCAATTCAACGCAGTCCTTCCGACGCGCGAGACGCCGCGTGGGCTCGTGGTGGTGATGCAGGATGTGCTGTTCGACACCGGCAAATACGATCTCAAGCCGCCTGCCCGCGAAGCCCTTGCCAAAATTTCCGGCATTGTTCTTTCGCATCCGGGGCTGAGTCTCCAGATCGAAGGGCACACCGATACGACAGGCACCGCGGAGATCAATCAAAAGCTCTCCGAGCAGCGCGCCAACGCAGTGCGGGATTATTTGATGAATCAGGGACTCGCTACCGACAGTCTCAGCGCAGTTGGCTATGGCTCGAACTATCCGGTTGCGCCGAACGACACAGTTGCAGGCCGGAAATTGAACCGGCGCGTGGAGCTCGTCGTTTCGGGTGAAGTGATCGGCGTCAAGCTAGGAATGCCTCCGAGCGCCGCGCCTACGCCTACGCAAGTCACGGTTCCGGTTACGCCACAGCGGTAAGCTGTTTGCTTGCCCACAACATTTTCGATTGCTCTTATTCCCGGTGATGGCATCGGTCGCGAGGTAACCGCTCCCGCCTTTGCCATCGCCCAAAAAGCAGCGGCTTCTTCCGCCGCAACGCTAGCTTCCACGACCTATGACTGGGGAAGCGACTACTACATGCAGAACGGCCGCATGATGCCGCCGGATGCAATAGAGACACTGCGGAAGCATGATGCGATTCTGCTCGGCGCGGTCGGTCATCCGGATATTCCCGACCACGTCACGCTAAACGGCCTTCTGCTGCCCATTCGCCGCCGGTTCGATCAATTCGCCAACGTGCGGCCCGCGGTGTTGTATCGCGGAGTTTCGTCGCCGCTCAAAGCGCTCAAGGCGGGCGATGTGGATATGGTTGTTGTGCGTGAGAACACGGAGGGCGAATACGCGCAGGTCGGCGGCTTCGTTCATCACGATCACGATGCCGAAGTAGCTGTTCAAACCGCGGTCTTCACGCGCCACGGAGTAGAGCGCATCATTCGCTACGCTTTCGATCTGGCGCGCGTGCGAAACAAAAAACGCCGCGTGACCTCGATCACGAAGTCGAATGCGCAAGGCTTTAGCATGGTTCTTTGGGACCGCGTCTTTGAGCGCGTTGCCGCGGAATACCCGGATATCCAAACCGAATCGCTGCTGGTGGACGCCGCGGCCATGAATTTTGTGCGGCGGCCCCAAACCTTCGATGTTGTAGTCGCTTCGAATCTGTTCGGCGACATCTTGAGCGACGTCTCCGCCATTGTCACGGGTAGTATCGGTTTGGCGGCCAGCGCCAATATCGATCCTACGCGCCGTTTTCCGTCTATGTTCGAGCCCGTGCACGGCTCGGCGCCCGATATCGCGGGGCGGGGAATTGCCAATCCTCTGGCGGCGGTTTTCTCGGCCGCCATGATGCTCGATCATCTCGGGCTCCAGAAAGCCGCCAAGCAGGTCGAGACCGCGATCGAAACCGTACTTGCGGAAGAAAAAAACCTCACGCCCGATCTTGGCGGATCGAGTTCTACGGCTGAAGTCGTGAATGCACTCTCGTCCTTCTTGAACTAATGCCAACGACGTTCCCGGGCTTCCCAAAGAAATGGTCACCTTCTTTCGAAGCCTAAAGCGCAACAACAAGCGCGAATGGTTCCAGCCCCGCAAACATTTGTTCGAACAGCATGTCAAAGAACCGATGATCGTGCTGGTCGAAGAATTAAACGGCGAATTTGCGAAGTTCGCGCCCGAATATGTAAGCGATCCGAAGAAGGCGATTTTCCGCATCTACCGCGATACGCGCTTCAGTCCCGATAAGACGCCCTATAAAACGCACATCGCGGCGTCGTTTACCCGTCGCGGCGGCAACATGTCTGCGGGAGGCTTCTATTTCAGCGTTTCGAGCGATGAAATCGAGGTCGCGGGTGGCATATATCATCCGCTACCGGACGCGACGCTTCTAGTTCGCAATCACATCGCTGAAAATTACGAGGAATTGCGGCGTATCCTGGCAAATAAAGTCGTTCGTAAGCGCCTGGGTGAATTGCAAGGCGGCGAACTAACCCGCGCTCCGAAGGGTTTTTCGCCGAATCATCCTGCTATCGATCTCATTAAGAAGAAGGATTGGATTTTCGACGCGATCCTCGAGCCTTCCTTGGCGACGACGCCCCGGCTCTATCGCGAGATCGTTGATCGTTTCCTACTGATGAAGCCGTTGATCGAGTTTTTGAATCGGCCTTTGCTCGCGAAGAGGCCGGCCGAGAAATTGGCTTTGTTTCTTTCTTGAGTTCAAACGCGGCGCGCGCCTTTTTCGGCAGCTTTGCACAAACGAGATCGTATGATTCGCGAATCATACTCTTCAATTCCGTGTGTGAAAGAGCGTCTTCGCTTTCGAAGGCAATCCACTTTGCGCGTGCAAGGTACGGCGCCGGCGCAATTCCCGGCCGTTCCACAAAATCGTTGAACTTTTCCGGCGCGCATTTGATTGTCAGAACATATTGGACTGGCTCAAACGACGTGATCGCGAACACCTTGCCGCCTACTTTGAAAACGAGGTGATCTCCCCACTGAATGCTCTCGGTGGCGTGCGGAAAAGACATGCAATAGGGGCGCAGCCAGTCAATCATCACTCACACCCGCATAACTCACACGATCTCTTCGCGCGTCGCATCCCAATGCAAGGTCCGGCCTTGGCGATAGCTATCGACCGCCATGCGGCAGGCAATCGATACGCGGAATCCGAGATCAAACGGACAATTTACTTCTTTTCCGCCGCGTATCGCGTCCATGAAATTTTTCATGTGCGCCGATCCCGCAGTCGGGGTGCTGCCGGTCAGCGTGTCGCCGCCCGATCCGCCGAGGATGCAGAGCGTCTCCCTCGGATTGACGACGAAGCTGATCCCGCGGAGGACCTCCACGCTCCCGAAGCGGAGCGTGACGTCCTCGACGCGGATGATGTCCACGGACTCGAACTCGACTGCCTTGTCGGTCGGGGCCACCCCCATCAGCTCCCCCTTGTGGGTGCCCGTGAGGACCGCGCGGGCGGCCTCGAGGTTGCGGCGAAAGAAGCCGCGGATCTCGTCGAGGTAGCCCGCCACCACACGCCTGATCGTGGCGTCGTGCGGGGCGACATCGAGGGCGGAGTTCACCAGCAGGCAGCCGCGGCGGTCGGGGTCCTTGAGCGAACGGTCAACAATCTCGGTGAGGAAGGCGCGGATAGCCTGCTTGGGCTGGTGGCGCGCCTCGAGACGGGCGATGCGCTCGCGCATCGAGCGGTTGGCGTAGCGCTCGAGCGATTTCTTGAACAGCGCACGCTTGTCGCCGTAGGCGTTGTAGAGGCTGGCGCCGCCGATGCCCATGCTGTCGGCCAGGTCGCGCACCGAGGTCGCCTCGTAGCCGCGCGACCAGAAGCAGTCGACCGCGGCGTCGATCGCCCGTTGCTCGTCGAAGGCCTTCAAACGTGCCATGGCCACAGTTGAGCACTATTTTAGAGCGGTCGCTACAAAATATCACCGAATTGGTGAGCAG
>Ga0081455_10007110_pt1 | contig 11853 bp, 5 predicted proteins | sample TabmetS3T2R1_FD_70207 | JGI IMG/M metagenome (GOLD analysis project Ga0081455, IMG submission 70207) | Tabebuia heterophylla rhizosphere microbial communities from the University of Puerto Rico - S3T2R1 | ecosystem: Host-associated > Plants > Roots > Rhizosphere ...
GCGGTGCCGGGCGTGACCGTGCTGCCGGGCGCAGCGCGGGCCGGAAGCCTGGTCGCCGTACGGGCGGTGCTGGCCGCGCCGGGCCGGTCGGCGCAGGCCGCGGACACGGTACGCCGGCTGCGTACCGCCGTGCATGCCGTACCCGGCGCGGCGGCGACCGTCGGCGGCGAACCGGCCATCCAGGTGGACATCCGGGACGCCGCGCACCGCGACCGGCTGCTCATCGTGCCCGCCGTGCTGGCCGTCATCTACCTGGTGCTCGCCCTGCTGCTGCGCGCGCTGGTCGTCCCGCTGCTGCTGATCGGCACGGTGGTGCTGTCCTTCGCGGCCACCCTCGGGGTCGGCGCGCTGGTGTTCAACCAGGTGCTGCACTTCCCCGGCTCGGACCCGTCGGTGCCGCTGTACGCGTTCCTGTTCCTGGTGGCGCTGGGCGTGGACTACAACATCTTCCTGATGACCCGGGTCCGCGAGGAGGCGGCCCGGTACGACCCGCGTACGGCCACGCTGCGGGCGCTGGCCGCCACCGGCGGGGTGATCAGCTCGGCCGGCATCGTCCTGGCCGCCACCTTCGCCGCCCTGTCGGTGCTGCCGATCCTGTTCCTGGCCCAGCTCGCCTTCCTGGTGTCCTTCGGGGTGCTACTGGACACCCTGGTGGTCCGCTCGCTGCTGGTCCCGGCGCTCACCGTCCACATTGGACGGTTGTGCTGGTGGCCCGGAGTCCTTTATGCGCAGGGCAAGGACGGCGCCGGCCAGCAGGACCGCGGCGCCGGCCAGTACGGCCAGGTGGAAGCCGGCGACGAACGCGGGCGCGCCGCTGCCGCGGCCCTGGGACGCCTCGGCGAGCAGCGCGCCGGGCGGCAGCACCTGGCCGACCCGCCAGGACAGGACCGAGCCGAGCAGCAGGATGCCGAGCAGGCCGCCGAGTTGGGTGGCCACCTGCTGGAGCGCGGCGGCCAGCGCGCTCAGGTCCTCCGGCGCGTTCGCGATGATGACCTGGGTGGTGGCGATGAGCGCGATGCCGGTGCCGAACCCGAGCAGCACCGCGGCCGGCAGCAGCTGGGACTGTCCGGTGTGGACACCCAGCCGGCCGAACCCGAGGACGCCGGCCGCGACCAGCAGCAGCCCGCCGGCCGCCGGCCAGCGCGGCCCGAACCGGCCGGTCAGCGCCCCACCCAGCGGCGCGCTGAGGATCACCACGGTGGTGACCGGTAGCAGCCACGCGCCGGCCGCGACCGGGTCCAGGCCGCGCAGGTTCTGCAGGTAGAGCGTGAGGAAGAACAGCAGGCCGAACAGCGCGAAGTAGCACAGCCCGGTCAGCGCCGCGCCCAGCGCCACCCCGGGCGCGCGCAGCAGTCGGGCCTGCCGGGGCGGGTCCGCGCCGGCCCGCGACTCGGCGACCGTGGTCAGCGTCAGGGCCGCGGTCAGCACCGCGACGGGCGCGTTCAGCGCGAACACGGCCGGCCAGCCGAGGTGCTGCACGACCAGCCCGGCCAGGATCGGGCCGGCCGCGATGGCCGCCGCGGAGGCGCCGCCCCAGATGCCGAGCGCCAACTCCAGCGTGCCGCGCGGGGCGAAGGCGGCCCGCAGCAGCGCCAGCGCCGCGGGTTGCAGCAGCGCGCCGCACAGCCCCTGGGCGCAGCGTTCCGCGATCAGCAGCGCCGGGCTGGCGCTGACCGCGATCAGCAGCGAGACCACGGCGAAGCCGCCGACGCCGGCCAGGAAGACCCGGCGCCGGCCGACCCGGTCGGCCAGCCGCCCGGCCGGGAACAATGCCGCGCCGAGTGCCAGCAGGTAACCGTCCGCCAGCCACTGCAACTGGGTGAAGGAGGCACCCACCTGGCGGCCCATGACCGGCCCGGCGATCGTGAGTGCGGTGCCGTCCAGGGCCACCAGCGCACCGCCGAGACTCACCGCGACCAATGTCCACCACGGGCTCGTTGATTTCATTTCCGGTCCCCGGGGTCGTGGGCGATATTGCCGGGTACGGTAATGGCAGGAATGGAACCCGGCAATAGGAGGCGCGCGATGTCGGGCGGGGAGATCGCTATTGCCGCCGAGCGGTTGGTCGGCGACAACCTGATCGAATTGGAGGTCCATTCGCCGGCACTCGGCAGGGCCGCGTCGGTGCTGTTGCTCACCCCGCGGGGCTGGGCGCCGGGCGGCACCGGGCGGTGGCCGGCCCTGTACCTGCTGCACGGCGGCGACGCGACCCCGCGCACCATGCTGGAGCGCACCGACATCGCCGCCCGCGGGCCGGCCGACGGGGTCCTCACCGTGCTCCCGGACGGCGGCCGGGCCGGCTTCTACACCGACTGGGTCGGCCCGGACAGCCTCGGCAGCGTGCCGGCCTGGAGCCGCTTCCACCTGGACGAGGTACTGGGCCTGGTCCGGTCCCGGTACGGCGCCGGGCCGGTCGCCGCGGCCGGCATCTCCATGGGCGGGTACGGCGCGGTGATGTACGCCGCGCGCCGGCCGGGCACCTTCGCCGCCGTCGCCTCGTACAGCGGGATGTTGCATACGACCAGGCCAGGCATGCCGAGCCTGATCCGTGGCTACCTGCGCAGCGTGGGCGAGCGGGTCGGCTCGATGTGGGGCGCGCGGCTGGGCGGGCGGGATCGCTGGGCCGCCAACAACCCGTACCGGCTGGCCGACCGGCTGGCCGCGACCCCGCTCTACCTGTCCTGGGGGGACGGCACCCGGGTGGCCGGCGACCCGCCCGCGCCCGGCGACCGGCTGCTGGAGCGGCTCATCGGGCCGACCAGCGCCGCGCTGGCCGGCCGGCTCGCCGCGCTCGGCCACCCGGCCCGTACCAGCCTCGGTCCCGGCACCCACGACTACCCGCCCTGGCAGCGCGAGCTGGACCGGTCCTGGCCGTTCCTGCTGGACGCGCTCCGGGCCGCCGGATAGCGCGCGGAGTTACAAACCCCGCAGGTAAACAAGCGCGTGCAGTGACAAGAAATCGGCCGTACATGACCATTTAGTGGCGCCTTGTGAGAAGGCCTTGCCGGGCTTGCGTACCCGTCGGTAACCTCAGCCCAACGACGATACCGGGCGCCGGTCCGTACGCCGAGGAGCCCGGCTGGAAGGACCCGGAAAGGAGCGGCCGCGCACCACGCGGGGCCATTGTGTGCTGCCCGCGGTACGGCTCAACCGGCCGGGTATTTCCGCTTCGCCTCACATGTTGTTGCGAATCGCAGGATTGGAATCGACATGCGTGCTGCCGGCACAGATTTCGAGAATGGGTTCGAATCGATCACCGCGGCGCTGGCCCGGCGTGGTGGGGACGACCGGCCCGCCTTCACCTACTGGGACTACCGCGAGCCGGCCGGCCGGCAGCACACGATGAGCTGGGCCGACCTGGACCGCCGCGCCCGCGCCGTCGCCGCGCGGCTCAGCCAGGTCTGCGGCCCGGGCGAGCGGGTCGCCCTGGTCTGCCCGCAGAACCTCGAGTACGTGATCGGCTTCGCCGCCGCCCTGTACGCCGGGATGATCGCGGTGCCGCTGTACGCGCCCGAGGTGAACGCGCACGGCGAGCGGCTGGTCGGTGCGCTGGCCGACTGCGACCCGCAGGTGTGGCTCACCTCCTCGGCCGCGCTGCCCGCGGTGAACCAACTGCGCGACAACCACCCGGTGCCGCAGCCGAAGCAGGTCATCGCCGTGGACGAGGTCGCCGGCGGGTCGGCGTACGAGCCGGTCGCGGCCGACCCGGAACAGCCGGCCTACCTCCAGTACACCTCCGGCTCCACCCGCCGCCCGGCCGGCGCCGTCATCACCCACCGCGCGGTCGCGGCCAACATCGCCCAGGCGGTCGCCGCCTTCGGCATCACCGCCGGGACCACCTGCGTCGGCTGGCTGCCGTTCTTCCACGACATGGGCCTGATCCAGCACGTGTGCGTCCCGCTCGCGATCGGCTGCCGGTCCGCCTTCTCCACCCCGTTCGACTTCGTCCGGCGGCCGGCGCGCTGGCTCACCATGCTCGGCTCGTACCCGGGGGTGCTCACCGCGGCGCCGAACTTCGCCTACGACCTGGCCGCGGCGCGGCTGACCGCGGCCGACCGGGACGGGCTCGACCTGAGCGGTGTGGCGGTGGCGATCAACGGCAGCGAGCCGATCCGCCCCGGCACCCTCGACCGCTTCCTGGCCGCCACCGAGCCGCTCGGCTTCCCGCCGCGGGCACTGCGCCCCTCGTACGGGCTGGCCGAGGCGACGGTCCTGGTGAGTACGACCGGGCCGGGCGAACTGCCGGCGGTGACCGCCTTCGACCGGGAGTGGCTGGGCGCGGGCACCGCGGTGCCGCTCCGCCCGGGCGCCGACCGCGCGCTGCCGCTGGTCTCCGCGGGCGTACCCGCCGGCCAGCTGGTCCGCATCGTGGACCAGGTCGGCCGGCTGCTCCCGGCCGGGTCGGTGGGCGAGATCTGGCTGCACGGGCCGAACCTGGCCAGCGGCTACTGGCGGCAGCCGGAACGGTCGGCCGAGACCTTCGGCGCGCGGCTGTCCGAAGTGGACGGTGACCTGCCGGCCGGCGGCTGGCTGCGCACCGGCGACCTGGGCGTCTGGTACGGCGGCCAGCTCTACATCACCGGCCGGCTGAAGGACCTGATCATCGTGGACGGCCGCAACCACTACCCGCAGGACATCGAGGCCACGGTGGAGGGGGCGCACCCGGCGATCCAGCAGGGCCGGGTCGCGGTGTTCACCGTCGACGACGGCGAGCGCGAGGAGCTGGTCGTGCTGGCCGAGACCGGGCAGCCGGCACCGCGGGCGTACGAGCTGGCCGAGATCGGCCGGGCCGTGCGGGTCGCCGTCTCGCGCCACCACGACCTGCGGTTACAGCATTTCGCGCTGGTCCCGCCCGGCGGTGTGGTGCGGACCTCCAGCGGCAAGGTGGCCCGCGCGGCCACCCGCAGGCGGTACCTGGCCGGCCGGGAGGACGGCTCATGAGCCCGGAGGAGTTGCGCGGCTGGCTGGTACGCGCTATCGCGGAGGCCTGCGCGCTGCGCCCGGCCGAGGTCGCCACCGACCGCCCGATCGCCGAGTACGGCCTCACCTCGCGCGAGTCGGTACGGCTGGTCAGCGAGCTGGAGGACCTGCTGGAGACGGAGCTGCCGGCCACCCTGATGTGGCGGCACTCCACCGTCGACGCGCTGGTGGGATCGCTACTGGGGGATGGTGACGCGGAGGACGAGGGCGGCGCGCGGCGGGCCGCCGACCCGGGCGCGCCGGTCGCGGTGATCGGCATCGGCTGCCGGCTGCCCGGCGGCGTACACGGCCCGGAACAGCTGTGGCGGTTGCTGATCGAGGGCGGCGACGCCATCGGCACCGTGCCGGAGGGCCGCTGGGCGCAGTTCGGGTACGACGGGCCGGAGCAGGCGCTGCGGCTGTCCCACACGACCCGCTGGGGCGGGTTCCTGGACCAGGTGAGCGGCTTCGACGCCGAGTACTTCGGCATCCTGCCCCGGGAGGCCGCCACCATGGACCCGCAGCAGCGGTTGCTGCTGGAGGTGAGCTTCGAGGCGTTCCAGCATGCCGGGATCGCCCCGGACCGCCTGCGCGGCAGCGCGACCGGCGTGTTCGTCGGCGTCAGCGGCACCGAGTACGGCCAGCTCACCCTCAGCGACGTCAGCCGGGTCGACGCGTGGACCGCGACCGGCTCCGCGCTGAGCATCGCCGCCAACCGGCTGTCCTACGTGTACGACCTGCGCGGGCCGAGCGTCGTGGTGGACACCGCCTGCTCCTCCTCGCTGGTGGCCGTGCACCTGGCCGCGGCCAGCCTGCGCGCGGGCGAGAGCGAGCTGGCGCTGGCCGGCGGCGCCAACCTGCTGCTGGGCCCGGGCATCACCGCGAGCATGGACAGCATGGGGGTGACCTCCCCCGGCGGCCGGTGCCGCGCGTTCGACGCCGCGGCGGACGGCATCGCGCGGGCCGAGGGCGCCGCGGTGGTCGTGCTGAAGCCGCTGGCCGCCGCGCTGCGCGACGGCGACCGGGTGCTGGCCGTGCTGCGCGGCTCGGCGGTCAACTCCGACGGCCGTTCCAACGGGCTGGCCGCACCCAATCCCCTTGCCCAGAAGGCGCTGCTGCGCGCGGCGTACGCGGCGGCCGGGGTCGCACCGTCCGATGTGGACTACGTCGAGGCGCACGGTACGGGCACGCTGCTGGGCGACCCGATCGAGGCGGCGGCGCTCGGTGCCGTGCTGGGCCGCGGCCGGCCGGCGAGCCGCCCGCTGCTGATCGGCTCGGTCAAGACCAACCTCGGCCACCTGGAGGCCGCGGCCGGCGTCACCGGCCTCATCAAGGCGGTGCTGTCGCTGGCGTACCGGGAGATTCCGCCGAGCCTGCACTACACCGAACCGAACCCGCACATCGACTTCGCCGGGCTGCGGCTGGCGGTCGCGGCCCAGCGGCAGCCGTGGCCCGGCGGCGCGGACCGGCCGGGGCTCGCCGGGGTGTCCGGCTTCGGCTTCGGCGGGACCAACGCGCATGTGGTGCTGGAGCAGGCGCCCGCGGTGCTGCCGCTGCCGGTCTCGGCGGACCGGCCCCGGCACCTGGTGCTGGCGGCGCCGTCGCTGCCCCGGCTGCGGCGCGCCTGCGCGGAGCTGGCCGAGCACATCGCGGACCGGCCGCTGCACGATGTCGAGCACACCCTGGCGCGGCGGGCCAGCGGTACGCACCGGGCCGTGGTCACCGCGCGTACGGCCGCCGATGCCGCCGCCGGACTGCGTGCCGCCGCCCTGTCCCCGGGTGCCGCCCTGTCTCCCGGTGCTGCTCTGTCTGCTGGTGCTGCCGTGGCGACCGGGGTGACCGGCGGGCCGGGGGCGGTGTGGGTGTTCTCCGGGCACGGCTCGCAGTGGGCCGGCATGGGCCAGCGGCTGCTCGCCACCGAACCCGCCTTCGCCGACGCGGTCGCCGAGGTGGACGAGGCGCTGCGGATCGAGTCCGGGGTGTCGCTGCGGCGCAACCTCGAATCGGGCGCGGACCTGGAGTTCGAGGTGCTGCAGCAGGTGATCTTCGGCCTGCAGGTGGCGCTGGCCCGGCTGTGGCGGCACTACGGGGCGGCACCCGCCGCGGTGATCGGGCACTCGCTCGGCGAGGTGGCCGCCGCGGTCGTGGCCGGCGCGGTGTCGCTGCCCGGCGGCGCCCGGGTGGTGGCCCGCCGGTCCCGGCTGCTGGCCCGGACGGCCGGCCGCGGCGCGATGGCGCTGCTGGACCTGCCGGCGCCGCGGACCGCCGAGTTGCTGACCGGCTACCCCGGTGTCGACCTGGCGCTGTACAACGCGCCCGGGCAGACCGCGGTGGCCGGCGACCGCGGCCAGGTGCACGCGCTGGTGGACGCGGTGGAGCGCTCCGGCGGCATGGCCCGGCTGATCAGGTCCACCGTGGCCGGCCACTGCCGGCTGGTGGACGGGGTCGCCGCGGTGCTGCCGGCGGCACTGTCCGATGTGGACTCGCGCGCGCCGGGCGTGCCGGTCTACCCGACCGCGGCGGCCGATCCGCGCGATCGGGTCGCCTTCGACCCGGCGTACTGGGCGGCGAACGTGCGGCAGCCGGTACGGTTCGCGCCCGCCGTGGCAGCCGCGGTGGCCGACGGCTTCCGCACGTTCGTCGAAATCTCGCCGCACCCCGTGCTCGGCCCCGCCATCGCCGAGGTGGCCGCCGCGCAGGGCGTGGAGGTCGCGGTGTCCGGGACGCTGCGCCGCGGCGGGGACGACGGCTGGCAGTTCCACACCGCGCTGGGCGGGCTGCTGGCCGCCGGGCAGGCCACGCTGCCGACCCGCGGCCGGTTGCTGGCGCTGCCCAACCCGCCGTGGCAGCGCACCGAACACTGGGTGCCGCCCGCGCCCCGGGCCGCGGCGGGCACGCACCCGCTGCTGGGCGTACACGTCGAACTGCCAGGCGGGGGCGGGCACGCCTGGCAGGCCGACCTGGGGACCGCGAGCCTGCCGTGGCTGGCCGACCACCAGATCGCCGGCCGGCCGGTGCTGGCCGCGGCGTGCTACATCGAGATGGCCTGCGCGGCCGCCTGCGTGGCCCGCGGCTGCCGGCCGGCCGAGGTCGAGTTGGCCGACCTCACCCTGCTCCAGCCGCTGCCGCTGGCGGCCAGCACCCCGGTCACCACCACCTATGTGGACGGTCTCGTGCGGGTGCACACCAAGGGCCGCGGCGGGGAGTGGGTGCCGCACTGCGAGGTACGGGTGCGCGCTGCCGGCGACACCGACTGTCCGGAGTGGACGGACGGGGAGACGGCGGCGATGCCGGCGGCCGAGCTGTACCAGCGGTTGCGCGCGCTCGGCGTCGAGTACGGCCCGGCGTTCCGCACCGTCCGGGCCGTGACCGCCGCCGGGGCGGACCTGGCCCTGCCCGAGGCCGCGCCGCGTGGCGGGTACCTGCTGCACCCTGCCCTGCTGGACGCCTGCTTCCAGTTGCTCGCCGCGGTCGCGCCCGCCGGGGACGGCGACCCGCTGTACCTGCCGGTCGAGATGGCGGGGGTGCGCGTGCTCGGCGACCCGGCCGCCGGCACCCGCGCGGTGGCCAGGCTCGACGGCACCCTCGGCGAGGTACGCCTGCTGGACGGGGCCGGCGCGGTGCTGGTCGCGGTGACCGGGGTGTTCCTGCGCCGGGTCCACCGCGGCGAGCTGGCCGCCCCGCTGCGCGAGCAGCTGCTGGCCCGGGTCTGGACCGCCCAGGACCCGGGTACGGGCACGATGTTGGCCGGGCCGGTGTTGCTGGCCACCGACCCGGCCGACCCGTTCGCGCGGGCGGCCGGCGAGGCGTTCGCCGCCGCGGGCGTACCGGTGCGATCGGCGTCCACAGTGGACACCGGTGCGCTGCGGGACGGCGCGCCGCCGGCAGCGGTCGTGTTGCTGCTCGGCGCGGACCGGCCGGACACCGCCGAGGATCCGGTGCTGGCCGGCATAGCGTGGGCCCGGGCCCTGGCCGAACTGCCCGGGCCCACGCCCCGGCTGTGGTTGGCCACCCGCGGCGCCGCGACCGTGCGGCCCGGCGAGGCCGGCGTACCCGAGCTGGCCGCGGTCCGGGCCCTGGTCCGCGTGCTCCGCTACGAGCACCCGGGCCTGCGCGCGAGCTGGCTGGACCTGGGTGCCGGCGACGCGGCGCTCCGGCTGCGGACCGAGGTGCTGGCCGGCGCGGCCGATGACGAGGTGGCCTGGCGCGGCGGCACCCGGTACGCGGCCAGGCTGGTGCGCGCCGCCGCCCCCGAGCCGGGCGGCACCCCGGCCGTCCGGACCGGCGCCGCGTACCTGGTCACCGGCGGCCTGGGCGGGCTGGGCCTGCTGCTGGCCCGGTGGCTGGCCGGCCAGGGCGCCGGCACGCTCGTCCTGAACGGCCGCTCCGCGCCGGACACCGCCGCGGCGCGGGTGATCCGGGAGCTGCGGGCCGGCGGCACGACCGTCCACGTCGTGCTCGGCGACGTGGCCGACCCCGAGGCCGTACGCGCCATGGTCGCCGCTGCCGGCGGCCGGCTGCGCGGGATCGCCCACGCGGCAGCGGTGTTCGGCGACGCGCCGGTGTCCACAGTGGACGAGGCGACGGTGCAGGGGACCTGGCGGGCGAAGGCGCGCGGCGGCTGGCAGCTGCACCTGGCCAGCGCCGGGCTGGAGCTGGACTGGTGGCTCGGGTTCTCCTCCTGCACCGCCCTGCACGGCCTGCCCGGCCAGCCGGCGTACGCCACCGCGAACGCCTACCTGGACGCGCTGGCCGGCTACCGCCGCGCGGCCGGGCTGCCGGCGACCACGGTCAACTGGGGCACCTGGGCCGAGGTGGGAGCCGCGGCCGAGCTCACCGTGCCCTGGCTGGACCCGATCAGCCCGGAGGAAGGACTGGCGCTGATCGGGGACATCCTCTCCGGCGAAAACCCGGCCACGCTGGGGGCGGTCCGGCTGAACGCGGCGCGGTTGGTCGGCGACTTCCCCGACCTCGCGGCCGTCCCGTTCTTCGCCGACCTGGCCGGTCCGCACCTGGCCGGGGACGCGGGGGCGGGGGCCGGGGACTGGGCCGGCGTGGCCGCGCTGCGCGGCGCGGCGCCCGGCGTGGCCGCCGACCTCGCGGCCGGGCAGTTACGGCAGCGGGTCGCCTCGATCACCGGGCTGGCGCCGGACGCGCTGCCGGACCGGGAACCGCTCACCGGCCTCGGCGTCGACTCGCTGCTGGCGATCCGCATCCGCAACGCCGTGCAGCACGACTTCGAGGTGAGCCTGCCGGTGTCGTTGATCCTGCGCGGCGCCAGCCTGGCCGCCGTACGCGACTGGCTGCTCGGCGCGCTCGACCTGGCCGCGCCGGACATCCCGGAAGCGCCGGAAACCGCTGCGGCGCAGGCGCTCGTGCGGCCCAGGGACGCGGCCGAGCGGGCCGTGGCCGGGGTCTGGGAGGAGGTGCTGGGCGTACCGGTCGGGGTGACCGACGAGTTCACCTCGCTGGGCGGGGACAGCCAGCAGGCCGAGCGGGTCGCCGCCCTGCTGCACAGCAGGACCGGGCACCGGCTGCCGGTCGCGGCGCTGTTCGCCCGGCCCACCGTGGAGTTGATGGCCACGATGGTCCGGGCGGCCGACCGCGGCGCCGGGCCGGTGCGGGTGCTGCGGCGCGAGGGCGTACGCCCGCCGTTGTTCTGCTTCCACCCCGGCGGCGGCGACGCGGCGGTCTACCGGCAACTGGTCGACCTGGTGGTCCCGGCGACCGCGGCGTACGGGTTCGACCGGGTGGCCGACACGGTGACGGTCGAGGAGCGGGTGGACCGGTTCCTGCCGGAGCTGCGCCGCATCCAGCCGCGCGGGCCGTACCGGCTGGCCGGCTGGTCCTTCGGCGGGTTCCTGGCCTACGAGGCGGCGCAGCGGCTGGCGGCGGCCGGCGCCGAGGTCGAGCTGCTGGCGATGGTCGACCCGATCCTGCCGCTGCCGGCCGACCCCGAACTGTCCACTGTGGAGCTTGCCACCCGGCGGCTGGCGCGGTTCGAGGAGTTCCTGGAGTCCAGTTACGGCCGGCGGGTCGAGCTGCCGATCGGGGAACTGGCCGGGCTGGACGAGGTGGCGCAGGCGGACCTGCTGGTGCACACGGTGAAGTCGGCGGGGCTGGTGAACGAGCAGGTGAGCGAGGCGATCCTGGCGCACCAGCGGCAGTCGTTCCTGGACGCGCGGCTGCTGGAGCGGTACGAGCCGCAGCCGTACCCGGGTCCGGTGGTGTTCTACAGCGCCGGGCGGCCGGTGCCCGGCGGCCTGCGCGACCAGCGGTTCGACCGGTCCGACCCGGCCCGCGGCTGGGACGCGTACTGCCGCGACCTGGAGCTGGTCACCGTCCCGGCGCATCACCTGTCGTTGCTGGATCCGCCTGCGGTGGAGGCGATCGCGGCACACCTGTCCGCCTACCTGGCCCGGATCCGGCGGTGACCGGTCCGGTGCTGGGCGAGGCCGCGGTCCTCGCCGGGGACCCGGCGGTCGCGGTACGGGGGCGGTGGATCGCGGCGCTGTCGCTGGCCACGCTGGGGATGTCGGTGGCCGTGCTCACGCCGATCCAGGTGCTGCTGCCGGCGCAGATCGAGGACATCGACGCCGGCCGCAAGGTGTTCAACCTGGCCTGGATCACCACGGTGGCCGCGGTCGTGTCGATCCTCGCCTGCCCGGTGGCCGGCGCGCTGTCGGACCGGACCAGGTCCCGGTTCGGGCGGCGCCGGCCCTGGGTGTTCGGCAGCGCGCTGGCCGGCGCGGCGGGGTTGACGCTGCTCGGCGGGCAGCACCGGATCGCCGGGGTCGCGCTGTGCTGGGTGGCCGTACAGGCGGGCATCAACGCCCTGTACGCCGCGCTCAGCGCCGCCGTGCCGGACCGGGTGCCGGCCGCGCAGCGCGGTGT
>Ga0081455_10007112_pt1 | contig 11852 bp, 12 predicted proteins | sample TabmetS3T2R1_FD_70207 | JGI IMG/M metagenome (GOLD analysis project Ga0081455, IMG submission 70207) | Tabebuia heterophylla rhizosphere microbial communities from the University of Puerto Rico - S3T2R1 | ecosystem: Host-associated > Plants > Roots > Rhizosphere ...
CACAGATAGCTAACATGATGCTTGACGGCTTAAGGAGACCAGATGTTTTCGTAAGTGCAGGTACCATTCCTGTTATGAAGTTGATGAATGACACAGATCCTCTTGCTGATTGGCTAGTGAAATTTGGTGCTGCTGAAATGGTAATAGCTTATTCTCCTGATAGTCGGTTCTTCAATGACCTAGAGAAGGCGCGTACTGGAGAGATTCCATGGTATCAAGTTCTGTCTAATCCAGATCTCAAATTCGGAAGAACCGATCCTGAGCTTGATCCAAAAGGATATTACATGATTATAGCTGCAGCGCTTGCCAACAAATATTATAATGATTCAGGAATAAAGCAAAGACTACTGGGCGAAGATCGAAATCCCGCCCAAATCTTCCCAGAAGAAACACTCAAAACCATTCTGGAACAAGGTCAACTGGATGCCGTAGCAGCATATAAACATGAGGCTGTCGCTAGAGGTCTTCCCTATATTACATTACCACCTGAAATTAACTTGGCCGATCCTACATTTTCTAACTTCTACAGGACAGCATCATATACTTTAGATAATGGCGAAGGTCAAACAGTCTTTGGAGAACCGATATACTTCTCGTTCACAATACCAAATACAGTCAAGAATCTAGAGGGAGCTACTTCCTTTGCCACATTTATCTTATCGCCTGCTGGAGCAGATATTCTTGAAGGCCAAGGATTGAACATTATCCAGCCTGTTATTGAAGGAAACGCCTCAAGTGTTCCTTCAGGTATAAAAAATGAAGTACAAGGAATGGAATCGACACCATCATCAGTTGCCATTGACTAGAAGATCCAATGTCATATTGCATTTTGATTAAGCAGAGTGCCTATAAGGCACTGCAATCAATGCTAATTTTTAACTAACATCACGCATTGACACTTGAGCTTGTTGGAATCACAAAGAAATTCCCTGGATTTACACTTGGTCCATTAGATCTCAAAATTGACAACGGGAAGGTTTTAGTAATAATTGGACCAACTGGGAGCGGCAAATCTACTATCCTAAATCTTATTGCAGGATTAGTAAAGCCTGACTCAGGTTCGATTTCGATTGATGGCTTGGATATAACTAAAATGCCTGTACATCTTCGAAGGATAGGTATCACGTTTCAAAATCCAAGTTTGTTTCCCAATATGAATACGTATGAAAATGTTGTCTTTGGGCTCACAAAGAGAACCAGGAAAGAAAACGACCTAAAAATTACGAAACTTCTCAAGGATCTTAATCTACTACATATTATTGAAAGAAATACTCAAGGTTTAAGTGGAGGTGAAATGCAAAAGGTTTCCCTTGCAAGAATGCTTGTTACAAACCCAAAGATCATGCTACTGGACGAACCACTTGCACACCTAGATGTGTCCACTAAAAGGATCCTGAGATTGGAGCTTAGACGAATTCTTATTGGAAGAAGAAATGTACCATCTATTTATGTAACTCATTTTGAAGATGACGTTTATGCACTAGCAGATTATGTGGCAGTATTGCAAAACGGGAAACTTGAGTATACTGATAAGATTGAATCTATGCTATCATCCCAAAATGAGAATCACTTTCCATTTGCTTCTAAGATGTTTGATGAGGCAAATTATGTGGAAGGAGTGGTTATAAGATCGAATGGCGGAATTACTACTTTTAGTATTGGGTCGAATGTGGTCGAAATAATTGGCAATTATAATATTGGTACCAAAGTGGGGATCCTTGTAAAACCTGAAGATATAATTCTTTCAAGAGAAATAGTTAGAACAAGTGCCCGCAATATGGTTAAGGCTGAGGTAACAAACATCACCAATTCCCATGCAGGAGAAGGCGGTGGAGTGGTAGATGTACATCTAAAAGCTGACAGATTTCACATGATTGCTAGAATCACTGAACAGGCAATGATAGATCTTGCGCTCCATTTACATGATTTTGTTTTTGCCATATTCAAAGCGTCCTCACCACAGATTATTCGGGAGGAATAGAAGAGGTTTTTTTGAGAAATGACTATTCTGATTATAGATAAAGCCTAGACTGAGAATCTCAACGCAATTCTAACAATGGAGAAAGTTTCTCTCAAGTCAGCCAAGAACTGGATCAATACCTTACCACGTAGAACCACGCACTTTGCTAGCAAGTGTGAATTGAATTCTAATGTATCGTAACGGTGAATCGTATAGAATAAGATCGAATTCGTCTTGCAATTTCACTAAATTTATTGGTTGTTTCTTCATGCATTATTAATGACAGTAAATGTGCGGCGTAACACGCTACTTATACCGGGATAATGGTGATGGGGTTCTGTAATAGATATTAGTGATGTATATATTGGATAGTTTGGAGTGGCAGCCCAACAACAGTAATGGAATGGCGGGACTGGCACGGCTACTATAAGGTAATAAGTGCCAGTCCCGAAGTAGTTTATGATCTTCTATCGCTAACGGCAGGTTCCACTATAACCTATCTACCCGATAATATTTTGAACTAAAATTGTCGAAAGATAATGAAATGTTTAGTGGCATGAAGCGGCTGAATCATAATCTTGTGTGTAAGTTAGTGTATAATAATAAAGTACATGCTCAACCGGGTCTGTTGAACAAGGACTCATTTTTGAGATCATACAAGCAGACCAACTCATTTGCCATTACGATGGCAATGACACCCGTAGGCAGGGTGACATGAAGGATTGTTTAAAGTCAGTCAAGAAGTGCATGTAAGCAAATATTCTCGATATGTTTATAATATAATAAACGCTCTGCATGTAAGTGTACTAGCACATGAATAAAATATCTATTATAATGGAATTAGTGATGGTTGTTGCTACTGCTTCTGCACTTGCAGTTAATTCTGTTAATGCAGTTTCAGCAACATCCCAAGTTGACACGGCACAAAACATAACTTGCGATCTTGCATGTCAAGAAGCGATCATAGATGAGGCAGATAGTGATGATATTGTAGATCGAATGATGGAGGAATGTGGGTTGATTAATCAATATTAGTGTAGTAATCAATACCTTGTACTTTTGTTTTTTTTGTATTCAACTTTTTTCGTAAGGTCTGAGTAGTTCCATTTATTCTGTCATAAAGATAAGGATATTCTGGTTAGAATATTATGGGCATAAAATAACAGTTAATAACAGTCGGTATCAGTATGCTTTAAATCAGTAGCAACCGATATCAAATAGTAAAAGCTATTAGCAATAACTCTGGATAAATATTATACTAAATGCAAGTCCAAGTTTATAAGATTGCAGTTGCAATTCAAGCAAAAGCCGTCATTGTTTTCTCAAAACCATTGCTAAGGAGCTCTGTGATATTGCCAAATGGGTCTTCGCAGTATACTACTTTGTACCCCGGAACCATTTCCCAAAGTCTACTGCGATGTTTTCCTCCAGTTTCTGAAATCTTTTTGCATAAATCATCAATGTTAGGGTCTGTTATGCAAATGTGTGTAAATCCCGATTTCCAATATTCAAAGTTATCATGACGTTTCTGCGCTTTCGGCTCAATATATTCCAATATTTCTAAGCCTACCTGATTACCTGAACTGAGCCAAGCCAGTCGCACTTTCTTTAGATCTGGACCATGAATATCTCTTAGAAATGACATAATTACAGAATTTATCTAGAAATTCAATGTTTTACGCAACAATAGAAGTTGACTCATAGGATCTGATATTTATTATTAATTCAGTTGGTTTGTCCTATCACATCTATCGTAGTGGACAAGGTTATTCAGTTTCGTATTCCAGTGGTTTTTGATAAAAGGTAATCTATAATTGAAAAACGGGCAGTGGGCTATCGGGGTTAGGAATAGGAATCTAATGACTAGGTAGATTTGTTTATACTGACAGAGGGAAATGAACATTCTAAATTTTCGTGAGCTAATCGCCGAAAGTGATAATGGACGTCTAGAGTGGAAAGAGTTGACTGGACTTAGCTACTCAGACCACTGACGAAGTAATACTTGATTTCCCCTATTTTCTTATTCTCGTTACCACAGATATCACATAACCAACGCACAGAGTGAGCCAAACAGTACCAACCTTTCTCATCAGGTTGCTGCTGCGGCTGCTGCTTTATTGCAGTTCGAGGTTTAGGATAATGCTTTGTCATATGTACTAGATTACTGACATACACGCTTAATCTACCTATTTATCCTAGCTTACCTTTCTATGCTTAGACGTATGTTCCTTACTCGTCATGTTCGTGTTCGGCGCATTAGACACATCCTATGTCAGTAAGTGATCTTTGTCGTCTGTAAATATTCTGTTGAACTCGTTGTAGTATTCCTCAAAGGCAGTCATAAAACATCTTTATCAATTTCTGTGATCTTAAGCCCATCTATGTGCGGCCGGTGAACGCTGCTGTAGAGTATACGGTCGACACCCGAAATCTACACCGCCTGTAGAAACTTCTAAAGATTACAAGAGGAAGAGTGAATCTGAACCTCATATCCACGACTATTCTCAATAATGGGGTTGCATTAACTTCGATTGCCCGGTCTTTGATCGTAATCTATATCCTATTCATGTTCAGGTTGCTTTAACCAAGATTTGGGGTATTTTTATGTTATTCAAGAAGAATTGTAGTAGCTAATAGATCTATATGCACATTGATGAAACAGTATTTCTGTCAGTACGTTAGAAATCTCTTTATCCCGTTTGGATAACAAAATAGTAACAGTTGCCGCTGGAATTGTATTCTTTGATGATGAAAAAGGGCTTCAAAGATGTCTGTGTTCTATACAATCATATGTGGACACACACTATAACCTTTATTTACATTTAGATGTACTCTCCAACACTAATGAACAACTGGACTAGATTCATAGAGAAATGGTTTAGTGAATCACAAATCGCATTTACAAATTACGGATTTAACATTATGAAGCAGGAATTGTCGGTAGGATTTGACGAATTAACTGATGACTTTGACAGAGTTCCTAATGATGAGTTGGAATTTTCTGAGTCAAATGCGAGAATTAGAAGAGAAAATATGACAGAAGAATTCATTTTATTGCACAGTTCCTATGCTTTAAATCCTTCAAATGAAAACACAAGTAATAAAACCAGAAAAAGTGTCAGGCCTGTGTCTGTTCGAAGACATAATCGTCTTAGTTCTAAAATTCCCTCCTCTACAGCTGAAAGAGAGGGGAGAGAATTACATGAGGATCTAATTGTAACTGATGAGAATATCAAGGTTGTATTACAACTTCCTAGTAACAATCAAAGAGAGAATATCCAGATTATTGCTTATAACGATAATTCGCTCTCGATCTCTTTTTTGAGTTCTAAAGGAAAGCGAAGCAGTCGTACCTTAGCTTTGCCATATGGTATTGACTTAGAGACTGCTAGATCGACCTATAGAAATAGAATATTGGAGATCACATTTAGTAGAAAATGAAAACCTTATGGTCACTCCCAAGATAGGAGAAGAACCGATGGCGACGCCGTTGTGTGAATTGTGTAATAAGAGTGAACGATATAATATATGCACAGAATCTAATAATCAGCATTTGTGCTTAACATGTTTTAACAAACTACATTTTGGCATTAATGCCCCACGAACGGGTAAATCAATGGTGTATAACAAATGTATTTTTTGTAACATAGTGTTTGCTACCAATGCTAAAGGCAGTGTCTGTGATAAATGTTCAATCATAGTCACTTGGAAGTCAGCAATGGATTATCTTGCTGGGGTAAACAGAATCTCAGCCCTAATTAGAGAAAATAAATTGGATTCAAAGTTGAGAAACGAAAATTATTGCATAGAAAACCTTGGTACCCGAGCTACACAAGTAATAATGGATGCAATAGAAAGCAGTAATCTGCACTTCACTTGAATATGGTATAAGAAATAGCAATTCAAAGAATATCAATGGTTCTTTGAGAAGCTATTATGTGTCTCACAGAGCTTCCGCGGTAATAGATGGTAAAAATAAAAAAGAACATGAATATTTAATCCCCAAGACAAAAATAGATCGTTATGGTGATAATGAGGTTTATTTCAATCTATCAGAAGAGTCTTTGAAAGAATTCGAAATTTAATCGGCAACACCATTCTATACTAGCCGAAGCTTGCTGATTACCCTACAAACAAAAACCTAAGTCGAATATATTGAATCTGCTGCTATTTCTGCGGTAGCAAATCTATCTTTTACAGAATTAATCTTAATCTTTACGTTCTTATATCCGGCTTTTGCATCTTTTACAAAGATTATTAAACCATCTATTCTTGCGACACCGTCTCCCGCGCTACCGTTATCAGTAATATCTACTGTGTATTCTTTACCTGTTTCTACAGGTTTTGGGTTACTGTTCATTAGAGAATTGTAAGTGTTCGTATAATATGAACTAATGACCTATTACTTAATGACAAGATTTGTTCACATTTGTTAGATGTCGTCCGAAGCAATTCTCGTAATCAACTAATAGTCAAATTATTATTATGTTGATACATAGTAAAAAACGAATTATGGCTCGTACTGTACTTTTTTTAGGTTTGTGGTCAAGTGATGCAATGTTTCGCTGGAACAGGAAAGACAATTCTACAAAAATTATTTCTTTGCATAAACTTTGACATTGAGACTTTAGATGGCCGATTCAGGTATGAGAATGTGCCTATGAACGAACGTAAAGAATAGGCATATCTGTCCTTGGCTACACAGGCGCCTAGAAGCCATAATCAACTTTACAGACAATTATAAGATTATATGAGACCGCTTTAGTTACATTTGGTATTGCAACTTTTACGTCAGGTATGGTCAATTCGAACACATTATCTAATAACAGTACTGCTTCTATCTTTTGTAGTTTTTATTTATGGCAGTAACCTAGAAAGCATTCAAGGAACAAATGACACTTCACCAGAATCTAAAAGGCAAATTATTACCCTTTCAGCCCTACTTGAGGATCAAGGTGACCCAACAAGGTGGAAATCGTTAATTGAACCAGCTATGCAGAAACTCAAGGAACGGCATCCAGATTTAGAAATTGAAATTAACTATACCACTTCTCCTTATAACGTGACAAGACTTAAGATATTGTCCGCACTTGAAGACAAAACTCCTGTCGACCTTATTACAGTCGACCAAATTTGGCTTGGGGAATTCGCAGGCAAAGGGTTGCTCTCCGATCTCTCCAATTTCACTGAAGCGTGGGGCCGTCAATCTGATTGGTATCAATCGAATTGGGACGGTGGAACATACCAAGGTAAGGTTTACGGTATATGGGCATGGACGGATGTACGAGGTATCTGGTATTGGAAAGACGTGTTAAAGGAAGCAGGGGTTGACCCACAAACTCTAACGACGTGGCAAGGCTATATAGATGCTGCAAAGAAGTTAAACTCAGTGCTTAGACCTCAAGGTATTGAAGGTGTACACCTAACTGGTGCAGGTCACTCTCCTGATCTTTGGTACCCTTATCTTTGGATGCTTGGAGGAGAGATAGTCTCCATCAAGGAAGGGCATCCTACGAAAGGGTCCTACTGGTATCCATCATTCAATGGCTCCGAAGGTGTGCGTGCTCTCAATTTCGTAAAGGAACAGATAGATGCTGGAATATCGCCACAGAAAAACCATTATTGGGGGGAAGAATTTCTTGACAGGAAATTCGCAGTCATGATTGAAGCATTACAGCATCACGTACCGATAACCTCGGCCCTCAACCGCACTATTTTTGAACAAAAAGTGGGGTTCATTCCCATGTTTCCGGTTCCAGACAGAAGCACTAGGACATCCACATTAATGGGAGGATGGGAGCTTGGGATACCAGTAACCTCCACTCATAAGGAGCTTGCATGGGAACTGATATCTATCATGCTTGAACCCCAAATACTTGGACCCTATCTGACAAAACATGCAAACATGCCTACTCAGATCCCTATTGGAGAGGGTCCATATTCTTTGGAACCAAGGAAAGTCGTACCTTATTACGATCAATTGGTATCAATGATACCTAACGGAGGTACCAGGCCAAGCATTCCTGAATATCCCCAAATAGCTGAATTCATCAAGGAAGCATTAGACGCCGTTTACTATGGCGCTGCGAGTCCGAAGAAAGCTTTGGATGATGCTGCAGAAAAATCTGCTAACGCATTAGGCTGGTAATTTTATACTTTAACCTCTTTAGATATTCAAAAGGCAGGAACAAAAAGTGGCTCAACACTATCTATTGAGCTTGAGACATACTGATAGTACGGTCCTATGGCGAATTTTTGAAACTACTGCCCAGTGGAAGCAGAAATTGATGTAAGCGGTAGCATAAAGATGTTGAGTCAGCAAAAAGTAAGATATTGATATTCTTGTATGGGTTATAAAATATATCAAAAAAGTAAAAACTTAGAAGAAAATGCTTCCCACTATCTAAGTGCCGTGTTTACTTCTGGAAGCAATAGATATTACCCAAGACTGAGTAATAGCTTCTATCTTTTCATTCCAGTCGCGGACGTTCTTCTTAAATCCCTATGAGCGGTGACGCAATATCCGCAAAAGCCTTCAATATTTCCTTTAGTATGACACATACACTCACACTCACTACCTATTGAAAAATTATTCCTTCGTTTCAATTATCAAGATCAATATATGACGGTTGTTAACTAATATAATAGCATTACTATATGGCAGTAATATTCATCTGTTAGACAATGCTGACAGACTCGAGTTCAACCCTTAAATCGAGAGGTTTCATCATCAAAGTTGCCATTACAGGATCAACCTTTCCTTCAACGAAAGATCTGATGCCAGTTCGTAAACTTAATTTACTCCGTAAAATGCTTTGAAATAATGGGACATAATTCAGTTCTTAAAAATTCCTTAGAAGTGTCTCAAGCCATGGAATGCCTTCATTCTCTTGGTCTATTTGCGCATCATGATAGAGTAAAGTCATGGGATACACTTAAAATGATTGACATAATAAAGCAAGCAGACATAAGTGCGTTTATACTAGATGTGGGATGTAACGGTTCTCCGATTTTGCCTCTGCTGTGGAGACTTGGTTTTATGAATCTATATGGGTGTGATTTGCTCCTAAAAGAAGGAATAAACACTGCGATCGAATTGAATAACACATTTGATATTTCAATTCAAGATCTAGAAAAAACAGAATTTCAAAACAATACATTTGATTTCGTTACGTCATTATCAGTTATAGAACATGGTATTAATATTCAGAACTATTTCAAAGAAATGAATAGAATAATAAGAAAAGGGGGATTACTTTTGACGTCGACAGACTACTGGCCTGATAAAATAGTCAATCTAGTTAATACGGACGTAAATCCTAAAAATTCGCCTGATAATATTTTCAGCAGGAGAGAAATCGAAGACGTAATTGGTATTGCAGAACAGAACGGTTTCCTTCTTACAGAACCAATAGATTTTACATACGGGGAAAAAGTTATTCATTGGAATGGTACATGCCTTGATTACACATTCATATTCTTTGCACTAAGAAAGAACTAATCAGTACGTAAAAGCCTGTTACATTGCCAAGTGGAACATGGCAGTCGTTTGATAGAATCGTGTGAGCAGAACAGGTTTGTGATGTGCTTTCTTCATCTGTTAAACTCTATCAGAAATAGCCTTAATCGGCTCTATTATTAGAACATCCAGTTTCTCAACATATTTAATGGGGTTCAAGGTTTGTCCTTGAGCGATCGGTTCGGGTTCAAATTCTTCCTCTTGACGTTCTCCTATTCCTGGAAATTCTCGACAAGCTCTTTAATGTCATGTGGTGGAAAACTCGGATTCGTGATATATCTCTCATCACGTGGCTTAGAATCTGGTATACACTTCTCTCTTTTCATCATCTTCATGATGTTTATTATTCAAAAACTCAGGGCTGCGTATAGGAACACATTGATCTCTGTAATTCAGAAAAGAAGCCCCTAGGGCGTCTCCCTCAGGATCTGCAGCACTATCGAGCAGAGATGGATCAAATAAACACTGTTCATCTGGGACTATTGGCATTGTGTTCTTATCAATATTCCCACTGGTATCATTTGGCTGAGGAAATTGAGGGCGATATCCTCTCTCTAGCTTTGTTCTCTGTCTTTGTACTCTACATACTAACATCCATTCTATTCAAGTAGTTTAAATAGTCTAGTGTGGTTCTACATTCTACTAATACGGCAATAAAAGTTGAAAAAACACTAAACAACAAAAAAACGATAACAAGAAACTCAGTCACTTGTTTTATCTGTCTGAACGATTACACAAATATCATTACTGATTCTGAATCAGGCGAGGTTGTTTGTAGTAATTGTGGTATAGTTATTACTGAAAAGTCTGAGAATATTAGTAATCCTGAATGGCGTGCATTTACAGCCGAAGAAAAAAATAAAAGAGCAAGAACAGGAGCTCCGACTTCTCTAGCTATACACGATCGAGGGCTAGCAACACTAATTTCAAAAACAGGCAGAGACGCTAGTGGACAGAAATTGGATACTGCAATGTATTCGGCGTACAATAGATTAAGAACATGGGATTGTAGAATAATTTACGATAGTTCACATAATAGAAATCTCTTTCAGGCTTTCTCTCAGCTTTACGCATTAAAAGATAAGCTTGGGCTCTCATACACGATAATTGAGAAAACAGCATATATCTATAGGAAAGCAGAAGATAGAGGTTTGGTGCGTGGTAGAACAACTTCAGGAATGGTAACTGCAGCAATATACCTCGCATGCAGAGATATTGGAGTACCTAGAACTCTCAAGGAAATAGCTGCAGTTAGTAATACGAAACGTAAGCACATAGCAAAATGTTGTAGACTACTGATAAACGAGCTTGACCTTAAAGTGCCTATGGCCGACCCCATGAAATGCATTGTCAAAATTGCAAATAAGGCTGAGCTGTCGGAGAAAACAACACGACTAGCAATGAATATGATGACAGAAATAATTAAAAGTAAAATATCTGCTGGAAAAAACCCAATGAGTTTTGCAGCAACAGTGCTTTATATTTCATCCTTCAAGGCGGGTGAAAAGTTAACGCAGCTTGACATAGCAACCGCTGCGGGGGTAACAGAAGTAACTATTCGAAATAGACTTAAGGAACTAAATAATACGGTTGGCAAAACAATTCATTGGATTTAGAAATCAAGTATTCAGTACCATTAGAAAAGATCAATATTAATCGTATTAAGTCTAAAACTTACGGATGTGGGATTTAATCTTCTTCTCATTTCCGGGTCATAATATCTTCTTCTTTATACCCATGGTCTTTCATAGCATGCTCAGCAGCATTCTTCATAAGTTCTTCTTCTGTTTCCCTCTGTACTACTCAATTACAATCCTGTCTAACGTCATGGCATGTGATCGACGACATGTGGATCGATATCATCTCATTTCACTTAAACTTGACTAACAAACCAAGATGTTAATTTATTGTGTTTGTTACTATCTTAACTAGATTGGCCAACTGAATAGGCTCAGTATTAAAAAAGCATTAGATAATTTTAACGAGGTATTCTGCGTAAATCTCAAACTAGAAGCAGTATTACTCATAATGGAACAAATGCGCAGCCGGCTAGAAGTAGTTCACCTAGGTCGAATCTGTTGAACTTTTTGCTATTACTGACGCATTGGCAAATCTACTACCAACTGAAGTAATCTTAATCTTTATGTTTTTGTCCAGTTGTTTTGCATTTTTTACAAATATTACAAAGCCATTTACTCTCGCAATACCGTCCCCGCCTCTGCCTGTGTCAGTAATATTTACCAGATACTCTTTGCCTACCTCTACTGGTATTGAAAAGCTTCCAGAATTTTTCGATTTCTGTTCGTAACCCATTAAGACTTCAGCTGATAATGCGCATTATAGTAATATGAACTAATGTATTAGTGTATTAAA
>Ga0081455_10007113_pt1 | contig 11851 bp, 9 predicted proteins | sample TabmetS3T2R1_FD_70207 | JGI IMG/M metagenome (GOLD analysis project Ga0081455, IMG submission 70207) | Tabebuia heterophylla rhizosphere microbial communities from the University of Puerto Rico - S3T2R1 | ecosystem: Host-associated > Plants > Roots > Rhizosphere ...
CGATCGTGCCGAGGTCGTGGTGGATGGCGTCGTGGCCGCCCTCGGCCGAGCCGATGGCCCACGGCGATCCGGGGTCGTCGGGGCCGGCGACCAGGGTGTTGTTGGGGCCCTTGCGGTTGATCCGGCCGATCGGGTGGATCGGTGGGAGATAGACGACGTCGAAGCCCATCTCGGCGATGGCGTCCAGCCGCTTGGCGGCCGTGCGGAGGTTGCCGCCGCGGACTACACCCGCGTCGTCGACCGTGACACCCTCCGACCGGGGGAAGAACTCGTACCAGGATCCGTAGAGCGCGCGCTGCCGGTCGACGAAGAAGGGGTACTTGGCCGAGCGGCTGAGCAGGTCGCGGACCGGTTGACGCTCGAAGACCTCGCGTACCTCGTCGGAGGTGCCGGCGGCGAGGCGGGCCGGCACCGGCCGCGACGTGTCGCGCAGGGCGGTGACCGCGTCGCGAAGTACGGCCTTGTCCATCGACTCGGTCCGCCGGAGCTTGCGAGCCGCCCGGGCCAGCAGCAAGGCGCCTTCGGTAAGCATCAACTCGACGTCGACGTCGGCGTCGATCTTGATCTCGGCGTCGTGTCGCCAGGTGGCGTACGGATCGCTCCACGACTCGATGCGGAACGCCCAGGACCCCTCCCGGTCGGCGCGGACGGTGGTGGCGTAGCGATCCGGCTGGCCCGTCGGGTGCATCGGAATCGGCGGCCGGGGCGTACCGTCCGGGTCGTAGAGTACGACGCCGGCGCCGAGACGGTCGTGGCCGTCGCGGATCACGGTGGCCGACACCGTGAACGGCTCGTCCACCACTGCCTTCGCTGGATAGCGCCCAGCGTCGATGACTGGCGCCACGTCGAGTATCGGAATGCGAGCAACCATCCCGCCCCAACCTAGTGGACGCTGCCGCGGCGGGCGTGCGGGGCTGTAACGTCCCGGCCGATGGAGACCGAGATTCGGGGGGACGTGCTGGTCGTCGGCGGGGGACTGGGTGGCGTCGCCGCGGCGCTGGCCGCCACGAGCGCGGGGCGCACCGTCGTGCTGACCGAGGAGAGCGACTGGCTGGGCGGTCAGCTGACATCGCAGGCCGTTCCGCCCGACGAGCATCCCTGGATCGAGCAGTTCGGCTGCACCGCGCGGTATCGGCGGTTGCGAGACGGTCTGCGGGCGTACTACCGGCGTTGGTACCCGCTCAGCGAATCGGCCCGGGCGGATCCGTACCTGAACCCCGGTCGCGGCCCGGTTAGCCGGCTCTGCGTCGAGCCGCGCGCCGGTGTCGCCGTGATCGACGGCCTGCTCGCGGCGGCGCGCAGCTCGGACCGGCTGCGGGTGCTCCTCCAGCATCGCCCGGTCGCCGTGGCGGTGGACGGCGATCGGGTCGACGCCGTCACGCTGGAGCGGCCGGACGGGGAGCGGGTCACAATCGTGGCGCCGTTCGTCCTCGACGCCACCGAGACCGGCGAGCTGCTGCCCTTGGCCGGCGCCGAGCACGTCACCGGCGCTGAATCCGGGGCACAGACCGGCGAACCCCACGCGGCCGACTCGGTCCAGCCCCTGAACATGCAGGCCGTGTCGTGGTGTTTCGCGCTCGACCACCAGGCCGACGCCGACCGCACGATCGACCGACCGGCGTCGTACGACCACTGGCGGACTCACGTGCCGCCCGGGTGGCCGGGGCCACTGCTGTCGTTCACCGCGCCGGTGCCTCGCACGGGCGAGACGCTGACGCGTACGTTCGAGCCGAACCCGGCCGATCCGGCAGCGACCGAGGTCGACCATCGTCGGATGGGCGGCGACTACGAGCTGTGGGCGTTTCGTCGGATCGCCGACCGGCGCAGCTTCCTCCCGGGCTACCTCACTAGTGACCTTACGCTGGTGAACTGGCCGATGATCGACTACACCGACGGTCCGATCTACGGGGTGGCGGCGGCCGAGGCGCAGCAGCATCTGCGCGGCACGCGGGAGCTCAGCCTGAGCTTTCTGTACTGGCTCCAGACCGAGGCGCCCCGGCCCGACGGCGGCACCGGCTACCCGGGTCTGAGACTGCGCCCCGAGGTCATAGGTACGACGGACGGCCTCGCCAAGCGGCCGTACGTCCGAGAGTCCCGCCGGATCGCGGCGCTCTACACGGTCGTCGAGCAGGATCTGGCCCTCGACCTCCGTCCGGACGGCCGGGCGGCGAGCTACCCCGACAGCGTCGGCGTGGGGAGCTATCGCATCGACCTCCACCCGTCCACCGGCGGCGACGGCTACATCGACATCGCGTCCTGTCCCTTCGAGGTGCCGCTCCGAGCGCTCGTGCCGATTCGGATGGCCAACCTGCTGCCGGCCGCGAAGAACATCGGAACCACGCACGTCACCAACGGCTGCTACCGGCTACATCCCGTGGAGTGGGGGATCGGTGAGGTCGCGGGCGCTCTCGCGGCCTACTGCCTGGCGACCGGCCGTACCCCGCAGCAGATCTGCGACGACCCGAAGCTGGTCGAGGAGTTCCAGACCCGGCTGCTGGCCGACGGCGTGGAGATCCGCTGGCCAGACGTACGCGGCTACTGAGCGCTCGGTCAGCCCTTGAGGCTGCCCGCGGTCAGACCGGCGATGATCCGCTTCTGGAACACGAGCGCCACGATGATCATCGGGATGGTCACCACGACGCAGGCCGCGGTGATGTTGCCGATCGGACGCTGGAAGTCCACCGCTCCGGTGAACTGGGAGATCGCGACCGGGACGGTTTGGGCGACCTCGGGATCTCGCGGCGCGAAGGTGTTGGCCAGCAGGAACTCGTTCCAGGCCGACACGAAGATGATGATCGCCGCCGCGAACACGCCGGGTGCCGCGAGCGGCAGGATCACCCGGAAGAAGGCCTTGAACGGGGTCGCGCCGTCGACCTTGGCGGCCTCCTCCAACTCCTTCGGGATGGCGGCGAAGAACGTGGTGAGGATGAAGATCGTCAGTGGCAGGGTGAACGACGTGTACGGGATGTACAGCCCTTCGTACGTGTTGAGCAGACCGAGTTTCAGCCACAGCTCGTAGAGCGGCGGGACCAGCGCCACCGGCGGGAACAGCGAGACCGCGAGGATGCCGGTCAGCAGCAGGATCTTCCCCCGCAGCGGAAGTCGCGCAATCGCATATCCGGCGAGGGAGCCGATCACCACGCACAGGATGGTGGTCATGCCGGCGACGGCCAGCGAGTTGCGCAGGTTGAGGTGGAAGTCCTGCTCGAACACGTTGCCGTAGTTCTTGAAGCCGAACGGCCCCTGGAACAGATCCGGGCTGTTCAGCGCGCTGTCCTCGATCTTGAGGCTGGTCATGATCAGCCAGAAGAACGGCGCCAGACACCACAGGAAGATGACGGCCAGCAGCGCGGTCTTCGCCCAGGTCCGGCCTCTTGTCGCCGACTCGACGGCGCCACGGCTGCGCCGGCGTCGGGCTGGCCGTGTCTCGGCAGTCGCGGCGCTCATCAGTCGGTCCTTCCGATGGTGAGCTCCCGGCCCAGCAAACTCACGAAGATCACCCCGACACCCAGGATGATGGCGAACGTGAGCGTGGACAGCGCCGATCCGAGGCCTGGATCGGGCGTCTGAATCACGTACTGCTGGACCACCATCGACAACGACTCGGTGTCGAACGAGCCGCGTGTCATGACCTGCGGCAGGTCGTAGACGCGAAGCGCCTCGACGGTCCGGAAGAGGAGAGCCACCAGGATCGCCGGCCGGAGCAACGGCAGCGTGATGTGCCAGAACCGCTGCAGGGCGTTGGCCCCGTCGACGCGGGCGCTCTCGTAGACGTCGGTCGGGATGGTCTGCAGTCCGGCGAGTAGCAGCAAGGCCACGAACGGTGCGGTCTTCCAGACGTCGGCGAAGATGACGACGACCTTGACCCAGCCGGCTTCACCCAGCCAGTTGAAGTCGCCCAGCCCCAGCAGGGCGTTGACCGAGCCTGGGTTCACGTTGAACATGAAGTACCACATCTGGGCCGCGATCACCGTGGGGATCACCCACGGCACCAAGATCGCCGCCCGGGTGACGCCGCGGCCGCGGAACGCCTGGTTCATCAACAGGGCGAAGCCGAGCCCGATCACGAACTCCGCCGTCACCGACGTCACGGTGAACACGAAGGTGAACTCGAGGGAGGCCCAGAACTTGTCGTCCGAGAGCGCCTCTCGGTAGTTCTCGAGCCCGGCGTACCCCTCGTAGAGCCGACCGGTGTACGCCCGCAGGCTGATGACGAAGGCGTAGATCACCGGGAACAGCGCGACCCCGATCATCAGCAGGATCGCGGGCGTGACGAACAGCCGACCGAGACCCTTCTCCGACAGGCCCTTGGTACGGGGCCCGCGTCCACCGGGCCCCGTACCGCTGAGCGTGCGCGGCTCGGTCGCGACTTCCGCTCCGGCCATGCCAGCTCCGCCTGTTATTCCTCGACGCTCTCGTTGAACGCGTCGGCGACGGTGTCAGATGCCTCAGCGGGATCCCCGTCGCCGTTGTAGGCCGGGAAGAGCGCGTCCTGCATCTCGACGCTGATCGTGTTCCACGTCGGTGCCGGCGGCCGCGGCTTCGCGTCGGGAAGGACTTCGCTCAGCAGCGCCATGTCCGGATCGCTCTGCAGCTCGTCGTAGACCGACGTGAGAACCGGCGGAACCGAGGCGACGGTGGCCAGCATCTTCTGGACCTCAGGGTCGGTCGCTGCCCACACGACGAACTCCTTCGCCGCGTCCTTGTTGCTCGAGTACGCGCTCACCGCGTTGTTGAAGCCACCGAGCGCCGAGATCGTTCCTTCGCCGGTGAAAGTCGGCAGCGGAGCGATGTCGAAGTTCTTGGCGACTTGAGGCACGCCCTCGTCCTGGATCAACTGGTAGGCGTACGGCCAGTTGCGCATGAACACCGCCTTGCCTGACTGGAAGGCGGCACGCCCTTCCTCCTCGGTCGCGGTGTTGAAGCCCGGCGCGAAGCAGCCGTCGTCCATCGCGTTCTGCATGAACTCGGTGGTCTGCGTCGCGATTTCGGGGTCGAACAGGACCTCGCTCTGATCGTCGTTGTACAGCTCGCCGCCCGCGGACCAGTAGTACTCCAGCCAGTTGACGACGAACCCCTCGTACTTGAAGCCCTGCCCGATGAGGCCGCCGATGTCTTCCTGCTGGCCGACCTGCTCCGCGATCTGGCACAGCTCATCCCACGTCTCGGGTGGTTGGTCGACCAGGTCGGTGCGGTAGTAGAGGAAGCCCGCGTTGGTGTTGAACGGCGCGGCCCACAGCTCGCCACCCCACTGGGCGGAGGTGAAGGCACCCTCGAGCACCTCGGGCTCGATCTGGTCCCGGACGTCTTCGAGGCTCTCGAGCCAGCCGTTCTGGGAGTATTCGCCGGTCCAGATCACATCCATGCCGAGCACGTCGAACTCGTCGCTCCCGGACTGGAGGACGTTGACCTGCTGTTCGCGTTGCTGGTCGGCCTCGTCAGGCAGCACCTCGATGGTGATGGGGTTGTCGGGGTTCTGCTCGTTCCACAGATCGGCGATCTTCTGGTCGACGCCTGCGGGCTGGGCTTCAGCGCCGCCGATCGCCCAGGTGAGCTGACCGCCGCCTTCGTCTCCTCCTCCGCCGTCATCGTCGCTACTTGGTGTACATGCGGCTGCCACGACAAGGGATCCGGCTGCTGCCGCAATCATCCATTTGCCGAGGGTCGTCGTTCGTCTCACGCGGGCACCTCCGAGTCGATACGACCGCGACACAAGCGGACAATCGTGCCTGCGGCCGATCGGCTCATCATCGTGTGTCGCGTGGTGGCGCGCAAGTGCCGCCCGTCGCGAACCTCCCGGTTTGACCAGGCGAGACGCCTTGCTGGTAAGTAACAAGTTGGCCTCTTGCGTGGCCGATGCCACCAAGAGGCCAACTTATGTCTGTGCCCAGACGTCAGCCGGTGAAACCGGTCAGTCCTCGGCGGGCGCGGACCCGGTTGGTGATGGCGCTGAAGATGCCGTCGACGAGCATGCCGATGACCAAGATGACGATCATGTACGCCAGCAGGTCGTCGGCCTGGCCGGTGACCTGAGCATTGTTCAGCGACCCACCGAGGGTCACCTGACCGGACAGCTGGACGATCAGCTCGCCGGCCATCAAGCTCCGCCAGGCGAACGCCCAGCCCTGCTTGAGCCCGGCGAGGTACGACGGCAGTGCGGCCGGCAGCACCACGTAGCGGTAGCGGTTGATGCCGCGCGCGCCGAGCATGTGGCCGGCCCGCAGCAGCGGCGGCGGCACCTCGTCGATGCCGCTGATCACGCCATTCGCGATCGACGGCGCCGCGCCCAGCACGATCACGAACATGATCGCGAACGGGTTGAAGAGCCCGAAGATCAAGATCGCGAACGGGAACCACACGATCGACGGCATGGTCTGCAGGCCGGTGATCATGGAGCCGACACCGGACCGCAGGATCCTCGACTGGCTGACGGCGATGCCGAGCAGCGTCCCGAAGACCAGCGAGAACGCGAACCCGACCGCAGCCCGTTGCATCGTCGTATTGATGGCTCGCCAGAAGTCATGGGTCTGCGCCAGTCCGGCCAGGTCCTGGAACACCGCAGCGGGGGAGGGAAGCAGGTACTCCGGCTTCCAGGCCGCCCAGACGGTGATCTGCCAGATCGCGATGGCGAGGAAGACCGCGAGCAGCTTGGGCCAAAGCGACGCCCAGATCTTCGCTGCGAGGGACTGCTGACGCTCGCCGGTCCTGACGACCTTCGGCGGCGGATCCGGACTTCGTTCGGTGGCCGGTGCCGCAGTGTCAGCGGACATGGCGCCTCACCTCGTCCTTCAGCTCGGCGGTCAAGACCCCGGCCTGCTCGGCGACCTTGGGATCCTCCATGTGTCGCGGCCGGGGCAGGTCGATCGGGTGCTCACTCTTCACCCGGCCGGGGCCGGACTCCATGAGGATCGTCCGATCGGACAACCGGACCGCCTCGCGCACGTTGTGCGTCACGAAGACCACGGTCATCTCGACCTCGGCCCGGATCCGTTCGAGCTCGTCGTGCATCGAGTCCCGGGTCATGGCGTCGAGAGCGCCGAAGGGCTCGTCCATCAAGACGATCTCGGCGTCCTGGGCCAGCACCCGTGCGAGTGCGCCGCGCTGCCGCATGCCGCCGGACAGCTCGTGCGGGCGCTTCCTGCCGCGTCCGCCGAGTCGTACGAGTTCGAGCAACTCGGCGGTGCGGGTCCGGCGGCGTGCCCTGTCGACGCCACGCAGCTTCAGGGCCAGCTCGACGTTCTGCTCGAGAGTCAGCCAGGGGAAGAGGGTCGCCTCCTGGAACATCAGGGAGACCCGGCGGTCGCCGGTCTCGATCGTCCCTGAGGTGGGACGGTCGAGACCGGCGATCAGGTTGAGCAGCGTGGTCTTGCCACACCCGCTGGCCCCCACCAGGCACACGAACTCGCGTTCGCGTACCTCGAGGGAGGCGTCCTGGAGGGCGACCGTGTGCGAGGCGCCTTGCCCGAACTCCTTCGAGACCCCGCGGATGTCGACCGCGACGGGGTGCGACCCGTTCTGCTGCGGCGGTGGCCCCGACGTGTCGAGGTCACCCGGCTGGGTCGAGAGCGATTTCATCGCGACTGCACCTGCTCCTCACCCTTGGCGGACAGGATCTCGTTGAGCGGGTCGAGGTCGTAGAGGGCGCTGATGTCGTTGACCGGCTCCTCCAGCGCGCCGGCGTCGTAGGCGTCGGCCGCGTCCTTCTCGAGGCTGCTGGCGATCGGGTCGTTGGTGAAGGTGAGGTTGCTCCACGCCGACTCGAAGACGTCGTCGGGCAACTCGGCGCCGGTCAGCTCGACCAGCTTGTCCGCGATCAGCTGCTTGGCCTCGTCGGGGTTGTTGTTGATGTAGTCGTTGGCCTCGACGTGCGCCTCGAGCAGATCGCTGACCTCGTCGGGGTGCTCTTCGAGGAAGTCGTTGTTGACCAGCAGGTGGGTGGTCACGAACTGGCCACCCGGCCACAGGTCGGCTTCGTCGACGAGGACCTTGCCGCCGTCGTTGACCATGATGCTGGCGTACGGCTCGGGCACCCACGCACCGTCGATCTCACCCTGGCGGAAGGCCTGGATGATCACGCTGTTGTCCTGCGGGGTGAGGTTGATGTCGCCGCTGCCGTCGGGGTTGATCTCATAGCCCTGCTCCTTGAAGTAGGCGCGGGCGGCGATGTCCTGGGTGTTGAACTCGCCCGGAGTCGCGATCGTCTTGCCTTCCAGATCGTCGACGCTCGAGATGTCGTCGCTGACGACGAGTGCGGCGCCTCCAGAGGCTGCACCGGCGAGGACGGTGACGTTCTTGCTCTGGGTGTACGCGGTGAGGGCCGGCACCGGGCCGATGTAGGTGGCCGCCAGGTCACCGTTGAGCAGTGCGGTGATCGTGTCGGATCCGGAGTCGAACTCGGCGAACTGCACTGTTGAGCCGTCCTCGGAGAGTTTCTCCTCATAGAGGCCTTGCTCGATGCCGACGAGAGCGGTGCCGTGGGTCAGGTTGGGGAAGTAGCCGAGTTGCAGCGCGACCCCGTCGTCGCCGCCACTCGAGGCGTTGGCGTCGTCGCCGCAGGCGGTGAGACCGGTGGCTGCGATCGCAGCCAGAGCGGCGGCACCCGCGGCTTGGCGCCAGCGGGAAGACAGGCTGATAGTCACAAGAAGCTCCCAGCTATCGATTACTAGACGACCTAATACTATAGATTCACTAGAGAAAGTCCACCGAGCGTCCCGCGAGTCCGCGTGGCGAGCTTCACTCCGCACCGAATCGACGCCGTACGAAGGGCGGCGGGAGCCACCTGAATGTGGCTCCCTGAGGCTCGCGGAGCGGACGGCTGAGCGTGCCCCGGCGCGGCCTTGTACCGTCATGCCTCGTGCGAGCCATCCGACGATTCACCGTGCGCCCGGTTCTCCCGCCGCCGCTTGAGCCACTGGGCGACCTCGTCATGAACCTGCGCTGGTCGTGGCATCCGCCGACGCAGGACCTGTTCGCGTCGGTGGATCCAACGGCCTGGAGCGAGGGGGGACACGACCCGGCCCGGCTCCTCGGCAGCCTGTCCGCCGGCCGACTCGAGCAGCTCAGCACCGACGCGGAGTTCATCGAGCGCCTGAACTCCGTGCACGCCGACCTCGAGCAGTACCTCGTGGGACCACGGTGGTACCAGCAGGGCGAGCGCGAGGACACCCCGCAGTCGATCGCGTACTTCTCACCGGAGTTCGGGATCACCGAGGCGCTGCCGCAGTACTCCGGCGGCCTCGGCATCCTGGCCGGCGACCATCTCAAGACGGCCAGTGACCTCGGAGTGCCGATCATCGGCGTCGGCCTCTTCTACGGCCACGGCTACTTCCGGCAGTCGCTGTCGCGGGAGGGCTGGCAGGCCGAGCACTATCCCGTCAACGACCCCGACGGACTGCCGCTGACCCTGCTCCGCGAGGCCGACGGGAGCACGCCGTTCGTCAACATCGGCCTGCCCGGCGGCAAGCGACTCGCCGCCCGGATCTGGATCGCCCAGGTCGGTCGGGTTCCGCTGCTGCTGCTCGACTCGGACGAGAAGCGCAGCGTCGGCCTCGAGTTCGACGTCACCGATCGCTTGTACGGCGGCGGCGCCGAGCACCGACTGCTGCAGGAGATGCTGCTCGGCATCGGAGGCGTGCGCGCGCTGCGGATCTACTCCCGGATCACCGGCGCCCGCGACCCCGAGGTCTTCCACACCAACGAGGGCCACGCCGGGTTCCTCGGACTCGAGCGGATCCGCGAGCTGACCGAGGACGCCGGCCTGGACTTCGACTCGGCACTGGAGATCTCCCGGGCCGGGACCGTCTTCACGACTCATACGCCGGTCGAAGCCGGCATCGACCGGTTCTCCCGTGAGCTGGTGGAGCAGCACTTCGGCGGTGACAACGCCTGCGAGGGTGTCCCGGTCGAGCGGATCCTGGCGCTGGGGGCAGAGACCTTCCCGGACGGCGACCCGGGCAGGTTCAACATGGCTGTCATGGGGCTGCGACTGGCGCAGCGGGCCAACGGCGTGAGCCTCCTGCACGGCCAGGTCAGCCGGTCGATGTTCGCCGGGCTGTGGCCGGGCTTCGAGGAGTCCGAGGTCCCGATCGGCTCGATCACCAACGGCGTACACGCGCAGACCTGGGTCGCCCGCGAGATCCTGGAGCTGTCCGAGCGACTCGGCACGACCGACTTCGACGAAGTGGACCGGGTCGACTCCCGCGCGATCTGGGACCTGAAGCGCGCCCTCCGGCAGCGGCTCGTCGACGAGACGCGAGAGCGGCTGCGCGAGTCCTGGTCGCAGCGCGGCGCGACGCCGGCCGAGCTGGGCTGGGTCGACTCCGTCCTCGACCCGGACGTGCTGACCCTCGGTTTCGCGCGGCGGGTGCCTTCGTACAAGCGGCTCACCCTCATGCTGCGCGACCGGGAACGGTTGAAGTCGCTGTTGCTGCATCCGGATCGGCCGATCCAGCTGGTGATCGCCGGCAAGGCACATCCGGCCGACGACGGCGGCAAGCGGCTGATCCAGGAGCTGGTCCGATTCGCCGACGAGTCCGAGGTTCGCCATCGGATCGTGTTCCTGCCCGACTACGACATCGCGATGGCCCAGCAACTGGTGCCCGGCTGCGACGTCTGGCTCAACAACCCGCTTCGGCCGTACGAAGCCTGCGGGACCTCCGGCATGAAGGCCGCGCTCAACGGCGGTCTGAACCTGTCGATCCTCGACGGCTGGTGGGACGAGTGGTTCGACGGCCACAACGGCTGGGCGATCCCCTCGGCCGACGGTGTCGAGGATCCCGACCGCCGGGACGAGATCGAGGCGGCCGCGCTCTACGACCTGGTCGAGAAGGAGGTCGCCGCCCGCTTCTACGACCGCGACGCCGACGGGCTGCCGATCCGGTGGCTGGAGATGGTCCGTCACACTCTGAAGTCGCTCGGCCCGAAGGTGCTGTCGACCCGGATGCTGCGGGACTACCTCACCGAGCTCTACGTGCCGACCGTCCGCACCGCCCGCGCGCTCAACGACGACTTCGGCGGCGCCCGGGCGCTCGCGGAGTGGAAGCGCCGGGTGCGGTCGGGCTGGCCGGGCGTCCGGATCGAGCACGTCGAGGCGACCGGCGTCGGGGACTCGCCCGAGGTGGGCGCGACCCTGTCCGTCCAGGTGTACGCCGCGCTCGGCGACCTCGATCCGGCCGACGTCGACGTCGAGGTGGTGCATGGCCGCGTTCGCCAGGACGACAGCATCGACGAGGCCCGGACGACCTCCCTCGAAGCCGTGGAAGGCTACGAGGGCGGTCGGCATCGGTTCGCCGGCGAGGTCGTCTTGGATCGGACCGGGCCGTTCGGCTACTCCGTACGTGTGCTCCCACGGCATTCGCTGCTGGCCAGCCCGGCGGAGTTGGGACTGGTCGTGTGGCCGAACCTGCCGAGCGCCGGCGCCGGGACCGACCAGGAGTGAGGGGTGCATGGCTGTTGACCCCTGGATCAGTCAAAATTGACAGATGGCCGGGATCACGGTGCTCGCCGACGAGGTGAGGCAACTCGCAGACGCCCTCGACAGCGTCGACGCCGAGTTCGGCGCCGCGGCCCGTGCCTTGCGCGACCTGACGCCGGAGGACGCCGGCCCCGCGGACGTCTCGACGTCCCTGGTCGAGGTGCTGTCCCGGCTGCAGCGCCGGCTGGGAGCACTTGCCGTGGAGGCAGGTGACGGCGGCCGAGCGGGGCGCCGGCATCTCGACGATCTCGCGCCGCCGTCGGTGCCCGCGACGGAGGACGAGCCGTGAGACCCGAGCGCTTCCTCGGCTCCGATCCCACACCGGGCGATCTCGGCAGCGTCGATCGGATCGTCGGCGCCCTGCGCTCCGTCGTCCTC
>Ga0081455_10007114_pt1 | contig 11851 bp, 9 predicted proteins | sample TabmetS3T2R1_FD_70207 | JGI IMG/M metagenome (GOLD analysis project Ga0081455, IMG submission 70207) | Tabebuia heterophylla rhizosphere microbial communities from the University of Puerto Rico - S3T2R1 | ecosystem: Host-associated > Plants > Roots > Rhizosphere ...
TCTTGCCCGGTCCTTCCGCGCCAAGAATCGCCATTGATTCGCCGTTGCAGGAACCGCATTCGATCCACAATAAAGTCGCTTCTTTATCTCGGCCCGAAATAGCCCTAAGTTGTTCTGATGATAATTGCTTGAGTTGCCCAGAGTATACAAACATATATTTCCCCTGAAAAGCCGCCTGGCGGATCCTACATTACTCTATCGAAGATAATCACTGCGTATCACTACCCACAGGAGCCTTCACCTCACAATAAAATGGCGGAAATAACGAATTCATGTCATCTCGCGCCACACTTTTCCGAACAGTCCTCGACGCGGACCAGAAGCTTCTCTCTGAACCTTAGCGCCCACATCCTCAACTTATTGATCGGGACTTTTCGGCGAAGGATTGCTAACACAAGCCTACCGGTTGTTTGATTTGTGGTATCGCGTCTGCAATGGCACATCTACTCGTGAGAGGTTCGCGACTGTAGTTGTAAAGATTCGCGCGGACATCCGAAATTTGCTCACGGATGGCTCCTCTTAGCCCGGCGTTGGGATTTCTGACCGAAGCCTGCGAAGCGGTAAGACTTGGTAAGTCCGCGCTCCGCCTCGTCTTTTGAATCCAACACACACTTCAACATTGAATCCACTAGGCTTGATCCTGATCGTCGGTCGTTCTTGAATTCAGTCTTATACGTTAAACCCGCGTTCCAGACGTTGTTACGGACGAAAAGCAAAGTTGGATTTGCGAGGCAAAGTAATCGGAGCGCTAAGTGGGAGGCGAGTAAGGAAAAGGGTTCTGGGTGATTCTCTCGCGACATTTTCCCGATCAACTCACGAATCCCCTTGTTGATCTTCGGACGGCCGACCGGAGACTTAGACTTCCATCGCCAATATTACCGAAAGCCTTGTCTGCGCCATTTGATGACGGTCTCCGGTTTGAAGATGATCGAGACCTCCTGTCAATTCTTCCTGAGTTGCGAGAGAATCACCCAGAAGAATCGATCCCGCCGACGCAGTTGCGGCCGGTGAATTTTCCGGTTGAGGACGGCCAGCTGCTGACGCAGCGCGAGATTCTCCGCCACGAGCGCTGTTCTGGGCACGATCAGACTCCGGATGAGCAAAACGAGAGCTGATATGAGGGCCATAAGTGTGAAGCAAACCATTGAAAAAAGGGTGAGCCGGACGATGGAGCTGAATGGCTGATGATCTCTCTAACTGAAACTATTTCAAGGCCGGATGAGATTTTCGGAATGGACACTGATGCGCATCTCCCCGCTTTTTTTCTGCGTCCGAATCATTCTCATGGGTGATCTTCATCGCCAAAATGGAATTATCGGTATGGACAGGTCTACAAGTTTCAAGGTTATGATCTGCCCACCACGCTCACCGGCAAGCTGGACGTCGGCGCGCTCAAAGGCGCGGCGGATTGCGGCGGCATGCCGCAAAGCGATTGGAACAACAAGAGAGGAAATTGATATGACAAGGATTCGCCTGACGGGCGTGGCGGCATTGGGCGCTGCGCTTTTAGTTTTCATCACGGCGCGCACGGCGCAAACGACGGCGTCGCCGACGTTCACCAAAGATGTCGCGCCGATTCTCTACAAGCATTGCGCGAGTTGCCATCGCCCCGGCGACATCGCGCCGATGTCCTTGCTGACCTACGAACAAGCGCGCCCCTGGGCCAAGGCTATCCGCGAACAAGTCGCCAGCGGACAGATGCCGCCCTGGCACGCGGCGGAATCGCATGGCAAGTTCTCAAACGACCGGCGCTTGAGTGAACAGGAGAAAGCGACGCTGATTGCTTGGGTGGGCGGCGGCGCGCCGAAAGGCGAGGCGAAGGATTTGCCGCCCGCGCCGAAATTCACCGACGGCTGGGAAATCGGCACGCCAGACGCGGTCATCAGCATACCAAAACCGTATGCAGTGCCGGGGGAAGGCGCGATTGATTATCAGTACTTCCAGGCGCCGACGAATTTCACTGAAGACAAATGGGTGCAGGCCATCGAAGCGCGCCCCGGCGCGCGCAGCGTCGTGCATCACATCCTGGTGTTTTGCCGCGAGCCGGGCGGAGCAATGCCGCAGTCGGCGGCCTTCAAACAAGTCGTGCCGCAACTGTCTGCCGCCACGCGCGCGCAGGCGCCAGCGCAGGCGACCGACACGCGCCGACAAATGCCGGGCGCATTGATCGCCACGACCGCGCCGGGCACGAACGCGATGATTTTCAAACCCGGCACGGCGCTACGCATCAAGGCCGGCTCCGTGCTGACGTTCCAGATGCACTACACGACGAACGGCGTGGCGGCCAGCGACACCTCAAGCGTCGGCATCATCTTCGCCAAACAGCCGCCGCAAATTGAAGTCCGGTCGAGCGCCTTTGCCAACACGCTGTTGCGCATACCGCCGGACGCCAACAACGAGGCGGTCGAGTCGGCGATTGAATTCAATGAGGACGTGCGGATTTTCGCGCTCTTCCCGCATACGCACCTGCGCGGCAAGAGTTGGGAGTACAGGCTCGTCTACCCCGATGGCCGCAAGGAAGTCGTGCTGTCCGTGCCGAAGTATGATTTCAATTGGCAGACGTATTACATCTACGCCAAGCCGCTGGCCGTACCGAAGGGCGCGCGGCTCGAAGCGACGGCGCATTACGACAATTCGGTGGCGAATCCGTGGAATCCCGACCCGAAAGCGACTGTGCGCTGGGGCGAGCAGACATGGGAAGAGATGCAGTATTCGGGCATTACCTACGCGACGGAGAAGTAAAACGGTGGCTCTGTTGCAAAAATATTTTCATCACATTCTATAGTGGGAATGAACCGCAGATTGCGACAATACCTGTGTGGCAAGTGAATTTTTGCAACAGAGCCGTATTAACCCGCCGCCGGCAGCGCGAAGGCGGTCGGGTCGAAGTGTGGATTGCGGATGAATCGTACATCCGTGAAACGACCTTCTACATAATTCATCTTCACACCCTCGCAATGACGAAACGGCGCGCCCCACGAGGCAAAGTCCCCATCTGGAATACACGTCACCAATCCTGATTCGATAACCCTTCCATGGGAGATTACGAGCACGCTTCCGTTTGCCGGCGCCGATTCCAGCGCATTCATCCACGCCTCCTCTTGACGCTTTCCCATTCTCGCCGTCGGGCCGCCACGGTCAACGAACCGGGCGAATGTCAAGAATGGAAATTGCCAGGCCCAGCGCTCATGATGACCAATCTCTTCAATCACTTCCTGGGGAATATCGCCGAGCGCTTCAAGTTGTTCATCAACAGCAAAACCCATGGCGACGGCGGTTTCCAACGTACGTGGACTTTGGCTTGTCAGCACGAGGTCGAAGGGTCCTATCTGACTACCAATCTCGCGCGCCAACGCGACGCCTTCGGCGGAGAGGTGTGAGCCTCTGCCTCGCGCCTCGCCTTTCTTCGTGTATGAATGACGTCTGATTTCTATTGTGCGCATCGCTTGAATAACCAGCCAACGGGAGTAGCTAGTGAGCCGCCGCGTAGCAGGGCGGAGGATCGCTCCGCCGCGGCGACCTGTTCGCCACGCCTGTTGAGATGCAATGCCCTGCCAGGCAGTCTATTGACGATTCAGGCGTCGGGGGAACCGGGCTCCCAACCCACCTCCTGACTCCACCGATCCGCCTTCGTCATGATCTCCCATATGAACGGGCCTTTCGCGTCCGTATAGCCGTGGCGATCCTCTCTATAATTGGCGGCCAACTGATATTTGAGGGACTCATAGCGCCGCGCCTCTTCTACATGTGCGCGTAGATAGTCTCGGAATAAGAGCGCGAATTGTTCCGCCCAACTGCCGGCGCGCCGCACATGAATATGCCTGCGAGGCGTCCCCGGCGCTTCACGAAAATAGCGCTTCGTGCGTTCTGCATTGTCAGCTCGATAGACGTATCCAAGCCGTTCCATGGGGAGCCGGTAGGCGTCGAGCGGCTCAAAGGCGGCGACAGATATTTGAATATCAATGATGGGTTTGGCCGCCAGGCCCGCTATGGACGTCGATCCGATATGATCGATCCGCAGAGCCGTTGTCCCCAGGGCGGCGCGAAGTTCGCCACCCAGTTGGGCAAAGCGCGTCGGCCAAATTGGGTCGTACGGCACAATCTCTATAACGTATGACATTGACTCTCTCTAGCCCTGGAACGGCCGCGTCTTCTCAAGCTGCGCCACACACCACTCAAGTTCGGAGATTGCCACGTCAGTGGCCGTCTCGCAGTCGAGAAGCCGCAACGCGTACCGCAGGACATTCGCTCTCCAAAGATCGTCGAGGCATCCCAGCTCCTCGTCTGAAAGGGGTATGACTTCCAGGTAGCCGCGCGCCACCTCATCGTATCCGCTCCGGCGGGCGCAGGCGACGTCAACGGCCCTGAGGTCGAGATGCGCGGAGTCGAAGTCGAGGACGCCAGACAGCGTCCCGTCTCGGAAGAGCAGATTCTGCGCGATCAGATCTCCGTGGACGACGGTCACCGGCAAGTGTGACGCGCCGGCGGCGCAGAGCCGGTCGCGGACGCCTTCCAGATTTCGGACGACGCTGCGAAACAAATCCGGGCGGCTCAGGTTGAGCGCGCGCTCACGCCCATGATCGCACAGCCTTTCGCCTTCCAATACCACTTCGTCAACCTGGCGCCAGCCGTTCCGCTGGCCGAGACCGGCTAGGGCGCCGAGTTCGAAGTGCAGCTCTGCCAGGATACGCCCGCGGCGCCGCCGTCGCTGATCGTTGTCAGGCATTTGGGGATGGCCTGGGAGCAGGGGGAACAACACGAATGCCGAATCCTCGCGCCACACCACACCGTCAACGTCAGCGGCGACCGGCCAGCCCCGCTCATGGAGGCCCCGGAGGATATCAAGTTCGTACCCGATCGACGAGCCTGTTTGTCCTTGGCGGTACATCCTCAAGATGAAGGCCTCGCGCCCGCGTTGCACCCGCCAATGAGTGTTTCCCTTCGCCTTGATGAGAGAGACGTGGGCTGGCGAGATGTTCCACATCCCGAGAACCTTCTGAACCAGGTCTGGTGTGATCGTCTTGTTCATGCGCATTGGAAGTGATCTATCGGCGGCGCACACGACATCAAACGCATTAGTTGAGGTCCCGATTCAGTACGACGTGATTTTCGGCCGTCACACAGAAAGCATTCGCTCCATGGGCAGCGCCCTCCGGAACTGCAGTGGGAGGGCGCCAGGCGATCAACCACTCGCCCTCATTGGAGCATACCGCGAAGGTGTTCTACCTCCCGCCTGAAACCAAACGGATGATGCCGGGTTTGGCCATCGGCATCGCGGGTCGCGATAGCAATTCGATAAACTCGTTCACGTAAGGCGGCGCGTAATCATTGTTGAGCAGCGCCGCGCTCCATTGCCGATGCAATCCTTTGCTGGTCAGCGGGCGCGCCACGAGTTGGCCGGATTCGACCTGCTCTTTCACCGCCCATCTTGCCATCACGCTGACGCCCAGCCCGGCTTTGACCATTTCCAGGATCGCCTCGGTGAGCTGTACCTGCGAGACTTTGGCCGGCGTCACGCCTGCCGGCGTGAACAGCAGGCGGAACAGATCGCTTTCTTTCGGCTCTACGTAAAGGAATAGGTTTTGGTCGGCGAAATCTCTGGCTCTCAGGTAAGGCCGTGCGGACAACTGGTGACCGGGCATCATGATCGCCACGACTTCGTCTTTGAAGAGCGGTCGGTAGCGCAATTGTTTGTCGCGCGGGACGCGGGAGACGATGGCGAGGTCGAGCTTGCCGTTGAGCAACGCCTGGATCGGTTGGCGTGTCGCTTCGAGGATGATGCGGACTTCGACGCCGGGAAATTTGCGGTTGAATTCCTTCAACAAATCCGGAAGCCAGTGGTAGCAGGTGTAACACTCAGTGCTCAGGCGCAGCGCGCCTTGTTTATGCGACGCCATCTGCGCTATGTCGTCTTCGACGCGTTTCAATTCATCCAGCACCTGCCGCGCGGTAGCGAGCAATCTTTCACCAGCCTGAGTCGGCAGCATACGTTTGTTCAGGCGCAGGAACAACTGCGTTCCCAGCCGGTCTTCGATGTCGCGTAATTGGTGGCTCAGCGCCGATTGCGTCAGGTGTAACCGCTCTCCGGCTCTGGTGACGCTCTTTTCTTCAGTGACGGCCACGATCAATTTGAGATGGCGAATGTCCAGTTTCACAGTCCCCTCCTCGCTTTCAAGTCCTCGGTTGACTTTGGATGAGGATAATTCATTGAAAAGATGAAAACAATGAGTTTGCCCCATAGGCCGGCGCGACATATGCTGCCGGCGTGGTCGAACCTGGAACAATCATCTGAACAAAGGAGCCTATCTGTGAGTGATCTACGTTTCCCAATTGGAGAATTCGAGGCGAAGAGCGGTCTTGCCGAGGCGCAAATCCGTGAATTGATCGAGAGTCTGTACCAGGCGCCGCTCGGACTGCGAGCGGCCGTTGGCGGGCTGACGCCGCAACAACTCGATACGCCCTATCGGCCTGATGGCTGGACGGCGCGGCAGGTGGTCAATCATGTGGCGGACAGCCATCTCAACGGCTATGTGCGGTTCAAGTTTGCATTGACTGAAGACGAGCCGGCGGTCAAACCCTATGATGAAAAGCTCTGGGCCGATTTGGCAGACGCGCGCATGGTTGAACCGCAAGTTTCTCTACACCTGCTCGACGCGCTGCACCTGCGATGGGTGACATTGTTGCGCTCGCTCGATGTGGAGGATTTTGCGCGGCGGTTAACGCACCCCGAATGGGGGAAACAGCCGCTGGAGATGTTCCTGCAGCTTTACGAATGGCACGGGCGCCATCACACGGCGCACATCATGGCGCTCAGACAGCGCAAGGGATGGTAATGAAGGAGCGAAGATGGAAAGCATGTGGAAAGATTTGCGGTTTGCCTTGCGCGGGTTGCGCAAACGGCCCGGCTTCGCGTTGGTCGCCGTCCTTACGCTCACACTGGGCATTGGAGCGAACACGGCGATCTTCAGTGTGACGCATGCGGTGTTGCTCGCGCCGCTGCCTTATCACGAGCCGGACAGATTGGTCGGGTTATGGACGAAGAACGACAAGAAGAACCTGACGCAACAGCCGGTTTCGTATCCCAATCTCAAAGACTGGAAGGAGCGGAATCAGGTCTTCACGCATGTGGCTGGAGTGCGCGTCGAATCGTTCAGCCTGACGGACCGCAGCGAGCCGGAGCGCGTCAGCGGGCTGCGCGTTTCCGTCAGCATCCTCTCGCTGCTCGGCGTGAAACCCGCGCTGGGACGCGATTTTCTGCCGGAAGAAGAGCAGCCGGGTCGAGAAGCCGTCGCGCTGGTCGGACACACATTGTGGCGGCAGCGATACGCCGGCGATCCGCGGTTGGTCGGGCAGACGTTGACGCTGGATGGCAAAGCGTACACGGTCGTGGGCATTTTGCCGCCTAGACTGAAATACCCCGGACTGAGACTGACGCTGCCGTCTTCTGGCGCGGATGTCTGGATTCCGCTGATTCCGGCGCCTGCCGAACAAAATCGCAGCTTCGCAAATATCCGCGCCGTGGCGCGGCTGAAGCAAGGAATAACGATTGCTCAGGCGCAAGCCGAAATGAATGTTCTGGCTTTGCGACTCGAACAGCAGTACCCGGATTCGAACACGAACGTCGGCGCAGAGGTCGGTTCGCTGCATGAACATTTAACCGGGCGAGTGCGGCGCGGGTTGTGGATACTGCTGGGCGCGGTCGGATGTGTCTTGTTGATTGCGTGTGCGAATGTCGCCAATCTGCTGCTGGCGCGGTCGGCGGTACGACAGACTGAGATGGCTGTGCGCACGGCGCTCGGCGCAAACCGTCGGCGATTGATCAGGCAATTACTGGTCGAATGCGTTGCGCTGAGTGTTACGGGCGGAATATGCGGGGCGCTGCTTGCCGCTTTGGGCGTTCCTTTATTGATCGGATTGAGCGCAACCAGCATTCCGCGCGCGGATGAAATCGGCGTCAGCCCCGCCGTGTTGGGCTTCACGCTACTGGTTTCGTTGCTGACGGGTGTCATATTCGGCCTTGCCCCCGCATTACAGTCATCGCGCATTCAACTGGTTGAAGCGTTGAAGGAAGGTAAGAAAGGCGCGGCGGGCGGCGGGCGGCGCCATCATTTGCTGAGCGCGTTGGTTGTGATCGAGATTGCGGTGGCGTTCGTGTTGCTGGTCGGCGCGGGACTGATGATTCGCAGCTTTCGTTCGGCCATAGCGGTCGAGCCGGGGTTCAATCCGCACAACCTGCTGACCATCGCCACGCCGTTGCAGCAGTCGACTTACAAAGACCAGCAGTTGCAATTGCAGTTTTATGAGCGCGCCCTGCCAGCGCTCGGCGCGTTGCCGGGCGTAGAATCCGCCGCAGGCGTCTTCCGCCTTCCGATCACAGGGTTCGCTACGGCCATCTTCACCGTGCAAGGGCGGCCTGTTCCTGTTGGCCAGGAACCGAATGCGGATTATCGCACGATCAGCCACGATTACTTTCGCACGATGAAGATGACAGTGACGGAGGGGCGCGGTTTCACCGAACGCGATAATGAGGAAGCCCCGGACGCTGTGATCATCAATGAAGAATTGGCGCGGCGATTTTTTCCGAATGAAGATCCGGTGGGCAAACGGTTACAGGTCGGCATGGAAAAAACGCGCTGGCGCGAAATTGTCGGCGTCGTGGCGAACGCGAAACTTTCGGGACTGGAAGCTAATACCGATCCGGCGATTTACGTCCCATTTCGGCAGAATACGTGGCCTAACGCATTGCGGACCAGCTTCCTTGTCGTGCGCACGGACGGCGATCCGAACAACTATCGCGCGGCCATTCGCCAGGCCTTACGTTCGATTGATCCGGCGCTACCGATTACCCAACAGCGGACGATGGACGAAATCATCGCGGACTCGTTGTCGCAACGCCGTTTCAACACGGTTTTGTTGTTGGTCTTCGCGATTGTCGCCGCCTTGCTTGCCGCGGTCGGCGTTTATGGCGTGATGTCGTATCTGGTCACGCAGCGCACGCATGAACTCGGTGTCCGCATGGCGTTGGGAGCGCAGCGGGGCGACATTCTGAAGCTGGTGGCCGGCGGCGGCGCAAAGCTGGCGGCCATCGGCATTACAGTCGGAGTGACGCTGGCGCTGGCGATGACGCGCTTAATGTCGGGATTGTTATTTGGCGTAGGCGTGACCGATCCGTGGACGTTCGTCCTTATCGCATTGTTGTTTGCGGCTGTGGCGCTGCTGGCTTCCTATTTGCCCGCGCGGCGAGCGGCGCGGACAGATCCCCTGACCGCTTTGCGCTACGATTAGCGCGCGCCAGTAATCACCGCATAACGGCAGTGTTGAGCGGGCCGCGCTTGGAGTAGTGGGAATAATCGAGGCGCTTCGGTAGCGCGGCTCCGCTCCAACTGATATTGAACTAAGCGCTCCGCGCAGGCAGAACACCTCGCTCTGAGTTACTCGATCATTCTCAATCGAAAGGGCTGTCTGACTACACTTACCTGATTTCAGATTCCAATTTCAGATATCAGGAGGTATAGCTATGACAGAACTACGGAAGAAAATGATCGAGTGTCTTCAGCTCAGAGGTCTCTCTGAGCGGACTCAAGAGGCGTACACCAGAGCTGTCCGCCAACTCGCCGAACATTATCACAAGTCGCCCGACTTGATCACCGAGGAAGAACTCCGCCAGTACTTCCTCCACATCATCAACGTCAAGCATTACTCGCGCAACACTACAACCATCGCCCTTTGCGGAATCAGGTTCTTCTTCGAGCAAACGCTCAACCGAAACTGGAGTCTCTTCAATATCGTGCGCCCGGCGCCCGAACATAAGCTCCCGGTCATCCTGAGCCTCGAAGAGGTGCGCGAGATTCTCAATCGCGTCCGGCTACCGCGCTATCGCGTCTGTCTCTCGACCATCTATGCCTGCGGACTCCGTCTACAGGAAGGCATCCGCCTCGCAGTTCCAGACATCGACAGCGCGCGGATGATGATCCATGTCCGCCACGGCAAGGGCGCCAAGGATCGTTATGTTCCATTGCCCCAGCGCACGCTCGAACTGCTGCGCGACTACTGGGTCACTCATCGTAATCCGGCGCTCATCTTCCCCGCCGAAGGTCGCGGCCATATCGACCTCTCGAAGGCAACCGAGCCGATGTCGAAGAGCAGCGTGCAGGACGCCTTCCATGCAGCCCTCAAACAAAGCGGCATCAACAAGCGCGCCTCGGTTCACACTCTTCGTCATTCATGGGCCACGCACTTGCTCGAAGCCGGCGTCCACCTGCGACTGATTCAAGAGTATCTCGGCCACAGCTCGCCGGCCACGACCAGCGTCTACACGCATCTGACAGTCAAAGCCGAACAGCTTGGCGCCGAGGCCATCAATCGCGTCATCGACAATCTCTGATGGTCGAGGTCGCGGACATCTTCCGCCTCCACGGCCCCGACTACCGCGCCAAATTCGCCGATCGAATGTTGCCTTCTCATCGACGGGCCATGGAGGACATCTGCCGCTGCCGCACCGAAGCTCTCGGCGGCCAGGTCTATTACTGCGCCAACTGCCAGGACTATCGTTACAGCTACCACTCGTGCAAAAACCGGCACTGCCCAAAGTGCCAAAACGATCAGGCGAATGAATGGTTGGAAAAGCAACAGAACCTGCTGCTGCCGGTTACTCACTTCATGGTCACCTTTACTCTGCCGGAAGAGTTAAGGTCACTGGCTCGCGCGAATCAGAAGATTGTCTACAACATTCTCTTTCGCGCTTCCTCCGAGGCTTTGCAGCAACTGGCTCTCGATCCAAGGTTCATCGGCGGTCGCATCGGCATGGTCGGAGTCCTGCACACCTGGACTCGAGACCTGATGTACCATCCTCACGTTCACTACATCGTCACCGGCGGCGGGCTGACCGAAGACGGGAAATGGCACTCTTCCCGTCCGGATTTTCTCCTTCCCGTCAAAGCTCTCTCGCCGATCTTCCGCGCCAAGTTCCGAGACCAACTGAAAAAGACTGGGCTCTTCAATCAAGTGGATGAGCGAGTCTGGACGAAAGCCTGGGTGGTCCACTCCGAGCCCGTCGGCAGCGGCCACGCAGCATTCAGATACCTCGCCCCCTACGTCTTCCGCGTCGCCATCAGCAACAACCGCATCCTCAAGCTCGAGGACGGCCAGGTCACTTTCAATTACAAAGAATCGGCCACCGACCAGATCAAGTTCCGCACCGTCATCGCCGAAGAGTTCATTCGCCGGTTCCTGCAGCACGTCTTGCCCGACAGATTTATCAAGCTGCGCTACTACGGCCTGATGAGTCCGGGCAACCGCGAACTGCTCAACCAGGCCAGAGAGTCGCTCGGCGCAGGGGTCGTCGAATCAAACCCAACCGACACAGATCCGGATGAACAAAAGCGAAACCCTATTCCTTGCTGTCCATGCTGTGGAACCGTCCTGACTCTGGTACGGGAACTCAAACGAAGGAGCGGATTGCCGCCTTGAGAAATCTCGATGCCCAACAATCTTGATCGTGACCAGCGCAAGGCCTTACCTCGCCAACGCCAGATTCAATCTCCGGCGTCAAGGAAGGAGTGTGCCTTACGGCTTCAAAAACCTCCGCATCACAGCCATTGTTGGAGTCGTCCGGTTGGTCAGCGGCGCAATGAACATCTCAAGAACGTCGAAGAAATAGCATTCGTGCCAGACAAGCTTCCAATTTCAACAAGTGGCCCAGTCGAGAAGCAAATCTTCCCCCTCTCAACACGCTGCTCAAACTCCAAGTGACCCCCACTCCCGGCTTAGTTCAACACAGAATTGTGTGGCGGCTTTCTGAGGCCCGAGGTGATTTATGCGCACGCGCGCCACACGAATTCTTAATGCGTTA
>Ga0081455_10007115_pt1 | contig 11851 bp, 13 predicted proteins | sample TabmetS3T2R1_FD_70207 | JGI IMG/M metagenome (GOLD analysis project Ga0081455, IMG submission 70207) | Tabebuia heterophylla rhizosphere microbial communities from the University of Puerto Rico - S3T2R1 | ecosystem: Host-associated > Plants > Roots > Rhizosphere ...
CGACTATACCGTCCTGTTTCCCACCGCCGGCCAGCGCATCGGACGCATCGTCGACCGGGACTACGCCGCGGGGGCCGCTCGGGCTTACAACGACTGGCTCGCGGAAACTTACTTGCAGCGGGATCCGCGCTTCAAAGGGATCGGTATTCTGCCGATGCATGACGCCGAAGCGGCATTAGAGGAGTTGCGACATGCTTATACAGAGCTCGGCGTATGCGGAGTGCTTTTTCCGGCGACGGGAGTACACCTCAACCTCGGCGCCAAGCCCTACTGGCCGGTATATGCAGAAGCGGCTCGACTGGGCTGTCCTGTAGTCGTCCACGGGGGCGGCCATTGGGACCTGGGCATGGAGACGATGAACGTTTCCACCGGCGCCAATGCGATTGGTCATCCTATGTCGCTCGCGATCGCTCTGGCGGAGATGATGTTCAATAACCTATTCGAGCGCTATCCCGGCCTCCGCGTAGCCTACCTCGAGGGCGGTCCGCTCTGGTTTCTCATGGCTCTCGAGCGTTTTTCTCGATCCTATGAGGCAGGAACTCCAATCAATCCTCGGGGCGAACTGTTGCACCTACCGGAAGGACAAACGGTCGCTGACTATCTCACGGGGCTCATTAAAGCCGGTCGCCTGGTGGTAGGCATTGAAGGCGGCGAAACTGATCTTCCCTATGCAATCAAAGTAGCGGGAGAACAAGCCTTCATGTTCTCCTCGGATTTTCCCCACGAAGTGAACGCTCAAACCATCCGGAAGGAGATTCGAGAGCTTCGAGAGCGCGAAGAGATCAGTGAAGAGGCCAAGCAAGCGATCCTTTGCGGGAACGCCGCCCGCTTCTACAAGTTAGCGACAGCTGCAAACTAGCCCGCCGCTGAATACCCAGTAAGTCGCCTCCGGGGTGCTATTGGTCGAATCCGTAAAGTTTGGCAGGGTTATCGGCTAGACCTTGCGCACCAACCTCGTATCACCATCGACATAGCGGTAAAGCAGCTCGACTTCTTCAGCATCGTTCATCATCCGCTTGGTCCACTGAGGATGCGGCCAGTCGGTGCCCCAGATCGTGCGGTCGGGCGCCGCTTCGATGAATGCCTTGCCATAGGGAACGGCGTCGTCCCAGCCCGCATCCATCCTAGAGTCGCGATTGCCGTTGGACACCATCATCCACCAATTCTCCTGCTGCAACATGTCGAGTACCCAACCGATCACTGGCCGGTCCATGCCACCCTCGAACCTGACGTGGCCGCAATGTTCGATGACCATCGGCACGTCCTTGATAACGCAACAGATCCGAATTATCGACCAAGTCGTTGCCATACACATGCAGCCGTGCGTGCCAACCGAGCGCCCTAAGACGCGCCATTGAGCGTCTCACCTCCGCCTCAGCGCTGATCGAGGGCAATAAAACGAACGAAATTGAATCGTGCGCCGCGGACACCGGCAGCATCCAATCCCTCTAGCTCCTTGTCCGAAACGCGGTCATCGACAATACCGATGCCACGATAGCGGTTCCGATCCTTCAAGACTTCGAGAGCGTGTAGCAAGAGCCGGTGATCGCTCCCGTAAATCGCACTATGGACGATCACGCCACGAGCGAAGCCGATCGCCTTGTGCATTTTTTCCGCTTCTGCGAAGGTCGCGCTTTCGATCGCTGGGTAAGGCGGCTTCTGCCGCGGGGGAAACTTCGCCGGGTCTTCGTATATTCGTATGACAGTCGCAACTTCCCGCTGGAGGCGGCGGCACTGCATCCGCGGCTTTCTGTCCCATTCGTAGAATTTCTTTCCGGTCTTCGCCATAGTCATCTCCTCTGTCCTTGGTATTCGGTTCGAGGGATTTTTTAGTCACCATTTAACTTTGACGCGCCTTAAGCACGGAGTGGAGGTTTGTCAAGTGGGTTGACTGCCTGAGGTACCGTGCTTAATTTTTTTATGGGAGGTAACTACTATGGAATTAGTAAGATGGGAACCGTTTACGGGTTTTGGTAATCTTCGTTCTGTATTCAACGATCTATTTGATGACAACTTCGGCCGCCCAAGCGTGTCGAAATGGCATCCTGCGGTGGACGTACTAGAGAGTAAGGATTCGTATCTGATTCGCGCAGAGCTTCCCGGTATGAAAAGGGAAGACATCAAAGTGGAAGTAAAAGACAGAACACTGATTCTCAGCGGGGAAACTAAGTCTGAGAAGCCGGCTGACGGAGTTGAATATCGCCGCATCGAGCGGGTCGCCGCAAAGTTCTGGCGCGCATTCACCCTGCCCGAGACCGCGAAGCAGGACGGTATCGAAGCCGCCTACAAAGACGGCATCCTCGAGGTATCCGTGCCGAAGATGGAGGAAGCCAAACCACGGCAGATTGAGATAAACGTGCACTAAGCGGTTTTTCGAATCGCAACGAAAAAAGGGAGGCAAGTCGCCTCCCTTTTTTTGTGCCCTTCCTATCACATCACTTCCGTTCGCCAAGCCCACCCAGGCAATAAGGACGGCCTCCCCTCACGCATCGCTCACATTGACAAACCGAGAGAGCTCATGAAATAGTCGCGAGAGCTAATCTCTCGGAGGGTTCACCCATGGCCAATGCCAAAATTGAATTGTATCCAGAGTCGACAGGTCTGATCGTTGTCGATATGCAGGTGGAAGGATGTGAGCGACACGGGCCGGGTGTAAAGCCGGTCATCGCTAATATTCGCCGCTTGCTCGATCGCTTTCGCGCGGTGAACGGAAAGATCATTCATGTGCAATCCGTCCGCACCAAGGATCATCCTGAATTCACTGTCTTCGGACGTCCCTACGGCTTGCTGCTCGGCAGCCCCGGAGCGGATTTCGTCCAGGAACTGAGGCCGCTTCCTGGCGAGGATGTGGTGCAGAAAACATCGCACGACTGCTTTTACAAAACCTCGATGGAGTCGGTGCTGGAAAAACTTGACCTGCAACCGTGCAGGGATAGGATCGTCGTTACCGGAATCGGGTCGAGCAACTGCGTGTACCATGCAGTGATCGGCTTTCACATCAGGAATTATTACAGCATCGTCCCCGAAGACTGCATTCACGGCGTCCATGCGCAATCGCAGCCCTTCGCCCTGCATCAGTTCCGCTCCAACGCCTACAATTTCAATGTTACGGTTTCGCACTCCGATGATCTTCAACTCCTCCGCGAAAGCGGCGCGCAGCGTGTTTTCGGTAGCTGAGCTTTGGCAGCCAAGTGGTTCACCTGGAAGCTCCAGCCCGCATTGCTCATTGTCTGGCTTAGCTGGAGCATTGATGCCGCCGCGCAGAGCTTAAAAGTTCTGTTCGCGGCGCTGTCGCCTAATTACGCATCGAGAGGTGCTTGAAAAGATTTTCGAAGTCTATAAGGCCGTCCATGAGAAAGTTCCGATGCCGGATCCCAAGCTAATGGGTATCGCCCTGAGGCAACTCGCCACCAACGTCCCACACCCCGGCCAGCTTAAGGTCGAAGACTTCGCCCGACCGGAGCCTGGTTGCAGAACTCGAAAGCGAAGGCTTTATCGCTAAGATTTACGACGGGCACTAAACGGGCTATGCCGATTTAAGCACTCCCGTTTTGCTCCTACGTTTAACCCAGGCTTCCTCCCAGACTGGTGACCCAGCCCTACGCCCTGCATTGTCATTCATTCGGCCCGAACTCCGATCCCTATTGCAAGTTATCTAATTTATTGCGAAATAATACTTGACATATGAAATATTTTCCTTTAAAGGACTATTATCCAGCCGAAAAAGGCCCGAAAAGGGAATCACTCAATACTAATTCTTGTGTGTCTCGTAACAAGAAAAGGATGCCAGTCCAGATCATGAATGCCAGGGCTCTTTTTTCTGTGGGTCTGCTCTGGGGCCTGATATGCGCGACCACGGCATACGGCCAACCCACCAAGACTTCCGGATCGACTGAATGGGATTTTCTGGTTGATGCCGCGAAGAAGGAAGGCAAGGTAACGATATCGATTCCGGCCAGCGCTGAGATGAGAAAACAGATCGAGGATCATTTCAAAAAACGCTATGGCGTCGAAGTCGAAGTTTTCACGGCTCGGGGCAGCGCAGGAGTGCGGCGCATGGCGGACGAGTTCAAAGCCGGAGTGCGTCATTTCGATTTGCACATCGGCGGTTCTGCATCGATCATCTCCGGCATGCTCGACGAAGGCATTCTCGATCCGATCGAACCGTGGCTGGTGCTCCCGGAAGTTAAAGATCCGAAGCAGTGGTGGGGCGGTCACCTGTGGGTCGATAACGCAAAACGATTCATTTACACGTTTCAGGCCTATCTGTCGGAAATTATCTGGTACAACACCGATCTGGTCAAACCAAACGAGATCCGCTCGTTCGACGACTTTCTCAATCCCAAGTGGAAAGGCAAGCTCGGCTATCTCGACCCGCGCACGCCGGGGGCCGGAGACTCGACGTGGGCGTTCATGTGGCAGGTCAAAGGCGAAGACTACCTCAAAAAACTCGTGGCGCAGGATTTATATCTCGGCCGTGATCAACGCCTGCTCGCGGAAAGCCTGACCAAAGGCAGAGTCGCCGTCATGATCGGTCTTTCTTATTACTCCTATGTGCCGTTTCTGAAAGCGGGATTACCGATCAGGACGCTTCCTACCGTTAAAGAGGGAAATTACGGCACCGGCGGTAGCGGCAATCTGGCGATAATCAAAGCTCCGGCACACCCGAATAGCACGAAGGTTTTCGTCAATTGGCTGTTGGGGCGCGAGGGCCAAGAAGTCGTTTCCAGAGCCCTTGGTCAAGCGACCCGGCGTCTCGATGTCGATACTCGCTTTCTGAGGGAGGCCGGCACGATCCCGGCTAAAGACCATATGTCGGTGACCGACTATTTGCAGATCGAAAATCAGTCGGAAGAAAAATTCGAGAAGGTGCGCGAACCCGCGGCCAAGATCGCCCACGCCCTGTTGAAGTAACAACGACAACAGGACGCCGCCGAGAAGCAGTAAACAAAAAACTTATGATCGAAAGGATACTGAATGTTTAGCAACGCAACCACGACCGAATCCGATCCCGAAATTTTGGAATCGTATTTCGACAAATATCCCGACGTTCCCAAGGAGACCATTCTCAAGCAACATCTCTTGAGCCTCGGTCACTGGTTTAGCGACGCCGCGCTCCAAGCCACAGCAGGCGCCCTGGTCAAGTCCTACCGACTGTTCTCCTACGACCTCGTACCGATGTCGGAGTTGAAGCGAGGCGAGCATCGGCGGGTGCCCGAGCACTTCGTTCTACTCAATGGCCCCTACGGCATGCGGCCGGTTTCGATTCAAACTTCGCTTTGGCCCTACTCTCCTTATCTGATCGATGTGGTCGATGGCCGACTGGTGCTGACCACGGAAGGGCGCGTGCTTGCCGAGGTGCGCTACCCGAAAACGCCCGACTACTACGCGAAGAGTTTGCCTGACGGCACCCCCTATCATGAGATCGTGGCTTTCGGCACCTTCATTACGATCTTTCGTAATTGCCAATACTGGGGAGCGCAGGAAGAGTGTAAGTTCTGTGACATCAACAAAAACGCCCGCCAGATGAAATTATCGCGTGATTTCACCCTGACCGCGCCGGTAAAATCAGTGGAAGACGTTGTGCGTGTATGTGAAGAGGTCGCCGGCGACGCCAGCAAGATTGGCAGCGGCGGACACGGCTTCGTGCTCAGCGGCGGCACGATCACCAAGACGTTGCACGGAAAAACCGAAGCGGAATTCTACGAGGAGTACATACGGGCCATCAAGGAGTGCGGGTCAAAGCCGAGGATTACCTTCGAGGTCAATGCGCGGCCGCGGGAAGAGGTGCAGCGCTACAAAACCGCCGGTGTCGACAACATCCATTTCAACATGGAGGTGTGGGACAGGCGACTCTTCGAATGGATCAATCCGGGAAAGGCCGATCGCACCGGGTGGGAGAACTGGGTGCGATGGATGTGCGACGCCGTGGAGATTTTTGGTCTCGGAAGCGTGCAGCCGAGCTTCGTGTCGGGCGTAGAGATGGCGCGTCCCCACGGGTTTCAATCCGTCGCCGAAGCGGTGAAATCATCGACTGCTGGTTTCGAATACCTGATGGCGCGCGGTATTCTGCCTCGCCCACAGCAGTGGCGACGCGAGCCCTCAACGGCGCTGTGCAAGGAAGCTAAGCAACCGCCGGTGCCGTTGGAGTTCTATATAGAACTCACGCGCAATTGGTACGAACTCTACCAAAAGTATCGCGCCAACCTGCCGCAATTTGGCCGGCGAAAGCCTGGCCTCCTTCCCGAGCGTAGCTTGCTCGGTCCGGTGCACGGCGCCTACGGCGATTATGTTTTGCTGAGCGAAAATCTACTTCCGGACGATATCGAAGAGCAGATCAATCGACGCAGCCTGCCATTCGAGAATCTCGATGGAGGCGCAAGTGTTTAACGACATTTCAGCGAGCACGCAGCAAGTAATGCGCGAACTGGAGGAGCAGACGGCCCGCGATCAGCGGTCGCTTCGCAGTGTTTTTACGGACGTCGGGCGCTGTCTTTCGCTCCTGGCGATGTCGGCGCCGCATGGACTCTTTCTCGAGCTGGGGAGCAGCGGTGGATACTCGAGCCTGTGGTTATCGCTGGCCGCTCGCGCGCGAGGAGTGACGCTCACGACGGTCGATCTCGATCAAAAGAAGGTCGCCTTGGCGCGTCGGAACATCTGCCGCGCTGGCGCTTCAGCTTCGGTTCAAGTCTTTCATGGCGACGCTCTCGACTATGCCACCCGTTTCGAAGAAATCGCGTTTTGCTTCTCCGATATTGAGCCGCCGGAATCCAACGCTAAGGTCTACGAGCTGGTAGTCCCGCGCCTCTTACCCGGTGGGTGGCTGGTCATCGATAACGTAACTTCCCCCCGTATCCAGACGAAACTCTTGGAACGCGCGCGGAGCGATACCCGGGTGGACTGTGTGCTCTTGCCGTTCCCGAAGGGAGATCTCATCTGCCGCAAGTGCTGAAGCCCGGCGCAAAATTGACCGGGTGTTGAGTTCGAGATTTGTGACGGTCTAACGTCCGTGCGTCTCACGCGGCTGCGTAACGTCGGAGCAGCCCTGGATCGCTACACTGTTTGCGTGAATTAAATCTGCCAGGCGCTGCCCCAACAATCGGCAAAAGCTACTTCGTTCACCGGTCGGCGCTTGACCGGGCCGAACTTGTCCTCGGGATAACCAATAGGCATCAGCGCATAGGTCGACACGTTGGCCGGTATTTTCAGCAACTCCTTGACTTCATCCTCGCACCGGATGTGATTGGTGGTGATCAACGTGCCGAGGCCCAGAGCACGGCAGGTCAAGATAATATTCTGCACCGCCGGATAAATGCTGGCGCCGCGGATCCGGTCAGTGTAAACAAGTTCCTGCTCATAGACCGCCTGTACCTCCGGCGGCAGCATCTCGCGCGGAGGCGCCGGCCGATCATGGAGGCAAGGCACCAGCAGCAGCGGCGCGTCGCCCATATGCTCCCACAGATAGGCGCCCGAAGACATCATGCGTTGATATTGCTGGTCGGTCATGTGGGCGGGACGGCCGCGCGCCTGATAGATCGCCTTCGCGATATCGGAAGCCTTACGATAGATCGCTGCCAACTTGTGCCGTACCTCCGGGTCGCGCACGACGATAAACACCCAATGCTGCGAGTTGCCCGCAGACGGCGCCCGGATAGCGGCGTCGAGGATGCGAGTGATGATCTCGTCCGGCACCAGATCCGGTTTCAGCCGGCGCAGCGCCCGCGCCGAATACATCGCCTCAAACAGTCCGATCTCGCTCATGGTCGATGCCTCCTATCGACTACGCAAATTGGCGCGCGGTTAGCGCGAAATTTCATCAGCGAGAGCCCGCAAGAGGCTCGCACCACCGCGCCATGCGCTGCCGTGCATGCATGCGAGGGTTTTGGGTTCGGTGGTAGCAAGCCTCTCGAGCATCTCACGCCCATTTTTCGTGTGGGAGTAATAATCCATCGCTTTACGGAACGCCTCGCTGGGGCCGAGAATGTCCGCCTCGGTAATGGGGGGATGATCGGCACCGCCCTGCGTGAACAGATCACCGCACAGCAGCGTCTTCGTTGTTTCTTCCATCACCAAGCCGCATTCCCACGCGTGGGGCAGGTGCGGTGTGTCGAACCATTGCACGGAATGTTTGCTAAGCGTTAGCCTTTCCCCGTCGGTGAGTGCACGAGGCGGCCGGTCGGCGAGATCGTTGATCGAGCCACGGCCGCGACTGTGCCGCATAGGGGCACAGATTGCGGAGCTACCGCAAGCCATTCGTTGAGCGATCCGCATTCATCCGCCTCCACGTGCGAAAAAGCTACATAACGCAGCTCTGCCACCGGCATCACGATGGCAACCGCCTCACGAACAAGGGGAAACATCTTGCGCGGCCCGGTGTGAAAGATCAGGGGCTCATCGTCAACGATAAGGTATTGGTTGAATGAGAATCCTCCCGGCACTCCTTCCATGACAACGGGCGTATTGATCCGATAAATCCGATCCGCGATCTCATGGACATTTGTCCCTGACTGGTTATTGGTAATCACCATTTGCATTCTCCTTGCTTGCCACAAACCGGTTGTAGCGATTGACGCGCTCTATTAAAACTTGCCTTCCTTTTCCAATCTTTTGACAACACTGTCATCCACCAATTCCTCGGCCTTGAGGCGGCGGATCTTTTCGTTCCCAGCACCCAGAAGACGAATAACGTTGCGTACGCCGTCGACGCTGGGATAGATTTTTCTTTCGTAGATGCCGAGCATACTTTGATACCCTTCTTCGGCATCATCGATGCTTTTAAGACGGAGTCCTTTGGCCAAGCTCTTGACGACCTGCGGCTTGTTTTCCGCAATCCGAATGAAAGCCACGCCATCGAGCAGAGCTTTAATGACGTTTTCGATCGTCCCGGCCGACGAGGTGATCGTGTTTCGTCGTGTGATGACCCCTGTACCCTGGAAAGCGATCGGCAATTTTTCCAGATCCACGAGCACCCGGAAGCCTTTGTTTTGAACGATCTTGGCGTACGTGTAACTCAAATAGGCAGCATCGACATTGCCCGCCAGGAGCGCCTGCGAGACCACTGAATTGTCTCCTAGCGCCCTCATCTGAATTTTGTCCCGTGCAGGCGACAGCCCCCAATGATCCAACGTCAACATCGTAAAGATCCAGGTGCCGCCGCTGAGGCTGTTGACGCCGAGGCTCTTGCCTTTCAGTTCTGCCGGGTTATGAATCGCCGGATTGACTGCGAAAGTTCCCGTCAATCGATTGATAAAGCCGGCGACGAAGACCAAGTCGGCTCCCTCGGCGATCGCTCCGAGGTTCGCTGCCGACACCGATCCCCAATGCAATAGCGACTCTCCGGAACTCAGCGCCGACATGCCGACCGGCCCATTGCGAACCTGCACCAAGGTGAGATCGAGACCGTACTTGCGGAAGTAGCCTTGATCTTGCGCGACGTACAACGCCCCTTCTCGTTCGCTCGCAGAGCCCGTCGTGACGAGGACTTTGGTAAGAGGCACTGCCGCATGAGCCGACGGATGGTTAAAAACCAATAGAACCTGGACAAAAAATAACGCTTGCAAGATGTGGGAGATCAGGCGCGCAGTTTTCGAGGTTCGTGTTTGTCGTTTGTGTTCGGCCAAAGATGGAAAAACGAACGCGATTTCCGCGACGCGATCCAGCGCGACGAAGCATAGGTGACGTTCTCGGCAGCCGGTCAAAACTTTTCCGCCCACGGCCTTAATTCAATGTGAGACGCCCAGGTGCTGCGGTGCTGCCGGTGAAGTTGGAGATACGTTTGCGCGATCGAGTCGGGATCAAGGCAGCCGTCAGGACCGCGGGATGTGGCGCGCTCCGGACGAGTCGGGCTGCAGATTCCGCCATCGATCACCACCTGTGCGACGTGGATATTCTGTGGCTGCAGCTCACGAGCCATGCTTTGGACCAGACCGGTCAAACCCATCTTGCCCATCGCGAAGGCGGCTGAGTTTGCATATCCCTTTACGCTCGCGGAAGCTCCCGTGAACAGGATCGTTCCGCTGCCGGCCTTGAGCATCCGCTTCGCGGCCGCTTGTCCGATGAGGAATCCGCCGTAACAAGTAACCATAATCGTTTTGCGAACCTCTTCGGGATCCAATTCGGTGATTGGGCCGCGCACCCGACCGCTGGCATTGTAGACTACCAGATTGGGGTCGCCGATGTCTCTGCCGACCGCGTTAAATAAGTTCTCGACATCCCTGGGGACGCTTGCATCGCACGCGTAGGCGCCGCCGTCGATCTCCTTGACCAAGCCATCCAGTTTCTTGGCTTCGCGCGCGGCCAACGCCACTTTCATGCCGTCCTTTTTAAAAAGCCTTGCCAGCGACGCGCTGAGCCCCGGGCCGGTACCGACAATCAATGCGATTTCTTGTTGAGCCATTGAGAACCTCCGAAGATCGGATATCAATAGGCTAAGGTCAATTGCTATGAGCCAGCTTCTAACCCGTAACCGTTATGGCGCGGTTCAGATTCGATCTGGCGCAGGAACTCCCCCACTGCGTTCCAGAACCCGTCACTCCGCTCGATCCCGTAATGACGCGCACTCGCCAAGGTGACGGTGTGCTGCGGCCCGCCCCACGCGTGGGCGAGCGCCGCACCGTGCTCCACCGGAGTGACGTCGTCGCGCTCAGCCAAGACGAACAGAGCCGGCACCTTGATGGTCGGCGCGATGCCCGCCGAATCGTAGCGCCCGTTGAGCAGCAAACCCATCGGCAACCAGGGGAATCGCTCCGCGCCGAGCGCGGCGAAGCTGTCGAAGGGCGTTGCCAGAATCGCGCCGCGGACGGGCCGCTGCTTCGCCAGTGCCACCGCGAAGTAAGTCCCCAGGCTCCGGCCGAGCAGCACGATGTTCGAGGCATCCACGTCGGGCCTTGCCGCCGCGTAATCGTAAATCAGGCTGGCGTCTTCCAGAACGACATGCTCGGAGGGCTGGCCACCCGAAAGCCCATAGCCACGATAATTGATAAACAACCATCCCCACCGCTCCGGCTTGTTGCCGCGATCGATCATCCAGGAGGTCTCACGGCGCACGCCGCCGAAGACGATCACCAGGGGAAATCGCTCGCTGCGAGGCGTCATCGTCGGATGCTTCAGCCACCCGTGCAAAGTGACGCCATCCGGCGCCTTGATCCGCACTTCCTCGATGCCGTTCTCACGCGACGCCACCGCTCCGAGGAGCGCCTGATCCGAGGGCCAAGGGCGAAACAAAAAACGCTGCTCGATCGGTTCGAGCATCCAGTTGCAGCCAGCTGCAAAAAACGTGAATAGACTGGCGAGAGTAACGAGCAGAAGTCGCATGTCCGATAATTTATCTAGAACGAAAATTTAGGTTTAGCAAGGAAGGCGATCCCATGGACCGCCTTCCAGTAATGATAAACTATGATTGGAAAAAGGATTGTTCTCCGGTCCTGATGCTGTTTGCTTCCGCGATTGGACTGCAGTGAGTGATTCCTAGCGCGGCCACCGGCTCAGACCTGTTAACCGCCTCCGCGCTGATCCGGCCCAGTATCGGCATAGCCCGGCGTTATCACCGAATCGATGAAATAGCGCCCGCCTTTCGCCACGACCTCTGCCCCCTTTTTTAGCGCTTTCGCCAATGCCTCGGTCGTCGCGACCGGATCTTCGCTATCGAAGCCTTGAGCCCGCGCCATCGCCACCAAATCCACCCGCGGATCATCGATGCGCTGACCGATCCAGCGATTTTGCGCGGGCCGGTTGCGCATTTGGGCCACTCTTTCCTGATGCATCTCGTCATTGTAGTAAGACCGGTTGTCGGCGACCACGATCATCATCGGAATTTCCATGCGCGAAGCCGTCCAGAGCGCATTCACTCCCA
>Ga0081455_10007116_pt1 | contig 11850 bp, 11 predicted proteins | sample TabmetS3T2R1_FD_70207 | JGI IMG/M metagenome (GOLD analysis project Ga0081455, IMG submission 70207) | Tabebuia heterophylla rhizosphere microbial communities from the University of Puerto Rico - S3T2R1 | ecosystem: Host-associated > Plants > Roots > Rhizosphere ...
CCCGCTCGACGCCCGCGCGGTTGTACCAGCTGCGGTCGAAGATCACGACCTCGCCGGCGGCCGGAAAGTGCGGAACGTAGCGCTGCATGTACATCTGTGACTTCTCGCGCTCGGTCGGGCTGGGCAGGGCGACCACCCGGAACACGCGCGGGCTCACCCGCTCGACGATCCGCTTGATCGTGCCTCCCTTGCCGGCGGTGTCCCGACCCTCGAACACGAGGCAGATCTTGGCTCCCGACGCCTTGACCCACTCCTGCATGGCGACGAGTTCGCCGTGCAGGCGACGCATCTCTCGGTTGTACTTCTTGCGCTTCAACTTCGGTGGCGAGTCGGCTGCGACCTCTCCGTCGTGCTTCTTGTTCTTCTTCTTGGCCATGTCCTCACCTCTCGCGCGCTGGCGGTCGACGCTCTTGCGCCACCGGGCTGGTATCGAGGCGTGCATCCATACCACAATGCCGCCTGGCTGGATAGCTGATCTCGACTCGCTCTCGCGGACACGTCGTTCGCACGAGCAACCGCAGTTCCACCTCCCTTCGCAACCTCCTCTCTCGGACCGATCCGGGCTCTCGCACTCGGTCGAGCTGTGCGGCCGGCGAGGGTTGTCGACCGGCATTCTCCATCCAGCTGCGCCATGTCATCACGGAGGCCGGGAACCCCGACCCGACGTTCCGGAAGCGGTCTGTGCGCTCGCGACGGCCCCCCGTACGGTCCGATGGATGTTGTCGGCACCGAACTCGTCCAGCATGCCGGTGCGGCGCATCAGCTCGATGTGCTCCTTCCCGACATTCACCAGGAGCACTTCGATGTTGTCTTCCCGAAGTTCACGATGGAGCTGCAACAGCGCCCGTATGCCGTCCATATCCATCGTGACGACCGCCGAGAGGTCGACCACCACCGAATGGGGGTGCGTCGCCCGGACGAACTGCGACACCGAGGCCCGGAAGTTCTCGGCGTCGGCGAAGAACAGCGGTCCGTGGATGCCGACGACCAGGATCCCCGGGACCAGCTCGGCCTCGGGGTGGTGGTCGAGGTGGACGTAGACGTTGTTCTCCGGGTCGAACGCCATCCGCCGCGTCGGCGTCTTCGACGCTGAGACGATGAGCAGGATCAAGGCGAGCGCGATCCCGGCGACCACTCCCGCCAGCACACCGACGAAGAACACGGCGAGCGCGGTCGCCATGAACGCCGCGAAGTCCCTGGTGCTCAGTCGGTAGAAGCGGAACTCCCTGAACTTGATGAGGCTGATGCCGGCGTCGATCACGACGGCTCCCAGGACCGCGTCTGGGAGCGCGGTGAAGAATCCGGTGAGCAGGAGGATCGTGAGGAGGATCAGCCCGGCGGAGAGGAGCGAGGCGAGTTGTGTCTTCTGGCCGGCCATATCGGCGACGGTCGTCTTGGAGAGGCTCCCCTCGACGGCATATCCGCCTACGAGTCCGGAGGCGATGTTCGCCACGCCTTGCCCGACCATCTCTTGGCTCCCGTCGATCTCGTAGCCGTGCTTCCGGCCTTCTTCCTTCGCCGTCGCCAAGGATTCGCTGTACCCGATGAAGATGACGGCCAGCGAACCGAGGATCACGTCCGTCAACGGCACCGGCGGGAGTTTCGGCCAGACGAGCGACGGGAGGCCCTGTGGGATCTCCCCGACGATCTTGACACCGTGATCGCCGAGGTTCAGCAGGTTCGATACCACGATGCCGATGACCACCACGATGATGGTGCGGGGCAACCTCGGCAGGAACCGGCGGAAGACGAGGAGCAGGAGGATGCTCAGCACGCCCACGATGAGCGTCGACATGCTCGTGTCGGAGATGTTCTTGACGACGCCCACGAGGACGTCCCAGTAGCTCCCGTGTTCCTTCTCGAGGCCGAGGATCTTCGGCAGTTGGTCGACGATGAGTCCGAAGCCGAACCCGAACACGAAGCCCGCCAGGACCGCGCCGGAGAAGAAGTGGGAGATCCAGCCCATCCTCAGCAGGCCGAGGACGACGTAGATCAATCCCGCGGACACGGCCAGCGTGGCGGTGAAGGCGATGAATTCGGTCGAGCCCGACTTCGCCCAGAGGGCGACGACGGACGCGGAGACCGCGGCGATGGCGGCGCTCGGACCCGTGACGACCTGCCCGGACGAACCGAAGAGCGCGTAGCCGATGAGTGCGCCGAGGGCCGCATACAGGCCGTACTGCGCCGGAACGCCCGCGATATCCGAGTAGGCGATGCCCTGCGGCACGAGCAGTGCCCAGACGGACAAGGCGGCGACGACGTCGAACCGCAGCCACTTGGACCGGTAATGCGGAAGCCACTCGAAGATCGTGAAGGTCTTCTTCAACGCCACCGCACGCGACTTGATGTCCATGGAACCCCTTACCTGCGGTCTCCTCGGACCGAGGAGCGCTTCTGGATCATCCTCGGTGCACCCGCCGCATCGATCTCCGAGAGGCCCCCTCTCGCGTTCAACGGTCGCTCACCACGCCGATGTCCGCGTGGGCACAGGTCGGACGGACCGGGCTCTGGATCTGATGAGCTGCTCACGAGCGATCCTCCCGGTAAGCACCGGGACGTACTGCCTGATCTTGGCCGCGTTGAAGCTGTTGTACACCCGAGTCACTTCGTCCCGGATCGTCTCCGGCCCCACCTGCTCACCCAGCTCCCTGGTTAGTTCGATCACCAGGTGCTCGATCTGGTCCTGGTCGTCGAGACTCATCCACGCCCCCTCTCGCCTCGGTCACCTTCATCGCCGGAGCCACTCGGAGTACGGGCCCGAGTCATCGGGCCCGAGCACCAGGCCGTCGGGCAAAGACTCGCCGAACATGATCGCCGCCGCCGCGTCGAGCGTGCCTCGGCGACCGTCGGGCGGTCCAGTCGACTCGAATCCGAGCGTCCACCAGTGCTCGTCGCCGACCGCGATCTCGGTCAGCTCGATCGCGCACGTCGGATCGGGACTCCCCTCGGGAGGCCGTTCCGTGAGCCAACGGTCGTCCCGGCGCCAGGCCATCGTCCGCACCTTCCGCACGCGCTTCCACATCGCCGAATGGATCGCCCGGTCGCTATCGGGACCGAAGGGGAACGAGCACTTCTTCCAGGACTCGAGGTGACCGCGGGCGGAGGGTGCGAGGACGACCTCTCCCAGGCGCTCCACCCGAGCTTTCACGTCGAGTGTCTCGTCGCCCCGGATCTTCACGGACAGGCCCTCGAGCTGCGGCTCGACGAGGTACGCGTCCTCGCGAGCCTCGGTCCTGACCGGGACGCGCTTGAACCATCGCGCCATCGCGGCGTCGAGCGGCCCGAGTCGGATCCAGCGAACTTCGTACGACGAGGCTTGCGCGGGACGCTTCACCGGCTATCCCATGGACTGGGCCCCGAGGAAGCGCCTCCGCGCGCCTCGAGGCCCAGTGTCCTCGGAGACGTCCGGCCACGACGGGGCGGAAGGGGTCCCGAAACGATGGCGCCCGGCGCGCATGGTCCCCTCCCTGTCGATGTCGTGTCACACGGCCGAGTCGTCACGACTCACGCTCTCGATCTCGACCCCGTGATCCCGCATCCGATCGATGAGCCCGTACAACTCCTGGGCGTCTCTCACCGATGCCCGTAATACGGTCATCCCCTCGACGGTCTCGACCTCCATGTCGCCGAACGCCGCGGTCAGCAACGCCCCGAACTCCCCTCTGACGACGATGCGGTAACGGTCCTGATGGCTCGTCCGCCGGTTCGATGTCATGCCGGCTCCTCCGTGATGAAACGCACCCCCGAACCGAGGTCAGACCTCGAGGAGAGCCTGGCTCTTCAGCCGCTCGTACTCCTGCGGAGACAGCTCTCCCGAATCGCGGAGCTGTGCGAGCTTGGCGATCTCATCGGCAGACGAATAGCCGGACATCCGGCGCTCGCGCTCGGCGGCGGCGGCCGCCATCCGTCGATCCTGATCCGTCATCTTGGGCCGCGCGATCATGTAGATGAGGACCCCGAGGAACGGCACCAGGAAGATCAGGAGGATCCACCCTGCCTTCCCCCACCCCGAAAGGTCGTCCCTGCGGAAGATGTCGCCGAACGCGGCGATGAAGATCCAGATCACCATGAACCAGAAGAGGAAGGCGAGCATCGCCCACAGGAGATCTCCGAGATCCATCCGTCCTCCCTTCGGTCCAACGGTGATCCGCCATCGCGGCTCGAGCGCGGACTCCGACGGCACTATCGCTGTGACCGTGGACGCCGTCTTCACCCGCCGAACGATTCACCCGGGTGAGCGCTTCGTGGAGATGGGCGGAGAACCCCGCTCCTCCTGACTTTGTCCTGTTGCAGCAGGCGACCCTATGCTGTGCCGGCCCGCCGGGATCTGGTGAACGGACGCCCGAGATGAGACCGACCGACCAGCGAACAGCGAGCCTCGCCCCTCCGATCGAACGGACGAAGCTTGTGCCGCCGCGGGTCGGAACGGGTTGGATCTCGCGGCCTCGACCGCTGCGCATGCTGACCGGATCGGCCGGCGCCCGCCTGGTGCTCGTCGACGCCCCCGTCGGCTACGGCAAGTCGAGCGTGCTCGCGGGATGGCGCGCCGCCGAGGACGAGCGCCGCTCCTTCGCCTGGCTCTCGCTCGACGAAGCCGACGCCGATCCCATGCGGATGCTCGCGCACCTCCTCGCGGCGATCCGAACGGAGTTCGAGGACTTCGGATCGGAGATCGTCCCGCTCCTCCGCGCGACGGGCGCAGCCTCCACCGATCTCGTGCTCAGGACCCTGCTCGACGAACTGAGCGACGTCCACGCCCCGATGGTGATCGTGCTCGACGATTACCACCGACTTCCCGGCGGCCGGTCCAGGGATCTCGTCGGCGATCTCGTGATGGGCGTCCCGGCGACGGCACAGGTCGCGATCGCGACCAGGGCGGACCCGCAGCTTCCGTTGGGTCGCCTGCGAGCGACGGGGTCGATGTCCGAGATCAGAGCCACCGATCTCCGTTTCGACGAAACCGAGGCGGCACGCCTCCTGGAGGCGTCGGGGGTCTCGCTCTCGGCCGCCGAGGTCGCGAGCCTCGTGGAGCGGACGGAAGGCTGGCCCGCCGGCATCTACCTGGCCGCCCTGTCCCTCCGATCGGAGCCCGATCCGTCCGCCTTCGTCGCGCGCTTCGCGGGGACCCATCGTCACGTCGCCGACTACCTCTCCGAGGAGGTGCTCCAACGTGAGCCGGACGCGACGCGTGCGTTCCTCGTTCGTTCCTCCGTCTTGGATCGGATGTGCGGAGCCCTGTGCGACGCGGTCCTCGAGACGACCGGTTCGCAGGCGATCTTGGCGGAACTCGAACACTCGAACCTGCTCGTCGTGCCGCTCGACGACGAGCGGACCTGGTACCGGTACCACCATCTGTTCGGCGAGATGCTCCGGGCCGAGCTCGCCCGGACCGACCCCGGCCTCGCGACGCGGATCCACACGGCCGCGTCCCGCTGGTTCGAAGCTCAGGGCCTGCATGAAGACGCGATCCGTCATGCCATCTCCGCAGGCGACGACGCCCTCGCCGGCGACCTCATCGCCCAACAGTGGCCCTCCCTGTTCAGCGCGGGGCGGCTTGAGACCGTTCGCCAGTGGTTCCGGGCACTCGGGGAGGACGCGATCGAGAAGCATCCGGCGGTCGCGCTCACCGCGGGATGGGTGGCGGCACTCGGGGGCGAACCGGAGGCGATGGAGCGGTGGCTCGTCGCCGTCGAGAAGCACACAGACGGGGAGGGTCCCATCGAGGGCCGGTCCTCGCTCGAGGCCGGCGTGGCGACCGTTCGAGGTCTCTTCGGCTACCGCGGACTGAGCGCCCGGCATCGGGATCTCGTTCGAGCCACGGAGCTCGAGCCGCGCGGGTCTACGTGGCACCCGCTCCTCCTATGGGGTCTGGGTCACGTCGCCCTGCTGTCGGGGGAACCCTTGGCCGCGAGGCGCCGATTCGAGGACGCCCTGAGCCTCACGTCTCCGCAGGACGCGATCTCCCGGATGATCGTGCTGTCCTATCTGGCCATCGTCGAGACGGAGCTCGGGCGACCGGACTCTGGAGCCGGGCTCGCCCTCCGTGCCGAGGCGATCGCTCGCGAGTCGGGATTGACGGCAGACCCTCGCGGCTCCGGCATCCCGCTCGCGATCGGCCTTGCCGCCGCCGCCACCGGGGATCTGGTCGCGGCGCAGGACGCCATGGAGCGGGCGCTCGTCTTGCGGCGGAGCGCGGGTCGCCTGAGCCCATGGGCCACGCTCGATGTCCTGCTCCCGCTCGTGCCGGTCCGATTCATGCGAGGCGATACGCCGGGTGCCGAGGACCTTCTCGACGAGGCTCGGGCGCTTCTCGCCGAGCTCGAGGACGCCGGCGACCTGCCGCGTCGACTGGAGGAGACCGATCGGCTGCTGCGCCGGTCCAGCCGGGACTCGGGGTTCGGGCAGACCCTGACCGACCGTGAGATGGCCGTGCTGCGACTGATGCCGAGCGACCTGTCGCTTCGCGAGATCGGTGCGCAGCTGTATCTTTCGCTCAACACGGTGAAGACGCACAGTCGAGCGATCTACCGCAAGCTCGGAGTCTCCTCGCGATCGGGCGCCGTCGACCGCGCTCGGAGCCTACAACTGCTGTAAGGGTGCCTTGTCCCGGTCGGTGCCCGGAGAGCCCGCCCTCCACCTTTCGCACTGCACCGTTCACGGCGCGGCGCGAAGGTACGCGAGCACCGCCAACACCCGTCGGTGGTCGTCGGCCGCGGGCTCGAGCCCCAGCTTCGCGAAGATCGCCCCTACGTGCGTCTCCACGGTCTTCGAGGACAAGAAGAGATCTCGCCCGATCGCCGCGTTCGATCGTCCTTCCGCCATCGCCGCCAGGATCTCCCGCTCCCGTTCGGTCAACCGGTCAAGCTCGTCGCTTTGGCGGCCACGCTGCAACAGCCGGCCGATCACCTGAGGATCGATCACCGATCCTCCCGCTACCAGCCGTTCGAGCGAGTCGATGAACTCCCGTCCGTCGGCGACGCGGTCCTTGAGGAGGTACCCGACGCCACCCCCGCCATCCTCGAGCAGTCGCGCCACATGTCGGGTCTCGATGTACTGCGAGAGCACCATGACCGCCGTGTCCGCATGGGTCGCGCGGATCTGGATCGCTGCGTCCAGGCCCTCCGTCGTTCCGGTGGGCGGCATCCGGATGTCGGTGATGATCGCCTCGGGGTCTTCGGCCTCGACGGCCGCGAGGAGCGATACACGATCGCCGGCCTGCGCGACGACGCGCATGCCTGCGCCTTCGAGGATGCGAACGAGGCCCTCGCGGAACAGGACCGCGTCATCGGCGATGACGACGCGTGTCCCGCGGCCGCCCTCTACGCGCAAGGGATCTCCGCGTGGAGGTGCGTGCCCCTGCCGGCCGGGCTCTCGAGATCGAGCGTGCCGCCGAGGGCAGCGACGCGGTCCTCGAGCCCGAGCAACCCGGAACCATTCCCAGGCTCCGCCCCGCCAACACCATCGTCGCTGACGTCGACCAGCAATGAGCCGTTCGCGCGGGCGACGGCGACCGCTGCGGAGGATGCGTGCGCGTACTTGCTGACGTTCGTCAGTGCCTCGGCCACCACGAAGTAGGCGGTTGCCTCGACGGGGGCCGGTAGCCGCTCCTCCCGGTCGATCGTCACCCGCACGGGGATCGGCGAGCGCTCCGCCAGGGACTCGATCGCGGCGCCGAGCCCTTCCTCGGTCAGGATCTGCGGATGGAGGCCGCGAGCGAGCTCCCGCAGCTCCTGCAAGGCACCCCGTAGCTCGGTCTGCAACGCCTCGATATCCGTCGTAGCACCCGGCACGTCGCGAGACCGCTCCTCGAGCATCCGCAGACCCAGGGAGAGCCCGACCAGCCGCTGCTGTGCACCGTCGTGAAGGTCTCGCTCCACGCGGCGGCGCGCCTCGTCGCCAGCCTCGACGATGCGACGCCGCGATGCCCGTACCTCTTCGAGCTGCGCCCTGACCTCCGCGCGAAGACGTTCGTTGGCGATCGCCATCCCGGCCGCGACGCCGGCCGCCTGGACGAGTCCCGATTCGATAGCCGGATCGTGAATGAGCGCTGCCAACAGCTCCGCATCTCGCTCCACGAGTGTCACGTTGAGCGAGTCGCTGCTCGGTGTGGGAACGATCCTTCCATCGCGATCAACCCATCGCCCGCCCTCGATCACGTAGGCGATCCGCAGACTGGGATCTCGGAGCGCGCGGGCAAGGGCCGCTTCGAGATCCTCCGGGGGCAGGGCGCGATCGAGCTCTACGACGAGGTCCCCGACCGCACTCCGCGCGAGCCGTTCAGACAGCAGACCCCAGACGAACAGGATGGGAACGGCGACCGCCATCACGCCTCGCAGCTCCCATAGCAGATAGGCGAAGGGATCGCCCGTCGTATCGTGCGACGATGCGAACGCGCTGAGGAGATACGTGATCGCGAGGAGCGTCACCGCGATCCACAACGGCAGCAGTGCCCGTCGCTCCGCCCGCGACGCCTGCCGGAACCGCATCGCGACCGCCACGAGGAACAGGGGCACCAGCGCGAACGCCAGCAGGCCGTTGAGATCGTACGCGTCATCGAACAACGACGGGATCGGGAAGATGTGCGGCGTCCACGGACAATCGCACCCGGGCCGGGGGAGCGGCATCGTGAGCACCGCGACGAGCGCCGTTCCGAGCAGCGAGACGTACGTCAGGATGAGCACCGCTCGGTCGAATCGGGAGCGAAGGTGCCCCGTCGGGTACGCGAGCGCGATGTGCGCGAGCAACGCGGCCGACGCCAGGTCGTTGATCACGAAGAGCGTCGGGAAGAGCGGCAGCCCGGAGTGCGTCCAGTTGCCGAAGTACTCGCAGACTCCGAAGGTCAGCATCAGCGGTCCGATCACGTTGCCGGGTCTGCGGTCGATCGCGATCAGGCCGGCCGCGATGAAGGTTCCGCCGACGAGGGCGTCGAGGAGGTGGTTCTCCTGTACGCCCGCCCGGATGCTCTCCCACTCGGCCCCGAGGACCCAGGCGACGGCGAGGACGCCGCCCGCCACGAGGAGCCAGCGGCGCCTGGTCAAGGGGCGCCACCCAACACCGCTTCAAGGGCTCGAACGGACAGATCCGCCTTCGAGATGAAGCCGTCGACGCCGCTGGCCCGGATGCGGGCGCCGTAGTCGGGCGCGTCGCGGCTGGAAACCAGAACCACGGCGGGCGGCGCCTCGGCCGCGAGGATCTGCCTGGCCGCCTCGAAGCCATCCCCGTCCGGAAGTTGGACGTCGAGCAGGACGACGGCCGGTCTGAGGTCGGCCGCGGACCGGACGGCCGAGGCCACATCTCCCGCCTCTCCCACCACCTCGTAGCCGCCGCGGACGAACAGGGCCCGTGCTTGCCGGCGGAACCCCTCGTGGTCGTCCACGATCAGCATCGTCCGCTCCATCAGGGGGATCGTCGTATCGGAGCACATCCACGGCATCGGGGCTAGCCCTGATACCGAACGGGGGATCGCTCCGATGCCCAGGCGCACGCCGTCCGCCTACGGTCGACGCATCACCGAGGAGGGGAGCGGTCATGGACACGATGGCGGCAGCGGGAACCGCGCTCGACGAGCGCAGCGAAGCCGACCGGGCGTGGGCACGGGTCGGCCGTGCCGCCGCCTACGTCGCGGCGGCCGGCTTCTTCGCGATGACCCTGCTGTACCTGCTCGACCAGATGGACCTGCTCGCTCCGTCGCCGCAGTACGTGCAGACCTCCGCCGGTCAGCTCCATGACGAGGCGCGGTTCTGGGCGCAGGTGTTCGAGCACCAGCACCGGATCCTGTGGGATGTCGTCATCCGGGACGTTGTGGGTCCCGCGGCCTTCATCGCGCTGATCGTGGTCGGTGTCGCCCTCCGCCGGCGCGTGAGCGGAGACCGCCCGCAACGTCAGCTCCTCGTCACGTTCCTCACGGTGGGAGGCCTTATCGCGGCGATCTCGAGCCTGCTGTACCTCGGCAACGTGGAGTTCTGGCGGCTGCCCTGGGGCCCTGTGCCGTCTGGCGGGGAGACGAGCATCGTCGCGGTGGGCCGCGCAACGACCGCGATCGACAACCTGACCACGTGGCCTGAGGCGTTCGGGTACGTGGTGCTGGCGCTGGGGCTGTGGTGTCTCGGGTCGGTCGTGCGTGCGGAGAGGCCGTCGTTCTCGACACGCCTGGGGACGCTTGCCTTCGTGACGGCAGGAGGGCTCGCGGCGCTCGCGATCGCGACTGCCTTGGACGCAGAGACGCCTCGTTCCGTGCTGAGTCTGGCGGTCGGGGTGGTTCTTGCCCCCTGGCTGTGCTTCGGGTTCGCTCGAACGTTCGGACGAGAGGCGCACCGATGACTCGCGTCGGCCTGCGACGTGGAGGGCTGTCGCCGATCTTGGTCGTCTTCCTGCTGGCAGCGTGCGGGGATGGTTCGTCGACCTCCAGGGTTTCCTCGACGACGGAAGCGGTCCCGTCGGGCGTCGGTACGCCTTCGCCGACGGTCTCGCCGGGGCCGTTCGCCTCGGCTCATTACGGCTACGTCGTCACGTCGAACGAGTGGACCGGTGCGGACGCGTCGAAGGTCTGGGATGGCAGCGGCTCGCCCGGAGACACCGATCCCACCGTGGATACACTCGAGGATCCGGAGGGACACGCCGCGTTCGCGTTCGGCGAGTCCACCGATACGACCCTGCGGAGATACGCGACCGCGTTCCGTAGAACCAACGCGACCGTGCACCCCTGCCCGGTTCAGCCGGACAGGACCGGATCGATCACGATCGGGCATGAGCGAGCGATCCTCGATGAGATGTACTGCCCCAGGTCGGGTGGCCCGTTCGTGTTGACGGCATTCGTGATCCATTCCGGGCAGGTACATGTCTTCTTCACCTACACGAACGAGGCAGGCAACGAAGCCCCCACTCGCTCCTGGTTCGGATCGCTCCTGAGGGAGATCTCCTTCACCGCGTGAGAACGCCCGGTCATCGGCCTCCTCGGAACCGCCTTCGAACGGCAGAGGTCAGGGGTCAGATCCCCTCACCTGAGGGTTCCTCGTCAGAAGTCGCCCGGCGGTGAGTCCCCGCACGGGAACGCCGTCGCCGAATCGTTCGCCGGGTTCGCATCGGGCCCCGAACCCTCCTCGACGATCCACTGCACGGTCGCCGTCCACTTCACCGCGACATCCGGGGCACATCCGCCGCCGACGGTCACCGTGGTCTGCGAATGCGCCGCCACGGAGCCGCTGCCCGTGGACGGGTCGAACCCCTCGGGTCCGTTCGTCACCTGGAAGTCCGCGGCGCAGTCGCCGAGGTTGGCCACGGTCACGGTCGTCGCGTCGAGCAGCACGACCGCCAGGTCGACGCACACGGTCGGGCCCGTCGTCGTGGTCGTGGTCGTCTGCGACGCGACCGGCGTCCGGAGGAACAGGATGCGGGTCCCGTCGAGCGAGAACGTCGCGTCGGAGTCGTCGTCCGGGCCGCTCGTGAGCGCTCGCGCGTCGGCTCCGTCGACGCCCATCGTGTAGAGGTTCTCGTTCCCGTCGGCGGTGCCGGCGAACACGATGGCGGCGCCGTCGGGCGAGAACACCGGCTGCCCGTTCACGCCGCCGATCGATGCGCCGGCGCCCTCCGCGCCGGGGCCCGTGAGCTGCGTGGTCTCGCGGGTGTCCACGTCCACGGTGAACACCTGGCGCCCGCCGCCCCCGCCCGCGGGCGCGCTGAAGGCGATCGTCCCGCCGTCTGGCGAGAACGCGGGGTCGCCCGCGCCCTTGACGCCGTCGGGCGTGACTGCGCGCTTGTCCGAGCCGTCCGCGCCCATCACGAACACCTGCAGGGTGCCCCCCTGGTCGCTCACCCACGTGATCTGGGTGCCGTCGCTGGACCAGCTCGGGT
>Ga0081455_10007117_pt1 | contig 11849 bp, 11 predicted proteins | sample TabmetS3T2R1_FD_70207 | JGI IMG/M metagenome (GOLD analysis project Ga0081455, IMG submission 70207) | Tabebuia heterophylla rhizosphere microbial communities from the University of Puerto Rico - S3T2R1 | ecosystem: Host-associated > Plants > Roots > Rhizosphere ...
AGTATGGCGGGCCGCCAACGGCATCAATCCCCAAGACCCGCGACCAACCGGAGGAGGCCAACTCGAAACGCTCCCGGCCCTCTGGAAACAGCGCCTCGACCGACATATCGCCCGTTCCACCGACTCGTCAGGCAGCGAGCGGTTTAGCGAACGACAAGCAGCACACAACGCACTTAGTCGCCCGTACCACGACAGTCAGCGCCTGTACCAAACACCCGGTCAACGTCCGAACCGGCCAGCCGCGCCCGGCCGCTAACCACCGTCGAGCTGCTGCCAAGGGGGTGTGGTTCGCCCGATACGATCATGGCAAGCAGCCATGGCCCCGCGAGCTCACCGTCCATGGCCTATCCATCGTTGCCGTGGCGCTTCTCGTGACCGCCCTCGCATCGCCACCGCCCGGCGCCTACAGCGTCAGGACTCACTCCGTCTGGCGTCGGGCTTTCTCCCTGCCCTGCCATTGGTGACTGTGGTCCTACCAGCGGTCGGCATCACCGCAGGAATCATCGGTACGACGATCGCCAGGATGATCACCTACGCGATCGTGTCGCTGTGAGCCGTGTCGACATTCCCTTCTTGATCCCGGTCGTGTTGTTCGCCATCGTCGTGGCCGCCATCCTCCTTCGCCAACGCCGCTGAGTCCGGACCAACAACGGCCCGCCAACTGTCCAGTTGACCGTCAACGGCCGTTACGCCGATGGTTCGAGACGGTGCAACTTTCATGTGGGGGCCACTTGTTGAAGCGCCCGCGTCGTGATCGCCACATAGAGCTCCGGCGTCGTGAGTTGAGGGACGTGCCCTGCGCCTTCGATGACTTCGCGACTCACACGGGGGATTAGCTTCACGAGCCGATCGATGACGCGAGGGAACACCGGTGGGCTCTCGGAGCCTTCCGTGAGGCGCACCGGCATGTCCAACCAGGCGAGCGCATCCTCGTCGATACTGGCCGCATTCGAGTCCTGGAGCTCGTCGAGGTACGTAGGAGCGTTCCGTATGAACGTCTCCCTCGCCTCGGCAGGTAGCTCGTTGTCCCACGCACCGAGGCCGAAGGCGACTTCCTCAACGAACTGCCGCGCCGCGCCCTCGTGATCGCCGTCGGCGATCCGTCTGCCGACGGACTCGTCGCTACGAGCGCCCCGTCGGAGCATGGCCTGGCTCTCGGGGTCGTCCCACAGCAGGTCCCACAGTGGAGGCTCGTGGCAGGTCAGGGAGCGGAATACGTCCGGCCGCCTGGTGGCCAGCCGCAGGGCGATGTTGCCGCCCCAAGAGCCAGTCACCACGTGTGCCGGTGCCAAGTCGAGCGCCTCCAACAAGGCGGCAAGGTCGTCGCCGTCCTCATCTACACTGCCCGGCGTATCCGGCCGCGTGCTCTGGGAGTGACCGCGGCGGTCGTAGGTGAGGACCCGGAAGGATTCTGCCAACCTCGGAGTGACAAGGTCCCAGTTGTGATGAGAGCCCCAGGATCCGTGAACTAGCACAAGGGGAACCTCGGCCGTGCCGCTAAGTTCATAGAAGAGCCGCACCCCGTTCACGCTTGCAGTCGCCATCTCATTCTCCTTCCGACGCCCGGCCTTCAGCCTGGTTCCCACGAACGCGGCGACGCGCTTGAGCTGTAGGTCCGGTCGGGCCGCTTTCGTGTGGTCCAGTGATTCCCAGACTCGCCTTAGGCAAGGGGGCGCGCATGGGTAGGACTACCCATCATTTGTTCGCCGAGGAGGCTGCCGCCTCGATGCCGTCACGTCGTGGACCCCGGAGCTCAGCCGGTTAAGCCGAGCTGAGCGGCGAAGGCGGCAGTGTCGTCAGGCCGCAATGAGCCCGGTCCCCGACAACTCGCACACGGCGACGAGCGGTGCCTCGTACGACTTGCCGGTCGGTAGGACCTCACCGTCGGCCGTCATCATCGGGCCGGTGAAGGTGCCCTTGGTCGCGCCTTCCAGGACCACGACGTTGCCTTCCTCGACCACTGACCCCACCTCGAACACCATCTTGGTGGCGTTGGGTAGCGCCGACGGGCAGGTCTGGGCTACCGTGCGCCTCAACCGGCCACGGGCGATGGCTGCCTTCGACGGGCAACCGGGCGGGGCAGCGGTCGCGTCGCGTCAGGCCATCAGGACCTTGACCCCACGCCAATGGTGGCAAAGGTCTGGAACGCGACGCCGTGCTGGAGCACCAATGCGTTGCCATCCGGTGGATTTCGGCTCAGCCGCCGCGCATCAGCGGGTGCGGACGAGGATGGTCTTGGTGGCGGCGCCGCGGATGTGGTCAGACAAGACCTCGGTGCGTCGTCGAATGACGCGATCGTCGTCACCGATTTAGGACGGATCCGCCCGGCAGCTGCCAAGTCGATCAAGAAGTTCCAGGTTGGATCAGCCGAAAGTGAACGCGAACCCCTCCGCACCCGATGCGAGGAACTCAATCTCGAATACGCGGTCGACAATCGGCCCTGGCTGCCGGATCAGCTGGTACATCCGCTGTTCGATCAGCGTCCCGGACCCGTCCGCATCCACGTCGGTGCCGCGTGCCTGGCGCGGCGGCTCCCCATCGACAGTCACCCGGAAGCCGATCGGATGCTCGCGATCATGCGGACCCATGACGAGGTGCAGGTCGCGGGCGTGGAACCGGAACGCTATGCGACCGCTCGGCTCGTTGAGGGCGGCAGCTTCCCGCCTGATGGTCCACTCGCCAGAAAGCGCCCAGTGGTTGGGTCGCAAGATCTCGGGGCGCTCGTAGTGCCGAGGGACCTCCGAGGTCACGCCGCCCGGCGAGGCGAAGTTCCGCGCCTGACGGTATCCGAGGTAGGTCTCCACGGTCTCCAGACTGTCCCAGTCGGCCTGCACCTCGGGCCCGCGGGGGTCAACCGGGGCGAAATCATCTCCGATATCGTCGGCTCCGGCGTCGGTCAGGAGGCGCCTGATAATGACCTCGGACTCGTCGTAGTCGTTCTCGCCGAATCGATGATGCCGGATGCGTCCTTCGGCGTCGATGAGGTACAAGGCCGGCCAGTAGTGGTTCGCGAACGCGTTCCAAACGACGTAGTAGCTATCGATCGCGATCGGGTACCCGACCCGCATATCGGCTAGGGCTCGCCGGATATTGTCGACGTCCCTCTCGAACGAGAACTCGGGCGTGTGCACGCCGATCACGACGAGGCCCTGATCCTCGTACGTCTCCGCCCAGGCCCGGACGTAGGGCAAGGACCGAATCCAGTTGATGCATGTGTACGTACAGAAGTCGACCGCGACGACCTTTCCGCGCAGGTCGGCGGGTGTCAACGGCGCTGAGTTTAGCCAGCCGCTCGCACCCTCAAGGGAGGGGAACTGTCCTTCCACCGGCAACGAGAGCCCGGTTCCCTCCTTGTACACCATTGGCATCACCCGATGCCGTCGTCTCCCGTCCACCCTCAGCCCGAAACGAGGAGCGGCTTCCCCTTTTTAGCGACATATCTGGCGAGCTCGGCCGCCTTGCCGCTGCCGATGTTCTTCACCTCAGTGAGCGGACCGAAACGACTTGAATCCAGCCCGCACCTCGGCTACGAAGATGTTCGGCTGTTCCCAGGCGGCGAAGTGGCCGCCACTGTCGACCTCGTTGAAGTAGATCAGCTTGGGGTAGGCCTGCTCGGTCCAGCTCCGCGGCGCTTGATACTGCTCGCCGGGAAAGACGGTGACCGCAACAGGAATGGAGACGCCCTTCGCGTTGAAGAACCCACCCTTGTATTCACGGTAGAGGCGGGACGCGGAGACGCCCGTGTTGGTCAGCCAGTAGAGCGTGATGTTGTCCAGGATCTCGTCACGCGTCAGCTCACCCGTGTCGCTTGTGGTGCGATCCAGGGCAGCTGCGACCGCTGCGGCCGGCTGGCCGTCCCCATCGTTGTGGTCGAGGAGCCAAGCGGCCAGGCCAACCGGTGAATCCGCGATCCCATACAGGGTCTGCGGGCGCGCCGCCATCATCCTCGCGTATTCGACCTGCCCGTAGGTTCGGATCAGCTGCTCGTAGGCGCGTCGCTCCTCGGCCGAGATCCCGCCTGGCGGCGGCTCGCCGGCGAGGGAAGCTATGTAAACGTCGGTTGGGACGATGCCAGGCATGTTGGTGTGGATCGCGAGCAATCCCGGAGGCGCCTGCACCCCCATCAAGTCGACGACGAATGCGCCCCAGTCGCCACCCTGGGCGACATAGCGCGTATAGCCGAGGCGCGTCATCAGCTCGTCCCAGGCTCGGCCCATGCGCTCAGGGCCCCAGCCGGTGTCGGTGGGCTTGCCGGAGAACCCGTAGCCCGGCATCGACGGAACCACCACGTGGAATGCGTCCGATGCGCTCCCGCTGTGAGCCGTGGGATTGACCAGCGGATCGATGATCTTCAGCTGCTCGATGATCGAGCCGGGCCAGCCGTGGTTGACGATGAGCGGTAGCGCGTCCTCGTGCTTCGAGCGGACGTGGATGAAGTGGATGTCGAGCCCGTCGATTTCGGTGATGAACTGCGGCAGGCTGTTCAGCTTCGCCTCGACTCGGCGCCAGTCGTACTCAGTCGCCCAGTGGCGTGCGAGCTTCTGCATCGTTGCGAGCGGCACGCCCTGTGAGTCGTCCGCGACGGTCTCCCGCTCCGGCCACTGCGTGGCTTCGATGCGACGGCGCAGGTCGTCCAGCGCCTCCTCGGGAACAGCGACGCTGAAGGGACGGATCTCGGTGGTGGTTTCGACACTAGTAGCCATGACGGCTCTCCTTTGGTGGTGACGCATCGCCTCGGGAATGGATCCTGCCGCTCGGATCGCTTCATCGCGCCAGTAAGCTCACCGGTCATCTCCCTGGCCCCGAGTTTCCCCATAGCGGAGGCGGGCTAGGGTTAGACCGGCGGTCGCTCGGGGAAGCCGGTGGGATGAGGCAGGGTCGGCGTGAATGTCCTTTGGTGGGCGTTGCCCGGTGAAGCCGAGGAGCTGATCGGTCGTGGGAGCGAGTGCGAGGCACTCGACCAGCTAATTGACGACGTTCTCGCCAGCACGAGTCGGGTGATCGTGCTGCGAGGCGAGGCGGGCGTCGGGAAGAGTGCGCTGCTTCGCTACCTATCAAAGCGGGTCGCCGGCTGGCACGTCGCCAGCGCGGTTGGGGTCGAGTCCGAGATGGAGCTTGCCTACAGCGGCCTGCACCAGCTGTGCGCCCCTATGCTCGGCAACCTCGAGCGGCTGCCGCTTCCGCAGCGCGACGCGCTGGCAACGGTGTTCGGCAGGAGCACTGGGCCTCCGCCCGACCGGTTCCTTGTGGGGCTTGCCGTGTTGACGCTGTTCACCGAGGTCGCGGAGCAGCATCCGCTCGTCTGCATCGTCGACGACATGCAGTGGCTCGACCATGCCTCGGCCCAGATCATCGGGTTCGTCGCCCGACGGCTCCTCGCCGAGCGGGTCGCGCTCGTGTGCGCAGCGCGCACGGGCGTGGGTGACGACGTCCTTCCCGAGCTCCCTGCGTTGTCCATCCGAGGGCTCGGCGAGAGCGATGCCCGCTCGCTCCTGGTGGACAACCTGAAGGCCCCGCTCGATGCCAGGGTCCGCGACCGGATCGTGGCCGAGAGCCATGGCAACCCGCTGGCGCTGCTCGAGCTGCCGCGGGGGATGACGGCGACGGAGCTCGCCGGCGGCTTCGGTTTGGTAGGCGCCGCCGGATTGTCGGGTCGCCTCGAGCAGAGCTTCCTGCGACGGCTCGAAGGGCTCTCCGCCAAGACCCGATCCGTCTTGCTCGTCGCCGCGGCGGAGCCGGTCGGCGACCCCATCGTGCTGTGGCGCGCGACCGAACGACTCGGCATCGAGGCCTCCACGGCCGCGGCCGAGACGGAGGGCCTCTTTTCCGTCGCGCCACGGGTGCGGTTTCGCCATCCGCTCGTGCGCTCGGCCGCCTATCGCGCGGCGTCGGCGAAGGAACGGCAGGCGGCGCACCTGGCACTCGCGGAGGCGACGGATCAGGAGACCGATCCCGATCGCCGTGCCTGGCACCTCGCCATGGCGGCGGCCGGACCCGACGAGGACGTCGCGATCGAGCTGGAACGATCCGCCGATCGTGCGCAGGCCCGCGGTGGGGTTGCGGCCGCCGGCGCGTTCCTGCAGCGCGCGGTCGCCCTCACCATGGACCCTGACCGACGAGGGGAGCGCGCTCTGGCGGCGGCGCAGGCGATGCTTCAGGCCGGCGTGTTCGACGCGGCGCTCGGGCTGCTCGCAACAGCGGAGGCCGGACCGCTCGATCCGTTCCAGCGCGCCCGCGTCGACCTGCTGCGTGCCCATGTCGCCTTCGCCTCCAGCCTCGGGAGCGAGGCTCCGCCGCTGCTCCTGGAGGCCGCAAGGCGGCTCGAGCCATTCGACCTCGAGCTCGCCCGCGAGACCTATCTGGTCGCCTGGGCTGCGGCGGGGTTCGCGGGGAGTCTCGATGACCGTGACGTCCTGTTGGAGATCTGTCGCGCCGTACAGGCGCTGCCTCGGCCGGATCTTCCGCGTCCGCTCGACCTGTTGCTCGACGGCCTCGCTCTCCTGATGACCGACGGACATGTTGCTGCGGCCACGCCGTTACAGCACGCGGCGAAACTGCTTACCAATATCCCCATCGAGGATGTCCTTCGCTGGGGCTGGCTGGCCTATTCCGCCAGCGCCGCAGTGTGGGACGTCGAGGGCATGCGCACGATCTCCGCACGACAAGCTCAGCTCGCCCGAGCCGTGGGCGCGCTTGCGGAGCTGCCGCTGTACCTCAATGCGTTGTGCATAACGATCACGTGGATGGGCGACTTCACGGGAGCGGCCTCGCTCATCGCGGAGATACACAGCGTGGCGGCGGCGACGGGGAGCACCATCGACCCCTCCGTCGAACTTAGGCTCCTGTCCCTCCGAGGCAGGGAGCACGAGGCTACCCCAGCGATCGCAGATGCGATCGAGCAAGGCAAGACCGAGGGGCGGGGGCTAGCGGCGAGCTACGCGCACTGGGCGGCTGCGGTCCTCCAGAACGGCATTGCCCGCTACGACAAAGCGGCATCCTCTGCCCGCGAGGCGACCGCGGACACAGTTTTCCCTTGGCCCACGATGTGGGCTCTGCCCGAGCTCGTGGAGGCGGCCTCACGCGCGGGAGACGCAGAGCTCGCGCGTTGGGCCCTCGACCAGCTGTCGAAGACGACGCAGCCCAGTGCCACCGACGTCGCGCTCGGCATCGAGGCTCGCTGTCGGGCGCTGCTGAGCGACGGCGCGGTCGCCGACGACCTATATCGCGAGGCGATCGATCGACTGAGCCGCACCCCGGTCCGGCCGGACCTCGCCCGCGCACATCTCCTCTACGGCGAGTGGCTGCGCCGCGAGGGCCGACGGACCGACGCCCGCGAGGAGCTGCACACGGCTTACTTGATGTTCGACGCGATCGGCATGGAGGCGTTCGCCGAACGTACCCGCATGGAACTTCTCGCGACAGGGCTGAAGGTGCGCAAGCGCGACGATAAGACGCGTAACCAGCTCACCCCGCAGGAGGAGCAGATCGCGCGCCTCGCCGGCGACGGCCTCTCCAACCCTGACATCGGCGCAATGCTATTCCTCAGCCGGCGGACGGTCGAATGGCACCTCCACAAGGTGTTCGAGAAGCTCGACATAAGCTCTCGCAAGGAGCTGGGGGAAGCGCTAGCCGAGCAGGTTTAGCCAGCCGCGATCCCGTAGAGCCAGACCCTGCATGCGGAGCGACTCGGCAGCTGTGTGACTGCGGTCGCTATTTGATGCCATCACGTCAAGTTCCGGTACCCGGGGGGCTGCCGAGCTACCCTGGCTAGGCGGCGGGAGTGGCTCCCGTACCAAATACCCGGTCGGCGTCCGAATGGGCCAGCCGCACGCGGCCGATAACCCTCGTCGAACTGATGCGCGGGCGGATGTGGTTCACCCCCGCGCGACCCGTCACCGAAACGGTCGTTTATAGATGCTCACTATTTCTCATCGAAAGAGCCTCTAGGCTAACCCCAGCACGATCCCGAGCACCAAAAAGGCAATATACACACTTTGTGAAGAGTGAAGGATGATGGACATCCAGGTACTCCTATACCGGTAGGCGGGGTAGGTGTACAACAAGCCGGTAAGGAACGCATTAGGTATTACCCAGGGCACGTGAACGTGATAAAGAGCGAAGAGTATGCTGTTTGCCACCCAACTGCCGCGTTTGAATACACCTTCCATCCTGGGCAAGAGCACGCCCCTAAAAAGAAACTCCTCCCCCAGGATCGTGTTGAACACGGCGAATATCACGAACAAGACCAAGAACCACCAGGCACCCACTAGCCGCGCCTGGACTTCCTGAGATCCTAAGATCGCATCGAAGCTAAAGCCTGGGCGCTCCCCAAGAAACGGAACGACCGACACCCAAGCGTTTTCCAATGTAGAGGCCAGTACGAGTTCCACCACCACGACTCCGACGAGGAACGGTATTACCCACAACCAGAGCCTTGCGCGCGGTACTCCGGTTCCTGGGTCGCGCGGGGTGTTGAGCCTGAGCCTTCTCTTGACCGTGGCCCAGCGGAGGTCGCCTTCCTCCCGACGGACGATGATCATGGACAGGATGAACAACCAGATCAAACCCAGCGTGAGGAGCGCTATCCTCGTGACACCTGATCCGAGGGCTCAGACTCGAAATCGGGTGCCACCAGCGGGATGACGATCCAGCTCAGGATGCCCATTGGGGCGGCTGCGAGAGCCCAGATACCTAAGATCTTTGCGAGCGAGTACTGTTCGCTGACCCTGTCACCCAACGGTCCTTCTACACTTGGCTCTCCACCTCCGCCGGGTGTAATGTCCCCTTCCGCACCCATCTTCGTGATCCTCCTTACGAAAGCTTGCTTTCTGCCTTGGCTGCATCGTGCGCCTTCGCGGTGGTCACTTTGCCACGTAACCTTTGCACCATACGCTCACAAGAGCCAGCAGCGCATCCCCAAATAGGCGATATTTGCGCTAAAGGTTAATAACTGGCGCTTGGAGAACTCAGTTAGGGCGAAGTCCGCAGAATCCATCTTCCAAATGCACAGCACGTTGTACACCCCCGCGGGGTGCTTAAGGAGACGATGCAGCCGGCCCGTGCCTCAAGACAAAGCGATAAATGTGTCTATTGTCTTCCACTTTCAGGTATTCCCGCTCTATTCGCCTGCTGCGCCTGGGCGAAAGCGATCCGGCCAGCACACACAGCCTTCTTCAGCGCGACCGGCAGCTCACCGCTGTTTATGCTCGGAGACATGACCATTCAGCGGATAGACAAGGTCGCGATCAGCTGACGCGGCCTGCAGATCGCTGGCCGTCGGCGGGCAGCTAGATCGGCCGCCCCACCGGGGCCGTTCTGCAACCGTGTCAGCCCGAACGGCCGGGAGCCATTCCTCGGACGGTCCCAGGCTGTCGCCGATCTCAGGGACCGAGTTCGTCGATCTTGCCGTATCGTTACATTCCCGGCATGGGAAGGAACTCCAGTGTTTGGATGGTGCCACCCATCCCGGTGTGTGGGTGACCAGCGAGCACCTTGCTGAGCGCTTCGGGCGAGTCGGCCTGGAGAATCGAGTAGCCCCCGACCGGGTCGCCGGAGTCTCCGCCGGCCTCGACTACGCGTAGTGGGACACCCAGGTCGACGATCGCGTCCCCGGCCTGTTGCGCCCAGGCCATCCAGGCATCCATTCCGGCCTGCGCCTGCTCCGGGTTGTTCTGGCTCATTTGCTCGTCCGCGGTCATGGTCGACCGGTAGAGCACCAGGTACTTGGCCACCAGCTCCTCCTTTGGTGAACGCCTAATTAGGCAGTTGCCGTAATACTAAGGTTGCGGACGATGAGAGGCAACGGCTGTGGCAGACCTTGACGGCACGATGCGAGCGCTCAGGTCCCGGACCCGCCGCGAAATCCTGGCGCGCATCTGGGACCGGGACCTGGCCGCCGGTGAGATCGCCGCGGCGTTCGACCTGACCGGGGCGACGATCTCAGAGCACTTGGGCGTGCTGCGGCGCGCCGGGCTGGTGGAGATGACAAAGGTGGGGACCTCGCGTCGCTACCGGGCCAAGCCTGCGGCCTTGGCCGGCCTGCACGGGGCTCTAGAGGACCCGGACAAGTGGCGGCCGGCAGGCAACCTTCCGGAGCGCGGTCTCACCGCAACGTCCACCAGACCGGCCGTGGTCGCGGAGGTGGACGTGACGACGCCGCCCGAAACCACCTTCCACGCACTGACCGACGCTGACCTATACTCCCGCTGGCTCCAGGTCCCGGTGCGTATCGACGGAGGCGAGTTCGCGGCCACCCTCGAATGGGGCACCGAGGTCCGAGGACAGTACGAGTTCGTAATCCCGCCCCAACTGATCGTGATGACCTGGGACTTCGACGACGGCAACATCCCGGTGCCAGGGCACCCGATCAGCGGCTACCTGCGCATCTACCCCGACCACGAGGGCAGCCGGGTCGTCGTGCACCAACTCGTCAACACCGCCGAGCAGGCAGCATTCATGGAAGTCGCCTGGGGGATGGTCCTCGGCCGACTCAAAGCCAATCTCATAGCCGCCCTAGCCGGACCCGCCCCACCACAGCGTCCTCACCGTCGCAAAGACTCACGAGCACGCGACGGAAACTGACATCTGCCGAACCAGCGCGCCCCGGCCCTCGTTCGAGCAAGATCAACAATGCGCCAAATAGGGCGTTCAAAACCCATCGCCAAGGAATTTTAATCTCGAGCAGCTCTATCGTCCTCTAGCACTGATTTCCACCTATTCATCCCTAGCCAGCGGCGCCTGGCGCGTCCCGCCTGCGGTTCGGTGTCGGCAGTCACGAGACGACCTTCCGGATGAAGGTGAGGTGGGTGACGCCGCTGGGGGAGGAGACCGCCTCGACGTCGTAGGCATCCTCGAGGGCCTCCAGGCCGTCCCAGATGCGGACGCCGCGGCCGAGCACGATCGGGACCTGGACGAGATGCATGTGGTCGACGAGCCCGGCGGCGAGGAAGTCGCGTACGACGGTGGGGCCGCCGCCAATCCGGACGTCCTGGCCATCGGCGGCTTCGCGGGCGGTCTCGAGCGCCTCGGCCGGGGCAGCGTCGAGGAAGTGGAACGTGGTGCCGCCCTCCATCTCGATCGAGGGCCGCGGGCGGTGAGTGAGCACGAAGGTCGGTGTATGGAACGGCGGGTTCGGCCCCCACCAGCCCTTCCAGTCCAGGTCGTCCTGCCAGTCGGGCGGGCCGAACTTGTTGGCACCCATGATTTCGGCGCCGATGCTGTAGCTGTGGCGCTCGGCGAAGGCGTCGTCGACTCCGGCGGTTCCGCCCGCGTCCCAGAACCGGGTACCAAACATCCACTCGTGCAGACGCTCGCCCGCATGGCCGAACGGGGCATCGGCGGACTGCGGCTCGCCGGTGGCGAAGCCGTCGAGGGAGATGGACAAGTTGTGGATCCGTGTGAGTGACATCCTCGCGCTCCTCGATCGGTGGCTGCGCTCTTGCAAATCGGTTCTGGGGAGACTGACCAGGGCGACCAAAGATTCTAATCGGCCGTCGAGGTCGGGAGACGCGATACTTGAGGAGCAGTACGAGCCTCAGAATGACCCTCGAGCAGGAAGCCCTCTACCCGCGCTGCCGCTTCCCGAGATGAGGCCGGCGTGACACGGCTGTAGGTGTTCATCGTGACTCTGATCTGTGAATGCCCAAGAATCTCCATTTCGACACCGGGGCTCAGTCCCTGGGCCTGCCAGGCACGGAGCAACCGACGGCTGGCACTGTTCCCCGGCGGCACATCTTCGCCAAGATTGGCGTCGCCAGCCGCGGGGAACTCGTGGCCACCCTCGTCCTCGAGCGCAGCGGGTAACACGATCGAGCAATCTCCGGGGCCGGTCGGTCCGCCGACTCTCCATC
>Ga0081455_10007118_pt1 | contig 11849 bp, 14 predicted proteins | sample TabmetS3T2R1_FD_70207 | JGI IMG/M metagenome (GOLD analysis project Ga0081455, IMG submission 70207) | Tabebuia heterophylla rhizosphere microbial communities from the University of Puerto Rico - S3T2R1 | ecosystem: Host-associated > Plants > Roots > Rhizosphere ...
GTTAAGATTTGTTTCATAACCGCAGGCGACGCGAATATAGAAGTATTGAGAGAACTATATCCTACCAGAAGTATAGGATGTTATATAAAAAAGCCAGTTACAATAGAGGCTCTAGTTAGAAGGATAAAGGCAGAATTAGAGTAGGCGGAAATCCAGGTCATGTATTTTCTTAATGCTGGCCTGTCTTTTACTATGGTCTATGGCATAATACGTATAGGATTTACTACTTGAAAGACAAGTAGAGGAGGATACCGCGCCAAATGTCTCATGATCAATCGACTAGCTGTTATTAATGCTAGATTTCGGTATAGAGTAAGAATTTCTATCTTTACAGCGTAGTAAATTCTAGGGGTTTCGCCAAATGGTAACGTCTCCCAATTGGATAGTAATATTCAATTCCCTCTTTGTTACCTTTCCCTAGTTCTTTCATTTTCTTCCATTTTTCCGTCTTCATTCGCCTTATCTTCTTCCCCTCCATCGTCTTCCTGTCCTGCTGATTGATCAGACCCTATCAGACCTTATCCCAAGAAATAGTAAATCCATAGGTCTCTGTAGCATCGATTATAGAGTTATTCGTTAGAAAGATCTCGAAATGAGCCTTCATACTCGGTCTTAAGTCGCTTGGATCTGAATAGGTTTTTTGCGTCCCTACAATATTGCCACTGCTGTCATAGAATGTTACTGTCACTTTAACATATTCTACCGATTCTGTTCCATTGTTTTCTACCTCTCCTGTGATTTCACTCGAAGCTCTTTCCTCGATATATCGTTGATATAGAAGAATGACATTCCCACATTGGCAGAATATATGAAGGGTGAAGTTGATATTGGAAGAAGCGATATTAGGTTGTTGGCCACTGCAAGTAACCCTAAAGACCCGGTAAAAATTGCCATCCCTGGAAGGAAAGCAACAAACAATGGCAAGATATTATGCTTGCTCACCAATTTGTGTGAGAATATAGTAGGTTCAACTTTATATTTTACTAGAAATAAATCTCTCCCATTTTATTCTCATTATATATCTTCGATGCTAGTCTTGGTTGAAAATGTGAAGACGGCAAGGAAGAAGAAGAAAGGGAAAGAACGAGTAGCTTTTTAATCTTTTTCTTGTCTGTGATTGTTGACTGAACAAGCCGACATTTCTATTTGGTTATTGTTATATCAACAACAAAATAGAGGTTGTAATAATGGTTACATTGCGAAAATAGCTAAATCTTTTGGAAAATGATTTCGTCCCTGAAGTTGAAGTCCTGGGGTTTATTGATTGATAGTTAAATAGCATGTGAAGGTCAAAGTCAAGAATAATCCATGAGGTAAGTGAGTGTAAAATGTAGGCACTTTCTATATATCCATTTGATACATTCGATACTCTAGTTTTAGTACTCTAGATTTATCTACTACGAAAAAGTAGCCATATCATTCTTAGCTCAAATATACGTATAATTTCGTATTCTCATTTACAATGAACAAGGCAATCTTCATTGCAGCAATGTTGGCTGTAGCAACAGTCCTCGCAGCTGGATTAACAGTACTTCCAAGCTCCATGCAAGAAGCGCATGCAAATCCCTGTAGCACAGAAGTAGAAGGAGGAGCCACCGAAGTTGATACAGAATACAACTGTGACTTCGAAGGAATCGGTTCGTTAGAAATAGACCAAGACGAAAGTATGGTAACTGTAGATTAAGAAAGAATAACCCAAACTATTCCTTTTTTTATGAATCACTAGAAGATTAGTTTGTTGTATCTGTTTGAGTAATCATCTGTCGATTTATACTGATTTTAACTGTCCTAGAAAGAAATACGAAATAGTTGTGTGAGAACTGTTCACTTAACGAGAGCAACGGTAACATCTTTTTGGTTACTGAGATTGTATATATTCTTTTGCTACATCAAATACTCTAGGTTATTACTCTAGATATATCTACTACGAAAAAGTAGCCATATCATTCTTAGCTCAAATATACGTATACTTTCATACCTTCTTTTACCATGAAATCATCTATCTTAATGGCGGCCGTGTTAGCAGTCGCAACAGTCCTCGCAGCTGTGTTAACAGTACTTCCAAGCTCGATACAAGAAGCACAAGCGAATCCATGTAGCGTATATACAGGCGGGTCCGAAACGGAGGGCGACGTTGATGCAGATCTCAACTGTGACTTCGAAGGTATCGGTTCAATAGATATTGAAGAAAGCGAATAAATGGTATCGGCAGATTAAGAAGACTAACCTAAACCTCCTGTTGGTCCAGGATTAGCATGTGAAATGACATCTACAGCGACAAAACTCCATCGTCCTTCCTTTGTTCTTGTAGTATGTAATAGAGCAGCGATTACATGATACCGGACATCTTGCTAGAAGTATAGTTTGATATGGATAGCCATTCCTTATGTTTGAAGTTGTAAGTAGACAAGGCATACTAGAAGACACTGTTTACATTCTTATCTTTTGTTTCAGTTTTGGATTCCTCTTGGGTTTGATGTCTGGTACCTTGCCAACCAGTCCAAGATACTGCAGTTCAAACTCTCTCCCAAACTCTGGTGATAGTCTAGCCTGCTATCTGTTCTTCTGAGTAAATGGGATAAGGCCCTTCTAATCCATAATGATAGTCGAAGAATAACTTGTGATAAAGTGAACCCTCTTCCTGTTCTATTTGCTGCATAAGTCCACCTGGGGCTTTTGGTGTTGATACTAAAACAATATGAGGATCACTATTTGGTTTTCCGATATAGCCCTCCATTACCGCTCGAACCTCTCGCTGCTGAAATGGTGGATACATATCTGATTCATCAGAGAGGATCCACTTGACATCTGTCAGGCCTCTCATCGTGTCAACATGATGGGACGGAAATGCTTCCACTCTAACGCCATTAAGATAGGCCACAGTGCTTTGGGTTCTATCCCTTTCGAAAATATTTGAAAGCAATCCTTTGAACCTGGCAATCAAATCCTCAGCCAGGTCTATCCTAGGGCCCACAATGATACAGACTCGAGAGTTTGGGACAAGTGTTCAAGCAGCACCAAGCGATATACCTCAAAAGGAACTCGCTGCAGCCGATTCCACGGCTCTTCAATATCCAGACATGTTTGTGATTCTGAAGTGCATCATATAGAATCTTTTGATATGGTAGAACAGGCATATCATGGCCGTCTTTCTGTGGCGGCTTTATGCCATGCCACCAACAACATAAACTATTGTTACGAATGTATTCCTGTTTATGTTGTTCCTTGTCAAATATCCAGAAGGGTTTGTTCTGCAGCTTTACCAATAAATCATTGTTAAAATTATGGTTATCGTAATTGGATTGAACTTGTTTTTGAAGGTCTTTGAATGTCATCACTTGATGTAACCTCTGGAAAGCTTTTAGTTTTTGTTACATGACAAACATTTAGCATGTGAAGGCTACATCTAAAATGGTCAAGTAATGCAGAAAGTTACACATACGGGTAACTTTTCTATCTTTCTCCTGAGGAATGTTAAATTATTACATGCCTTTGATGAAAGTATGAGAACATCCATTCTTGTAGGAATGATGACGACTCTGGCCATGTCGTTGTTTGTAGTGGCTGCAACAACAACAGGTCCATTCAACATACTACCCGTGAATGCTGACCCAGATGGCCAGGCAGCAAGAGACTTTTGTGATGACTTTTTCGATTCCGATTCGGAGAGAAAGTGTAAACAAGAGCACGACGACTAAAGGAGAATGAAGAGTAAAGTAAGGGAGTTAGATCTGAGTCTTCATTATCCTATCTAAAAGAGTCGTGATTCTGTCGTCGTTGTCATTAAACGCCCTATTCCAACTATCGGTTCTTTTTCTGATGTGTAGGCTTTGCACTTTTAGCATCTTCCCGTACTTACCAAAGGAAAAGTAAGCTGGCTGAACTTGCTGCCATGGTTGGCGCTTGGCGAAATGTTTAGGGTAGGTTTACTTTTTGTAAAACTTTTGGGGTAGAAAGTTCCCTTAACTTGGTTCCACTTAGCTTAAGTACTCACATAGCGCCTAGAAGGAGATGACAAAAGAATATACGGATGTCTCTGTGTCAGGGAATAAAATCACGGGGAAAAACATCGCAACGGGTCATTATGAAACGATAGCAGAACCAAACGAGGAAAAAGTAACAAAACCGGCTTAGGTTTAGCGTTAGCCTTATTTCATGAAAATAGTCGAAAGCCAGCACTGTTTTAGTTAGCTAGCTGCTAGCTGCTTGGGTTACCCACGCATGCCAAGGGCCTTACATTACTTTTTATATGGCCTCATTCGAAATACGAAATACTTTTTTCTTCTAGCTTCTGTATTTTTTCTAATAGGTAGACAAAGTAGACCGCGATATCTTTATTCATTTGATGTTGTCCCCCCGTCAAATGCGCATATAACTCATTTATCTGATAGTCTAGCTTACAAATAGGACATTCCATTTCCTAAGATAGCGTAAACAATCAAAAATAAAAGGGCTGCTAAGCTTTGGGACTTATTTGTTCACATTCATGCGGTCCGCCGGTAGTAGGAGTTTAATCTAGTCCTTCTTGGACCTAGACTCGATTACCTGCTGCATGTATTTCCTTCGCTTTAGCGCGTCTTCTTCATTTAGTATGGTGGCTAGCTGCTTAAGGCTAAGTTGTGGCTCAAGGTTGTAAAATGCTTTGGTCAGTTCTTCTCCATCATCTTCTTCCTTAGCTCTAAGCCTGGCGAAGTACTCCTCCCACATATTAGACCTCTTGTCTCTTGTAGTATTTCTCATCCCCTAGTTGGGTCCTCTATTTGGACATCTATATCACAAGCTCAGTGCTTCTAGTATTTACAATATACCAAGAAGAAAGTTCAAAGTTACAATTAAATCAAGTGAAGAAATAGAGAGATAAAAATAAAAAAAGGATTGAAAGCAGTTATGACTTGTTAGTCCTTACCTGCTTGCTTTTTTAATCTTCGAACTCACACTCTTGTTCGTCTACACCAGCTTTGATTAGGTTCTGACCACAGTTGAAGTTGGCTGAGTCACCACTTCCGGTGTTCTTTTGTTTCACTGATTGGTCTGTGCTGGTTTCACTAGTATCTCCACCTCTATCCTCAGCGAATGCTAATGGAGATGTTGCAAACAATCCTGTCAATGCTGCAGCTGCCATTACGACTGCTGCGATTGCAATAGTTTTTTGATTCATGTGTACCATACACATCCTGTCAGACTATATCTCGGTTGAGAAGCTAATTGCTATAGTGAGTAGAGTGATTCATCGCATAGTTTCACCCTCCATTATATTATAAGGAAGAAGCTGGGGCTAGATTGAAACCATAATACATAAACTAGCAAAAATACTAGCATTAGTTTTCATAGTTTCATTTACTCTACACTTATGAATGACGTTCTATGATGCGTATACAGTTAGTGTTATTGCGAGTCTATAATAAAAATATACTATAGTCTATAAGAAATGTACGCAAGCTAGCCTTGAACTGTTTTTATTCACCGAGAACTATTGTATAATGTGATGTGGGTTAGTTAGGATTAGGGTAGCTGCAGAAACTGACATCCTGATTCATGTCGCCCTATACCATTGAAGCTAACTTCTGCAGTGTACCTGTGTTTCCAAGTGAAGTAACTGCTGGATTCAATACTACTATTGTAGCTTGCTATGGATGGATACCATTGGCCTTTTTTACTAGACAGTCTACAAGCTAATTCCATAGAACCAAGCATTGGAAGGACCCCTAAATTATCCACTCACAGATTATATGATTTCCATAATAGGCTACTGAAAAGATACTGATCTCATAAATAGATTCATAATAACTTAATACTTGTACGAAACAACGAAAATCCAGAAATGGTCAGCTTACACATACCGAGTGTGACAAGTGTGGAAAGCCAGTCATAGGTGGAAGAAGGAGACCGAGAAAGCACAAACAGAAATACCACTCTTACTGATTTTCCTATGATGATAATATCTTAGATTCAACTATTGGAGCGAAGTTTTGAGCGGATTCGTCAACCATCTCTCTTTTTAGCTGAGCAACATACTCCTCTAATATTCTTATTAGCTGCTCTCTTTGTGCATTTTCAGTCAAGCTCCATCTATATATGCCAACTCGTTTATGAGCCAGTTTGTATTTGAGTCCATTCATTGAAGTTGTGTAAATATTTGCATCTAGTTTTCTGACATTCTGATGAGCGAGAATATACCAATGATACTCTGTTCCAACCGGAACCCCCGATCCCTCTGGAGCATTCCATGCTCTTCTCTTATTAGTTGCATAAGTAAATTCCCATTTGTCTGGTGCTACCTTTTTCTCCTTCCATTCGCCTTTCTCGTAATACCAATGGTGGGTTCCTCCGACCCTCATACCAGTATATTTTCTTCCGTCAAACTCTTTGTAATCGTTGTAGGCAGTGGAAATGCTGTTTCCTATTTTACTTACTTTATGCTCTTTTCCCCGAATAGACTCAAGGTTCATAGTATTTCCCTTCATTTTCCTCTGATAATATCTATTTCAAAACAAGCAAAAAATCGCATTCTTGACAAACGAACCCTAGACTATCAAAGCTAGACGACAATGTCATAACATCGTAGCAGCGTGGACATTCTATTTCCTGTTCTATCTCTTTAGTTGACTTCTCTTCTTCAATGTCCTGTAAGTCTGATTTTACTTCTGAAGATAGCAGCTCAGTGCTCATTTGATTTATGTTGTCTCATTTTAGTACTTATAGTAGCTAATACGACATGGGGAGGGAGGGCAGTTCTAGAGGACGGTAATGTACCGTACTTTTTTGGGTGAAATAAGGAAATATGTTCTCTTTTTGGTAATAGCTCAGATTTTACTAATCAAAGGTCACTCGGTCGAGCTCGAGAAGAGAAAAGTCAAAAATCAAAGTAATAACAACGAAGCCCGATTGATAGCACGTACTGCAGCACGTATAGCGACTGATATCGATTTTTTATGGAAACAAGGTACTAGTCCATGCACAATATCAGGAATATTAGGGATTCATCCTTCTACCGTTGAAAAACGAGTAGCACAGCTTGAAAGAGATGAAGCTGAATCGAAAGAGTTTCTACAAACAGGAGAGCTGTCATCTGAGGGCGGCTATCTCGCGATTTTCCAGTCATAATAATAGGGAGGTGTAACAACAAGAGAAATGCCACAATACCGATGTCTGATAACAATGGCTGCAACTACAAAAGCACAAGCTGAAGCTGACCTTAAAGCAATGACGGCCGCACACACAAACAAAACTGTTCAGATGCTTACGATAGAAGACTGGACTCTTTGATAGAAGCTATTAACAGCTGGAATCAATCGCTGAGCACGGAATTTAAATTGTCTGAGCTACTTAGTAGCTGAGTGGCAAGAACAGAAGCACGGCTACTTAGCTATCTTCCGTTAACTTCAACGGTACAACTTTTTTCTCAAGCTTGTAAATACAATATTTCATAGAAGCTAGCTTAGGTTAGGGGCCTTTTACCTCTATTGACCCAAGACCGCTGCAGGAAGGCCCTAGACTCAGTTGTCCCGGTTGGGACGGTGTTCATACCAGCTGAGTCTCCTGCGGCTTCTATCTTCAACTAGTCAATGTGAGAATAACAATGTTCAACACGTCATTAATATTAAAACTTCAGTTCGATAATAATCAACCGTGACTCAATCCCAACGCAGGCCAGACTCAACAGTTCTGTCTTAAACTTCTGTCGATGTTGAGTCTCCTGCGGCTTATTTATATTCAGACAGATACTTGACTTTGCCTAGACTAGACAAATAGTCTGAAGTTTGAACCAATGCAATGTAGCCATGTCTTCTGCAGGGAGGCCCTAGACTCAGCGGCTCCAACGGGCTTGAGTTCATACCGGCTGAGTCTCCTGCAGCTAACAAAACAAACAATCCAAACAATGTTTCAGTATTACTTAATAGGATAATTCACGGTAGCTAGCCCCAAGGGGGCCTAGAGTCAACCATCTAAAATACTCCAACGTGCCTGCAGGGAGATCCCGGACTCAGCGACTCATCCAGCATTTCTCTGAAGCTGAGTCTCCTGCAGTTCCAAATACTTTCCGTGAACGCCTAACCTTTTGATTCTGGAAATCTTTTAGTATTTTCTGAGTTCTAAAATGTAGGCACTTTCTATATATCCATTTGATACATTCGATACTCTAGATTTAGTACTCTAGTTATATCTACTACGAAAAAGTAACCCTATCCTTCTTAGCTCAATTATACGTATACCTCATACCCTCTTTTAATGAAGAACAAAACTGTATTAATGGCAGCCTTGTTAGCAGTCGCAACGCCTTCGAAGTCACAGTCGAATAGTTCTGTTTCTGATATTACGCCGACATTAGTTGAAAGGTCTAACTGATAACGGTATATGTCCGAGATAATAGAAAGGGCCTGCAGTTTGTTAGCCTGGTTAATAGAATCTGTAATGGCAATGTTAAAGGCCATCCTTAACACTTGGTCCAGACCGTTCATTGACTTTTGATATTGTTCCGGTACTTTCTTGTTGATGTGATTCATAAGGTTGTCATGGGCCTGCTTATTCAGAAACAATAAATAAACTACTTAATTTACCAATTAGTGAAAAAATAGAGGATCTTTATACACCAGAGATTCATGAACCGAAAATTGAAGAATTGAAAAGAAATTTAGAGAATATGAAGAAAAAAGAAAAAGATTTGGTAGCTAATGGTGCATTTATGTTGTTGTTAATATGTGATGTAATTTTAAATACACTACGAGATGAACGTCCTAACTTGGTGGACATCTTAGAATCACGTTTTCATTCATACTAGCTAGCCGGACATATGGATCTGTTTATGAACAAGTACTTGTATTCTATTCCTGAAATATAGGAAACTATGAAGGCAGCATTTGTATTAGTATTTGTTATCATATTTGCAATCTGTTTTGTAATCGATCCTACTCCAACCGTAACAGACGACATGACTGATAAGACAATAGAAAGATACCTATACGGTACGGTTTCATTAGACAATAACAGTGATGACAACAAATACAAGAGTATTCAAAAGAGAATTGTAGATTCAAACCATTACTGTCCCAAATGTAACTCGCATAGTTTATTCATCGAAGGACTTGACACGACCAAGGGAAAACGGATTCAGTTTATAGACTGTAATGATTGCAATTTTGAGTGGCAAGAAATGTGGTCGCTACCAAACTGGCTCTGGTTAAAAACATTATCACCAGATAACCACTGGACGTCTGAAAGGTGGAATACGGTATAGGATGGGAATTTTTGAAGATAGGCTATGATGTCTCATACGCTTCCCTAGAAATAAGGGCTGACAGCTAGTCTGTTATGTAGGTCTTTAAATTATTTTGGGCTAGTTTTTAGTGATAAATGTATCCTGCCATAAATCGGTTCCTTGTGCAAGGGACATCTGTTCTTTTTATCATTTTTTCAATATATTGTATTCTGGTTTTGACCTGCATAAATTTAAAGATAGAAGAAAAATATTTTGTTTATGCTACTGAATCTAATCATGGTATGGCTCAAAATCCCGAAGAAGACCAGGTAATATTAAATCCTATAATCAAAAATAATCCAGGCCTAAAGGTGGAAGAAGTTTCAGATGGAATTGACTTTCCTACCTCAATGGCATTTTTAGGCCCAGAAGATATATTGGTTTTGGAAAAAAATGATGGTACGGTAAGAAGAGTTCTAAACGGAGTATTATTAGAAGAACCTTTGTTAAATGTGAACGTTGCAAACGAGGGAGAGCGAGGTATGTTAGGAATTGCTGTTGCAGAAAAAGACACATTTATTGAAGAAGATGATAACGCTAATAATCATAATCATGTCACCTATGTTTTCTTATATTATACTGAATTCACTGAGCAGAATAATGATGATGATGTTGATGGAGAGACTATACGCAACCGTTTGTATAGATATGAATTAAGTCAAGATAAACAAGAGTTGGTAAATCCCAAACTTTTACTAGATTTACCTGCTATCCCGGGGCCAACTCACAATGGCGGTAAGGTGGCAATTGGACCTGACGATAATGTATACCTCACTATAGGAGATGTTGGAGAACACGACGCTCCAAACCCCTCCGATATAATAAACGTTAAAAATGGCCCAGAGCCAGACGGTAGAGCTGGTATACTTAGAATAACACAGGATGGCCAAGCAGTACAAATGACGAATGGACAAGGAATAGAAGGAGAAGAAGAGGATGGTAATGGTAGCATTCTAGGTGATGAATATCTACTAAACCTCTATTATGCATATGGCATCAGAAATAGCTTCGGGATGGATTTTGATCCTGTAACTGGCAAACTATGGGATGTGGAAACAGGCAGGAATCTTGGAGAAGAGGTTAACCTTGTAGAACCGGGATTTAATAGCGGGTGGATGAAAGCTCAGGGGATATGGGAACTTGACAGGATGCTCCAACCAAGAGGAATTGCATCATCTGATGATGAGTCCTTTGTCTCACAACTACAAGACTTTGATGGACGAGGAAAGTATAGCTCTCCTGAATTTACATGGGGAAAGATGCCTATCGCAACATCCGGGGCGGCTTTTTTTCACTCTGATAGGCTGGGGAAACAATATGAAAATGACTTATTTGTGGGTGAATTTGTAAATGGAATAATTTTTGACTTTGACCTGAGTGAAGATAGAACGGAACTCTCTTTTGACAGTAACGGACCACTAAAAGATATGCTGGCAGATAATGCACAGGAGCTAGAAGATATAATTTTTGGTCATGGGTTTGGTGGAATTACTGACATCAAAATTGGAACGTATGATGGATATTTGTATGTCCTTTCATTAGACAGAGGTGGCGATGAGTGCAAACCCCAATATCCTAACAGGTCATGTATTCCATATAGCTCCACAGAAGAAGGACACATCTTCAGAATCGTTCCTGCTACCAATTAAAATTCGTAGTAGATATATCTAGAGTACTAAATCTAGACTATCGGATGTATAAAATGATATATACAAAATGCCTGCATTCCATGACTGGGTAAATACTAAAAGCTTTCTAGCCACTTTTACAATAATTGACATGATGAGAGGAAGGAAGTCTATATCCTATACAAGTCTACTGTCTGAATGTCCTAACGGTAATCACAATAAATGTAAAATCTTCTATTACAACAAGTACAAGAAGACTCGGCGTATGTCATGACTCCGAGTGGAACGGACCGCTGAGTCTAGGACCTACCTGCAGATAACAATGGTGGTATCTTTTATGAAATAGTTGACTTGGCCCACTAAGCTTATCTATTGTGAAGTATGGTATATAGCAATAACACAAACAGAAAAAATCATCAAGACCTGCAGGAGACTCAGCAAATGACAACGGGATTGGATATATAGATGGCGGATGAGTCTAGGGCCTTCCTGCAGCATCTCATAGTAGATGGCCCCTGCAGGTTAGCTACTGTGAAATATAATATTTAGAGAGAAATAGCGAACAAGCTTTGTGTAATTAGGAAAGTTATGTTTACACTTGTCTAGCTTTGAGACAAAAAAATGGATGATTAGAGTCAGGCTCTAGCTCACCGCTTAGCTTGGAAGGATATTCATTCTATATGTGATGGCGGTTAACCTTATGGCATTCTCTTTTTTTTGTGTATTAGTCATCTATTGAATTGACCAAATTAATAAAGGACCAAGTTTTTTCCATCACCATCAATATGGATAAGATTAGTTTAGGACGCCGAAGCTTGATTGTATAAAGGTAACGATCTCATATCTTTGATATAGATATCGATGCAATGTTCATTCACCGCTATTGCCTATGTCTTTTAAATAAGATTGAGTGTCTAGTGGATACAGGGACCAATGGTGACGTTGACCAAGCATCTAGTGACTAC
>Ga0081455_10007119_pt1 | contig 11847 bp, 11 predicted proteins | sample TabmetS3T2R1_FD_70207 | JGI IMG/M metagenome (GOLD analysis project Ga0081455, IMG submission 70207) | Tabebuia heterophylla rhizosphere microbial communities from the University of Puerto Rico - S3T2R1 | ecosystem: Host-associated > Plants > Roots > Rhizosphere ...
AGAGATAGCAACCGAGGTCGCGCACCGGGAGGGCCCCGGCGGCCGATGCGGTGAGACGGGCATCCGGCATGACCAGTGCTGAGCGGCGTCCGGGACGAGCGCCAGGGCCCGCCCAGAGTGCCACCTCGACGGTCTCGCCGCGATGCTCCACCCATTCCGCCTCGACACCATCGGGAATCAGTGCGTGCGGGAGCGCCGGACCGAGCTTGACGCCTGCGGTTCGGGCCCCGTCCAACAGGTGGGTCACCATCGACCACGGAGGCGCAAAGTCCTCAACTCGCCAGACCCGGCCATGATCATCGCGACGGGCAGGGTCGCAGAACACCCCGGATCCTTGGGTGATCAGCTCCGCGGCTACTTCAGTCACCTCGGCACGGATCACCTCTGCGCGGCCGGCGAGGTTGGCCTCGGCGACTCCAGCTGTCGCCGGATCGACCTCCACTGCAACTACCTCCAGGCCCGCTCGAAGGAACGCCAGAGAATCGGACCCGATGCCACAGCCGAGGTCGATCACGCGCCGAACACCGGCTGCGACGAACCGGCTCGCGTGGTGGTCGGCGACCTCAGGCCGCGTTGCCTGCTCCAGACCAGCTCTGGTGAAGAACAGCTCTGCAGCGGCTTCCCCGAACTTGGCGCGTGCCTGCCGGCGCAGCGAGGCTTGGGTGAGTGCAGCCGCAGCAAGATCAGGCCCGTAACCGGTGCGCATCCGAGACGCGGCTGCCAGCGACTCGGGGTCCTCCTCCGACATCGCCGCGGCGAGGGCGTCATTGGTCAGACCACATGGGAGCGCCACGTGCCCCATTGTGGCGGCCGGATCAGCATCGTTGCCGGGTCTCAATCCAGAATGCCGAGCTGGGCCTGGCGAATCCACTTTCGCTGTGCCTCTGGATCAGGCCGACCGTTCCGCAGTTTGAGCGCGAATAGCTGTCGTACCGAGTTAATCACCTTGTCAAGCACCTCGCCGCAAGTCAATGCCCGATGCCGAGCCGATTCGTCGCGTTGTGAATGGGTACCGGATCTGCACAGACCATGAGGAGTGAGCCATGGAATCGAGCGTCCGTTACATCGTGAATGACGTCGACGCGGCCATCGAGTTCTACCGTGACACCTTAGAGTTTGATCTCGAGCTTCATCCGGCGCCCGGCTTCGCCCGGCTGTCGCGGAACGGATTGACGCTGCTGCTCAATACACCCGGCGCAGGCGGCGCAGGGCGGGCCGGAGGAGACCCGAAGCCCGGAGGCTGGAACCGTTTTCAACTCACGGTGGACGACATCGAATCCGTTGTGGACAGATTGAAGCAGGCCGACGTGACCTTTCGCGGGGAGCTGGTCGAAGGTCAGGGCGGCAAGCAAATCCTTGTCGAAGATCCTTCAGGCAATCCCGTCGAGCTGTTCGAACCAGTCAGTTCGCGCCCAAATTGAATGCATCATCTTGAATGCATCATCGGTGAAGCCAACAGGCAGCCGGATATTCACGGTCGGTGACTCACACGACGATCTTGCTGACCTGTAGTGACGAGTCGGCTCCAATGTCCAGCGCCGACGGCTTCCCGCCAGAGGTAATGATCTCCGCACCCAAGACGGCGATCATGGCGCCGTTGTCGGTACACAGGTTCGGTCGTGGCGTACGCAAGGCGATCCCGCGCTCACCCGCGCGTTCGGCCAGCAGTGCTCGCAACCGACCGTTGGCTGCCACGCCCCCACCAATCAGCAGATCAGTCGCTCCCGCAGTCACGCAGGCATCCACTGCCTTCGCACTCAGCACGTCGCACACCGCCTCCTGAAAGCTGGCCGCAACATCGGCCACCGGGATGGCCAGTCCGTCCCGCTGCCTCACCTCGACCCAGCGAGCCACCGCGGTCTTGAGGCCCGAGAACGAGAAATCGAACCGGTGGCGCTGGAGGTCTTTGCGTGCGGTAAGGCCTCGCGGAAACCGGATATAGCCAGGATCGCCGGTAGCCGCCCGGTCAATGTAGGGGCCTCCGGGATACGGCAGGCCGAGCAGCCGAGCGACTTTGTCATACGCCTCTCCTGCCGCGTCGTCGATCGTCGAACCGAACTCAACAATGCTGTCGGCGATGTTCTCGACCTGGAGCAACGACGTGTGCCCGCCCGATACCAGCAGCGCGATACACCGCTCTGGGAGCGGCCCGTGCTCGAGCAGATCAACAGCCACGTGCCCGACGAGATGGTTCACTCCGTACAACGGCTTGTCGAGTGCATACGCGAGTGCCTTGGCGCTGGCCACGCCGACCACCAGCGCACCCATCAGACCGGGACCAGCGGTCACCGCGACGCCGTCGATCTCCGACAGATCCACGTCTGCCGCAGCGCAGGCGCGTTGCAGCGTAGGCACCATGGCCTCAAGGTGAGCGCGGCTGGCCACTTCGGGTACCACACCGCCGAATCTGACATGCTCCGCGACGCTGGAAGCCACTTGGTTGGCCAGGAGCTGATGCCCCCGGACAATGCCCACGCCGGTCTCGTCGCACGAGGATTCGATACCCAGTACCAGCGGCCCGACAGCGCCCGAGTTCGGCTGGCCGCTCATGCTTCCTCCGCCGTGATCGGAATACGGTCCGGCCAGGTCTGGAGATCGTAAAGCTTCAAGATCAATGCGTGCTGACCAGGTCCGTAGTAGTCCTGTCGAGCGCTCAGCTGCTCGAAGCCCAGTTGCTGGTAGAGCGCGATCGCGGATTCATTGCGGTACGCGACATCCAAGATCACCTCGCGCACTCCGAGCCGCCGCACCACGTGCAGACCAGCACGCGTCAGGTCTGTTCCGACCCCACGGCGGCGGCTGCGCAGCTCCACCACGATCCGGTGCAGGTCAGCCAGCTCACCGATGGTCTTGATCGAGATGACCCCTACCGGATGTTGTGCGCGGGCGATCAAGATCGTCCGGCCCTCGCCGAGTAGCTCGCTACGCCAGCTGCGCTCACTCCATTGTTCGGCGACAGGAAAACCGGAGCGCTCCAGGACCATGATCGCGTCAAGATCATTTTGACGGGCCGGCATGATGCTGATCTCCAGATTGCGAGAGGCGTAGATCATCGCGCCGAACCCTGGTAGTGCAGCACTGACTTGGGACGGGTCAGCTCCGTTGCATCGGGATGTCGCAGGTAGAGCGGTTCGTGGCCGGCGTCGGGCAGCGTGGCACCAATCGTGGCCAGGGCACCTGGATCCATCGATCGCGGGCCTGGCACTACCTGCAGTTGATCAGCGTAGAGGTCGGCGGCAGGTCCAATGACCGGCAGTCGTGGCACATCGCTGGGCCGTGACACCATTGGCTCCCCGAGCCGGGTGCCAACAGAGCTGTACCGAGCCCAATACACCTCGCGACGCCGGGCATCGGTGGCGACCACGAACTCGCCGGGGCTCTCTCCGACAAATTGGGCGGCCAGGATGTCGAGGCTGCACACGCCATGTAGCGCAATGCGGAGCAGGTGGCTGAGCACTTGAGCGGTAACGACACCAACTCGTAGGCCGGTGAACGGCCCTGGGCCCAGCCCAACGACCAGCTGGCCGAGGTCGGCCACGCGTACCCCGGCGGCGTCGACGCACTCCGAGACCAGCGGCATGAGTTGTTCGACATGAGCCATCTGATCTGCGACGGTCGCGGTCGCAAGCACCCGCTCGCCACGGGCAATGCCAACACTGACCACTGTCGAGGTATCGAGTGCGAGTATCAGGGCCGCTTCAGTCATGATCATCACCGCGCAGTACGCCAAGGTCTGCTGCCCTCCACCGATCGCCTACCGTGCGGATCGTGACAATCCTTTCGCTGTCCTCATCGACCGCCGAAAGCTCGGCCGGTGAAGTCCAGAGGTCGATCTCCAATCGATCATCAGCGAGGCCTTCGGCAATGCCCTGTCCCCACTCGACTACTGTGATGGAATCCGCCACAGCAGCGTCAAGATCAAGATCATCCAATTCGTAGGAAGTGGACAGCCGGTAGGCATCCACATGCATCAAGGTTGGCCGGCCGATCGTCGAGCGGTGGATCCGGGACAGCACAAAGGTCGGCGAGATGATCGGACCATCCGAGCCAAGTCCGCGGCCGATCCCCTGCGTCAAAGTGGTCTTGCCAGCACCAAGATCACCACCGGCGATGATCACATCTCCGCGCTCGAGCAGCTGAGCCAGCCGCTCCCCCAGCCGGACCATGGCGTCGCTGGTGGGAACCTTGATCGCCAACGGCAGCGACTTGGTCAAGATCACACCATGGGGAACCGCACGATCCACGACGAACCCTCTGTGCTGCCAGAAGGCGATGAACTCAGGAAACTCGGATCGGCTGAAGAGTTCGACCTGTTTGTAGCCTTGGATAGCCGCTAGCTCCTCGGCAGCGTTGACCATGGTCGAAGCGATCCCATGCCGCTGTAGCCCCGGATGAACTGAGACCCGCGAGAACCTCACGACGCCATCGGTACCAGGTAACAGGACGATCACTCCCGCCGGACGACCGCCTACCTGGGCGAAGATTCCACTGCCACGCCGCAGGCTGGCGGCTAAGGTCTCCGCGGTCTCCGCGGTGGCAGCCGAGGGAGGATCGATTGGCGGACGCGCGTTGAAGGCGCTGTGGATGACTTCGACCATCGCGGCCGCATCCTGCGGTGACGCGATCGACACCACAAGATCAGAAACTGAGACGCTCACTAGCGGCCATCGTAGTGTGGCGCAGAACGCCGACTTGTCAGATTCCAGTTGAGGTATAACTCAACCCGAATCTGACAAGTTGGCGCTACGAATGGCCATGCCCTGGCGTACCCTGCCCAGCAATCGCTCGAGGGCGTCATCGAAGATCTCATGCTTCTCGATCATGCCTAAGTGCCCACAGTTCTCGACCCTGATCGCCTCAGCGTTCGGAAGCAGGTCGATAATCCGGGCTGTGTGCTCGATAGGGGTGATCACATCCTCCTCACCGCCGACCACGACCGTCGGTACGGTGCTGACGATTTCGAGCGCCTGATACTCATCCAGTTCTCTAAAGGCGGGAAAATAGTCAGCCACCACCTCGAGAGGAATCTCCGCAAGCATCTCGGAGGCGAAGTCCACATAACTTGGTGGCACATCGGATCCAAAGCCCAGGCGCCGGGTTACCACAAAGCCCAGATCGCTGCCCGCGCGGCGTCCCTGCGCAACGAGCTCAGGTATCCGGTTCAGGCCTGCCATGACCGGCTCGGCAAGCCTGTGAAACGTACGGGCCGGTATCCCACGGATCGGTGAGTGGTTCGCCATCTCCCCAGCAGATGTGCAGAACAAGGCCACGCCAAGGATCTCAGTTCCGAACAACTCGGGATAGACCTGGGCGAGCCGCATGATCGCCATGCCGCCCATCGAGTGGCCTATGAGGATCACCGGTCCGGGACCTACGACCTCCTCCAGGACCTGATGCAAGTCCTCAGCCACTTGCGGAATCCGGCAGAGCGCTGCCTCGGAGCGACTCGATCTGCCATGGGAACGCTGGTCATAGAACACCTGGCGGAGCAGTCCACGGAAGTGAAGACGCTGAAAATGCCAGCAGTCAAGATTCAGGCCATACCCATGGACATAGAGCAGCGTGAGGTCATTCGCACTGCCCTCATCCACCTCGGTGTGAAGCACCACACCGTCTGGCGTGGTGATGTCTGGGCCTTCAGAACGCAGGGAGAAGAACTCATCGAGGCCAGCCTCGGTATTGCGTGCGATCCGCTTCGACACGATCCTGCGTTCGAGTTCGATACCCAGCGCAATCCCGCCGGCCGCCAGCGCTGCCACGCTGGTCACCAAACCTAGGCCTGCAGCCAGCCCGCTGCGTTTCGGCGCCATCAGATGTTCTCCTGGCTGGCATTGAGATAGCGCCGTGGTACGCGACTTCCGATCCGAGTGACGATCTCGTAGCCGATGGTGTCGCACCAGGCCGCCCAATCGTTGGCAGTGGGTTCACCGTGATCACCAGGACCGAACACAATGACCTCCTCACCTGGCTGCGCGAGCTGCCCGGCGCCCAGTTCGACGACGAACTGATCCATGCAGATCCGGCCGCGAATCGGCACCTGGCCACTCGCCCAGCCCACCGATGCTCGGTTGCCGGCGTGGCGCGGAATTCCGTCCCCATAGCCCAGTGGCACAAGGCCGACGGTGGTAAGCGCCTCTGCGGTCCAGGTCCATCCATAGGAGACGCTGGCGCCAGCCGGAATCTGCTTCACGTTGACCAGTTCTGCACGTAATCGCATGACCGGCCGCAACGCAACCCCGGCAAGCGCAGCGATCCCCGGAGCCGGGTCGACGCCGTACGTCGCGATGCCGACCCGAACCAGATCGAGCCGCGACTCGGGGACCACGAGCGTCCCAGCCGAATTCGCCAGATGCCGCAACGTCGGCTCAAGCCCGGCAGTCCGGGCTTGCTCGTACGCGCGTTTGAACGCCTCGACCTGAACATGTACCGAAGGATGGCCGGGCTCGTCGGCTGCGGCAAGATGCGACCAGATGGCCACCACCTCGAGGGCTCCAGCGTGCTCCGCCTCGGCGGCGGCGGCGCAGACGTGCTGCCAGTCATAGCTGGGAGCACCGTTTCGGGACAGCCCGGTGTCGATCTTGAGGTGCACCCGGGCGCGGCGCTCGGCGGTGGCAGCTGCCGCCGCCACGCGGCCGATCTGCTCAACCGATTGGGCTGACACGTCGATATCGGCAGCGACCAGCGGAGTGAGATCCTCCTCCACGCCGTAGAGCCAGGCCAGGACTGGACCGACATCGCCTGCTTCGCGCAACCTCAACGCCTCTCCGGGCGTCGCGACCCCAAGCCACTCGGCGCCCGCAATCCTGGCCTCACGGGCGCACTCCACGATCCCGTGCCCATAGCCGTCAGCCTTCACCACAACCATTGCCGGGACGCCCGCGCACGCCCGGAGGGCAGCCACATTGTCACGGAATGCCGCCAGATCGATCTCCGCGCAAGCAGTAGCCGGATCGATGCCAGCGACTGCGGCAGGGGACCGGAGTTGGTTCGTCATCGAGTCCTCGCACGCTGCTCGAGACGTCCCAATGTCTGGCCGATGGCGCGCGCCAGCTCCTGTGGCGCCAGCACGCCAGGATGGGCAGCAGCAGCGACTGCCTGAACAGAGGCCCCGAGCTGACCGGCCTGCGGCGCATCCAAGCCAGCCGCCAGCAGAGCTGCGCAAACACCGCCGAGAACGTCGCCAGAACCCGCTTGCGCCGTCCAGGCCGGGCCAGGTACCGCGATCAACACCGGCCCGCCGTTGGGCTTCGCAACCAGCTGGCTCGCACCTTTCAGCAGCACTGTGGCGCCAGTCTGCTCGGCGCCGGCCGTGACCGCTCGCATCGGATCCTCCTCGACCCAGCTCCGCTCTCGGTCGAGCAGGCGGGCCAGCTCCCCTGCGTGCGGAGTCAGCAACCAGCTGGCCGGGGCCGGCTTTGGCAGATAACCGAGACCATCGGCGTCGACGACCGCCGGCAGTCCCTGCTCGGCTACGCGCTGGAGCACCTCGGCTCCATCGGTCCGTTCCCCCCAGCCGGAGCCAAACAGATGCGCCTGGACCCGCCCGGGCGAAAACACCACGTTCGGCAGCTGTGCCGAAATAGTGGCAGCTGGTCGCTCGGCGCCGAGGTAGCGAACGTAACCCGCGCCGCCGTAAACCGCGCCGTATACCGACATCACCGCGGCACCTGGGTATTGATCCGAGCCCGTGTCCACTCCGACCGCCCCGCGGGCGTACTTGTCGCTGCTTTCGGTCGGATACGGCCACGCGCGTGCTACGTCGTCCTCATCCAGGCCGACCAGGTCGGCTGTTTCATCATGATCAGTGCCGAGTCCAATGTCGACCACCGTGATGGACCCGCAACTAGCCAGCGCCGGTTGCAGCAAGTGGCATGGTTTCAGCTCGCCGAACGTGACAGTCTGCGTCGCTCGGACCGCCGATCCCGGCACGGCGCCTGTGTCGGCGGCGACTCCGGAGGGGAGGTCAACGGCGATGGTCGGGATGCCCAGGGCCTCCACGGCTTGCACCAGGCGGATAACTGCGTCGGGCAGCCCGGGACGTCCGCCGATGCCGAGGATGCCGTCGATGACCAGATCGTACGGCATCGGACTGGTCACATAATGATCATCAAGGTCGATCAGTCGGCCACCTGCGGCGAGCAACGCGGCTAGTCCGGCCGGGTGCGGTGAGCCCAGACAGCTGATCGCGGTGACCCGAGCGCCGCGCCGGGCCAGCCTCACGCCGGCAAATAGAGCGTCGCCGCCGTTGTTGCCTGCGCCCACCATGATCATCACGTGGCGCCCGTATCGGCCGCCGCTGCTCGACAGCAGCATGCTGGCGGCACTGGCGGCAACGGCCGCCGCGGCCCGCTGCATCAGGGCATCCACACCCTCCACGGCAATCGCCCGCTCTTCGATGCGGCGGATCTTGTCGACCCGGTACGCGCGCCTGATCACGCTTCGCAGATTACGACGGCCGAGGCGATTCCGGCATCGTGGGACATGCTGAGATGAATCGTTCCGATGCCCAGTTCGGCAGCGCGGGCAGCGACCGTGCCCGTGATCTTGAAGGAGGGCTTGCCCTGATCGTCGGTGAGCACCTCTGCGTCTAGCCAGGACAACCCGTCTGGCGCACCCAAGGCTTTCGCCAACGCCTCCTTTGCGGCGAATCTGGCGGCCTTCGACGCGATGGGACGCTCAGCTTCCGCAGTGGTAAAGATCCGCTGCACGAGGCCAGGCCGGCGCTCCACCGACGCAGCGAACCTGTCGACGTCACAGACGTCGATACCGACCCCAATAATCATGAACCGGCTCTATGCGGGCATGAACCGGCTTTAGGCGTGCTGAGCCTGTGGAAGCCCCGAGTGCACCGTTCGACGAGCTCAGGGCGCAGGCCGCGGCAGGTGAGCATCTGCTCTTACTCGACAGTGACAGATTTGGCGAGGTTACGTGGCTGATCGACATCGTGGCCTTTCTTGGTGGCAAGTTCGCATGCGAACATCTGCAGCGGCACAGTCGCCACCAAAGGCTGTAGCAACGTCGACACCTTCGGCAACCTGATCATGACATCGGCGTACGGGCTTACCTCGTGGTCGTCCTCCTCGGCCAAAACAATGGTCTTGGCACCCCGAGCACGGATCTCCTGGAGATTTGAGACCACTTTGTCGTGAAGTAAGTCACGGCCACGTGGCGGGACCACGACGAACACCGGCAACTGGTTTTCGATCAGTGCGATCGGGCCATGCTTCAGCTCGCCTGCGGCGAAGCCTTCGGCATGGATATAGGCGAGCTCCTTGAGCTTCAGGGCGCCTTCCAGTGCTACCGGATAACCGACGTGCCGGCCGATGAAGAGCACCGACCGCTTGTCGGCGAATTCGGCTGCGAGCTTCATCACTGGCTCGATGTCGTCAAGCACTCGGGAAATGGCATCAGGCATGGCGGAAAGTTCTTGCAAGGTCTCCCTGATCTCGTCGCCGTACCTGGTTTCTCGGACCTGCGCTAGATAGAGGCCGAGTAGGTAACAGGCGACCAACTGGGTCAGGAATCCTTTGGTGGATGCCACGCCGATCTCCGGCCCGGCATGGGTGTAGATCACCGCGTCGGACTCGCGAGGGATGGTTGAGCCGTTCGTGTTGCAGATCGCGAGAACCCGGGACTGCTGTTCACGCGCGTGCCTGATGGCCATCAGCGTGTCGGCAGTCTCCCCGGATTGGCTGATCGCCACGACGAGGGTCGTTGGCCCCACGATCGGGTCGCGATAGCGGAACTCACTCGCCAGCTCGACCTCGCAAGGAATCCGAGTCCAGTGCTCGATGGCGTACTTGGCCACGAGTCCGGCATAGAAGGCGGTGCCGCAGGCAACCACGATGATCTTGTCGACGCGACGCAGCTCGGCCTCAGGGATCCTGATCTCGTCCAAGGTGAGCCGACAGTCGGCATCATGGCGGCCGAGCAGCGTGTCGGCTACCGCGCGCGGTTGCTCATAGATCTCCTTCCGCATGAACCAGTCGTAGCCCCCCTTCTCTGCCGCTGACAGGTCCCAGTCCACGTGATAGGGCCTTATGGCAGCGGGTTCGCCGTCGAACGTGATCACCTCGACGCTGTCCGGAGTGATGCTGACCAACTGATCCTGGCCGAGCTCGATGGCCTCCCGGGTGTGCTCGATGAATGCGGCGACATCGGATGCGACGAAGTTCTCGCCCTCCCCTACGCCGACGACCAGCGGGGAGTTGCGCCGCGCCGCAACGACAGTGCCCGGTGTCTGGCTATCCACCGCTACCAGGGTGAACGCGCCACGTAGCCGCCTACAGACGATCCGCATGGCCTCGGCGAGGGGCAGTCCCGCCGAGACCTGCTGGCCGATCAACTGAGCAACGATCTCGGTGTCGGTCTCGGATTCGCAGGTGATGCCGGCCGCGGCCAGTTCATCCCGCAGCGCCACGTAGTTTTCGATGATGCCGTTGTGCACCAGCGCGATACGCCCGTCAGAGGAGGTATGCGGGTGGGCGTTGACATCGGTGGGGGCGCCGTGGGTAGCCCACCGGGTGTGCCCGATACCTAGACCGCTGGGGGGCAGCTGTTCCTCTCCCAGCAGCTTCTCTAGATTGCCGAGCTTGCCCGCCATCTTGGCGACATGCAGCGTCTCCCCAGCCACGACTGCAACGCCGGCTGAGTCATAGCCGCGGTATTCCAGACGTCGCAGCCCTTCGACCACAACGTCCAGCGCGACCTTCTCACCGACGTACCCGACAATTCCACACATCGGCGCCAACTGTACCTTTTTAGCGCTCCGTGGCTGGCGACTCAGCGATCGTTGACCACCTCATTAGCCAATCCCTGATCCGACACTAGATTCTGCCTATGCCCAACGAGCTCCTCGGTCCTTACGTGGAACGGAGTCGCGCGGACTGGGCCGAGCTTGCCGCACACATGCCAATCCCGCTCGACGAAGCGACGCTGGAAAAGGTGCGCGGGCTAGACGATCCCACCAGCATGCTCGACGTTCGGGACGTGTATCTCCCCCTGACTCGACTGCTGAGTCGCTATTTCCTCCACACCAGCGAGCTGCACGATTCGACGAACGAATTCCTCCAGCTGTCGGTGAAACGTACGCCATTCGTCATCGGAATCGCCGGGTCTGTTGCCGTCGGAAAGTCGACAACGGCGCGACTCTTACGGGAGCTGCTCGCCGTCTGGCCGGAACATCCGCGGGTCAGTTTGGTGACCACGGACGGCTTCTTGCTGCCGAACGCCGAGCTCGAGCGGCGAGGGCTGCTGCAGCGTAAAGGCTTCCCTGAGTCCTACGACCGGCGCGCGCTGCTGCGCTTCGTCATCGACGTCAAGTCAGGTCAGGAAGAGGTTTTCGCACCGGTCTACAGCCATTTGGTCTACGACATCGTGCCCGATGCCAAGGTACGAGTGCAGCGGCCAGACATCTTGATCTTGGAGGGTCTCAACGTCTTGCAGCCAGCGCGCCCGCGACCAGATGGCACCACGGGGCTTGCCGTCAGTGACTTCTTCGACTTCTCGGTCTACGTCGATGCGGACGCCAATGATGTACGCGACTGGTACGTGAGTCGCTTCCTCTCACTGCGCGATACCGCGTTTCGCGACCCGCGCTCCTACTTCACCCGCTACGCCGAGCTGACGACGAGCCAGGCAATTCGGCAGGCGCGCTACCTCTGGGACACCATCAACGGACCGAACCTGGAGGCCAACATCCTGCCCACCCGAGGTCGCGCGACAGCAATCCTCCGCAAGGAACGTGACCACTCGGTCCAGTGGGTACGGATCCGCAAGGTCTGAGCGACCTCGTCCGGCGTACGTTTCTGACCAAGACCGCGCAGAAGAGCCGTCGCAGAGGCCCGC